>JAAIGF010007073.1_pt1 | contig 45755 bp, 41 predicted proteins | sample 6487441 | NCBI WGS metagenome assembly JAAIGF01 (sample SAMN13974129, study PRJNA590717) | phyllosphere metagenome | biome: pepper field; feature: multiple bacterial spot infested pepper fields; material: pepper leaves; isolation source: leaves from pepper fields | host: Capsicum annuum ...
CTGGGGTTCCCTCGCTCCATCATTGCTCCGGGGGCCGGCCTGGAAGGGCCGTCCCTGGCCCATCAGGCCTCTCGCCGCGTCCATGCGGCTCGTCCCCCTGCACAATGATTCCACTCGGCCTCCTGAAGGGGCGATTGGCGTTGTCAGTTACTTTTGCACAAGAGAAACATAAAAAAGCCAAAACGCTGGATGTCCGCTTTTGCCTTGAAGCAGCCTGCTCAATGTCGCCTAAAGATATCGCGGACAGATTCCTAGAGTTCTGCCGCCAACCGCGAGCCTTGATTGATGGCGCGCTTGGCATCCAGCTCGGCGGCCACGTCGGCGCCGCCGATCAGGTGCACCGACGCGCCGCCGGCAAGCAGCTGGTCCTGCAGTTCGCGCAGCGGATCCTGCCCAGCGCAGAGAATCACCGTATCCACCGGCAATACCTGCGGCTCGCCGTCTGCCACGCGGATATGCAGGCCAGCATCGTCGATCTGCAGGTATTCGACGGCATTGATCATCTGCACCTGCTTGTTCTTCAGACCCGCCCGATGAATCCAGCCAGTGGTCTTGCCCAGGCCGTCGCCGACCTTGCTCTTCTTGCGCTGCAGCAGGAACACCTGGCGCGCCGCGGGCTCGACCTGGGGGCGCACACCGGCGACGCCGCCACGGGCCTGCAGGGCCAGATCGATGCCCCACTCCTTCCAGAACGCCTCGCGGTCCAGGCTGGTGGCCGGGCCGGCGTGGGTGATGAACTCGCTGACATCGAAGCCGATGCCGCCGGCGCCAATCACCGCAACCCGCTGGCCCACCGGCTTGCGCCCCAGAATGGCGTCCAGGTAGCTGATCACCTTGGCATGCTCGACGCCTGGAATGGCCGGCGTGCGCGGCACGATGCCGGTGGCCAGGATGATTTCGTCGAAGCCGCCGGCCAGCAACTCGGCCGCACTGGCGCGGGTGTTCAGGCGCAGGTCGACCCCAGTGGTTTCCAGCTTGCGCTTGAAGTAGCGCAGGGTCTCGAAGAACTCTTCCTTGCCCGGCACGCGCTTGGCCACGTTGAACTGGCCACCGATTTCCCCCGCTGCATCGAACAGGGTCACGTGGTGCCCGCGTTCGGCGGCCACGGTAGCGGCGGCGAGCCCGGCAGGCCCGGCGCCGACCACGGCAATCGATTTCACCGTGGTGGTGGGGATGTAGTTCAGCTCGGTTTCGTAGCAGGCGCGCGGGTTGACCAGGCAGGTGGTCAGCTTGCCGCCGAAGGTATGATCGAGGCATGCCTGGTTGCAGCCGATGCAGGTGTTGATCTCATCGGCGCGGCCTGCAGCGGCCTTGTTGACGAACTCCGGGTCGGCCAGGAAGGGCCGCGCCATCGACACCATGTCGGCGTCGCCCTCGGCCAGCACCTGCTCGGCCACCTCCGGGGTGTTGATGCGGTTGGTGGTGACCAGCGGAATCTGCACCTCACCGCGCAGTTTGGCAGTGACCTTGGTGAAGGCGGCGCGCGGCACCTTGGTGGCGATGGTCGGGATACGCGCCTCGTGCCAGCCGATGCCGGTATTGATCAGCGTGGCGCCCGCCGCCTCGATGGCCTTGGCCAGCAGCACGATTTCGTCCCAGCTGCTGCCGCCCTCGACCAGATCGAGCATCGACAGGCGATAGATGATGATGAAGTCGCTGCCCACAGCCTCGCGCACACGGCGCACGATTTCCACCGGCAGGCGCATCCGATTGGCGTAACTGCCGCCCCAGCGATCGGTGCGCTGGTTGGTATGGGCGACCAGGAACTGGTTGATGAAGTAGCCTTCGGAACCCATGATTTCCACGCCGTCATAACCGGCCTGCCGAGCCAGCACCGAGCAATTGACGAAGTCGGCGATCTGCTTCTCGATGCCCGCCTCGTTCAGCTCCTGCGGTTTGAACGGGTTGATCGGCGCCTGGATGGCGCTGGGCGCCACCTGTTTGGGGCTGTAGGCGTAACGCCCGGCGTGCAGGATCTGCATGCAGATCAGCCCGTCGGCGGCGTGCACCGCGTCGGTGACGATCCGATGCTTGTCCGCTTCTGCAGGCGTACTCAACTTGGCCGCGCCGGCGTATACGCCACCCTCTTCGTTCGGCGCGATGCCACCGGTGACCATCAGGCCGACGCCGCCGCGGGCGCGCTCGGCGAAATACGCCGCCATGCGCTCGAAGCCGCCCGGCTTCTCTTCCAGACCGGTGTGCATGGAGCCCATCAGGGTGCGGTTCTTCAGGGTCACGAAACCCAGATCCAGGGGAGCGAGCAGGTGCGGGTAGGCGGTCATGGTCAGGTCCATCGGCGTCGATCACGGAATTGCCGCAGCCTGCGCGGGCAGCGGTCGTATGGCACAGACGATAGTGAAGCAGATGCCCTCGCTCAATGATCGTAAATGACAAATTACTGATCAAAAGTGACAGCGAAGTTGGCGCTGCCAATCTCACCGGGCTACGCTGGCGAGCCTTCACCTATGCGACACCTCGCCATGAAACCCGCCGCCATCCGCCTGGGTGATCTTTCCGTCGGCTACCTGCACAGCCTGGCCGACGCCGTCGACCACCTGGGCCATGCTTCGCAGCCGTTGCTCGAGCACTATGGTTTCGATGCTGCGCGCCTCGCCGAGCCCCGCGCGCGGTTGTCGATTCCGCGCTACATGCACCTGGGCCACGCGGCCATCGCGCTGACCGGCGAACCAGCGCTCGGTCTGCTGATGGGCCGCTTCGCCTACCTGCACCGCCTGGGTCTGGCCGGTATCGCGGCAACCCAGGCACCCACCGTGCGCGAGGCCGCCCGCACCTTGATCCGTTTCGAGGCGCTGTACGCCTCTAACTACCGCGGCCGCTCCAGCCTGCAGGAAGACAGTGGCGGCGCCTGGCTGCGCTTTCACTCCATCGGCCCCTACAACGCCTACAATCGCTTCGTGGTCGACACCGTACTGGCCGCCTGGCTTCAGCAACTGGGCGCCCTCGCCCAGACGCCGCTGACGGCCCAGGCGCTGCAGCTGGAGTTCAGGGCCCCCGATTACGCCGAGCGCTACCCACTGGAGTTCGGCTGCCCGCCCGCCTTCGCAGCCGACTTCAACGGTCTACGGCTCGACCAGCACGCGCTGAACGTGCGCAATCCACTGCACTGCCCCGGCACCTGGAATGAATTGTTACAACTCTGTGAGGTTGAACTGCAGCGCCTGACTCGGCCGCAAAACATGCGTGACCGGGTCATCCAGTTGCTCGGCCCGCGGCTGCATGGCCGCGAACCGGACATGGACGATATCGCGCGCCAGCTGCAGCTTCCGGCCTGGACGCTACGCCGGCGATTGGCCGAAGAAGGCACGCGTTTCAGCGCCATCGTCAACGAAACCCGCCGCGATCTGGCGGTGGCCTATGTACGCGACACCGAGCTGTCCTTCGGTGAAATCGCCTACCTGCTCGGCTTCGCGTCTGCCGAAGCCTTCCAGCGTGCCTTCAAGCGCTGGCTCAAGCAGCCGCCGGGAGAAATGCGCCGCAGCTACCGGCAAACCATGAACAGCGCATCTGAATCTATAAAATAACTATTTTCATTTGCGGCTGCGGGTTTTACGCTTCTCAACCGTCTTAGTAGATAGCGGATCCATTTGTGCGCGATTGCGGTCGCGTCTCACCGGTTCCCCACCTCGCTGGCCACAAGCTGGCGAGGTTTCGTTCGTACCTAAATCGCCCTTTTCACTCGCCGTGCGAGGGCTCAGACAAGACTGATATTCCATGTCCAAGAAGTCGCGCTCGAAAATCTGGTTTCTGGTTCACAGCTGGCTCGCCCTGCCGATCTGGTTCTTCGTATTGATCGTTTGCGTCACCGGCACCCTGGCGGTGGTCAGCCAGGAAATCGTCTGGCTGGCCAACCCCGACGTACGCGCCAGCAAGCCGTCCGACGATGCCGAGCTGCTGACCTTCGGCCAGGTGCTGGCCGAGATCAAGAAGGCCCAGCCGGAGCTGGTGGTGGAGTCCATCACCCGCCCGGACGAGTCGCATTTCGCCCTCACCGCCGAGGTCAGCTACCCCGACGGCAGCAACCCGACCCTCTACGTCAATCCCTATACCGGCGCCATCCAGGGCATCAGCCCGCACTTCGATTTCCGCCAGTTCACCCGTGCCCTGCACGGCTGGTGGCTGGTGCCGTTCACCAATGGCTTCAGCTGGGGCTGGTACCTGGTGTCGATGATGGGCATCCCGATGTTGCTGTCGCTGATCACCGGCCTGGTGGTCTACAAGAAATTCTGGAAAGGCTTCTTCAAGCCGCGCCTGCGCTTGAACCAGGGTGCGCGGATCTTCTGGGGCGACTTCCACCGTCTGAGCGGCATATGGTCGATCTGGTTCATCGCCGTGGTGTCGATCACCGGCATCTGGTTTCTGATCCAGGCGATCCTGTTCGACAACCAGATTTCCATCTCCACCGAAGGCGTCCCTGCCGTGGTACCCCGCGAAGACGTGCCGATCGTGCGCCCCGGCGAGCCGATCCCGACGCTCGACATCGACGAAGCCGCGCGCATCGCCATCGGCAAGGTGCCGAGCCTGGACGTCAGCTTCACCCGCCTGCCCAGCAACGCCTACGACCATATCGCCGTCGGCGGCCGCGGCTGGTACCCGCTGATGATGCAGAGCGCCTCGATCAACCCTTACACCGGCGAAGTGGCCCAGCAGCGCCTGCTCGAGGATCGCTCCAAGCTGGAGTTCGTCACCGAGTCCATGCGCCCGCTGCACACCGGAGATTTCGGCGGACTGTGGGTGAAGATGATCTGGTTCTTCTTCGGCCTGGTGCTGAGCATGATGGTGCTCAGCGGCCTGCTGATCTGGACCAAACGTACCGCCCAGGCTACCGCCAAGGTGATCAAACGCCCGGCGCGCGTGCGAAACGCAGAAGCCCTTGGCGACAACTCGGAGGTCAAGGCATGAGCAAGGCCATCGCAGCACAACCCGCCTCGCCCCTGAGCCGCCTTTGGTACAAGTGGCGCTTCCACATCAACATCCTGCTGGTGATCATCCCGCTGGCGTTCATGCCCAAGTACTTTGCCGATATGGCGCTGTTTCGCGGCACCAGCGGCCTGGGCGAGCGCACGGTCGGCGAGGTGCCGGTGGGCCCCTGGTCGATCACCCTGGCCGAGTTTCGCGCCGCACCGCCGGAGCTCGACGGCCCGGCCGGCTACATGAAGATCTTCACCGGCGCGCTGTGCAAGGCGTGCATCAGCCAGGTCAAGGCCACCTACCTGCGCATCGGCAAGCCACGCAGCCTGCGCGCCGCCGGTGGCATCTTCTTCGGCAGCGCCTACCGCATGGGCGCCACCGTGCCGCTGCCGACCCGCACCAAACCGGACGCCGAACTGTGGATCACCATGGAGGGCTGGGACGGCTCCGTACACCAGGCCGCCGTGCCGCTCGAACAGGCATCCCCGGCCACCGTCGCGTGGCTGCAGAAACAACAAGGAGGCAAACCATGATCAAGCCCAACGTACTGCGCAGCGCCGCAGGTATCGCCCTGCTGTCGCTCAGTGGTCTGGCCCTGGCCCACAACCCGATGTGCCAGTGCGAAGAAGTCGATGCCGAGAACATTCGCTGCACCGGCGGTTTTTCCGATGGCAGCGGCGCCGCTGGCGTGACCCTGGACGTGATCGGCTATGACGAGAGCATTCTGGTGCCCGGCAAGCTCGCTGAGGACTCGACCCTGACCTTCAAGAAGCCCGAAGGCGAGTTCTACGTGCTGTTCGACGCCGGCCCCGGCCACATCGTCGAAATCGACCACACGGAAATCGACGCCCCATGACGGTTCAGGTCGTACGCCCCGCCGGCGCCGGGCATGAAACCCTCTACGTGCTTCTGCTGTGCCTGGTCATCGTGCTGGCGGCCGGCTCGGTGGTCGCCTGGCACGGCGAAACGCAGAGTGAAACCCGCATCGAAAGCCATCAGATCGACGCCCGCCGCGACCTCACCGCTGCCGAGCAAGGCCTCTACGCCGACCTGCGGGTGGCCGCTGACGAGATCCGTATCCGCTTCGCCGAAGAGCATGCCCTGCTGACGCCCGCAGAGCTTTCCGAAGAAGGCTTCCCGCCCTTTGCCGCCGATGCCAGCGCGACCAGCCGCGGCAGCCATGAGTGGCAATTGCTGCCCGGTGACCAGGCAGCCTATTTCGGCGCCAGCCAGGCGCTGGAGGTTGCCGGCTCCCTGCTCATGCGCCTCGACGCCGAGCAGGAACAGGCCGACGTGTGGCTCAACCGCAACACCGCCAGCGCGCCCGCCAGCCTCGATGCGCAAAGCCTGATCGCTGCCGGCTGGCAGCAGATCGCCTCCCAGTACGACGCAGGTGTCACCCGGCAACATCGCCACTGACCGCCTCCGACTCACCCGACAGAAGACCGCCCGCCCATGCCCATTTCCCGCCTTTTCCGCGCACGCCCTCTGCTGTCACGCCTGAGCATCGGCGCCCTGCTGCTGCTCGGCCTGGCCAGCGCGGCCGACGCCAAGCTGCGCATCGGTATCACCCTGCATCCCTACTACAGCTACGTGGCCAACATCGTCGGCGACAAGGCCGAGGTGGTGCCGCTGATTCCGGCCGGTTTCAACCCCCACGCCTACGAGCCGCGGGCCGAGGACATCAAGCGCATCGGCACGCTGGACGTGGTGGTGCTCAACGGCGTGGGCCACGACGACTTCGCCGACCGCATGATCGCCGCCAGCGAGAAGCCGGATATCGAAGTGATCGAAGCCAATGCCAATGTGCCGCTGCTGGCGGCCACCGGCATTGCCGCGCGGGGTGCCGGCAAGGTGGTCAACCCGCATACCTTCCTGTCGATCAGCGCTTCCATCGCCCAGGTCAACAACATCGCTCGCGAGCTCGGCAAGCTCGACCCGGACAACGCCAAGACCTACACCCAGAATGCCCGCGCCTATGGCAAGCGGCTGCGCAAACTGCGCGCCGACGCCCTCGCCCAACTGACCGAAGCGCCCAACGCCGACCTGCGCGTGGCCACCGTGCACGCGGCCTACGACTACCTGCTGCGCGAGTTCGGCCTGGAAGTCACCGCGGTGGTGGAACCGGCCCACGGCATCGAGCCGAGCCCGAGCCAGCTGAAAAAGACCATCGACCAACTGCGCGAACTGGACGTGAAGGTGATCTTCTCCGAGCTGGATTTCCCGTCCACCTACGTCGACACCATCCAGCGCGAGTCCGGCGTCAAGCTCTACCCGCTGTCGCACATTTCCTACGGTGACTACAGCGCCGAGAAATACGAGAAGGAAATGACCAACAACATGAACACCGTGGTGCGCGCCATTCAGGAAGCGGGCCAATGACCGCCGCTGAAAACCTCCGCCCGGCGGCGGTCGGCCCGACCCTCGACTTTCAGCAGGTCAGCCTGGTGCTGGGCCGCACGCAGATTCTCGACAACGTCAGCTTCACGGTGCAGCCGGGCAGCGTGCATGCGCTGGTGGGCCCCAATGGCGGCGGCAAGAGCTCGCTGATCAAGACCCTGCTCGGCCAGATGCCCCACCAGGGCAAACTCAGCCTGCAGTGGCCCGGCGCTGTCGGCACCATCGGCTACGTGCCCCAGGCCCTGGAATTCGACCGTGGCCTGCCGATGACCGTGGACGACTTCATGGCCGCCATGTGCCAGCGCCGGCCCGCCTTTCTTGGTCTCTCCAAGCACTTCGCCAAGCCCATCGACGACGCGCTGGCCCGCGTCGGCATGCTGGAGAAGCGCAAACGGCGCATGGGCGCCTTGTCCGGCGGCGAGCGGCAACGCGTGCTGCTGGCCCAGGGGCTGATTCCCGCGCCACAGCTGCTGGTGCTCGACGAGCCGATGTCGGCCCTCGACGAAGCCGGCATCCAGGTATTCGAACGCCTGCTCGGCGACTGGCGCCGCGCCGGCATGACCGTGCTGTGGATCGAGCACGACCTGGAGGCGGTCAAGCGCCTGGCCGACCGCGTCACCGGCCTGAGCCGCCGCGTGTTGTTCGATGCAGCGCCGGCCGAGGCCCTGACCCCGGAGCGCCTGCTCGGCCTGTTCTCCACCCATGCACGCGCTGTGGAGGCCGCTCAACCATGATCGACTATGAACAGTTTCGCCTGCTGATCCAGGGCTGGGCCTCCTCCGGCTATCTGCCCGCCGCGCTGGCCTATGGCTTCGTGGTCAATGCGCTGCTCGCCGGCCTGCTGATCGGCCCGGTGCTGGGCGGCCTCGGCACCCTGGTGGTGGTCAAGCGCTTCGCGTTCTTCTCCGAGGCGGTCGGCCACGCCGCGCTGACCGGCGTGGCTATCGGCATCCTGCTCGGCGAGCCCTACACCGGCCCCTATGGCGCCCTGTTCGGCTATGCGCTGTTGTTCGGCATCCTGCTCAACTACCTGCGCAATCGCACGGGCCTGGCGCCGGACACGCTGATCGGCGTGTTCCTGTCGGTGTCGCTGGCCGTGGGCGCCAGCCTGCTGCTGGTACTGGCCGGGCGCATCAACGTGCACATTCTCGAGAACGTGCTGTTCGGCTCGGTGCTGACCGTCAACGGCACCGACCTGCTGGTGCTGCTGGTGGTCGGTGGCCTGGTCATGGGCCTGGCGCTGCCGCTGTACAACCGCATCATGCTGGCCAGCTTCAACCCGCAACTGGCGGCGGTGCGCGGCGTTGCCGTGAAGACCCTGGATTACCTGTTCGTGATCCTGGTGACGCTGATCACCGTGGCCGCGGTCAAGGTCATCGGCGCCATTCTGGTCGGCGCCCTGCTGGTGATTCCGGCGGCCGCGGCGCGCCTGCTCAGCCAGTCGCTGAAAGGCTTCTTCTGGCTCTCGGTGCTGATCGCCACCGTCAGCACGTTACTGGGCATCCTGCTGCCCATCGTGCTGGATCTGCCGATCCCCTCCGGCGCCGCGATCATCATGATCGCCGGTATCGCCTTCGCCCTCGCCGCCGTCGCGCGCGGCGTCGTACCAAGCTTGAAAGGGAACCTGGGATGACCCATCGCCTCCACCAACTGGGCCTCGCCCTGCTCCTCAGCCTGCCCGGCCTCGCCGTGGCAAAAGACGTAACCGTGCTGGTTTCGCAACCGATCACCTTCGGCCTGGCCACTGATCTGCTCGACGGCACCGCGGTGCACATCGAACGCGCCGCCCCCGCCAACCTGCCGGCCAGCCGCCAGGTGTCGTATTTCGCCGGGCGTGGCGCCGCCGCGCTGCAGAAAGTTGCCGTCGATGCCGATGCGGCCATCGCCCTGCGCTCGCTGTGGGCCGAAGACCCGCTCTACCCCATGGCCCGGCGCAGCAACATCCGTATCGTCGAAATCGACGCTGCCCGCCCGGTAGACGGTGCACTGCCAGGTATCGCCATCCAGGCCGAAAGCGCCGGCGATAACGACCTGGCGGGCCACCCATGGCTGGCGATCAACAACATGGGGCGCATGGCCGACGTGATGGCAGCCGACCTGGTGCGGTTGGCGCCTGATGCCAAGGGCAAGGTCGAGCAAAACCTCGCCACCCTCAAGCAGCGCCTGCTCAAGCTCAATGCCCACAGCGAGCGCGAGCTGGCCAAGGCTGACAACCTGTCCGTGTACAGCCTGAGCGATCGCCTGGATTACCTGATCAGCGGCCTCAATCTGGACCTGGTCAGCAGCGACAGCCGGGATGACCGCGACTGGGATGCCGAAGCCCTGCAATCGCTGACAGCAGCGCTGAAGGCGGACGACGTGGCACTGGTACTGCACCACCGCGCACCGCCGAAAGCGGTTGCCGATGCGATCAAGGCCGCGGGTGTGCCCCTGCTGGTGCTGGAAACCGAGAAAGACGATCCGCTGGCCGAGCTGGAAGGCAATGTCGGCAGCCTGGTCAAAGCGCTCACGCAATAAGCGCTGGAGCTGCACGGTTGCAACGAAAAGGCCCGGTGCATGCGCACCGGGCCTTTCTTGATTCTGGGGTAGGGTCTGAAGCGGATTGGCCGCTTACCTGTAGCCGTGAACCGAGCGCTCAGAGCTCGGTCGCGTCTTCAGCGAACTCGGGTACGTCCTGTTCCACGGCACGGGACTCGAGCAACTCTTCCTGATAATCGTCCATCTCTTTCTCCTTTCTCTCTCTTTGGTCTCGAACCGAGTCTATGAAATCTGCGTGTCTGTTATGTGACATAAATCAACCGCACCTGGTTCAGCAGCCGCTTCGTTCCGCGCTGGCCTGCGACACATTACTACCCGGCTCTACGCTGCGGGTAAGCCAGACGTTACCGCCGATTACCGAGCCTTTGCCAATGGTGATGCGCCCCAGAATCGTCGCACCGGCGTAGATCACCACATTGTCTTCGACGATCGGGTGGCGCGGCTGGCCCTTGTGCAACTGGCCACTTTCATCGCTGGTGAAGCGCTTGGCGCCCAGGGTCACCGCCTGGTAGATACGCACGTGGTTGCCGATGATCGCCGTCTCGCCGATCACCACACCGGTGCCATGGTCGATAAAGAAGCTGTGGCCGATCTGCGCGCCCGGGTGGATGTCGATGCCGGTGGCGCCATGGGCGGTTTCTGCGGCGATACGTGCCAGCAGCGGCAGGCCGGCGCGGTACAGATGGTGCGCCAGGCGGTGGTAGATCATCGCCAGCACGCCCGGGTAGCACAGCAGCACCTCATCCACGCTGCGTGCCGCCGGATCACCGTTGAACGCCGCCACCACGTCCTGATCGAGCAAGCGGCGCAGGGCCGGCAGCGCCGCAGCGAAGTCGCGAACGATGGCCACTGCCTGGCAATCCACATCACCGGCGCTGTCGCCTCGCTGGCGCGCTGCATAACGCAGCTCCATACGCACCTGAGCCACCAGCGCGTTCAACGCGCGGTCCAGGGTATGGCCAACGTAATAGTCTTCGCTTTCTTCGCGCAGTTCGGCCGGGCCCAGGCGCATGGGGAACAACGCACCACACAGCCCGCTGAGAATCGCCGCCATGGCCTGTCGCGACGGCAGCTCACGACCGCCAAGCTCGGGATTGCGCCCGGAATGGTTGCGCCATTCGGCGCGCGCGGCACGCAGACCGGCAACGGTCTGTTCCAGCTCCCAGTTGATCGGACGGGATGAATACTCAGCCTCGGTGCCATCCTCGGTACGGATGGCAAACTCGCCGTTCATTGAAACCTCAACTCGACATGCGGCCGGCGCCATCGGCCAGCCTGAACAGGGACAATACGGCGCGCCCGCAGGCGCGCTCAACTACCCGACGGTTATAAGCTCAGCGCGCAAAGGCATATCACTCAGCCGTCCATGGGGGCAATGCCCGGAGCCATGCTGGCGATGCGCAGCGCGAGACCTTCATAGGGTTCGAGCTGGATATGCAGCTCGCCTTCTGCAGACAGGTCACCCAGCAACCGCTCGTGGATGATGTCCACTACCGGCCCCGGCTCGACCTGCTCCAGAGTGATCACCTCGCTGATTGGTTCGGCACCGAAATTCAGCGCCGTGACCTGGATGCCACGACCCGCCGGCAGCTCATGCACCATGATCAGCAGCGCCGGGTGCTGAGTGACCGGCACGGCGATCTGCCGGCTCGAGGCCACACCATGGGAGCGCCGCGCCGCGAACAGCCGGCGCGCCTGGGAGGCGAACGACTGGGGGTCCTGCAGTTGCTCGGCGAGGCTGCCATACAGCTGCCGGGAACGAGGCAGGCCTTCGGCGGACAGCAACGCGTCGGGGTCGAGATCCACCAGGTCATAGCCGCCGCGGTTGATCCAGCGGGTGTCGCCCTCGGCGATCAACTCGGCCACCTGCTCGGCCTCCAGCGGCAAGGCGCCAACCAGATCCCAGCCCGACAGCGCGACCACGCCAGGCTGCATGGCATTGAACATCAGCAGCAGCAGGTGCACGCGGCGGATCTGCTCGATATCGGCCTCGCTGATGGCGCTCAGGTCACGGATGCCCAGCGCCGCGGTGATGATGCTCACCGTGGTACAGGCCACGCCATTGGTGACGAACTTCAGGTTGTACGGCGCGTGTTCGCCGGTCAGGCGCTCGTACATCTCGCCGCGAATATGCTCGCGCAGGATGCTGCCCGGCAGGCTCTGGCCACGGAACACGTAAGTGTCGTTGGCGTGCAGCGTCCAGAAATGCACCAGCTCGAGGGTCAGCTCGTCATGGTTCTGCAAGGCGTGGATCAGCGACGCCGGATCAATGCCGAAGTCGTGCATCTGCAGCATCATCAGGCGCAGGAACTCAACGTCGCCGGTCAGCAGTGCGTGCTGGTAGGCCGGCCGGGTGATGAAGTCATAGGACAGATCGGCGCCGCCCTGGGACATCGAGGCGATGTCATCGAGCGTCAGGTTGAGCTCCTGGAAACTGAATGCCCCGGCCTTGCGGATCATCCCGGCGAGCAGCTGGTTGCCGGTGAGCGACAACGGGTGGCTTTCCGACCAGGCATTGCCCTGGCTGCGCCGCTCGACGCCGAGAAAGCCATTGGCATCCAGGCGCAGCACTCGCGAGCCGATCACGTCGATGGCGTGCAGCGATTCGCCGGTGACCAGTTGCTGGGCGGCAAAGGTCGGATCCAGCCAGTTCAGCGACGGCTGGCCTTCCTTGAAGTAATGCAAGTACACCCAGCGCCGCACCTTGCCATCGACGCCGGTGATCTCGCCCGTGGCGCTCCAGTCGGTTTCCTTGACGCCGGGCTCGAAGAAGATCACCCGCTGCAGCTGGCCGACGATGTAGTGCTTGTCACGCAGCGTATCGACGGTAGCCGGCGACAGGTTCACCGAATCGCGGCCCTCGGGCAGCGACGGCAGCAGTTCCCAATCGGCCTCGGCGATCTCCACCATGTGGTAGAGGCCGGGATAGTCACCATAGGCGATCTCCGCCAGGCGGAAATCCGCACCCTTGCCGGTGTGCGAGGGAATCGAGTCATCGATGGTCACCGCGTTGTGCGCCGCGGCCACCCGGCTCAGGTGCACCAGCTGTTCCTCGCTGCCGAAGCGCGGGTCGATCTCCAGGCTGATGCGGTCGAAGTTGCCGTCGACGGTGGGCGTGTATTCACGCCCCTGCAAACCACCGGAGCGGCGCAGCGGCCCGGTGTGGATGCCCTGCACGCCGAGTTCGGAGAGCGCCGACCACAAGCGTTCGTCACCGAGCGCCTGCAGCACCGAGCCGTCGGGTGAGGTGATGATCGAGGCCGGATAGACCGCCAGCCATACCGAGGCTACCGCCGTGACACTGCGCGGCCGGGCCAATGCGTAGGGTTGTTGCCACAAGCGGGCCTGGCCCGAATACAGGCGCGTGCGCTGGCGGGCGGCGTGCAGCATGGACTGCTCGACCAGCCAGTTGATCTGTTGTTCATCTGCCATAGCGATCCCGGGGGGTGAAGGGAAGGATCGCGAACGGCCGGGCCGTCCGCTGGTTCTAGAATTTCAGAACCAGCGGCCGGGGCTTCGTTCAGATTGATTGCCGCGCCGGCTTAATGATCCTGCTGGGCTTTCAGGTAAAGCAGCAGGCTGTCGATCTTCTCCTGATCGCCGATGCCCCAGAAGCGCATCTTGTTGCCGGGCACCACGCTATCGGAATCCTTGATGAAGGCGCTGAGCTTGTCGTGATCCCAGACCAGATCCGCTTGCTGCATGGCGGGCGAATACCGGTAGTCCTGGGTGGCGCCGGCATGCCGGCCGAAAATCCCGTTGAGCTGTGGCCCGAAGGCCGCACGGGCACCGGGCCCGACATTGTGGCAATTGCCGCAAACGCTCTTGAACAGCGCCTCACCGGCGGCGATGTCTGCCTCGGCATGGGCCGCCCCTGGGAGCAGTGCGGCGGCGATGATGAGCAGGCCGTAACGGATAACGCGCCTGCACGGCAATCGGATCGGAAGAAAAGCGGTCATTGGCACGCGGGCAGTTGCTGCAAAGGGGTCTCCAGTATGCCCCAGCGCGTTGGCCGATTCATTGATCTGCGCTAGCGAAAGATCAGTGACTGGTGAGCACCCGCCCCTGCCCGAGCGCCGGTGCCGACGGCCAACGCCACCGAGCCGGCGGCCAGCGCGGCATCGCCGCAGGCGAATACACCCGGCACGCTGGTCTCCTGGGTTTCCCCGGTTTGCAGGTAGAGTCCCATCGGCCCCTCGACCAGCGCGCAGCCGAGTTGCTCGGCCAATGGGCTGTTCTGATGGGTGCGCGGCATCACGAACAGCCCGTCCAGCGCCGCCGTGCGGCCGTCGGCCAGGTTGACGTCGAGACGCTCGCCACTGATCGACAGCACCCGGTCCGGCTCGACCACCACGCCACGGCACGCCAGCTGTTCGAGCTGCTCGGCATCGGGTACGAAGGCGCCGTTGAGAAAGAACGTGGTGCTGCCCCAGTCCGGCAGCATCAGGGCGTGGTGAATCGACATAGGCGAGACGGCCAGCACGCCTATGCGGCCCTGGTCCAACTCGTAACCATGGCAATAGGGGCAATGAAACACATGGCGCCCCCAGCGCTCGGCGAGCCCCTCGATAGCGGGCAGCTCGTCGCGCACGCCGCCGGCCAGGATCAACCGACGGGCGGCGAGCACCACGCCATCTCCCAGCGTCACCAGGAAGCCATCGCCATCACGCTGCGCCAAAGCGGCCTCGCCCACCTGCCAGGTGACGTTCGGATAGTCCATCAGCTCGGCACGGCCATCGGCGGCGATGTCGTCGGGCGCGCGCCCGTCCTGGCCGAGAAACCCGTGGGAATGGCTGGCAAAGCGATTGCGCCTTACCCCGGCGTCGACCACCAGCACACGGCGGCGGGCGCGGGCCAGCTGTAACCCGGCGGAAAGGCCGGCATAGCTGCCGCCGACAATGATTGCGTCATAACTCATGGCGTTACTCCTCCATGGCGGGCTCGGGAGATCACCGAACCATCACGAAACACCATAAGTTACATTATAGAAATACGTCAACCTCTCGTAACTTTATTCATTACGAATCATACTCGTGCCATTGCCGCCCACCCCGAGACGCCCATGAGAAACGACACCCGGTTGTCCCGCATGCTGCATGTGCTGATTCATATGGATCGCCACGACCAGCGCTCCACCTCGGAAACCATCGCGCGCATGCTGGAAACCAACCCGGTGGTGGTGCGGCGCACCATGGGCCTGCTGCGCGACAAGGGTTACGTGACCTCCGACAAGGGCCACAATGGCGGCTGGTCACTGGCCAAGCCCCTGGCCGAGATCACCCTGCTGGACATTCATCAGGCCTTGGGCTCGCAATCGGTCTTCAGCATTGGCCTGGCGACCGACAATCCCACCTGCCTGGTCGAGCAGGCCGTCAACCAGGCCCTCGAAAAAGCATTCGACGAGGCTCAGCAATTATTGCTGCAGCGATTGGGATCCATCACCGTGGCGTCGCTAGCCGATGATTTCGACGCGCGCTATCAGGCACTCGGTTCGCCATACAAGGCGCTCTGAACCCGGCAGCGTGACCGCTAAAGATCGCGAAACAGGTCATGGGCGTTGAGCAGCGCGTAGGCGATTTCCGGGCGACGCTCCAGGCCACGGCGAATGGCGGCGGGGATCGCCTGACGGGTCTTGCGGCACAGGCCGGGAAAGGTGTGCACCTCGATGGCGATGCCGCGCATGCTGCGTACTTCGTTGAAACCCGGTGCCACCTCGACGCGAATCCCCAACTGCTCGCGCATGCGCTGCTGCATGCGCTCGAGGTCCTCAAGGCTGGCCAGGTTTTCCAGACGCTCAAGCAGGCGCTTTTCTTCGCTCTTGGTCAGCAGCAGGATGCGCTGATGTTCGCCAGGCGTGTCCAGCAGCTGCTCGCGCTGGCAGTCGCAAGCGCCCGGGGGGCAAGGATGACGGATCGGCAAGGATGAATTCATGGCCTGCATCATAGACAGGCAAACGGCTCATTGACCATGGTCAATGAGCCGTCGATCGCCCTCGCCTGTCAGGCACTGAGTTTGAAGCGCCCCACCAGGGTATTGAGGCCCTGGGCCAGGTGCGCCAGCTCACTGCAGGCCGCAGCCGTCTGGTTGGCACCCGAGGCGCTCTGGATCGACAGGTCGCGGATGCTCACCAGGTTGCGGTCCACTTCGCGGGCCACATGGGCCTGCTCTTCCGAGGCGGTGGCGATCTGCAGGTTGCGCTCGTTGATCATGCCGATGGAGTCGACGATCTGCTCCAGGGCGACACGTGCGTCGTCAGCAACCTGCAGGGTGTTGGTGGCCTCCTGACTGCTGCCGCGCATGGCTTGCACGGCCTTGTCGGTGCCGGTCTGGATCGCCGCGATCATCTGCTCGATCTCCTGGGTCGAGGCGGAAGTGCGATGGGCCAGGCCCCGTACTTCATCGGCCACCACGGCGAAACCGCGGCCATGATCACCGGCACGGGCCGCCTCGATGGCAGCGTTGAGAGCCAGCAGGTTGGTCTGTTCGGCCACGTTGCGGATCACGTCCAGCACCTTGCTGATGTCACGGGCCTGGTCGGCCAGCCCCTGCACCTGGTCGGACGCCTGCATCACATTGCTCGACAGGTTGCGAATGGCCGACACGGTGCGGGCCACGTGCTGGTTACCGGCGTTGGCCGACACCGTCGACTCGCGTGAGGCGTCCGATGCACCACTGGCGTTGCGTGACACCTCATCGACCGCCGAACTCATCTGCGTCACCGCGGTGGCCGCCTGGTCGATCTCGGCATTCTGGCTCAGCAGGTTGCGGGTGCTCTCCTCGGTAACCGAGGCCATCTCTTCGGCGGCGGCGGCCAGCTGGGTGGACGAGTCGCTGATCTGCCGAATGGCCTCGTTGAGGTTCTTCTGCATGGCCGCCTGGGCGGCGAGCAGCCGTGAAGCCTCGTCCTTGCCGGTTACCAGCACGGCGCGGGTCAGGTCGCCAGAGGCGATGGTCTCGGCACTCTGCAGCGCCTCACGAATCGGCGCCGCGATGGAGCGGGTCAGCAGGGTCGCCAACAGCACGGTCAGCAGCACCGCAACGCTGATGGTCACCAGCACGCCAGTACGGCCATGCTGGAAGGTCGTGCTGGCATTGATGCCGGCCTGCTTGGCGCCCTGCATGTTGTAGGCGGTCAACTCATCGAGCTGCTGCTGCAGGGTGTTGCCGGTTTCGCGCACCGAGCCGTTGGCCAACACCAGCGCCTGGCTCAGCTGGTTCTGGCGCAGCGAGTCGACGATCTGTTGCTGACCGCTCAGGTAGGTTTGGGCACTGGTATTGACCCGGTTGAACATGCCGCGTTCGACATCGGTGGACACCAGATGCCGGCCATACTGATCGAGAATCTGCTGCAGCGCGGTACGGTAGCTCTGCGCGGCGCTGTCATCGATGGTCTGCTGGCTGGTATTTTCCACCACGGCCAGCATCCTCAGGGTTTCCAGGCGGACGTTGAGCAGATCCTTCTGCATCTCGCCGGTGGCCTGGATGCTCGCCATCCAGTTGGTTTCGATGTCCTGTTCGGCGTCGTAGAGGTCGCTGAGCTTGTACAGAGAGAAGACGCCCAGCGCCATCACCAGCAGGGTGATGAGCGCAAAGCAGAAAGCAGCACGGGGAGCAATATTGAAGCTGCGAAGGTTCATGGCGGCACCAGATGAAAGGGTGTTCTACCAACCACTCCTTGTCGGCCCAGCATGCGCACCGTCGATTCCGACACACGCACTTACAAAATAGCAAAACGCCATCAAACCGTACGTTAAATAAATCTATCGCCATGATGCATAGAGCCGAGCTTTTGCAATCATTCCTGACTAGTCGGCCAGATTAGGGTCTGTTGCCGTTTCACGCACGGCCGCGCCGGAGCCCGTTTTGCCGCGAGGCTAGGCACGAGCCGCGAAGTTTAGCTGGCTAAATGAGCCGGCGAGAAACGCCGCCTCGCGGCAAAACGGGCCCGGCCCTTCGGGTGGGGCCGCCTAGATTGCGCGGGAAGTCTCGCCATGTGTCGTTGGAGGACCTGGAAAGGGAATGCCATTCCCTGCGTCCTCCGCCTAACCTGGCGAGATTTCTCGCGGCAACGCGGCTCGCGTTGAAACGGCAACAGACCCCAAGGGGGGTACTGGCGCTTTGTCGCGCAATCTTTATCATCCGCGCGCGAGTATGGGGAACTCCAGCCTACCGCCCTGGTGTCGAACCCCCAGTCCGATGTCAGGCGCACCAGCCCGCCCGGCCCTTTCACCCCATCAAAGGAACGATTGATGAGCATTCACAGCAACGCGGGGCTCCTTCCCGACGAGCACAGCCTGGTCAACCTGCCCCGTCTGGTGGCGCGCTACTACAGCGAACGTCCAGACCCGAGCGACCCCGCTCAGCAGGTAGCCTTCGGCACCTCGGGCCACCGCGGTTCTTCGCTGAAGAACAGCTTCAACGAATGGCACATCCTCGCCGTTACCCAGGCGATCTGCGAGTACCGCCGCGGCCAGGGCATCGACGGCCCGCTGTACATCGGCATGGACACCCATGCGCTGTCCGAGCCGGCCTTCGTATCTGCCCTGGAAGTGCTGGCCGCCAACTGCATCGAGACCCGTATCGATGCCGGCTGCAGCGAAACCGGCGGCGAGCCCGGCTACACCCCGACCCCGGCGATCTCCAAGGCGATTCTCGATTACAACAAGGGCCGCAGCAGTGGCCTGGCCGACGGCATCGTCATCACCCCGTCGCACAACCCGCCGGCCGATGGCGGCTTCAAATACAACGCCAGCAACGGTGGCCCGGCCGATACCGGCGTGACCAAGTGGATCCAGGAGCGTGCCAACGAATTGCTGGTGGCCGGCCTCAAGGGCGTGCAGCGCATCGACTACGCCAGCGCCCTGAAAGCGCCTACCACCCAGCGCCACGACTTCATCGAGCAGTACGTCGGCGATCTCGAGCAAGTGCTCGACATGCAGGCGATCCGCGGCTCGGGCCTGAAGTTCGCGGTCGATCCGCTGGGCGGCGCTGGTGTGCATTACTGGACGCGCATTGCCGAGCGCTTCGGCTTGCCCCTGGAGGTGCTGTCGACACGCATCGACCCGACCTTCCGCTTCATGCGCCTCGACTGGGACGGCAAGATCCGCATGGACTGCAGCTCGCCCCATGCCATGGCCGGGCTGATCGAGAACAAGGACCGCTTCGACGTGTCCTTCGCCTGCGACACCGACCATGACCGTCACGGCATCGTCGCCCGCTCCGTAGGCCTGCTCAACCCCAACCACTACCTGGCTGTGGCCATCGAGTACCTGTTCACCCACCGTCCGCAGTGGGCAGCACAAGCCGCTATCGGCAAGACCCTGGTGTCCTCCTCGATGATCGACCGCGTGGCCAAGGGTATCGGTCGCGAGGTGGTCGAAGTGCCGGTGGGCTTCAAGTGGTTCGTCGACGGGCTGATCGAAGGCCGCTTCGGCTTTGGCGGTGAAGAATCGGCCGGTGCCTCGTTCCTGCGCAAGGACGGCAGCGCCTGGTCCACCGACAAGGACGGCATCATTCTCGGCCTGCTGGCGGCGGAAATCACCGCGGTCACCGGCAAGGACCCAGGCGAGCGCTACCAGGCACTGACCGAACGTTTCGGCGCGCCGGTCTATCAGCGCATCGACGCCCCGGCAGATCGTGAGCAAAAGGCTCGCCTGGGCAAGCTGTCGGCGTCCCAGGTTACCGCAAGCGAGCTGGCCGGCCAGCCGATCACCGCCATCCTCACCGAGGCACCGGGCAACGGCGCGGCCATCGGCGGGCTCAAGGTAGTCACCGACAACGGCTGGTTCGCCGCCCGCCCATCCGGCACCGAAGACGTCTACAAGATCTACGCGGAAAGCTTCGAGGGCGATGCCCACCTCAAGCGTATCCAGAGCGAGGCCAAGGCACTGGTCGACAGCGTGCTGGCAGGCTGACCAACAAAAACGCCCGGCATCAGCCGGGCGTTTTTTTGAGCGGTTCGAAAAAGCTCGACTCAGGACGAATACACTTCCCCATCCTGCACCACCTTGGCGCGGCGCACGGTCTGTTGCTGCCGGCTCATCTGCCGCTGCGCCTGGGCGACGGCACCCAGCACCTGTTGCGCCCACTGCCGATCATCTGGGCGCACCACCACCACCCGAAAGCCGTGGCGCAGGCCTTCGATCTGCACACCCTCGGAATCATCGACATGCAGGTCGATATCAAAGGCCGAAGGCAGCTTCGAAGGCGCATGCGACAACCCACGCGCAGTCAGCGCATGCTTGTGGCGCACGCTGTTAACCACGCCGTCGACGTGAATGCCATGCAGCATCAGCCAGCGGCGGATATAGGCAGGCGTGCGCCCGGACGAGGTATAGATCCAGACACTGCAATTCTGCCGGCGCAACTCGCGAATCAGCGAGCGGGTGCCAATGCGCAGCGGCTCACCGAGCCAGCGATGGATGAACGCCGGCAGCCTGCTCGGCTCGGCATCGCTATGCAGGGCTTGGCATGCCAGGGTGTCGTCGATGTCGAAGGAAATACGCAGGCGCTGACGCTTGAGCGAAGCCAGCGGCACGAGACCTTTGAAGGTCTGCAACGTCGGCAGGTCAGTGAGGCGAGACAGGCGGGCTGCAAAACGCTTGTTCATCACGCCTCCCAACGCTGTTCGGCGGCGAGCTTCTTCTCGCTGAGGAAAAACTTCTTGCGCTCCGGCGACTGGTCTTCCAGAAAGGCCGCGTATTTCTTCTTGATCTTGGGCAGTTCGTACAAGGCCTTGACACCGTGCTTGGCGGAATTGCGGATCACCGAAGAAGGGTTGAAGTAGCCCTCGGCATTTTTCAGGGTCAGGACGAAAGGCGGTTGGCCGTCGCGCATGAGCAGGTAGCTGACGATCAGCGAGCCGGTACGGTTGTTGCCCTCGATAAACAGCTGCGGCTTGCTGAGAATCCGCACATAGACGCCGGCGGCACGCTTCCAGACCGAATCGCTGCGATGTGCGCAATACCAGTTGAACACGTCCTTGATTCCGCCTTCGATGTTGTTGAAGAAGTGCGCTTCGGTGGCCGCCAGGTGCTGGGCGAACTCCTGCCGACGTGCCGCGTTCCGGCCACAGAGCACAGTGGCATTGAGTTCCAGCATCAGGTTGAGGTTCTGCAGCTCGAACAGATCAATACCGCGGGCGACATAATCGTCAATCAGGGCGTAGCCCTCAAGCACATTTTCCAACACCTCGTCCGTCAGCGGATCACGCGGTTCGGTGAAGCGCCGGCTGAGCTCGGCGAAACGGCTCTGTACCTCACGCAGTGCGTGCTCCACCGCGGGTAAATCAAGGCGACGCTTGGCAGGCATTGGCACTCCTGAAAGAAAAATTTTGCAACGGTAAAACGGCCGAATAGCCGTTGGAGCGTCCCAGCTCAAAACGGCACTCGGCCTGCAGCGACTGACGGCGATTAGCTGAACTTGCCGCTGATGTAGTCCTCGGTCATTTTTTCTCGGGGGCTGCCGAAGATCTGATCCGTCGCGCCCATCTCGACCAGGTAACCGGTACGGGTACCCTGGGAGATGTCCACTGAGAAGAACGCCGTGGTATCGGCCACCCGGATAGCCTGCTGCATGTTGTGGGTAACCAAAGCGATGGTGTAGTTGTTCTTCAACTCGACCATCAGTTCCTCGACCCGGCGCGTGGCAATCGGGTCGAGTGCCGAGCAGGGCTCGTCGAGCAGCAGTACTTCCGGCTCGGTCGCAATGGCCCGGGCGATACACAGGCGTTGCTGCTGGCCACCGGACAGCGACAGGCCACTGGCCTTGAGCTTGTCCTTGACCTCATCCCACAGTGCGGCGCCCTGCAGAGCGTGCTTCACGCGGTCGCCCAGGTCGCCCTTGTAGCGATTGAGGCGCAGGCCGAACGCGACGTTATCGAAAATGCTCATCGAGAAGGGGTTGGGCTGCTGGAACACCATGCCGATGTAACGGCGCACCACCACCGGGTCGACGCCCTTGCCGTAGACATCCTGGCCGAGGAAGTGCACATGGCCCTCGAAACGGAAGCCCTTGATCAGGTCGTTCATGCGGTTGAGGCTGCGCAGCACCGTGCTCTTGCCGCAACCGGACGGGCCGATGAAGCCGGTGATCTTGTTCTTCTCGATCGGCACATGGCTGTCGCGCACGGCCAGGAAGTTGCCGTAGAAAATCTTGTCCAGCTTGCAGTCCATGACCACTGGGGCGTGGGTCTCGAACGGGGCGGCTATTTGTGCAGATAACTGGTTCACTATCAGAGTGCTCCGATTCTCAATACTTGGGCTTGCCGAAAATACGGCTGATCACATTCACCATGAGCACGATCAGCACCAGGACCAGCGAGGCGGCCCAGGCGAGTTCAAGCTGATTGTCGAACGGCATGCCGGAGAAGTTGTAGATGAGTACGGCAAGCGATGCCGTGGGATTCATCACGGCCAGTTCGCCGTCGTGGTAGATCCAGTAGTTGCTGAACAACGCGGTAAACAACAAGGGTGCGGTTTCGCCAGCGGCGCGGGCCACAGCCAGCATGACGCCGGTCAGGATCGCCGGCAGGCCGGTGGGCAGAATGATCTTCCAGACCACCTGAGAGCGGGTGCAGCCCATACCGTAGGCGGCGTCCTTCATGACCTTGGGCACCATTTTCATCGCTTCTTCGGCGGTCAGCACGACGATGGGCAGCATCAATACCGCCAGTGCCACGCCGCCAGCCGGTGCCGAGTAGGTCCCGGTGGTGACCACCACCAGCGCATAGGCGAACACCCCGGCGAGAATCGATGGCAGCCCGGTGAGCATCTTGGCAGCGAAGCGCGCGACATTGGCGAGCCTGCTATGTGGCCCCAGCTCGGCCAGGAAAATCGCCGCCAGAATGCCGACCGGCACGGCGATGGCAGCAGCGATGCCGACCATCACGAAGGTGCCTGCCATGGCGTTGCCAAAGCCGCCACCGGTCTCGAAACCAGTAGGTGGCAGTTCGGTGAACACTTCCAGGCTGATGCGCGCGCCGCCGCGGGTGATCAACATGTAGAGCACGGAGAGCAGCGGCACACTGGCCAGCAACGCAACGATCCAGACCACGCTGGTCAACATCAGGCTGCGCAGCGCGCGGCCCTCGAAGCGGCGCTGCAGGCTCGGCATTTCGGCGGTAGGAGCAGTCAGGTCAGTCATCATTTATTGCCCCGCTGGGCGTAGACCATCAGCATCGAGCCGATGATGTTGACGATCAGGGTGATCAGCATCAGCACCAGTGCGGCGTACATCAGCACCTCGACCTCGCGCGGCCCTGCTTCCGGGAAGTTCAGGGCCAGCAGCGCTGCCAGGGTGTTGGCCGGGGCGAACAGCGACAGGGAAATGTTGTTGGCGTTACCCACCAACATGGCCAGTGCCATGGTTTCACCCAGCGCGCGGCCAAGGCCGAGCACCAGAGAGCCAAAGATGCCGGTGGCCGCAGACGGCACCATCACCTTGAGAATCGCCTCCCAGTGGGTGGTGCCCATGCCATAGGCGGCCTGCTTGGTCTTCATCGGTACGCTGGCAAGCGCATCCTGGGACACCGCCGCGATGGTTGGCAGGATCATGATCGCCAGCACCAGCGCGGCAGGCAGTAGCCCTGGGCCGCTCAACGAAGAGCCGAAAAAAGGAATCCAGCTAAGTTCGCTATGCAGCCAGGTGGTCAGCGGCCGGATGGCCGGGATCACCACGTAGATACCCCACAGGCCGTAAACGACGCTGGGGATGGCCGCCAGCAGCTCGACGATGGTGCGAAACACCGCGGCGAGCTTGGCAGGCAGAAAATCCTGGGTCAGGAAGATGGCCATGCTGATGCCGAAGAACCCAGCGATCAACAGAGCGATAAAGGCGCTGTACAGCGTGCCCCAAATGGCTGGGAGAATGCCGTACTTGTTCTGATTGACATCCCAGACGGTGCCAAACAGCACATCGAAACCATACGCCTGCATGCCGGGCAATGCCTTGCTACCGACTTCGAAAACCAGGGCGAAGACCACGGCCAGAATCAGAATCACGCCCACTCGGGAAAGTGCGCGGAAGGTGCGGTCAACCAGAAAATCCTTCGTAGAAGGCGGCTGACAAGCAGAATCAGGATTGTCTGGAACAACGAAAGGGCTGGTCATAGGCTAATTCCGACGCATATGCAGAGCTCTGCGGCGTGGTGAACCACCCACGCCGCAGAGTTCGTGCGGGCATTACTGGATGTTGGCAGATGCTTTACGAACCTGATCGATGACCGATTGCGGCAGCGGGATGTAGCCCATCGAGTCAGCGATTTTCTGACCTTCGGTCAGGCTGTACTCAACCATGTCACGCAGGGCTTTGGCCTTGGCCGGGTTGCCGTTGTCCTTGCGGAAGATCATCCAGGTGTAGGTGGTGATCGGGTAGGACTTGGCACCGTCCGGATCCGGCAGCCAGGCCACCAGGTTTTCCGGCATCTTCACGGCGGCGAGCGCTTCGGCACCGCTTTCCGCGTTCGGCACGACGTACTGACCGGCCTTGTTCTCCAGCACGGCGAAGTCGACCTTGGCCAGTTTGGCGAAGCCGTACTCGATGTAGCCGATGGAGCCCGGGGTCTGGCGAACGGTAGCGGTTACGCCATCGTTTTTCGGCGACTTGATGAACTTGTCGCTGCCAGGCCAGTTGACGGTGTTGCCCTCGCCCAGCTCTTTCTTGAAATCGGCGTTGATGGCCGACAGGTGCTTGGTGAATACCGCCGTGGTGCCGCTGGAGTCAGCGCGGACAACAACGGTGATCGGCAGGTCGGGCAATTTCAGCTCAGGGTTGGCAGCGGCGATCTGCGGATCGTTCCACTTGGTGATCTTGCCCAGGAAGATGTTCGAATAAACGTCGCGCGGCAATTTAACGCCCTTCGGGTTGCCTGGCAGGTTGTAGGCCAGAACGATTTCGCCCGCAGTCATCGGCAGCAGCTGCACGCCTTCGGCAACCTTGGCGATATCTGCGTCAGACATCGCCGAGTCACTGGCGGCGAAGTCGACGGTCTTGTTCAGAAAATCCTGTACACCAGCACCGCTCCCCTTGGATTGGTAGTCAACGGTGACGCCGGGGGTGTTCTTGCTGAAATCCTTGAACCAAGTCAGGTAGATCGGTGCAGGAAAGCTGGCACCGGAGCCGGTCAGTCGCACGCTTTCTGCAGCAAAAGACACCGAAGTGGCACAAAGAGAAACCGTGAAGGCGATGGCGGCAGACTTGATTAGCTTTTTCATTGGGAGACTCCTTGTGAGAGGGAGCCCGCACTTTGCAGCAATTCCATGAAGTTTTTGTGACAGCGCCTGGCAGATAGCTAGCACGTCGGTTCTTGCGACCCTGTCAGGAGGCGTCAGAGCGGCGCCAATCGCTTGCTGGGCAAGGTGTGCGGTGGCGCCGACGGGTGTAACTGCCGGGTAACGACTTGCGACTATCCTTTGCCGCGCCGTCCACCAGCTGCAGCCGGCTGACAAAGGAGAAGGCGCGTCTCGACTGCCCCCCTCACCTGCTCAGCCAGATACCTTGCGAGGATGCTGCCCCCCGACCATAGAGCCGCCGCAGCGGCCAGCCGCGAGGATCATTCGCGCACCTGACGCCGCAAGATCCGCTTGTGCCACAGGTCAATCGAGCGCAAAGCCCTGCCACGCGAGCATGAAAAAGCCCCGCGTAGGCGGGGCTTTTTCGAGCCGGTCGACTGAAGTCAGGCGGTAGCGCGATAGCTGCCATCGCGGCCACGTCGGGCCCACATCATCTTGGCGGCAGTCGGGTTGATTGGCGCACCGGTAAAGGTTGGCAGGCTGCGATCGATCCACTGGGCACCCTGCCCCTTCCAGTTGATTTCACCGCTGACCAGCTTGCTGTCGCGCATGATCTCGTGCAACAGCGCTTCAACGCGGGTTTCACAGAAAACGGTCTGACGATCGATGGCCTTCACGAAAACCACTTCATCGTCCTTGCGCAATGTCATCAGCAACATCCCATCCGGGCGTTTTTTGAAATCGACGATGTGATCCGGGAGATTCTCGATCAGATGCTGGATGGCGTATTGCATGGCTCGTACCCTCTGAGTGGTGTTCCTTATGAGAGGGATATTGCAGGGTGCATGCCAGCTATTGAGAAAATCTAAGGTATTGATTTAAAAGAACTATTTATTGGAAAAAAATAATTGAACTATGCATCCTGCACGGTAGCCAGATTCTGGTCGTGCAAGATGCAATACTGAGGGGAGATGGGGATTAACCTTATAGATAGAGAAAATCCCCAGAAGTGCCCTTCCACCCGACATAAGGCATCACCATGATCCAGCCCGCCCTGATCATCATCGACATGCAGCGCGGCATGCTCGAGCCAGCAGCTGGAGAGCGCAACAATCCCGAGGCCCCGGCGCGCATCGGCGAACTCCTGCAGGCATGGCGGCTGGCCGGTGCGACGGTGGTACATGTACGCCATATATCCCGCTCAACAGACTCGTTGTTCGCCCCAGGCCAGGCCTGCGCGGAATTTCAGCCCGCGCTGCTGCCTCTACCAAGTGAGCATGTTGTCGAGAAGAACGTGCCGGATGCGTTCATCAACTCAGGATTGGAGCGCTGGCTGCGCGTGCGGGATATCCAGTCGCTGGTGATCGTCGGTGTCAGCACCAACAATTCAGTGGAAGCGACCGCACGTACGGCGGGTAACCTGGGCTTCAGCACCCACGTGGTGGCCGATGGCTGCTATACCTTCGCCAAGGCCGACTACAACGGCGTGCTGCGCAGTGCCGACGAGGTGCATGCCATGGCCCTGGCCAACCTGCACGACGAATACGCGCAGGTAATAGAAAGCCGCGCGGCGCTGGAATTGTTGAGCCCGGTGTAAGCCAGGATCGAGGCGGCCATGGGCGGCCGCCTCGGCAGGTGCTGGCTCAGAAGCGCGGTTTGAGCGCTTTCCAGCTCGGGTCGTACTTCTGCATCTGGGTCACGTCGTTGCGCGAGCGGATGCCACAGGTCAGGTACTGGTCATTGAGCTTGGCGAGCTGCTCGTAATCCAGCTCGACGCCCAGGCCAGGGGTGCGGGTGACCTTCACGCAGCCATCGACGATAGGCAGCTTGCCGCCCTTGATCACTTCTTCATCCGGCTCTTGCCACGGGTAGTGGGTATCACAGGCGTAGGACAGGTTCGGCACCGCGGCCGCCACATGGGTCATGGCCATCAGGCTGATGCCCAGGTGCGAGTTGGAGTGCATCGACACGCCCAGGCCGAAGGTGTCGCACATGCGCGCCAGGATCTGCGTGTCACGCAGGCCGCCCCAGTAATGGTGGTCGGCCAGCACGATCTGCACGCTGTTCAGCGCCACACTGCGGCGGAACTCGTCGAAATCGGTGACCACCATATTGGTCGCCAACGGGATACCGGTGCGCTTGTGCACCTCGGCCATGCCCTCCAGCCCCGGGCACGGGTCTTCGTAATATTGCAGGTCATCGCCCATCAGCTCGGCCATGCGCAGCGAGGTTTCCACCGACCAGTTGCCGTTCGGGTCGATACGCAGCGGCGTGCCCGGGAACGCCTGACGCAGCGCCTTGATGCAGGCTACTTCATGTTCCGGGCCGAGCAGGGTGCCGGCCTTGAGCTTGATGCTCTTGAAGCCGTTTTCCTCGATCATGGTCCGCGCCTGGGCGACGATCTGCTCGGGGCTGATGCCCTCCCCCCAGCGATCCGCCTTGTAGGGCGAACCCACGTGCTCGGCGTATTTGAGGAACAGGTAGGCGCTGAACGGCACTTCATCGCGCACCGCACCACCGAGCAAATCGACCAGCGGCATGCCCAGCGAACGCGCCTGCAAATCGAGAAAGGCCACCTCGAACGCCGAGTAGGCATTGGCCACCTGCTTGCTGGGGTGCGAGCCCGGCGCCAGTTCGGCGCCAGCGGTGCCGGGTTTCAGCGCAGCGACGGTGTTCACCACGCGGGCACGCAGGCCGTTGAGGTCGAACGGGTCCAGGCCAACGAGTGACGCCTGCATGGCCTGCAGCACGCTGAGCACCGGCGCATCGCCGTAGCTCTCGCCGAGGCCGATGTAGCCGTTGTCGCTTTCCACTTCGATGATCGAGCGCAGGGCGTAGGGTTCGTGGATGCCGCTGGCGTTGAGCAAGGGGGCGTCACGGAACGCAATCGGCGTTACGCGTACGTGTTTGATCTTCATGATTGAAACTCCTTGAATCGCAAGTTTGCTGCGCCGGCCATGCCGGCACTGGTAATTCTCTTAGGGCCTTTTCACGATCTTTTTTAAGTTCGCAGGAAAGCAAAATCGGACGGTCATGACGTAGGGTGGGCAACGCTCTTTTTGTCCACCACTGCGATCGCAGAGCGGCGGACGGATCGCGCCGCGCAGGTGAAGCGTCGTCCACCCTACGGCTAGCCAGGCCAGCGCCTACGCATTTCAAGCTGCAGATACGGCCGGCTTGGGGCTCACGCCATTGCCACTACCCTTGGCGCCTTTACTGGTCTTGGTCATGAACACCAGGATGCCGGCGACCAGCGAGACCGCGGCCAGGCCGATCAGGCCGCCTTCGATGGAGCCGGTGTGCTCTTCCAGGTAACCGAAGGTGGCCGGGGCCACGAAGCCGCCCAGACTGCCCACCGAGTTGATCAGGGCGATCACCGCCGCCGCGATGCGCGCATCCAGATACGCCTGGGGAATCGGCCAGAACAGCGAAGACGCTGCCTTGAAGCCGATGGCCGCGAAGCAGATGGCGATGAACGAGAAGATCGGCCCGCCAGTGGTGGACATGAACAGCCCGAATGCGGCGATCACGAACGCTGCCGAGGCCCATGCCTGCTGCCACTTGTAGCGCGCTGCCAGGGCGGCGAAGGCATACATTGCCGCCACCGAGATGATCCATGGGACCGAGTTGAACAGGCCGACCTCGAAATCCCCCATTTCGCCCATCTTGCGAATGATGCTTGGCAGCCAGAAAGTGCAGCCGTAAATGGTCAGCGAGATCGAGAAGTACAGGAAGCAGAACAGCATGATCTGCGGGTCACGCAAGAGCTTGAACACCGAGTGCTTGACCGTACCGGTCTCCCCCGCTGCCAGCTGGCGCTGACGCTGCTCTTCATCGATGCAGTCGGTCAGCGCCTGGCTTTCCTCGCGGGTCAGCCATTTGGCGTCCTTGGGCAGCGAATCCAGCCAGAACCACACGAAACCGCAGAGCACTACCGAGAACATGCCCTCGATGAAGAACATCCACTGCCAGCCCTTCATGCCCAGGCCGTCGATCTGCAGCAAGGCGCCCGACAGCGGCCCCGAAATGATCGACGCAATGGCCGAGCCACTGAGGAAGATGGCCATGGCCTTGCCGCGCTCACCGGCCGGCAGCCACTTGGTGAAGTAATACACCACACCCGGGAAGAACCCGGCCTCGGCGACGCCGAGCAAAAAGCGCAGGATGTAGAACCAGGTTTCATTGGGCACGAAGGCCATCGCGGTGGCGACGATGCCCCAGGTGAACATGATGCGGGTCAGCCACACCTTGGCGCCGTAGCGCTGCAGCAGCATGTTCGAGGGTACTTCGAACATCGCGTAGCCGATGAAGAACAGGCCGGCACCCAGGCCATAAGCGGCGGCGCCAATACCCAGATCGGTTTCCAGGTGACTGCGGACGAAGCCGATGTTCACCCGGTCGATGTAGTTGACGATGAACATGACCACGAACAGCGGCAGCACGTGGCGTTTCACTTTCGAAACCGCGCGGGCGACAACCTGCGGGTCGGCGGAACTCTGGACGTTATTCACTTGGGGCGACTCCCGATGATTGTTTTTATGGGATACGCCGATGATGTACGCGGGCATTGATCCCGTCTAATCTAGATTGGTATTCGATTGATACCTGGATTAGATCAATGTTCGAGCTCGCCCAGCTGCGCTGCTTCACCACCGTCGCCACCGAACTCAACTTTCGCCGCGCCGCCGAACGGCTGAACATGACCCAGCCACCGCTGAGCCGGCAGATCCAGTTGCTCGAACACAGCCTTGGGGTGGAGCTGTTCACGCGCAGCACCCGCAGCGTTGCGCTGACTGCTGCAGGCCGAGCCTTTTTCATCGAAGCCCAGCACCTGCTGGAGCGCGCCCACCAGGCAGCCGCCTCGGCACGACGCTTCGCGGCAGGCGATATCGGTTCGGTGAGCATCAGTTTCGTGGGCAGTGCGGTGTATGAATTCCTGCCCAGGGTGATCGCCGAGGCCCGGCTCAATCAGCCCCAGGTGAAGATTTCCCTGAGCGAGATGAACACCCATCAGCAGCACGAGGCGTTACGTACCCGGCGGATCGACCTGGGCATCGTGCGCCAGCCGTTGCTGCAGGCCGGTTACGAAAACGAGTGCCTGGTGCGCGAGCCCTTCGTGCTGGCCATTCCCAGCGGGCACCCGCTGGCCAGGGTTGAGCAGATTGGCGTCAGGAGCCTGGATGGCGCGCCCTTTCTGATGTACTCCCACGCCGCCTACCCACCGTTCAACGAACTGCTGACCGGCATGTTCCGCTCGGCCGGCGTGGCGCCGGAATACGTGCAATGGCTGGGTTCCTCGCTGACCATCCTAGCGCTGGTCAACGCCGGCATGGGCCTGGCCCTGGTGCCGCGCTGCGCCACCAACGTGGTGTTCAAGGAGGTGACCTTTCGCGAGATCGATCTGGGTGAAGGGATCCAGAGCGAGCTGCACCTGACCTGGCGCAGCAACAACGACAACCCGGCCTGCATGATGCTGCTCGAAGCGATTCGTGCAGCGGTGGCGGCGGGCAGCTGAAACGGTGACTGTCGCTAGCGTGTGGAAGAAATAGGAATGTGGGAGATGCAAAGAATGTGGGAGCGCGCCATGCGCGCGAACTCCCATTTATAAGCTTTCCCCATTTGCGGGAGTGGGCAGGAACTCCCAGTCGATGCCCCAGTTTTTCGCGGGCATGGCCCGCTCACACAATCCCACGCAGATGGCAGCGAATATCCGCTGCACCTTTCGCCCCTGCGAAGCAAAGGCGAGGAGCGAAGCTCTAGAAGTCGACTAACTCAAACCCACTGATCGTTACGCTTGCGGCGCAGACGGAACATGGTCGGCAGGATCAACCCTGCCAGCAAGCCGACACCGGCGATGCTGCCGCCGTAGACCATGTAGCGCATCAGCACCTGCTTCTGCTCGTCGCCCAGCTGGGCCTGGGCCTCGCGCAGCTCCGAGCGGGCCTGGTTGAGTTCGATATCCAGGGCGCTGCGGTTGGCTTCGAGTTCGTCGATCAGTTTCTTGCGGGTATCCAGGGTCTCCTGCATACCCTGCACACGGGTTTCCCAGGTTTCGTTGATGTTCTTGAGCTCGGTGCTCAGCTCGGTCACCTTCTGCTCGAGCGCTGGCAGCCGCTCGGCCTGGCCGGGCACCTCCTGCAGGTCACTGTTGGGGATCCACACCGCATCGCCGCTCTCGCCACGCACCTGGCTGTAGTCGCCCTGGGTACGCAGCAATTGCACGCGGGTGCCGGAACTCAGGGTGCCGACGATGCGATAGCCCTCGGTCGGGCCGCTGCGCACGTAGGTATTGAGGCTGTCACTGACCCAGCGCACGTTGTCGCTGGCCTGTTGGGCGTGGGCCGGCGCGCCGATCAGCAGCAGGCCGGATAGAACGGAGGCCCCCAGCACACGAAGCTGCGGCAGGGAAAAGGATGCAGAAAAAGGGCGGGCTAGGGACATAAAAACCATCTTCACTCGGCGGTGGAACACAATGCGACGCAGCGCGCGAATGTCGACCAGGCGAATTGTTGTACCGGTGTGCAAGGGGCGCGAAAGTGGCGCAACGCCATGTCTGCCACCGGTTTGGCCGACTGCTGAAAGACCGCAGCGAAGCAGTCGGGTTCCTCAGCAGCCGGCACATTGGCCGATCGAAGCGGCGCCCCCGGAGCGCCGCTGCAGTGACTTACTTACCGGCAGCCAGGCGCTGTGCGCCGGTCGCCCTGCGCCCGAACCACAAGGCCAGAAGCAGCGCCAGAGCGGGAAACGCACCGCCAGCCAGTGCCGCGCCCTGCCAGCCGAAGCTCTCGTAGATCGGGCTGGCGATGGCCGACCCGCTGGCGCCGCCGATGAAGATGCTGGTCATGTACAGCGCATTGAGCCGCGCCTTGCTGTTCTGCTCCAGGGCATAGACCTCGCGCTGGCCGAGCACCATGTTCAGTTGCACCGCGAAGTCCAGCAACACCGCGCACAGCACCAGGCCGACCACAGCTGCCAGCGGGCTGGCCAGGGTCAGGGCGAAGGCCAGCGGTGCCAGTACCAGCGCCACCAGCGTGGCGCGGCGGGTATGGCCGGCATCGGCCAGGCGCCCGGCAATCGGCGCGGCGATGGCACCAATGGCGCCGACCAGGGCGAACAGCGCGACGTGGGTCTGGGTGAAGCCGTAATGACGCACCAGCTCCATCGGCGCCACCGTCCAGAACAGGCTGAACGAGGCGAACATCAGGCCCTGGTACAGCGCCCGCTGACGCAGCGTCGAGTAGCGGCGCAGCAGGCTGAACAGCGACAGCAGCAGCTGCCCGTAATGGCCGCGGTTATCCGGTGCATGGCGGGGAATGGTGGTGGCGATCACCACCACGATGCCCAGCATCATCGCTGCTGCCGAGAAGTACACCGCCCGCCAGCCGAAATACTCGGCGATCAGGCTGGCCACCGGCCGCGCCAGCAAGATGCCCAGCAGCAGGCCAGCCATGATGTTGCCCACCACGCGGCCGCGGGTCGCTTCCGGTGCCAGGTGAGCAGCCAGGGGAATCAGCATCTGCACTGACACCGAACTCAAGCCGACCAGCAGCGACAGGCCAAGAAACAGCCCCGGCGACGTGGAAAACCCCGCTGCCAGCAGGCAGACCATCGCCGCCAGGGTGGTCAGCAGCATCAGCCGGCGACTCTCCAGCAGGTCGGCCAGCGGCACCAGAAACAGCAGGCCGATGGCATAGCCGATCTGGGTCAGCGAGACGATCAGGCTGGCCTGATGCATCGATAGCCCGACAGCGGGCGCGATCAGCTCGACGATTGGCTGGGCGTAGTAGAGGTTGGCGACGATGGCGCCGCAGCAGAAGGCGAACAGCAGCACCAGCGCTGGCGAGAGGCTGTGCGACCGGTTGGACGTGGATGTACTCATGATTACCTCGCGATAAGCCGACCTGCACGGCGGCTCGTCGGAACAGGAAACGGGTGGGATGCCCGTCGATGCCATGGCGTCACCAGCAAGAGGCTGGCTGCCTGGGTGAAGCAAGGTTACGAGCCCTGGCGCGGGCGGAGAATCCACCGGCCACGCAACGCAGCGTTGCGTCAGGTCGAATGCAGCCGGGTTTCAGCCCGCGAGCAGCTCACGTAAAAACTCGACGAACGCGGCCACCCGCCGCGAGCCACGCTGATTGGGCAGGTAGAGCACGCTGATGGCGCCGCTCGCCGAGCCCGGGCTGATGTCGTAAGGCTCGAGCAGCCGCAGCAGTCGACCACCGGCGACATCGTCACGCACCAGCCAGTCGGCCAGCAGCGCCACGCCCTGCCCGGCCAGCGCCGCTTCACGCAGCACGTCGGCATTATTGCTCTGCAAACGGCCGCGCACCGCCACCTGCTGAGCCTCGCCCGCGGCAGTGAACTGCCAGCGTTGGCTGGCCGTGCCGTAATCGAAGCGCAGGCACTCGTGCGCCAGTAACGCCTGCGGCGCATCGACCGGCTCGCTGCGCGCCAGGTAAACCGGGCTGGCCACCAGCCAACGCTGGAATTCGCCGACCCCGAGGCTGACCACGTCGTCGCTGACCAGCGTGCTACCCAGGCGCACGGCGACATCGACGCGCTCACCGAGCAGGTCCACCACGTCGTCGCTCAGGCGCAGGTTCACCTCGAGTTGCGGGTGTCGCTCGAGCAAACGCCCCAGATGCGGGGCGATGAGCCGCCGCCCGAATTCCACCGGTACGCTGACATTCAGTCGACCGCGCGCCTGGCTGCCGGCGTCGCACACCGCCGCATCGGCCTCCGCCAGCGCCTCGAGAATCGCCACGGCACGCTCGAAGTAGGCTTGCCCGGCCTCGGTCACGCCAACCTGGCGGGTACTGCGGTTGAGCAGCACGCTCTGCAGCTCCGCCTCCAGGCTACTGACCAGCCGCGTCACCGAGGAGGTCGCCACGCCCAGCGAACGACCGGCGGCAGAAAACCCACCCGTGCGCACGGTTTCCACAAAGGCTTGCAAGGCCAGCAGTTTGTCCATCAACGGTTCTCCAGGCGTGACTGGCAGTGACTCTCGCTCAAGTCGGTCAGCAGGTATTGCATATGCGTCGTCTGCCACACGGGGTCAGGTTCGGTGTCGATGACGACGAAACCCTGGGTTTCCCAGAAGCGAATCGCACCCGGCAGAAACGGATGCGTATGCAGGTAAAGCACCTCCACGCCCTGGCTGATGGCATGTTCGCGCAACTCGCTGCACAGCCTGGCGGCCAGGCCGGAGCGCCTGAAGGCAGGTGCCACGAACAGACGCACGATTTCCACCGTGGGTACGCCCTGGTAATCGAACTGGGCGAAGCGGTGGTCGTAGGGCAGGTAGCCGACGGCGGCGACGATCTGCCCCGCACAGCGCGCCAGCCAGAATGCGCCCGCCTCGCCCTGCACATACACCTGGGCAAAGCGCTGCAGGTCGGCCGGCAGCACCGTGCTGTCGAGCATCGGGAAAATTTCCGCGCGTGCGGCCATCACGAAGCGAATCGCCTCGTCGATATCCTCGCTCGTGGCCTGGGTTATCTGTACGCAAGCGCTGTTCATCATGGGGCCGAAAAGGTACTCGATCATTCGCCTGAAAGGGTCGGCAACATAGCGCGCACGCTTGGCGCTGCACAACCGATGCGAGTCGTGCGGGCAGCCAGGGCACCAATGGCTCGCCAGCGTGTCACTGCAAGCCCGGCGACGGCAGCCGCTGCGACATTTATCCTTGAGCCCCGCCGCCGTTCTCGTTATAAGTCCCGCTAATTTTTCAAGGGCCATCAGGCAGACCATGAGCCAAGCTGATCTCCTCGACCAAGACCCCGTGTTCCAGCTCAAAGGCAGCATGCTGGCCATCACCGTGATGGAGCTGGCGCACAACGACCTCTCCCGCCTCGACCTGCAACTCGCGGAGAAGGTTGCCCAGGCGCCCAACTTCTTCAGCAACACGCCGCTGGTGCTGGCCCTGGACAAGTTGCCCCATGGAGAGGGCGACCTCGACCTCGGCGAGCTGATGGCCCTGTGCCGCAAGCACGGCCTGCGCACCCTGGCGGTGCGCGCCAGCCGCGAGGAAGACATCGTTGCCGCCAATGCGCTGGACCTGCCGGTGCTGCCGCCTTCCGGTGCCCGCGAGCGGGTCATCGACCCCGCCCCCAAACCGGTCGAGCCGCCCAAGCCGGTGGAACCGGAAGTCAAGCCGACCCGCGTGATCACGGCTCCGGTGCGCGGCGGCCAACAGATCTACGCCCAGGGCTGCGACCTGGTGGTACTGGCGCCGGTCAGTGCCGGCGCGGAACTTCTCGCCGATGGCAACATCCATGTCTACGCCCCAATGCGTGGTCGGGCATTGGCCGGCGTCAAGGGTAACCGGCAAGCGCGGATTTTCTGCCAGCAGATGGGCGCCGAATTGCTCTCCATCGCCGGCCAGTACAAGGTTGCCGAGGACCTGCGCCGCGACCCCAACTGGGGCCGCGCGGTGCAAGTCAGCCTGACGGGCGACGTGTTGAACATCACCCGTCTTTAACGGATACTGCCCGGCACTTTTAACTGTCACACAGGGCCCTTGAACGCCTCTGGGCGGGCTGTCAAAACAATCACCGGCAAGCATCTACCAGCGGATATACCGCCCGTTCGTAGCAATGCCCCGCCGTAGCGATTCTTTCGACAGACCGCCAACCGCGGCAGGCTCCTGCTTTTATTCATTTTTAGGGTGAATCACCTTGGCCAAGATCCTCGTAGTCACTTCCGGCAAAGGTGGCGTCGGTAAAACCACCACCAGCGCTGCCATCGGTACCGGCCTCGCCTTGCGCGGCCACAAGACCGTCATCGTCGACTTCGACGTCGGCCTGCGTAACCTCGACCTGATCATGGGCTGCGAACGCCGCGTGGTGTACGACTTCGTCAACGTCGTCAACGGCGAAGCCAGCCTCACCCAGGCGCTGATCAAGGACAAACGCCTCGAGAACCTCTTCGTGCTGGCCGCCAGCCAGACCCGTGACAAGGACGCGCTGACTCAGGAAGGCGTCGAGAAGGTCATCAACGAACTGCGCGAGAACTTCGAATACGTGGTCTGCGACTCGCCGGCCGGTATCGAGAAAGGCGCCCACCTGGCCATGTACTTCGCTGACGAAGCCATCGTGGTCACCAACCCGGAAGTGTCCTCGGTACGTGACTCCGACCGTATGCTGGGCCTGCTGGCCAGCAAATCGCGGCGTGCCGAACAGGGCGGCGACCCGATCAAGGAACACCTGCTGCTGACCCGCTACAACCCGGAGCGCGTCACCAAGGGCGAAATGCTCGGCGTGGAAGACGTCGAGGAAATCCTCGCCATCCGCCTGCTCGGCGTGATCCCCGAATCCCAGGCGGTGCTCAAGGCCTCCAACCAGGGCGTACCGGTGATCCTCGATGACCAGAGCGACGCCGGCCAGGCGTACAGCGATGCCGTCGATCGCCTGCTCGGCAAGGAAGTGGCGCACCGTTTCCTTGATGTGAAAAAGCAGGGCTTCCTGCAACGTCTGTTCGGAGGTCGCGAATGAATATTTTCGACTTCTTGCGTTCGCGCAAGAAGGAAACCACAGCCTCCATCGCCAAAGAGCGCCTGCAGATCATCGTTGCCCACGAACGTGGCCAGCGCACTCAGCCCGACTACCTGCCTGCCCTGCAGCAGGAGCTGGTCGAGGTGATCCGCAAGTACGTCGCCATCGACTCGGACCAGGTGCAGGTCGCCCTGGAAAACCAGGGTAGCTGCTCGATTCTGGAACTGAACATCACCCTGCCGGATCGTTAAAAATCTATTTGGGCTAGCTGCGCGTCGGCCCTGCGGCGTTAAAACCAGGCTCGGAATGCTCATGTACAACAGTACACTCCGCTTCCTCGCCTGCTTTTGCCTTGCAGGGCTCTAGCTCGCAGAGCCCAAAATAGATTTTTCCTAACCAGATCTACGAATGGCGGCCCTGGTGGCCGCCATTTTGCTGTCACGAGCCGGCCTGTGGGAGCGGATTTATCCGCGAGTTCCTACAGACCAAGCGCATCGCGGATAAATCCGCTCCCACTGAATCTGTACACATCCATGCCGCTCAGCCAAATCGAAATCGTCCACCAGGATGCCGCCCTGCTGGTGATCAACAAGCCCACCCTGCTGCTCTCGGTGCCCGGCCGCGCCGAGGACAACAAGGATTGCCTGGTCACCCGCCTGCAGGAAAACGGCTACCCCGAGGCGCGCATCGTGCATCGCCTGGATTGGGAAACCTCGGGGCTGATCGTGCTGGCCCGCGATGCCGACAGCCACCGCGAGCTGTCGCGCCAGTTCCACGACCGGGAAACGGAAAAGGCCTACACGGCCCTGTGCTGGGGCTCGCCCGAAGGCGACAGCGGCAGCATCGACCTGCCCCTGCGCTACGACCCACCCACCAAACCTCGCCATGTGGTCGACCATGAACAGGGCAAGCACGCCCTGACCTTCTGGCGCGTACTCGAACGCCATGCCGAACACAGCCGCGTCGAGCTGACGCCGATCACTGGCCGCTCGCACCAGCTGCGCGTGCATATGCTCTCCATCGGCCACCCGCTGCTCGGCGACGGCCTGTATGCACACGAACAAGCCCTGGCGGCCTACCCGCGCCTGTGCCTGCACGCCAGCATGCTCAGCCTCACCCACCCGCAAAGCGGCGAACGCCTGCGTTTCGAGTGCCCGGCGCCGTTCTGAGTAGCCGACTCTTTCCGTAGCCTGGGTAGAGCGCAGCGAAACCCGGGGTTGGCTGCTGGGCATGTTGCGCTCGACGCCAGCCTACGGTTGACGGATTGCCAGATCCGCCATGGCAACCGCCGCCCCGATAGGCGACAATCCCGCCCCGCCAAACGATGGCTGCCACGCAGCCGATAAATCGTGCGCATCCCGGATAGCCAACCGCCCACCGCTGCAACCAAGGAGTTTGCATGGCCCTGCCCTGCCCGCGCTTTGCCCCGAGCCTGCTCGCCCTGGCGCTGAGCCCGGCACTCTGCTGGGCCGCCGAGTCGGCCGTGGTGCTCGATGCCACCACCATCGAGGAACAGGCTGACGACGGTTACCGGGCGCGCAGCGCCGCAGTGGGCGGCTTCGGTGACGCCGAACTGCTCGACACGCCGGCCTCGGTATCAGTGGTCAGCCGCCAGTTGATCGACGACCAGCAGGCGCGCCTGCTCAGCGACGTACTGAAGAACGACGCCTCGGTGGGCGAAGCCTACGCGCCCATCGGCTACTACGAGAACTTCGTGGTGCGCGGCTTCTCCCTCAACGCCGCCAACAGCTACCGGGTCAACGGCCGCAGCGTGGTAGGTGAGCAGAACGTGGCGCTGGAGAACAAGCAGCAGGTGGAGCTGCTCAAGGGGCTGTCCGGCCTGCAGAGCGGCGTGACCGAGCCGGGCGGGCTGATCAACTACGTGACCAAGCGCGCCGAGAACGTGCGCTCGCTGAGCGTGGCCAGCAACCAGGACGGCGAGCGCTACCTGGCCGCCGACCTTGGCCACTGGTTCGGCGCCGAGCAGCAGGTGGGCGTGCGCCTGAACATGGCCCACGAGGATATCCGTTCGTTCGTCGAACATGCCGACGGCAAGCGCGACTTCATTTCCCTGGCGCTGGACTGGAATATTTCGCCGGATGCCACCTTGCAGCTGGACGCCGAATACCAGACCCGCGAACAGCCGTCCGTGGCAGGCTATCAGTTGCTCGGCGGCACCCAGGTGCCAGGCGGCGTAGACCCGGACAAGCGCCTGGGCCATCAGAGCTGGGGGAAACCAGTGGGCATCGACTCACTGAATCTTGGCGGGCGCTTCGAGTACCGCTTCGACGAGAACTGGAAAGCGGCTGTCGATGCCTCTCACAGCAAGGTGGTGATCGACGATTACAGCACCTTCCCGTATGGCTACTACAACCCGGACTCAGACACCTGGTCCCCGCACTTCAGTCCAGATGGCGACTACGACATATCCGACTACCGCAGCCCGGACGACACCCGTCAGCATGACGAAATGCAGGCTACCCTGTCCGGCGCCTTCGCCGCTGGCAGCATCGGCCACGAGCTGACGGTCGGAAGCAGCGCATTGCGCAGAATCGTAGACCGGCGTGACTCCGTCAACGTGCCAATCGGTGCCGGCAATATCCACGAAGACCCAACCGACTTCGCCCCCACCGGCCTGCCGCTCAACCCCAAGCGCCGTCGCCTGGACAGCCGCCAGTACGGCCTGTTCTTCAGCGACCGTATCAGCTTCGATGAGCACTGGCAGGTGTTGCTGGGCGGGCGGCAGGTGCGCCTGATCGAGGAAGCCTTCACCAGCAGCGGCGCCACCGACCGCCGCACCCGGCGCAGCGAGTTCCTGCCCAACGCCGCGCTTCTTTATAAGCCCCAGGCCGACACCACGCTGTACCTGAGCTACAGCAAGGGCCTGTCCCTGGGCGGCGAGGCCCCCTGGTTCACCACCAACGAAGGCCAGACACTCGCGCCCAGCACATCCCGCCAACTGGAAGCCGGTCTCAAGCGCGACTGGCAGGGCCTGAGCCTGGGTGCGGCGCTGTTTCGCATCGACCAGGCGCTGCAATATAGCCGCCCCGACGACAATGGCGACATGACCTACGTGCAGCAGGGCAAGCAACGCAATATCGGCCTGGAGCTCTCCGCCAGCGGCCAGGCCAGCCACAATCTGCAGCTGTCGGCCAGCACCGCGGTGATCCGCGCCCGGGCCATCGACAGCGGCACCGAAGCCTACGAAGGCCACCAGACGGTCAACGTACCCAGGGTGCGCGCCAGCCTGGCCGCCGACTATCGGATACCCGGCATCCAGGGCCTGTCACTGCTCGGCGGCCTGCAGTACAGCGCCAGCAAGTACGCCGATCCGAGCGGCACGGTGAAGGTCGGCGACTACACGATATTCAACCTGGGTAGCCGCTACACCACGCGCATCGAAGGCCATGAGACGGTGCTGCGCCTGACCGTCGACAACCTGTTCGACAAACGCTACTGGCGCGACACCGGCGCTTATCAGGGCGATGGCTATCTGTTCCCGGGCGATCCGCGTACGGCGCGGCTGTCGGCGACGGTCAGTTTTTAAGCGGCGATTCGTGACCGCAGATCTTGATGGATACGAAAGGAAATCCGTATCTGCGATGAGCAGAGAAAAGGCAGCAGCTGCCGGCTCCTACGTAGGGTGGACAACGCTCTTTTTGTCCACCATTACAATCGCAGAGCGGTGGACGAATGAAGCGTCGTCCACCCTACGAAAGGCTACTTCCGCCACTTTGCTGCCGTTCCATATGAACTATCGGAGCATCCAAAATGCGTAGCAAAGCACCGTTATTGACCTTCTACTTGCTGGGAAGCCTGCTGACCGGCTGCCAGCAGGCACCCAAGAGCCATGATCAGCTCGACGCCGTGCTGTGGACGCAGACCGCCATCGAGCACGAGGTGCTCTACCAGCAGATCTACGCCGCCGCGACCCGCCAGCTGCGGCCCGCATTGGCCGACCCGCAGTGGGATGCCCTCGCCCAGGCGCCACGCGACCTCAGTGGCCTGCCGCCCGCGCTGATCGTCGACATCGACGAAACCCTGCTCGACAACACCCCGGTGAACGCCAAGGCGGTGGTCGACGGCGGCGCCTACGACTACGCCGAGTGGTACCGCTGGGTCGAGAAGGCCGAAGCCCGCGCCCTACCCGGCTCGGTGGCATTCATGCAGGCGGCTGCACAGCTGGGTATCACCCCCTACTACCTGACCAACCGCGAACCGGGGCAGGAAGCCGATACCCTGCGCAACCTGCGGCAGGCCGGCTTTCCCATCGCTGACGCCAGGCAGATCCTCACCGCTGGCACGGCCACTGGCGGTTGCCAGCAAGCGGGCTCGGACAAGACCTGCCGCCGCCACTGGGTCGGCGAGCGCGCGCGGGTGCTGCTGATGGTGGGCGACAGCTATGGCGACTTCATCGCCGCGCCCAATCGCCTGAGCGCTCAACGCCAGATGGCAGCGCCCTACCAGGCGTGGTTCGGCCAGCGCTGGTTCCTGCTGCCCAACCCCACCTATGGGGGCTGGTACACAGCGCCCTATGGTGATCGGGACGAATTGCCGGATGGCGAAAAACGCGCCTTGAAGCAGCGCGCACTGATCCTGCCTTGACGACCAACGGTCAGGGCCAGGCAGCCAAAATCCGCCGCTTACCCTGCAATGGCACTTTGATCCGTAAGTTCCGTAAATAACCCCATATCTTGTGTTTCTGTGAAGCGGTGAAATGTGCGTGCCGCCGCCCGAAAAAAAACTGCCTACGGCATTAACGACCGACTCGGCAGCAGCGCCAGTAACCATGGGCATTTGCGCCACTTACCCCGGTATAACCCACAGATTTATCCACAGGCCGAAGGGCTTGCCTTGGCGCCCACACCGCACTATCTTGTATCCCCAGTTCGCCAGACACCTATATGTTGGGTTTCCGGCCAAAACGGACCAAGCACAGATGTGCTGAAAAAGTCCATGCCCCAGAGCCCTTTTTGCCAGGGCGGCGGCAAACCGAGATACCAAGGCCGCGAACGAGCCTATCGTTCGTGCCTTACGCAACACCAGACGCTGCGCCCATAACGGCCACCACTACATCTAGTGGCCACACGCAGCAGGAAGCACCAGTAAACGCCAGGGATGAAGCGTTCCGGCATCGAAACAGTACCGACCGCAGCCGAGACAAGCCTCGACAGGTCCCACCGCCTATTTGCAACACCCTGCTGCCAGCTTTGTGCAGGCGCAGGCTTTGTCGATTGGATGAACACCAGGTACAGCGTCGATCAGCAGCACAACGCTTCGCCCCGAAAATTTCATTGATCATGGAGACCTTCATGCATACCGATACCACTCGCGAGAATCCTCAGGCGCAAACGCCTCAGGGTGATGACGCCACCCAGGCACTGGCTGCAACCGCACCAGGCCAACTGCGTGTGATCAAGCGTAACGGCACCGTGGTGCCGTACACCGGTGACAAGATCACCGTCGCGATCACCAAGGCGTTTCTCGCTGTGGAAGGCGGCAATGCCGCTGCTTCGTCGCGTATCCATGACACCGTTGCGCGCCTGACCGAGCAGGTCACCGCGACCTTCAAGCGTCGCATGCCATCGGGTGGCACCATCCATATCGAAGAGATCCAGGACCAGGTCGAACTGGCCCTGATGCGCTCCGGCGAGCAGAAAGTCGCCCGCGACTACGTGATCTACCGCGAAGCCCAGGCCAACAAGCGCAAGACCAGCGACGCTGCCGACGGCATCGCCGAGCCGCACCCGAGCATCCGCGTGACCCTGGCTGACGGCAGCCTGGCGCCGCTGGACATGGGCCGCCTCAACACCATCGTCACCGAAGCCTGCGAAGGCCTGCTGGAAGTCGACGGCGCGCTGATCCAGAAAGAAACCCTGAAGAACCTCTACGACGGCGTTGCCCAGAAAGACGTCAACACCGCCCTGGTGATGACCTCCCGTACCCTGGTCGAGCGCGAGCCGAACTACAGCTACGTCACCGCCCGCCTGCTGATGGACAACATCCGCGCCGAAGGCCTGAGCTTCCTCAACGTCGCTGCCAGCGCCACTCACCACGAGATGGCCGAGCTGTACGCCAAGGCCCTGCCCGCCTACGTCGAAGCCGGCATCGAGTTCGAACTGCTCGACCCGAAACTGAAAACCTACGACCTGGAAAAACTGGGCAAGGCGATCAACCACGAGCGCGACCAGCAGTTCACCTACCTGGGCCTGCAGACCCTGTACGACCGTTACTTCATCCACAAGGATGGCGTGCGTTTCGAACTGCCCCAGGTGTTCTTCATGCGCGTGGCCATGGGCCTGGCCATCGAAGAGCCGAAGAACCGCGAAGACCGCGCCATCGAGTTCTACAACCTGCTGTCCTCGTTCGACTACATGGCGTCCACGCCGACCCTGTTCAACGCTGGCACCCTGCGTCCGCAGCTGTCCAGCTGCTACCTGACCACCGTTCCGGACGACCTGGGCGGCATCTACGACGCCATCCGCGATAACGCCCTGCTGAGCAAGTTCGCCGGCGGCCTGGGCAACGACTGGACCCCGGTTCGCTCGCTGGGCGCCTACATCAAGGGCACCAACGGCAAATCCCAGGGCGTCGTGCCGTTCCTCAAGGTGGTCAACGACACCGCCGTAGCGGTCAACCAGGGCGGCAAGCGCAAAGGCGCCGTGTGTGCCTACCTGGAAACCTGGCACATGGACATCGAAGAGTTCATCGAGCTGCGCAAGAACACCGGTGATGACCGTCGCCGTACCCACGACATGAACACCGCCAACTGGATCCCGGACCTGTTCATGAAGCGCGTCTTCGATGACGGCAAGTGGACCCTGTTCTCGCCAAGCGAAGTACCGGACTTGCACGACCTGACCGGCAAGGCCTTCGAAGAGCGCTACGAGTACTACGAAGCCCTGACCGAATACCCAGGCAAGGTCAAACTGTTCAAGACCATCCAGGCCAAAGACCTGTGGCGCAAGATGCTCTCGATGCTGTTCGAGACCGGCCACCCCTGGCTGACCTTCAAGGACCCATGCAACCTGCGCAGCCCGCAGCAGCACGTGGGCGTGGTACACAGCTCCAACCTGTGCACCGAAATCACCCTGAACACCAACAAGGACGAGATCGCCGTCTGCAACCTGGGCTCGGTCAACCTGCCGAACCACATCGTCGACGGCAAACTGGACACCGCCAAGCTGGCGCGCACCGTGAAGACCGCAGTACGCATGCTCGATAACGTCATCGACATCAACTACTACTCGGTACCGCAGGCGCGCAACTCCAACTTCAAGCACCGTCCGGTCGGCCTGGGCATCATGGGCTTCCAGGACGCGCTGTACCTGCAGCACATCCCGTACGGCTCCGATGCTGCCGTGGAGTTCGCCGACAAGTCCATGGAAGCGGTCAGCTACTACGCCATCCAGGCTTCCTGTGACCTGGCCGACGAGCGTGGCGCCTACGAAACCTTCCAGGGTTCGCTGTGGAGCAAGGGCATTCTGCCGCTGGATTCCCAGCAGATCCTCATCGAGGCCCGTGGCCAGAAGTACATCGACGTCGACCTCAACGAAACCCTGGACTGGGCACCGGTCCGTGCTCGCGTACAGAAAGGCATTCGTAACTCGAACATCATGGCCATCGCGCCGACCGCGACCATCGCCAACATCACCGGCGTGTCGCAGTCCATCGAGCCGACCTACCAGAACCTGTACGTGAAATCGAACCTGTCGGGCGAGTTCACCGTGATCAACCCCTACCTGGTTCGCGACCTCAAGGCGCGCGGCCTGTGGGACTCGGTGATGATCAACGACCTCAAGTACTACGACGGCTCCGTGCAGCAGATCGAGCGTATTCCGCAAGAACTGAAAGACCTGTACGCCACTGCCTTCGAAGTCGACACCAAGTGGATCGTCGATGCTGCCAGCCGTCGCCAGAAGTGGATCGACCAGGCGCAATCGCTGAACCTGTACATCGCCGGCGCATCGGGCAAGAAGCTCGACGTGACCTACCGCATGGCCTGGTACCGTGGCCTGAAAACCACCTACTACCTCCGTGCCCTGGCCGCGACCAGCACCGAGAAGTCCACCATCAACACCGGCAAGCTCAACGCCGTTTCCAGTGGTGGCGACGCAGGCCTCGCCGCAGCACCTGCTGCCGCGCCGGCCACCCAGGTCACCCCTGGCCCGGCTCCGGTTCCGAAGGCATGCGCCATCGACGAGCCGGATTGCGAAGCCTGCCAGTAATGGCCCAGCCGGCTGCAGCGACTGCAGTCGGCCCACATAACCCAAGAGCCGGGCGACAGCCCCGGCCTCTGATAATCAGCCGTAGCGCTCTGCGTGCACCGCGAGCCACCGACGATTAGCCACTATCCACACAGGCCGGCTCATGCCGGCCCTCTAGCAGGAGCCAACCCATGCTGAGCTGGGATGAATTCGACAAGGAAGACGGCGCTGAAGCTGCCGCTCCGAAACAGTCTGCCGCACAAGCCGCTGCCGACATGAGCCTGGACAAGCTCAACCAGGTCGGTGGCAACGCCGCCCTCGAAGCCCGCGCCATCGACGCCAACGACTCCGACGCCATCGCCCGTGCCAAGAAAGCCCTGAACGACCTCGACATCCAGGAAGGCCTGGACGAGCTCGAAGGCACCTCCGCACGCGTGGAAGTCGGCGACAAGCAGATGATCAACGCCCGCGCCGACCTCAACCAGCTCGTACCCTTCAAGTACGACTGGGCCTGGCAGAAGTACCTGGATGGTTGCGCCAACCACTGGATGCCCCAGGAAGTGAACATGAACGCCGACATCGCGCTGTGGAAATCCACGGACGGTCTCAGCGAAGACGAGCGCCGCATCGTCATGCGCAACCTCGGCTTCTTCTCCACCGCCGACAGCCTGGTTGCCAACAACCTGGTACTGGCCGTGTACCGCCTGATCACCAACCCCGAGTGCCGCCAGTACATCCTGCGCCAGGCTTTCGAGGAAGCGATTCACACCCACGCCTACCAGTACTGCATCGAATCGCTGGGCATGGATGAAGGCGAGATCTTCAACATGTACCACGAGATCCCGAGCGTCGCGAAGAAAGCCTCCTGGGGCCTCAAGTACACCCGCTCGATCTCCGATCCCAAGTTCGAAACCGGCACCCCGGAAACCGATCGCCAGTTCCTCAAGAACCTGATCGCC
>JAAIGF010046313.1_pt1 | contig 45340 bp, 40 predicted proteins | sample 6487441 | NCBI WGS metagenome assembly JAAIGF01 (sample SAMN13974129, study PRJNA590717) | phyllosphere metagenome | biome: pepper field; feature: multiple bacterial spot infested pepper fields; material: pepper leaves; isolation source: leaves from pepper fields | host: Capsicum annuum ...
GCGGTCGGGCCGCCCCAGGGCGTCATGTTCATGATGCCGCCGGCCATGATGATCAGGCCGGCCATGATGGTCGGGCTCATTTTCAGGCGGCTGTACAGCGGCAGCATGGCGCCGACGCAGATCATGTAGGTGGTCGAGCCGTCGCCGTCCAGGGACACGATCAGCGCCAGGGCCACGGTGCCGACGGCAACCTTGAGCGGGTCACCCTTGACCATCTTGAGGATCAGGCGCACGGGCGGATCGAACAGGCCCGAGTCGATCATGATGGCGAAGTAGAGGATGGCGAACATCAGCATCACGCCGGTGGGCGCGAGCTTGCTGATGCCTTCGAGCATCATCGGGCCGATCTGCGCGGCGAAGCCGCCGATCAGAGCGAAGATGATCGGGATAATGATCAGAGCGATGAGCGCCGACAGGCGTTTGCTCATGATCAGATACATGAAGGTCGAGACCATGGCGAAGCCAAGGAATGTGAGCATGGAGATTCTCCGGACGTTATTCGGCTAGGTGCGTGTAAGGCGCGAGGGGGCTAGCGTTGAAGCGAGCGGAGAGGGAGCAGGCGTGAGGAGCTAGGGCGGAGCATGGTTAATCACCTGTTTTGTTCTTGTTGACGGCAGCTGCGGGCCTCTCTGGCGGCAGCTCATCGACCGATCTTTGTCGGTCAGTGGGGCGATGCTAGACCACGAAGCTTTCAGCCAGCTTTCGCCGTATCGAGGTCGTAGCGGGCTGCGAACCGCAATTCGCGGTCGCCAGCGCGGGCCTTGCGGCCCGCGTGAGTGGTGGGCTAGAGCAAATGTTCGAGGACAGCCAGTACCGCGACCAGCGAAGCGGCGGCCAGCAGGTGCTGCAAGGTGATGATACCGGCCATCAGGTTGGCATCGCCGCCCAACTGCCGCGTCAGTACGTAGGCGGTCGGCGCGGTGGGCAGGGCGAAGAACAGCACCAGCACGGTGCTTTCCATGGTCGGCAGCTGCAGGCCGTAGGCCACTGCCAGGGCCAGCAACGGCATCAGCAGCAGGCGCAGCAGGCTGTTCCAGGCCAGGGCCGGCACTTCGCCGCCGAGCTGTTCGGGCTTCAGCGCGGCGCCCACGCACAGCAGGCCGAGCGGCAGGCTCGCGGCGGCCAGCAGGCTGAGCAGGCGGCCGCTGCCGCCGGGCAAGCCCAGGCCGCTCAGGTTGACCAGCGCACCGGCCAGGCAGGCCAGAATCAGCGGGTTGCGGATGATCGGCAATAACAGGCTGCCGGCGCTGACGCCACGCTCGGCGGTCAGCGACCAGACCGAAAGCACGTTGACGGTCGGTACCATCAGCGCCAGCATCAGGGCTGCCAGGGTCAGGCCCGGCTGGCCGAACAGGCTGCCCACGGCGGCCAGGCCCAGGTAGGTATTGAAACGCAGGATGCCCTGGCTGAAGGCGCCGAAGCGCGCCGCCGGCCAGCCGCGCAGGCGACGCATCACCAGCAGCACCAACCAGGCGATGCCGAGTCCGAGCAGCACGGCCAGCGCCATGCGCGGCAACTGCGGGTTGTCCAGTGGCGCGGTGGCCAGGCTGTTGAACAGCAGCGCCGGGAACAGGATGAAGTAGTTGAGGCGTTCGGCGCCGGGCCAGAAAGCCTCGTTGGGAAAGCCACGACGGCTGAGCACGTAGCCGCCGACGATCAATGCGAAGAGTGGCCAGAGGGCCAAGAGCAGTTCGGTCACGGGAGCCCCCGGTGGTGGTGAGGGTGCATCTTCGCCAGTGCCGATTGATCAGGCAAGCAGGGACATCACAGGACGAAAGGAGGGCGGCATGAGTGATCTGCATCAGGGCGGTTGTCAGTGCGGTGCAATGCGTTATCAGTTCCGGGCACCGTTGCGCGATATCGCCCACTGCCACTGTTCGATCTGCCGGCGCAGCACCGGCGGCATTCTGGTGACCTGGATCACCGTGCCGCTGGCCGCCTTTACCTGGCTGCGCGGCGAACCGGCGCGTTTCGCCTCCTCGCCCACCTGCGAGCGCTACTTCTGCCCGAACTGTGGCGCTCACCTGGCGCTGTTCACCACCCTGAGCCCGAACAGCCTGGACGTAACCATCGCCACGCTCGATCACCCCGAGCACGCGGCCGCCGACCGGCATATCTGGACCCAGAGCCGTTTGCCGTGGCTGGAGGTCGACCCGTCATTGCCCCAGGAGCAGCAAGAGCGGATCGACTAGCGACGCGTACCCGACGTGATGGCCACCGACCTCCCACCGCCTTGGTCTCACTGGTGCGCCGAACTTTATTAAAGAATGGATGTCGTGCGCCGATTACCCTTCTGTACCTCGTCTATTGCCTAACGTGCCGCATGCCAAATGCGTCCCCCTGTTCAACGCGCCGCGCAGACGGTGCGACGACAGGCAACCCTTCGCTTCGTAATCAGAACTGCCGAAGTAAATTGAATAGGTGAAACGTCGTGCTCAGAAACATCCCCTTGAGCCTCAAGCTCTTGCTGATTCTCGCCTGCCCGTTGCTGGGCTTCCTCTGGCTGGCCGCTCTGCAGGTCAACAGCAGCTACCAGACCTTGCAGGAGATGGAGCAGACGCAGGAGGCCAGCGTCATCGCACAGAAGGTCAGCCAGCTGATTACCGTGTTGCAGCGCGAGCGTGGAGCCAGCGGCGTTTTCCTCGGCAGCCAGGGCAAGAACATGCAGGACGTGCTGCTGCGCATGCGCGGCCAGACCGACACCGCCCTGGCCGAAGCGCGCACCCTGGCAGGCAGCGCCGATGCCGGGCTGGATGAAGCCCTGGCCACCCTGGGCGGGCTGGATGCCATGCGTGGGCAGATCGACAAACTGGCGATCAACAACCGTGAATCCGGTGCGCGCTTTACCGATATCATCCGCAAGCTGATCGGCTATACCCACGCCGTCGAGCGCTCGGTTACGGACCCGACACTGGCGCGCGCGCTGTCGTCGCTCAACCAGTTCATCGAGATGAAGGAGCGCGCCGGCCGCGAGCGCGCGATGCTCGGCGTGGTGTTCAACCAGGATCGTTTCGATGCCGACCTGCTCTCCACCTTCAGCCGCAACCTGGGCGAGTTCACCGCGTATTCGGAAGGTTTCCGCCGCAATGCCTCGGCTGACTTCGTGCGCAAGCTCGATGAGAAAATGCAGCAGCCTAGTGCCCTCGAAGTCGCTCGCCTGCAGAAGCTGGCCTTCGAAACGCCGCTCGGCCAGCCGCTGGGCGTCAAGGCCACCGACTGGTTCCAGACCTCCACCAGCCGCATCGACCTGATGGGCGAAGTGGAAAACGAACTGGGCGGCAGTGTTTACGATCTGGCCACCCAGGCGCGCGCCAAGGCCTCGGCGATGCTGTGGATGACCGCCATCGGCGTGCTGGTCGCCATGGCCGTGGTGGCCGTGCTGTCCTACCTGATCATCAGCAATATCAAGCTGGCGGTGGGCGAGGCCAATCGCGCCTTGCTGTCGCTGTCGCAACGTGATCTGACGGCCCGTTCGGCCTATGTCGGCAAGGACGAATTCGGCGAGATCAGCCACAACCTCAACATCATGGCCGGGGAGCTGACGCAGATCGTCCAGGAAATCGGCTCGGCCACTGCCCAGGTCGCTACCGCGGCCGAAGAGTGCTCGGCCGTTACCCTGCAGACCAGCACCAGCCTGGAGCGCCAGCGCCAGGGCACCGAGCTGGTGGTCACCGCCATCAACGAAATGAGCGCCACGGTTCGCGAGGTGGCGCAGAGCACCAACGACGCCGCCGAAATGTCGCGTCAGGTCAACGTCAGTACCACCCAGGGCCGTCAGGAAATCGAGCGCACCGTCGACGTGATTCGTGAGCTGTCGACCCAGGCCGACGATACCGCGCGCATCATTGGCGACCTCAAGCACGAGAGCGATTCGATCTCCTCGGTGCTCGACGTGATTCGCGGCATCGCCGACCAGACCAACCTGCTGGCCCTCAACGCGGCCATCGAAGCGGCGCGTGCGGGCGATCACGGTCGCGGTTTCGCGGTGGTGGCCTCAGAGGTGCGCACCCTGGCGCAGAAAACCCAGGAGTCGACCGGCAACATCCAGGAGATGATCGCCAACCTGCAGCGCGGCTCTGACCTGGCCACCCAGTCCATGGAGGAAACGCTCAACAAGGCACGTGCCGGCGCGAGCAATATCGGCCGTGCCGGCGACCTGCTGGCCGAGATTGCCTCGGGTGTGAGCAGCATCAGCGATCGCAACATGCAGATCGCTGCCGCAGCCGAAGAACAGAGCGCGGTGGCTGAAGACATCAACCGCAACGTGGTGGAGATCAACGACGTGGCCATCCAGGTCAGTTCCGGTGCCGAGCAGACCGCCGTCACCAGTCAGGAGCTGGCGCGCCTGGCCGATCATCAGCAGAAGCTGGTGAGTCGCTTCCGCCTGGCCTGATCCACCTCGGCGAACGTTCGCCTGCCGCTTTGGCGGGCGACTGTTGCATCGCTCAGCACCGCCAGTCGGCGGGCATAAAAAAATTTAATGAAATCTTGCCCGGCTGGATGGGTCAGAGCCTCACCCTTACTGCTGGATCCCTGCAATGCCATTGATAGTCATAGCCGAAGACGAGCGCTCGATCAGAGAGCTGCTCGTGGAAATCTTCGAAGACGAAGGCCATGAGGTCAAAGCCTTCCCCTGTGCTGACGATGCCTGGGAATACCTCTCCAGCAGCGACGGCCAGGTGGACATGGTGCTCACCGACTTCAGCATGCCCGGCGACATCGACGGCATCTTTCTCGCCCACCTGATTCGCGACCGCTTCCCGGATCTGCCGATCATCATCTCCTCGGGGTTCCTCGAAGGCACCAATGACTTCGACGGCCTGAACGTGGCCGTCATTCCCAAGCCCTGGAGCGTCAGCCAGTTGCTTGCCGTGTGTGCCTCGATGACGCCTGCCAAGGCTGGCCAGCCCGGGATTTCCAAGGGCTGATTGCCCGGCCGCGAGCGCTCGATGCATCTCATGACAGCTGACTGCGCAGAAAGCGCGGCGGATATGTAAAATCGCCGCCCCGTTTTACTGCTGGAGATGTCACCTTGGCCATTCACTTTTCGCCTTCCTCGAACACCATCGCCTGTGGCCGCAGCGGCGCAAGCCTGAGCACCACCGAAGACCAGGCACAGGTTTCCTGCAAACTCTGCCTGCGTTCGCTGGACAAGACGACTGCTCCCGTGGCGACCAATCGCACCCCGACCCTGGCCGAACTGCGCGCTGCAGCCCGTGCCGCCAAAGCACCAGCGGCCAAGCCGGCACCGGCAGCAACCGTCAGCGTGAAAGCTGCCTGGCAGCAGAAACTCGAACAGCTGCCTGGGCGCAACCGTCTGCCGCGCGGTGTCGCGCGCCAGTCCTTTGTCTAAGCCCCTGCACTGGCCGCAAAAACACTGAACCGAAGTGATGGCCTGGCTACCAACTTGCATGCCCGATATCGTCCGATTTGACGCACGAGGGGGATGGCTGAGGTGGAGTCGATGAAGCAACTTGACCTGCAGGTGGTTCAGCAGGCCCGCAACTGGCTGCAGCAGGGCCATGCCGTGTGGCTGTGCACGGTGCTGTCCACCTTCGGCTCGGCGCCGCGGGCGCCGGGGGCGATGCTGGTTGCGCTGCCGTCCGGCGAGTCCTGCGGTTCGTTGTCCGGTGGCTGCGTCGAGGAAGATTTTCTCGAACGGGTGCAGAGCTCGGCATTCGCCCCCTGCAACCAGATCGTGCGCTACGGCGAAGGCGGCCTGACGCCCACCCGTGCGCTGCCCTGCGGCGGCGTGCTGGACGTGCTGGTCGAGTACCTGTCGCCGGGCGAGGCCACCGAGCGGATGCTTGGCCAGGTCGAACAGGCGCTTGGCGGTGTTGAGCTGCTGCTGCGCGAGGTGCCGCTGGGCAAGGGCGCCAGCCGCTGCCGGCCGGGCGGCATGAGTGACGCGAAGGTCCAGCGCAGCGCCGAGCAGGTGTCGATTCGCGTCGGTGCCGTGCTGCGCGTGATCCTCGCCGGCTGGTCGCCGGTGGCCGAATTCTGCGCCGGTTTTGCCGTGGCGCTGGGGTACGAGGTGATCGTCTGCGATCCGCGTGCCGAGGTCATCGGCGAAGTCCGCTTAGCGGGCGTGCAGGCCATCGAGATACTGCCGGCGCGCTTTATCGCCGAGCAGGGCGCCCATGCTGCCACGGCGATCCTGGCGCTGACCCATGACCCGCGCCTGGACGACCCGACCCTGATCGAAGCGGTGCGTACCGAAGCCTTCTATATCGGTGCCATGGGCTCCCAGCGCACCAGCGGTAAACGCCTGGAGCGGCTGGCGCGTCTCGGTGGCTTGAGGCCCGAGGCCATGGCGCGCATCCATGCGCCCATCGGCCTGCAGCTGGGCAGCAAGTCGCCGGCGGAAATCGCCCTGGCGACCCTGGCCGACGTGCTACGGGTCGCCAACGGCATCGACCGCGGCGCGCTGTAACCCATGACGACCAACGGCCCCGTGGTCATCGTGCTCGCCGCCGGGCGTGGCAGGCGCTTTCGGGTCTCTGGTGGCGCCGGCAGCAAGCTGCAGGCCGACCTGCACGGCCAACCGGTGCTCGACCATGTGCTGGCGGCGGTCGAGCGCTCGGGGCTCGACCATCATGTTGTTCACAGCGCTGACGGCGACGGCATGGCCGATTCGATCGCCGCCGGTGTGCGGGCCACGGCAACGGCCTCGGGCTGGTTGATCCTGCCCGGTGACCTGCCGCTGATCAGCGCGCCCAGCTTGAACCGCGTGGCTCAGGCATTGGCGCAGCAGCCAGTGGTGGTGCCAACCTTCGAGGGCAGCAGGGGCCACCCGGTCGGGTTCGCCCCTGAGTGCTTCACGGCGCTGGCCGCCCTGAGCGGCGAAGCCGGCGGTGCTGCGGTGGTTGAGGGTTACCGCCGTGAAGGCCGAGCCCTGCTGTTGCCGCTGGATGATCCGGGCATCCTCACCGATGTCGATACGCTCGCCGATCTGCGGCGGATTCAGGCCCTGCTGGCCGCTGCGAAGTAGCGCGAGCAGCGGGCCGGGCGAGAAACGGCAGCCCTCGATTATCACTATCGACGCAAATGATGCGGTGCTTCGGGGCTTTACCGATACCCTGTACCTCGATGAACACAACACCATGGGCTTTCGAAAGAAGCCGGTGGTCTCTCCAGTTCATCATCCTTTGGTTACCGCCTCTAGTTGGGGCGGTTTTTTTTGCCCGGCGAAAATGTCACGCATGTGAAGTGCACCCGTGGATGGCCGCGGTGTCACAGAGGGCGGCCTCCGATCCATCCTGAAGAGCGAGATAACGGTGTTTCATCTGATCACGGGCGTCCTGGCCCTGTATGTGTTCTGGCGAATGGTGTGGCTGCAGCCCTGGCCGCGAGCGATCAAGGCGCTGCTCGGTGTGTTGCTCCTGGCGGTTGCCGAGCACCATCTGGTGACTCGCTATTTCTTCGGCAGCATGGCCTCGCCGGAAATTCCCGGCACCCTGCTGATGGTGCTGGGCTGCGCATTCGGCGCGTTGATCATCAGCGCCATGGCGCTGTTGGTGCTGGATATCGCCGCGCTGCTGCCACGCTTGCGGACGGCCCTTGGCGCTCCGCGGTTGCGTGCTGGGGTCGGTGTTGGCGCGATCCTGCTGTCGGCCCTGGGCGTCTGGCAGGCGGTGCGCGTGCCCGATGTGCGCGAGGTGGAAATCACCCTGGCGCAGCTGCCCGCCGAACTGGATGGCCTGCAACTGGTGCAGCTCACCGACCTGCACGCCAGCCGTCTGCTGCAGCGCCCGTGGATGGAGGCGGTGGTGGCCAGGACCAACGCCCTGCAGCCGGACCTGCTGGTGGTCACCGGTGATCTGGTCGATGGCACGGTGGCTGCGCGAACTGCCGATGTGGAGCCCTTGCGCGAGCTACGCGCTCGGCTGGGCGTGTACGCGATTGCCGGCAACCATGAGTACTACGCCGAGTATCAACGCTGGCTGGAGCACTTCGCGCAGCTGGGCCTGCCGATGCTGCTCAACAGCCACGTGACCATCGCAGACCGTGGCGCCAGCCTGGTACTGGCCGGTATCACCGATCCCGCTGCCGCGCGCTTCGGCCAGCCGCTGCCGGATATCGACGCGGCATTGGCCGGCGTGCCTGAGGACGCCGCGGTGATCCTGCTCAGCCACCGGCCCCTGGCCGCCGCGGGCAATGCCCTGGCCGGTGTGGACCTGCAGCTGTCCGGGCATACCCATGGCGGCCAGGTGCTGGGCATGCACTGGGTCACCCAGGCGTTCAACGAGGGCTACGTGTCGGGCGAATACACGGTGGGCGACATGCGCCTGTACGTGAGCAACGGCACCGGCCTGTGGAACGGCTTTCCGCTACGCATGGGCAAGCCCTCCGAGATCACCCGCATCACCCTGCGCTCGGCCAAGGGCTAGGGCTGGGGTCAGGCCGAGGCGGCGGTACTCGCGCGTATCACCAGCTGGAAGGGCAGCACCTGGTGCCGCTCGCCGCTGGCCTTGCCGTCCAGCTGCGCCAGCAACATGGCCACGGCGTGCTGGCCGAAGGCTTCGGCTGGCTGGGCAATGGTGGTCAGCGGTGGGCTGCAGAAGGCGGCGAAGGAGATGTCGTCGAAGCCGGCCACCGCGATGTCCTCGGGAACTCGCAGGCCGGCCTGGCGAACGCATTGCAGGGCGCCCATGGCCATCTCGTCGTTCTCGCAGAAGATCGCCGTCGGCCGCCCTTCGGTCTGCAGCAGAAGCGCCGCGGCGGCATGGCCTGACGGGCAGTCGTAATTGCCGTATTGCAGCAGGGCAGGGTCGACTGCGATGCCTGCGGCCTCGAGGGCGTGCCGGTAGCCGGCGAAGCGCTCGCGGGTCAGCGGGCTGTCCGCCGGGCCCTTGATCAGCCCGATGCGTCGATGCCCGAGGGCCAGCAAGTGCTCGGTCATGGCCCGTGCGGCGCCGCGGTTGTCGAGGCTCACGGTCGGCCAGGGCGCATCGTCGACGATCTCGCAGATGTTCACCAGCGGCGGGTGATCCTGGCGTGCGAACGGGTCGAAGGCGCGCAGCTGGATGACCCCATCGGCCTGGCGGGCATCCACCAGCGCGGCGAACTGCCGCTCGGTCTCTGGGTTGCCCAGGGTATTGCACAGCAACACCCGATAGCCGGCCGCGCTGGCCGCTTCCTGGATGCCGCGAATCACTCGGGCGAAGAAGGTATTGGCGATATCGGGCACCAGCACCACCAGGTTGTGGGTGCGCTGGGAACGGAACTGGATGGCCATCAGGTTGGGCGTGTAGCCCGCCCGGTCGACGGCTTCCAGCACCTTTTCGCGGGTGTCCGGCGACACCTGCTGCGGGCTCTTCAGGGTGCGCGAAACCGTGGCGACCGAAACGCCCGCCAGTGCGGCTACCTTGCGGATATTGGTCATGCATCCTCTGTCTGCTGGCCGGCTCTGCGCCCTTTACGGCGGCTAGGTTACCGCAAGCCGACGGTCATGGCGCGCTTGACCTGAACCGCTTGGATGTCTATATATCAGCTTATGTAACCGGTTACATTCAATAAGAATAGCGCAATCGGAGTGTTGCAATGGCTGTGTCACGGGTAAGGCTGGGCATGATCGGCGGCGGTGCCGGCGCCTTTATCGGCAAGGTGCACCGCCAGGCTGCGGCACTGGCTGGCGGCATCGACCTGGTGGCCGGGGCGTTCAGCCGTGACCCGGCCAGCAATGCCGAAACCGGGCGTGACTGTGGCCTGCCGGCGCAGCGCGTATATGCCAGCTGGCAGGCGTTGCTGGACGGGGAAGGGCGTCTCGACCCTGCCGAGCGCATCAACCTGCTGGCCATCGTCACCCCCAATCACCTGCACGCGCCCATCAGCGGCGCTGCACTGCGCGCCGGTATCCATGTGTTCTGCGAGAAGCCGGCGGCGCTGAGCAGCGCCGAGACCACCGAGCTGGCGCACCTGCTGGCGCACAGCAAGGCGCTGTATGGCCTGGCCCACACCTACCAGGGTTACCCGATGGTCTGGCAGGCGCGGCACATGGTGCAAGCCGGCGCGATTGGCCGACTGCGCAAGCTGCACGTCGAATACCCACAGGGCTGGCTCAGCGACGATCTCGCCGGGCAGGGGAACAGGCAGGCCGCCTGGCGCGGCGACCCGCAGTTGGCCGGGCAGGGCGGTTGCATTGGCGATATCGGCACCCACGCCTTCAGCCTGGCGGAATTCGTCAGTGGTCAGCGTATCGAGCGTATCTGCGCGCACCTGGCGACCCATGTGCCGGGTCGTACGCTGGATGACGATTGCGCCATGCTGTTCACCACCGAGCAGGGTGCCAGCGGCGTGTTGCTCGCCAGCCAGGTGTGCGCCGGTGAGGAGAACGCCCTGAAGATCCGCCTCTACGGCGACAAGGGCGGCCTGGAGTGGCGTCAGGAAGAGCCCAACAGCCTGATTCATCGCGCCCTCGATCAGCCCATGCGCGTGCTGCGCGCCGGGGCCAACCATGGCTGGTTGTGTGACGAAGCGCTGCGGCGCATTCGCCTGCCTGCCGGTCATCCCGAAGGTTATCTGGAAGCCATGGCCAATCTGTACGCCGACTTCGCCCTGGCGATTGGCGGTTCCCGCAGCGCCGCTGCCGCCTTGCCCGGCATCGAGACTGGCGTACGCGGCATGGCCTTTATCGAAGCAGCGCTGGCCAGCCACACCAGCGAGGCAAAATGGACACCCTTGGGAGCGTACCCATGACAGCCAAGACAGGGGGCATCCGCGGCCCCGGTATTTTCCTCGCCCAGTTCCTGGCGGCCGAAGCGCCGTTCGATACGCTTGCCAACCAGGCTCGCTGGGCGGCCTCGCTCGGCTACAAGGGCATCCAGCTGCCGACCCTGGGGCCGCAGTGCATCGACCTGCAGCGCGCCGCCGAGAGCCAGGCCTACTGCGACGAGCTCAAAGGCATCTGCGCCGAGGCCGGGGTCGAGATCAGCGAACTGTCCACTCACCTGCAAGGCCAGCTGGTGGCCGTGCACCCGACCTTCGACAACCTGTTCGACGACTTCGCCCCGGTGCCGCTACGGGGCCGCCCGCAGGCGCGTACCGAATGGGCCGTCGACCAGTTGAAGCTCGCCGCCCGGGCCAGCCGGCGCCTTGGCCTGGCGGCCCACGCGACCTTCTCCGGTGCGCTGCTGTGGCCCTATCTGTACCCCTGGCCGCAGCGCCCGGCGGGCCTGGTGGAGGAGGGCTTCGCCGAGCTGGCACGGCGCTGGCTGCCGATCCTCGAAACCTTCGACGAGGCGGGTGTCGACCTCTGCTACGAGCTGCACCCCAGTGAGGACCTGCACGACGGTGTCACCTTCGAACGCTTTCTGGCCGCCGTTGGCGATCACCCGCGGGCGAACATTCTCTACGACCCCAGCCACATGCTGCTGCAGCAGATGGACTACCTGGGCTTCATCGACCGTTACCACCCGCGCATCCGCATGTTCCACGTCAAGGATGCCGAGTTCCGGCCCGATGCCCGTGCCGGGGTGTATGGCGGTTATCAGGCGTGGGTCGATCGCCCGGGGCGTTTTCGTTCCCTGGGCGATGGGCAGATCGACTTCAAGGCGATCTTCAGCAAGCTCACCCAGTACGGCTACGCCGGCTGGGCGGTGCTGGAATGGGAGTGCTGCCTCAAGGATTCCGCCCAAGGCGCCGCCGAGGGCGCGGCGTTCATCGAGCGCCAGCTGATCACCCGCGCCGAACGCGCCTTCGACGATTTCGCCGGGGTCGCCAGCAGCACCTCGCGCAACCGAGGGCTGCTTGGCTTGAAGTAGATCGTTTAACGCTGTCTCGTGAACAACAACAAGGATAAGAACATGAGCACTTTGACTGTCAGGCTGGGCGTGATGATGTTTCTCCAGTTCTTCATCTGGGGCGGCTGGTTCGTCACCCTGGGCACCTTTCTCGGCCGTACCCTGGAGGCCAGCGGCGGGCAGATCGGCATGGCCTACGCGACCCAATCCTGGGGGGCGATTTTGGCGCCCTTCGTGGTCGGGCTGATCGCCGACCGCTTCGTCAACGCCGAACGGTTGCTGGCGGTGTTGCACCTGGGCGGCGCGGTATTGCTCTACCAGCTCTACCGCGCCGAGGACTTCGCCACCTTCTACCCGCTGGTGCTCGGCTACATGGTGGTCTACATGCCCACCCTCGGGCTGGTCAACGCCGTGGCGTTCCGCCAGTTGAGCGACCCGGCGGCGCAGTTTTCCCGGGTGCGGGTGTGGGGCACGCTGGGCTGGATCGTCGCCGGCCTGGTGATCAGCTTCGTGTTCGCCTGGGACGCCCAGCAGGCCATCGCCGATGGGGCGCTGCGCAACACCTTCCTGCTCTGCGCCGGGGCTTCGCTGCTGCTCGGCCTGTACAGCTTCAGCCTGCCGGCCACCCCGCCGGTGCCCGGCCGGCACACCGGCCTCAAGCGCCTGCTTGGCCTGGATGCCCTGCAGATGCTCAAGGACCGCGGCTTCGCGACCTTCTTTCTGGCCTCGATCCTGATCTGCATTCCGCTGGCCTTCTACTACCAGAACGCCAACCTGTTCCTGACCGAAATAGGCGTCGCCAACCCCACCGGCATGATGACCCTCGGGCAGGTTTCCGAAGTGCTGTTCATGCTGCTGTTGCCGCTGTTCATCAAGCGCTTCGGGATCAAGGCGACCCTGCTGGTGGGCATGGCGGCATGGGCGCTGCGCTATGTGCTGTTCGCCTACGGCAACAGCGGCGAGTTGGTGGCCTTTCTGGTCGCGGGGATCGTGCTGCACGGTGTGTGCTACGACTTCTTCTTCGTCTCCGGGCAGATCTACACCGACGGCAAGGCCGGCGAGAGCATCAAGAGTTCGGCCCAGGGCCTGATCACCCTGGCCACCTATGGCGTCGGCATGCTGATCGGCTTCTGGGTCGCCGGCGCGGTGTCCGATCACTACGCCACTGCGGGCCTGCACGACTGGCGCAGCATCTGGCTGTTCCCTGCGGTGTTCTCGGCCGGCGTGTTGCTGGCCTTCCTGCTGACCTTTCGCGAGCGCGCCGCAGGCAAGGCGGCCGTGGCCCACCGGGTGGGCTGAGGCGCCTTGCCGCCCGCGCCCAGGTTCAACCCTCGCAGCGCGCCTCGGGCTGCTTGAGCAGCATGCTCAGCAGCTGTGGCGGCTGGTGAACCAGGCCATCGGGCGTCTCGCAGACGCGCTGGATGAAGTTGTTGGTGAACAGCAGCTTGCCGTGCACGAAGTGCTCGTTGGGGCGCAGGTTGGGGTTGTGGATGCGCGTGCCGAGGCGCGCGGCCAGCCACTTGCCGGCCTCGTAGTGGCTGATCCAGCGCTCGGCTGACAGGCTGGCCATGGTCTCGGCCTTGGCCTCGCGGCCGATGACGATCACCGGCACGTCGCTGACTTCCGGCACCAGGTCGTTATGGCCCCAGTGGCCGCCCTCACCGAGGCGCTGGCCGTGGTCGCCGGTGATGATCAGGTAGCGCTCGCCCTCCAGGCGGTCGAAGTCGGCGATCACTTCGGCCAGCAGGCTGTCCAGGTAATGCACCGAGTTGTCGTAGGCGTTGCTCTGGCCGTTCGGGCCTTCATCAACCCAGGGTGCCGGGGTCTTTTCATGGCGGTAGTTCTGCGCGTAGGGCAGGTGCGCGGTGCGCAGGTTGAGCACCACGAAGTTGCGCTCGGCCCAGCGCTGCGCGTCGAGCACGTCGAGCAGGGCGCGATCCTGGCGCTTGAGAAACTGCATCGGGTGGTCTTCGCGGGTGATCGATACGTCCAGGTAACGGCTGCCCAGGTTGGCCAGCAGCTTGGACTCCTGGGAGGAAATCCAGTGGGTGCGAAAGCCCGCCTGCTTGGCGAAACGGAACAGATTGATGTCGCCGGTGCGCAGCAGCGCATCCTTGCCGGGCTCGCGAATCGGGTTGATCAGGTAGGGCAGGCTGACGTCGGTGGCCACCCCGGCGGCAATGCCGGGGCGTACGAAGGCGCTGGGATGCTCGCGCAGATAGGTGGCCAGTTTCGGCGTGGTGTCGCGGTCGTAGCCGAACACGCCGAGGCGATCGCTGCGCAGCGAATCGGCGACCACCAGCCAGACGTGTTTGGCCTCGCTCATGCTCGGGCTCAGTGCATAGGGCGCGAAGGATGTGGGCGGCAACTGCACCTCTGGCTTGAATGCCAGGTGCACCGCCCAGGCGGAGAACACGTTGAGGTTGTTGTGCAGGGCGCTGCGGCTCGGGCTGGCGGCGAAGGAGTCGAGGTTGCGGTAGGTGGCGCGATAGGGTTTGGAGAGCAGCACCACGGCGATCAGCAGCAGCGCCCAGCGGCTCTGCGGCAGGCTGACGCGGCCAGGCAGGCGCCAGTGCAGGGCCAGCAGCAGGCCGTAGGGAATGCCCACGCAGAGCAGCACCGGCCAATGTTGGGCCAGGCTGTGGGCGGCGGTCTCGCGCACTTCGCCAGGGTCGTTGAGCAGCGACTGGATGTCGATGGCGGTCAGCGGTTCGCCAAAGAAGCTGATGTTGGCCAGCTGCATCAGTTGCATCACCGCGAACAGTGTCAGGATGCCCATGCTCAGCCAGCGCAGGTTGCACAGCCACAGCCCCAGGCTGAACAGCCAGAGCACGGCCACGTAGCCCGCTTCCAGCTCGGCGTGGTTGTTGGCGGTGAACAGCTGCTGCAGGAAATCATCGGCGAGCAGCAGGGCGCAGCTCAGGGTGGCCAGGGCAAGCAGCGACAGCCAGGCGCGCGGGGCGCTGGCACGGCGAGGCGCAAGCAGGGTCAGCATGGGTCGAGTCTCAGCGATGTTCGGAAGGGGCGCGGCGTTTACCGGTGATCATCGACAACGGCAGGTTCTCACGCAGGTGCAGGCTTTCGATCACGGCCGCGGCCATGTGGATGACGACCAGCGTCGCCAGGCTGTTGGCAGCCCAGGCATGCAGGGTGAGCGGCCAGTCGGCGCCCCACAGGGCATCGACCTCCTGCATCAGAAAGCCGCTGATGCCGAGGGTGGCGATGGCGCTCATCATCAGCAGCATCACCAGGGCGCCAATCGGTGAGTGACCGAGGCGACGGTGCGGCTCCCTCTTGAAGACCAGTGCCAGGTGTTCGCGCAAGCGCGCGCGGGTCGGCCAGAAGTCCGTCCAGCGCGCACTGCGTGGACCGACGAAGCCCCACACCAGGCGCACCGCCAGCCAGGCGCAGGCGTAGTAGCCGAGCCAGGTGTGCCAGTCGTCACCTTCCTCGGTAAAGAAATAGTTGGCGACGAAGACCCCGGCCACCGACACATGGAACAGCCGGATCAGGGGATCCCAGAGTCGTATCGTCGCCGCGTGCATCAGTCTTCGATCTCGGTCTTGATGGCCTTGCCGCTAACCGGGTCGTGGTAGATCTCGACCTTGCGCTTGTCCTTGTCGAACCCGTAGATCTCGTAGCAGTTGCCCTTGGTGACCTTGAACTTGCTGATCTCGTAACCCTGCTCCTTGAGCTTGGCCTGGAACTGCTCCGGGTCCTGCCAGGTGGAACGATCGGCGGTGGTGCATTCGGTGCTGGCCATGGCCAGCGGGCTGCCCAGCAGCAGGGCGAAAAGCGCGATGTAACGCATGGTGAGACTCCTCATGATGGTGGTCAGGAGCACCTTGCGACGCGAAGCTTAGGAAAGTCTTAATGGGCAAAGGCCGGTAACATCTAACACTGCCAATTGCGCTGACAGCGGCGCATGATGGCGCCGTTTTATCGATGACGAGGTGCGTGCCTTGCGTGTCCTGCTGGTTGAAGATGATCGTGCCCTGGCGCGGGGCATTCGCGTGGCCTTGCGTGGCGAGGGCTATACGCTGGACTGGCTGGAGGACGGCCTCGAAGCCGCCCACGCGCTGCGCAGTGAACAGTTCGACCTGGTGCTGCTCGATCTCGGCCTGCCGCGCCTGGATGGCATGACCTTGCTGCGTCAGCTGCGTGCGCGCAGCGAGAACGCCGTGCCGGTGCTGGTGCTGACCGCCCGCGACGCCATGGACGATCGCATCCAGGGGCTGGATGCCGGCGCCGACGATTACCTGGTCAAACCCTTCGACCCTGAAGAGCTCAAGGCGCGCATCCGCGCCCTGCTGCGCCGTAGCCAGGGCCGGGTGCAACCGGTACTGGAGTTCGCTGGCGTGACGCTGGATCCGTCTACCCAGGAGGTGCGCTACCAGGGTCGCAGTGTGGCGATGACGCCCATGGAGTATCAGCTGCTGCACCAGTTGCTGATTCGCCCCGGCGTGGTGGTGACCCGCGAGCGCCTTGCCAGCACCCTGTATGGCTGGCAGGAAAGCGGCCCTGGCAACACCCTGGAAGTACTGATTCACAACCTGCGCCGCAAGCTGTGTAGCGAACTGATTCGCACCGTACGCGGAGTCGGTTACCTGGTGGAGCAGAAACCATGATTTCCATCCGCACGCGCATCCTGGCGCCGACCATCGCCTTGGTGCTGGCCGGCAGCCTGGCGCTGGTACTGCTCGCCCTGCGCGACAGCCACCGGCAGACCGAAGCGGTCTATGACGCCCAGCTGGTGCAGGCCGCCCGCGTGTTGCAGGGCATGCTGCAGCAGCCCGACGGCCGCCCCGTCGACTGGCAATTCGTGCGCCAGGCGCTGGATGGCGCCCTGGATCGCTCGACCGAGGGGGTGTTCTCCCACCCCTATGAGATCAACCTGGCCTTCCAGGTGTGGGATCGTGACGGCAACCTGCTGGTGCGTTCCGAGCAGGCGCCGCACCTGAACAAGTTGCCGCCGCCGGGCATTCACGAATTCTTCTTCAACGATCAGGAGTGGTGCGGTGTGCTGCTCGATGACAGCGCCGCAGGCCTGCGCATCTGGGTCGGCGAGCGTGAAGACCTGCGCCAGGATCTGATCCACCAGATTCTCCAGCACACCCTGATGCCGACGCTGATCTGCCTGCCGCTGCTGGCCGCGTTTATCTGGCTACTGCTCGGCTGGGGCCTGCGCCCGTTGCAACGCCTGGCCCAGCAGCTGCGCGAGCGCCCGGAGCACAGCCTTGAGCCCTTGCCGGCCGGCCCGCTGCCGCCGGAGCTGGAACCCATGCGCCTGGCGTTGGATGACGTATTGAGCCAGCTGCGCGCGCTGCTCGAACGCGAGCGGCGCTTTATCGCCGATGCCGCCCATGAGCTGCGCACGCCACTGGCGATTCTGGAAATCCATGCGCGCAACGCGGAGCAAGCCGAGAGCGCCCAGGAGCGCGAAGAGGCCCTGGCGTTTCTCAAGCACGGCGTGCACCGCGCTACGCGCATCGCCAGCCAGCTGCTGACCATGGCGCGCCTGGAGGCTCCGTCGCAGAACCTGCAGCCGCTGGACCTGACCGCCGTGGTGCGCGAGGAGCTGGCTGACCTGGCACCGCTGGCGATCAACCGCCATATCGACCTGGCCCTGGAAGCTGAAGAGACAGCAGTAATTCAGGGCGATCGCGGCCTGATCGTCATCCTGCTGCAGAACCTGGTCAGCAACGCGCTGACCTTCTCTTCGCCGGGCAGCGAGGTGAGCGTGCGTGTGTGCCGGGAAGGCCAGGGTGTGCGCCTGCAGGTGGTCGATCAGGGGCCGGGCGTGGAAGAAGCGCGCCTGCCGCGCCTTGGCGAGCGCTTCCACAGTGCCGGCAATCCCCAGGGCGCGGGACTGGGGTTGGCCATCGTCGGCATGATCACCCGCCACCTGGGCGGCTCCATCGGCTTCAGCAATGCCAGCCCGCGGGGCTTCAGTGCGGTGGTGCGCTTTCCTGACGCGGTAGCCTGATTCGCCAACCTGAAAGACGCATCCGCCTGCCTTGCACAGGCGGATGCGCGGTGCCTAGAAGCGCATGCCGAACAGGGTGAAGTGCTCGTTCGGGAAGCGTACCCGCACCGGCAGCGAGTCGACGCGCCATTCGTTGGCCAGCGGCTCGGTAAAGCGTGCCGGTACCATCAGCCCGCGCGTTGGGCTACGGAATGGTTGGCGCAGGTCGCTGGGCAGCGGGTTGGCGCTTTCCGCCGGGTTGATCACTTCGGCCCTGATCCAGTTTCCGTCGGGCAGACGTACGTCGAGCGGTGAGCCCGGGGTCGCGTGCTCGACATCCTTGGGATCCAGGTACACCCACAACTGCGCCGGGCCGCTGCGTTCCAGGCGCATCAACAGGGTGCCCGGGCCGACGTTCTCGCCGGGCGCGGTAACCACTTCGGCGACCCGGCCAGGTTCGCTGGCGCTGACCTTCATCTGCTCCAGCTGCCCGGTCAGCCACTGGCGTTCCAGCCCCTGCTGGCGCTCGTAGCGTTCACCTTCACTGCTGCCAGCGCCACTCAGGCTGCGCTCGAAGGCCAGCAATTCGGCCTGGCGGCTGTCCAGGGCGTTCTGTGCCTCGACCAGCTCGCCGCGGGTCGCCGCGCCTTGCTGCACCAGGCGACGGGTGTCGTTGACCCGTTGTGAGGCGCGGTTGACCAGGCTCTGCAGCACCGCACGGTTGCGTGTGCCAAGGTCGCCAACCGGCGCGGCCTGGGGGGCTGCGCCGCCTTGCAAGAGGTTCAGGCGCAGGCGCCATTCGGGGTTGTCGAGCTCCACCAGCGGCGTGCCGACATCCACGTGATCGCCGGCCTGCACCGGGATGCTCTTCACCTGGCCGGGCTGCATGGCGCGCACCTCCATGCTGGGCAGGCGCACCAGTGCCGGCGCTTCGACGCGTATCAGCTCCAGCCCGTAGCGCCCGGCCAGCCACAGCACGGGCAGCAGGATCAGAAACAGGATCAGGTACCAGCGCAGGCGGAAGGCCAGGCGCTTGCCGGGGGCATAGAGCACCTGCATGCCGTGGTCCTGGGTTGGGTGTCGTTCTTTGGGGCTATTGAAACGTATCTTCATTGGCTTCTCGGGTAATCGGTCCAGGATTGCCAGTCGATACCGCCCACTCCAGCCGGGCGCAGAGCGTTCTGCCAGTTCACTACCTGTTGCTGCAATTGTGTAGGGGAAGCGTCGGCCCAGCTCAGGTCGGCGGGTTGATCCGCCTCCACGCTCTGCGCCAGGCGCAGCTTCAGGGCCGGCCATTGTCTGGCGATGGCCAGGGCCCGATTGGCGCTGCTTTGCGGGTTGCGGGTATAGATCATCAGGCTGATCTCGCCGACCCCGATGCGCTGCAGCTCGCAGGGCACGCAGGGTTGGCGGTTGGCCTGCTCGTCGAACCAGCGCGGGTGGCTGGACAGGTTGATCGGCCAGGGCGCGGTGGCCTTGGCCTCGCGCACGGTGGCGAGCCAGTCGTGCAGGCGTTGATCGGGCACCGGCCAGCCGAGCTGCTCGACTTCCAGATCCAGGTGCAGGGCAGCGAAGGGCAGGTCGCGCAGCTGGCCGATCAGCTCGATCAGCCCCTGGCGCTTGCGCGGTTTCATCCAGTCCGGATCGCCGAGCAGCAGGGTGACCTGCATGTCCCTGGCGTGGGCTGCCTGGATCAGCTCGCGCAGTGCCTGATGGGTGCGCCTGATGTCGGCGACCTGCAGGCTGGTCAGGCCGACATGCAGTTGGCTGATGCCGGCCTGCTGCAAGGCGCTCAGCTGGCCAGGGCGCTGGCGTGGGTCGAGCAGGGCGGCGCTGTCCCAGATGTACACACCCTGATTCCATTGGGTCTGGGTGGCCACCTGGACCGGCATGACGCCGTTGTCGCCCTGCCAGTGCACCACGCGGCTGCCGAGCAGGCGCTCGAAGCCCGGGCTGTCATCGCCGAACAGGTGCAACGCCGAGTCCTGCAGCCAGGCCCCGTGCCAGGCGGAAATCTGTGCGAAACCGGCGTTGTAGTGATCGACCTCGGCCTGCAGCAGCCGCAGGCTGGCTTCACCCGCATCCAGACTGCCGCGTTGGCGGCGCTCGGCGATGATGCTGTCCAGCGCCGCGCGGCGCTCGCTGCGCCATTGGTATTCGTTGAGTTCGCGGCGTTGCTGTTCCAGCACCTTGCCGAGCTCGCGCAGCACGCTGCCACGTTCACGCTCCAATGCCTGCACGGCAGCCTGGTAGCGCGCCTCGCCTTCACGGCCGCGGGCCGAGCCGTAGTCGAGCAGGTCGAAGGGCGCCGAGAAGGTGACACCGGCGCTCAGGCCGCTGCCATCATCGCTGGCGCCGCTGCGTTGCTCCAGGGTCTGGGCGACGTTGACGTATGACTCGATGGCGCTGTACCAGGGCTGCTTGCGGCCCAGTTCGGCGTTGGCCAGCTCGGCGTTGCGCCCGGCCACCCGTGGGCTGCTTTCGAGCTGCTCCTGCCAGGCTTGCAAGGGTTGCGGTTCGCTGGCCAGGGCAGAGGTAACCGGCGTGTCATTGGCGCCTACCTGCACGCCAAGGCTTTGCAGGCTGGCGCGGATGTCTTCCAGCAGCCCGTTCTGCATGGCGCAGCGCTGGGTGACTGCCGTCCATTCGCTACGCATCAACTGTGCATCGGAGGGCAGAATCCAGTTGCCTTGCAGGCGCGCCCGCACCTGCTCGTCGGCGTTGCGGGCGGCCTGCTCGACGCCTTCACAGAGGCGTTGTTCTTCACGGGCGCGCCACCAGTCCGCATAGGTACTGCGGATGGCCAGGCGCTGCTGGGCACGGCGATAGCCTTGCTCGATTTCGGCGAGGCGAATGTCGCGCTCGCTGTCGCGCACAGCGTCCATGCGGCGGCGCAGGCTGCCGAGCAGCGGATAGCGCACGCCGACCGCGAAGCTGCGACCGTAGTAATCGTTGCGTATATCGTCGGTCACCAGCTCGCGGTAGCGGCCGACGTTGGCATTGCCGAACATTTCCCAGCCCGATTCGCTCTCGCGCTGGTCGCGGGCGGCATAGCGCGCCTCCAGTTCGGCATTGGCTGCGGGGCTGCCGTCACCGGCCTGTTGCAGGGCCTGCTCGAGCGTCAGGGAGGCGGCGCTGGCCAGCAGCGGCGCGCAGCACAGCAGCGCCAGCAGCAGACGTGAAGGTCGTGGTGCAGTCATTGAGTAGTAACGCCTTAGAATCGATTGGCCCGTTTGAGCACCCACCAGGGCGCCATGCTCGATTCCTCGTGCCCGCGCCGCAGGGTTTCATTGAGAATGGCGACCACGCTCCAGCAGCGCAGGGCGTACATCGCCAGCGGATAGAACGGCAGCACCCAGATCAGCCGCAGGTCCTGCCGCGGCCGCTCGCTGACCATCAGCATCAGGCCCAGGTACAGCAGCGTGCTCATCGCCAGGTACAGCGCATAGATCAGTAGCGAATAGAACAGCAGCGCGGTGAACGGCAGGATGATCACCGCCACCAGGCTGTAGCCGAGGATGATGAACGGCAGCACCAGCTGGAAGAACAGGCCACTGACCATCAGCATCAGGAAGTTCGGCCAGCCCAGCAGGCGCGGGGTGAACACGTGGCGGTGCTTGCGCACGTAGACGAAGAACAGGTCGCCGTCCCAGCGCAGGCGCTGGTCGAGAAAGCTGCGCAGGGTCGCCGGTGCATCGGTGTGGCCGATGGCCTGGGGCTCGAACGGAATGCGCAGGCCGTAGCGGCGGAAGTACGCCTTGATACGCAGGGTCAGCTCCAGATCCTCGGCGGTGTGGGTGTCCCAGCCGCCGATCTGCTGCAGGAAGCTGCGGCGAAAGGCGCCGAATGCCCCGGACACGTTATTGACCAGGTTCCACTCGGCCAGGCCGATCTTGCACATGTGGATCGACAGCAGGTATTCCAGGGCCTGGATACGCGCCACCCAGGATTGCCCGGCATTGCGCACGCGCAGGCTGCCGGCCACCGCCGGTACCTTGGGGTCACGGAAGTGACTGACCATGCGCACCACCATGTCGTTGTCGAACGAGGTGTCGCCATCGACGTTGATGAGAATCTCGCCTGTGCTGTACGCCAGGCCGGTATTGAGCGACGACACCCGGCCGCCGCGCTGCCATTTGGCGATGGGGCGGATCACCCGGTTGCGCGGCATGCGCTGCTCGGCCTTGAAGCGCCGCACCACCTCGGTGGTGGCCTGGTTCGCGGCCGCACCATCGACGATCGGAATGATCTCGATCATGCCGGGGTAGGTCTGCTCGGCCAGGCTGCGCAGGGTCAGTTCGACATCGCGGCCCTCGCTGTAGCAGGTGATGATGCACGACACCCGCGGGTGCCAGGTGTTGTGCAGCGGCAGCGCGCTGCGCTTGCGCACGAACCAGCGCAGGGTGCCGAGCAGCACCATCAGGTTGAGCGGCACTTCCAGCAGCAGGAAGTACGGGAAGACCATGAGAAACAGCCGCCAATGACCATTGGCGCCGTAGACCTCGCCCAGCCAGGCGTGCAGGTGCTCGAGCAGCGCACTCATCAGAGTTCCCCGGCCAGGCGGGCCATCAGCAATTCGGCATCTTCCTTGTCGATCAGCCCGCCGGGCACCACGCAGCCACTGGTGGTCAGGCGGATGTCCTGCAGATCCTCGCCGACGAACAGTTCGCTGATTTCATTGATGCGCTCGACCACCCGGCGCAGGCCGGCCGAGTCGGTGTACATCAGCAACAGCCAGAGTTGCTCCTCGCTGGCGCGGGTGCAGCGGTCAGTGTCACGGATGGCCACCTGGATGCGCTCGATCAGCGTGTCGAGCAGGGCATGGCCGCGTTGCGGGCCCAGCCGTTCGAGCACCCGACCGAGGTTGCGAAAGCGCATGCCGAGCAGCGCGAAGGTCGGTGCCTTGTGCCGTTCGATCAGCTCCAGCTGCCAGTCGAGCAGGGTCTTGAAGGTGTTGACGCCCACCACCGACAGGCCGTTGAAGTAGTGGTCGGTGTTGCGCTCCAGGCCCTGGCGCGCGGTCAGCAGGCCGCCCTCGGAAAGCTGGTAGTCGCGGATCTCGCGCACCTGCAGTTCGTCCGGAGCGTGCTGTTCGCCACAGTCCAGGCAGCGCGCCTGCACGTCGGCGTCGACGAAAAAGGCATCGCAGCTGTTGCAGTTGTAGTTTTCCAGCGGCCGGTCGTAGTCGGTGCCGATATGGCGCAGGCGGGTCAGGCAGTTGGGGCAGACCAGCGCGCCGTCCTTGAGGTACTCGGTCTGCGCGCCGATATGCCCGCAGGTAAAACAGTGCAGTGATGGCTGGCGGGCGATGTCCAGGGAGTTGCACTCCACGCACACGTCGACGTAGTTGAGGTGGCCGCTGCCGCAACTGCGGCACAGGCGGATGCGGTCGACCAGCGCGGTGCTGTCGAGCAGATTGCGCTGCGCCAGGTTCTGCACCTGGGTCAGGCCATTGACCTGATCGTCACCGAGGGCTTCAACCAGCGGATAGACGTAGTGCCTGGCCGACGAGGGCGCGCGTACCGCCTTGAGCGTGCCGGGCGCGCGCAGCCACAGGTAGGCGAGCAGGTGCGCTTCCAGCCCTTCGGGCGCACGGCCGTTGTTGAATACGGCGAGGCGCTCGCGCCACTGCTGCAAGGCCTGCTGGATCACGCTCGTCTGCGCCGGTGGCGGACCATCACCGAGGGCGGCGGCGAGCGGCGCCTGGCTGCTGCAATAGATCAGGCTCAGGCGATAGGCCGGCTGGCGCCGCAGGGCCTGCAGCATGGCCAGGTTCTCGGCTTCGGTGGCACTGAGCACCACGACATCGAAGGCCGGTTGCTGCAGCAGGGAGGTGAGTTCGCTGAAACGACTGGCGGCAGGAAACCGCGCGTCGTGGCCTGTGGCTACTTCAGCGATGCGAAGGGTAAGTTCGGACATCGTCTATTCCGGTCAGGGGGCGAAAGTCCGACTGGAGCAAGCTTTGGAAAGTTCTACATAGATACTTGGCCTGTACAACTCAAGGCGAAAATCTCAAAACGCGACACATTTTGCTGTGTCGGAGTGGCCCTATGCAGTGCCCGTCTGCTAGAGCTGCAAGCCGCCGCTTTCCTTGTGCAGCTTGCGCAGGTGCTCGCCGAGCAGTTTCAGGTTGGCTTCGTTGGCCTCCAGCTCGGCCAGGCGCTGGGGTTCGAGCAGGCGGCGCACTTCGCCGTCGAGGTCGGCGCTGAGCAGGCTCAGCTGCTGCTGACGGGTGCGGGTTTCGCTTTCCAGGCGCTGCCATTCCTCGTGTTGTGGCAGGCCGTAGCCACCTTCGAGCAGCTCGGCCGGGCGGCTCAGGAAGCCGGTGTTGGCGAGGATCTGCTCCAGCGCGTCACCGGCCTTGTTGAGGTTCGGATCCTTGGCGGCACGGCCGGTCAGGTAACGCTGTTTGAGTTCATCCTGGGAGAGCAGCAGCTGGCGGCGCATGGCCGCCTGTTCGAGCAGCAGCATGGCGGCACTGGCGCGCAGGTCGGCCTGCTCGAACCATTGGCGACGCTGTTCGGACGGTTGCTCGAGCCAGTCCTCGACGCGCTGCTGGTGGATCGGCAGGCGCTGCTGCAGCACCTTGAACATGGCCTGGTAGCGGTCGCGGAACGAGTCGAAGCGGTAACCCAGGCGTAGCGCCTCGCGGGAATCGGTGAGCACGCTGCTGTCGGCCAGATCGCGGGCCTCGAGCACTTCCAGCAGGCCGATGGGGGTGATGCTGTCGAGGTTCTGCAGGCCGGGCAGGCCCGTGCCGCTGCGCAGCAGCTTGAGGGTTTCCACCGCACAGTTGTTGGAGACGAAGAAGTAATCGCCGTCGTAGCTCCAGTGCTGCTCGACGGCGCGGGCGACCAGTTGCTCCAGGCGCTCGCGTGACAGTTTCAGGGGCACCGAGGCGAGGCTGCGCAGCTCGACCTTGGTGTACTCCTCGATCACCTGGGCCAGGGGCAGCACGAACAGCCGCGACGGGTAGGCACCGGTCAGACCGTCCCAACTCGACAGCTGCACATCGTTGACGAAGGCGCGGTAGGACAGCACCAAGTGCTGATCCAGATCCAGCCGGCAGTCCGGCCCACGGGGGCGGCCCGGTGCGCAGATAACCAGACGCAGCATCGTGTGGCCCCAGCGGCTGGCCATGTTCTGGTTGGCTTCGGCGAGCAGGTAATCCACCTCGTAAACCCGCTCGGGGTCAAGGTTGGCCAGTGCCTGTTTGTCGAAATCGCGCCCGGCGTTCAGGTAGGCGTAGCCGTTGCCGCAGGGCGTCTGGTTGGCCGGTGACCAGCCGAAGTGCGCGCTGAAAAACCGCGCCAGGGAGGGGCGACGGCAGGCGTATTCGGGGTCGAGGAGAAAGTACTCCATGTTCACCGCGACGAATTCGCGCGGGTTGCTCAGCTCGTAGCTGTCCGGGCTGCGGGCGACCTGGCCGTTTTGCGTGTCGCGCTCACCGCGCTTGCCGACGCGCTGGGGCCAGCCGGCCAGGTCGAGCAGGCGCGGCTCATCGCTGAGGGTGAAGCGTCGCTCGGTCTGGCCGCGGCATTCGGCGCGCAGGCCGACCGGGCCCAGGTCGGCATTGTGCCGTTGGCAGCGACGCAGCAGGGTGCGCTGCTCGGCGCCCCAATAGGCACCGCGATCATAGAGGTGGGTCACTTCATGCAGCACGGTGGCCAGCAATTCCTGGCGCACGGTGCCGTGGGGGCGACCGTTTGGCGTGCTCGCGGCGCTGCCATCGGTAAGGCTGGGCAGCAGCTTGGCGTTGAGCTCGACGCCACTGAGGCGCCCGGCTCGGCCGTAAATGTCCGCTGGCAAATCGACCCAGCGCACTACGACATCACGGTCCACCGCTTCGCGCAGGCGCGGCGGCAGGGCGCCGTTGGCTTCGTCGAGCAGGGTCTGGCTGGCGTGGCGTTGGTCGGGCGTGAGCCCGGAACCGTCGAGGGAAAATTGCAGCTGGGCATGGCTGGCCGTGCTGACCAGCAAGGTCAGCAGCAGAAGCCAGCCACGGGCGGTTATCACAGCGCGAGGATGGCTTCTGCGAGTACCTGATCGGAGGCGTTCTGCGCCTCGGGAACCTGGCTGCGCAGCGCGCCAAAGGCGGCCTCCAGCTGGGCGCCGCGGATATCGCCCTGGCTGGCGACGAAGCTGGCGGCATCGTCACGGGCTTCGATCACCACTTTCATGTCGCGGATCGAGGTAGTGGTGTCCGAGGTGAAGTCGATGGTGCGATCCAGCGCGCGGACGATGATGTTGCTGGTGGCCACCAGGGTCTGGGCCTGAACGGCACCGGCGAACAGGGCCAGCGAGGCGGTGGCGGCTAACAACGGACGCTTCATGAATGGTCTCCGAATGGGATCTGATTGGCTGCTTGGACGAGGAACCTGTGCCGCAGTTCCGGCGATGACATGCGCTTAATTGGCGAGGATGGCCTGCGCCAGTTGTGCGTCGTCGGCGTGCAGGGCCGGCATGCGCGCACGGATGTGCTGCAGCGCGGTTTCCAGGTGTGCGCCACGCACGGCGCCCCCGGTTGCCACGAAACTCGCTGCGTCATCCTTGGCCGCCAGCACGACTTTATTGTCGACCACTGAGGAGGTGGCGTTGGACATGGTGTCGATGGTGCCTGCAAGTGCATCGACCAGGGTGTCGGTGGTTACCACGAAACTACTGGCACTGGCACCGGCGGCAAGGCCGAACAGGCTGATAAAGGCGAGGGTGCGGACGATGGGCATGGGCTTGGTCTCTACGGCTCACGGAAAGCCGCATTCTAACCGCTCTGCAGCGTGCCGTTGAGAAAGACCTGCACAGTTTGTGTAGCGTTGTTGGCAGTTCGATGACTGTTTGGTGAACGCGCTCCCAGAAACGACAAAACCCCGCTGGCGCTGCATGCCGGCGGGGTTTTGCGGGAGAAGCTCGGGTGTCGCGATCAACGCCAGAACGGTTTGCTCAGTTCGGCGTAACGCTGACTTTCGCTGATACCGGCATCGGCCAGCAGGCGAGGATCCAGGCGCGCCAGTTGGCGGCGGCTGACGATGCGACGCTGCCACAGGAGCAGGGTAGCAAGAATGTTCAGCGGCAGGCTGGTGGCGGATTTGGACGAGTTGTCGACAAGCAGATCGGAACTGAGGGTACGTTCCATGGTGTGCATCCTTCCGCTTTTGGCGGGACTGGTTAAGTTCTGGAGCCTATTTTCGACCTCGCGCGGGGTTTGCAGTAGCCACAGCTGCAGTAAATTAGCTGGATACTAGATAGGTTGCTTTGTAACTGTTATGTCAATTTAGTTTTTAACTGTACCGGTGTTTGTGAATTTGCCGTGACTTAGCCTTTTTGGCAGTTCTTTAATCTGAAAATCATGAAAATTTCAGTGAGTTCCTTGCGGTACAGTTACGATTGTTCGGAATGGTTGCTTAGCTCATTATTTTTTTGAGCACCAATTCTCGTTACCAAACAGCGATGCTGTGCTTTTTTCTTGCTCTGAAAATGCTCTTCAAAAGGGCGCGGCGGCTCTACCGCGCCCCTTTGCGGGTCATTCCACGGCCTTGAGCATGTCTTCGATAACCTTCTTGGCGTCGCCGAACACCATCATGGTCTTGTCCAGATAGAACAGTTCGTTGTCCAGGCCCGCATAGCCGCTGGCCATCGAGCGTTTGTTGACAATGATGGTCTTGGCCTTGAAGGCTTCGAGGATCGGCATGCCGGCAATCGGCGACTTGGGATCGTTCTTCGCCGCCGGGTTGACCACGTCGTTGGCGCCGAGCACCAGCACCACGTCGGCCTGGCCGAATTCGGCGTTGATGTCTTCCATCTCGAACACCTGATCGTAGGGTACTTCCGCTTCGGCCAGCAGCACGTTCATGTGGCCGGGCATGCGACCCGCTACCGGGTGGATCGCGTACTTCACGGTCACGCCCTTGTGCGCCAGTTTCTCGGTGAGTTCCTTCAGGGCGTGCTGGGCGCGGGCCACCGCCAGGCCGTAGCCGGGCACGATGATCACGCTGTCGGCGTTGCCGAGCAGGAAGGCGGCGTCGTCGGCGGAGCCGGATTTCACCGGGCGCTGCTCGCCGCTGCCGGCGGCCGGGCCGGCATCCGTCGCCCCGCCGAAGCCGCCGAGGATGACGTTGAAGAACGAGCGGTTCATCGCCTTGCACATGATGTAGGAGAGGATCGCACCGCTCGAGCCGACCAGGCTGCCGGCGATGATCAGCATCGAGTTGTTCAGCGAGAAGCCGATACCGGCGGCGGCCCAGCCCGAATAACTGTTGAGCATCGACACCACCACGGGCATGTCGGCGCCGCCGATGGGGATGATGATCAGCACGCCGATCACAAAGGCCAGGGCCACCAGGATGGCGAAGGCGGTGAGGTTGCCGGTGAAGGTGAAGTACAGGCCCAGGCCGGCGATGGCCAGGCCGACCAGCAGGTTGATCAGGTGCTGGCCGGCGAACTGTACCGGCGCGCCCTGGAACAGGCGGAACTTGTACTTGCCGGAGAGTTTGCCGAAGGCGATCACCGAGCCCGAGAAGGTGATGGCGCCGATGGCCGCGCCTAGGAACAGCTCCAGGCGGTTACCGGCAGGGATCGGGTCAGCGATGCTGGCCACGATACCCAGCGATTGCGGCTCGACCACCGCGGCGATGGCAATGAACACGGCGGCCAGGCCGATCATGCTGTGCATGAAGGCGACCAGTTCCGGCATCTTGGTCATCTCGACGCGCTTGGCCATGATCGAGCCGGCCGTGCCACCGACCAGCAGGCCGACGATCACATAGCCGATGCCTTGTACCGCCAGCTCGCTGCCCAGCTTGTGGATGAGGCCAAGGGTGGTGAGCACGGCGATGGTCATGCCGATCATGCCGAAGGCGTTGCCGCGCCGTGAGGTGGTCGGGTGCGACAGGCCTTTCAGGGCCTGGATAAAGCACACCGAGGCGACCAGGTAGAGCAGGGTGATCAGGTTCATGCTCATTTCACTGCTTCTCCGCCGCGGCTTTCGGGGCTTTCTTCTTGAACATTTCCAGCATGCGTCGGGTGACCAGGAAGCCGCCGAACACGTTGACCGCCGCCAGGGCCACGGCCAGGGTGCCCATGGTCTTGCCCAGCGGGGTGACGGTCAGGGCGGCAGCGAGCATGGCGCCGACGATGACGATGGCGGAGATCGCGTTGGTCACCGCCATCAGCGGCGTATGCAGGGCCGGGGTGACGTTCCAGACCACGTGGTAGCCGACGTAGATGGCCAGCACGAAGATGATCAGGTTGTAGATACCGTCGGAAATCAGATCCATCGCAGTGATCCTTTTTTGTAGTGAGTGGCCCTCTCTATAAGGAGAGGGTGGCCATCATTTATTGACGCGCACGATCTCGCCGCCTTTGCACATCAGGCAGGCGGCGACGATGTCGTCTTCCAGGTTGAGGTGAAAGGCGCCGTTCGGGTCGATCACCAGCTTGAGAAAATCGAGCAGGTTGCGCGCGTACAAGGCCGAGGCATCGGCTGCGACCAGCGCCGGCAGGTTGCCGTGGCCGACCAGGGTCACGCCGTGCTTGGTCACAACCTTGTCCAGTTCGGTGAGCGGGCAGTTGCCGCCCTGGATGGCGGCCAGGTCGATGACCACGGAGCCCGGCTTCATCTCGGCGACAGTAGCTTCATGCAGCAGCGTTGGCGCCTTGCGACCCGGAATCAGAGCGGTGGTAATGACGATATCGGCCTGCTTGGCGCGTTCGTGTACAGCCTTGGCCTGGCGCTCCATCCACGAGGCTGGCATCGGTCGGGCATAACCGCCAACGCCAACAGCGCATTCGCGCTCCTCGTCGGTCTCGAAGGGCACGTCGACGAACTTGGCACCGAGGGATTCGATCTGCTCCTTCACGGCCGGGCGCACGTCGGAGGCCTCGATCACCGCACCCAGGCGTTTGGCCGTGGCGATGGCCTGCAGGCCGGCGACGCCAGCGCCGAGGATCAATACGCGAGCGGCCTTTACCGTGCCGGCAGCGGTCATCAGCATGGGCATGAAGCGCGGGTAGTGATTGGCCGCCAGCATCACCGCCTTGTAGCCGGCGATGTTGGCCTGAGAACTCAGTACGTCCAGGCTCTGCGCGCGGGAGGTGCGCGGCGCAGCCTCCAGGGCGAAGGCGGTGACGCCGGCTGCGTTCAAGCGCGCGATGGTTTCATTGCTGAACGGGTTGAGCATGCCGACCAGCACGGCGCCGCTGTTCATCAGCGCCAGCTCGGTGTCGCTGGGGGCGACCACCTTGAGGATCAGCTCGGCACCGAACGCCGCCGCGGCATCGCCGATGCTGGCGCCGACAGCTACATAGGCCGTGTCGGTAATGCTGGCTGCCACGCCAGCGCCAGTCTGGACGGTGACCTGGTGGCCCTGGCCGATCAGCTTCTTGATGGTTTCCGGCGTCGCGGCTACCCGCGTTTCGCCTGCCTGGGTTTCGAGAGGAACACCAATATGCACGCTTGCATCTCCTGCGATCGTTGCAGATTCACCCAGAGGGCGGCAGAGGGACGGTGTCGACTAAAGTCGTACCGCGGCATTCTGCAAACAGAGCAGGTCGGTAAGCAATATTCATGGAGTAATTATTTTTCATGACTACAAGTTATCGGAGATATTGTTATTTTTCATGCTGAATTATCCCGATAAGATATTGGCTTCTTGCCGGTAAAAGAGGGCTTCATGCGGCTATCATGAATAAATGTCCAGGAAGAGTGCGTTATAAAATCTTTATGGGTGCGGCGCGATGTCGCGCCGTTCAAAATCATTTACAGGTGTGAAAAATGGCGTTTTTGAGATTTTTGTAGTCGTTTTTATTGGTCGCTACTGGTTCCTCGGGGTTGGCCTGATCCATTCCGCGATAAGTTGGGCTTAGAACCTGTTCGCGATTTTCTAGGCGACATAAGAGCAGAAGCAGACATCGGCGCTGCCGCTTTCGTAGGATGGGCCGGGTGGCGATCCGCTTTAGCCCTGAGCTTTTATTAGGGTGCGAAGAGCTTGGGGCTAAAGCCCCTCCTACGCGTTACGCGACCGGCCGCGGTGAACGATCGACCAGGTTCATACAACGAGGCGGCAAGCGGGGAGGGGTTCAGAGACGGAGCAAGGCAGCGTGTGAGGGAACGGTGCCAAAGCGCCCAAAGCCGAGTGGTCGACTTTGGGCGGGATAAGGGGATCAGGCTGAGGGGGAGGGCTGTCAGCCCGTACGCCAGGTAATTTCCTGTACACCATCGGCGCTGATGCGCAGCCATTGATCAGCCTGCTCGTCGCTTTCTTCCTCTTCCCAGCTACCCGGCGCGCAGCGAATTTCCACGTTCAGTGCCGCATAGGCAGCCTTGGCGCAGGCCAGGTCGTCGTCCCAGGGGGTGGCATCGCTTGCCAGGTACAGGCTGTGCCATTTGCCTACGGCTTTGGGCAGCCAGGTCACCGGCACGTCGCCGGCGCGGCACTGGAAGGTCTGGCCTTTCTGCTGCCAGTCGGAGCACGGGCCAAGGGCCTGGGTCAGCCAGGCGGCAATGGCCTGGTGATCGGCGTCCTTCAGGTAGATCTCGATATCCGGTTGGCGCATTTGGATCCTCAACTCGTTCGGGGCGCTCAATGCGCGTCTCGCTCGATCCAATCGTAGCGGATGGCGACGGTGACTTCGAAGCTTTCGGCAATGACGGCGGCGCGGCGTTCGGCACTGGCGCGCCAGCCGTGGGGCGTCATCGCCAATAGGTCGGCACGGGCTTGCGGTGTGTCTAGCAGCAGCCGGAAGCTCAGGGTTTCACTGTGCGCCAGGTGCATGCCCGGCGGGATCAGTTCGAGGTGTTTCTGATCGTCGTAGTCGCGCACTTCGTCGTACAGTTTCTGGCGCAGTTCCATCAGGTGCTCACGGGTCGGGCCCATGCGCAGCAGGCCGCCGCCGGGCGCGAGCAGGCGCTTGGCTTCCTGCCAGTCGAGCGGGCTGAACACGCTGGCCAGCAACCCGCAGCTGGCGTCTGCCAAGGGCACCCGGGCCATGCTGGCGATCAACCAGTTCAACTGCGGGGCGCGCTTGCAGGCGCGCTTGACCGCTTCGCGGGAAATATCCAGCGCGTAACCATCGGCCTCCGGTAGCGCCTCGGCGATCTGGGCGGTGTAGTAACCCTCGCCACAGCCGATATCCAGCCAACGCTGTGGTGCATAGCCCGCGGCCAGCTGCGCCAGTCGGGCGGCCAGCGGGGCGTAGTGACCGCCATCGAGGAAACGTCGGCGGGCTTCGACCATGGCGGCGTTGTCGCCCGGGTCGCGGCTGTTCTTGTGCTGCACCGGCAGCAGGTTCAGGTAGCCCTGGCGCGCGCGGTCGAAACGGTGGTTGGCCGGGCAGGCCACGCCATTGTCGACGGCGGCCAGCGGCGCCTGGCAGATCGGGCAACTGAGCATCAGGCGAGCAGCTTGACCAGGGTCTGGTAGTAGATCTCGGTGAGGACCTCGAGATCGCTGGCCAGCACACGTTCATTGACCTGGTGGATGGTCGCGTTGACCGGGCCAAGCTCGACCACCTGGGTACCGAGGGTGGCGATGAAGCGCCCATCCGAGGTGCCGCCGCTGGTGCTTGGCGTGGTTTCGCGGCCGGTCACCGTACGGATGCTGGCGCTGACCGCATCGAGCAGCGCGCCCGGCTCGGTGAGAAACGGCAGGCCCGACAGCGCCCAGTCGATGTGGTAGTCCAGGCCATGCTTGTCGAAAATCGCGTTGACCCGCTGCTGCAGGCCTTCGACGGTCGATTCGGTGGAGAAGCGGAAGTTGAACACCGCCTTCAGCTCGCCGGGAATCACGTTGGTGGCGCCGGTGCCCGAGTTCAGGTTGGAGATCTGGAAGCTGGTCGGCGGGAAGAACGCGTTGCCATCGTCCCAGTGCTCGGCAGCCAGTTCGGCCAGCGCTGGTGCCGCCAGGTGAATCGGGTTCTTCGCCAGGTGCGGGTAGGCCACGTGGCCCTGGATGCCGCGTACGGTCAGGGTCGCGCCCAGGGAGCCGCGGCGGCCGTTCTTCACCACGTCGCCAACCAGGGTGGTGCTCGACGGCTCACCGACGATGCACCAGTCCAGGCGCTCGTTGCGCGCGGCCAGGCGCTCGACCACGGCCTTGGTGCCATGGTGGGCCGGGCCTTCCTCGTCACTGGTGATCAGAAAGGCGATGCGCCCCATGTGGTTCGGGTATTCGGCGACGAAGCGTTCGACGGCGATGATCATCGACGCCAGGCTGCCTTTCATGTCTGCCGCGCCGCGACCGCAGAGCATGCCCTGCTCGTCAATCAGCGCCTCGAACGGGCCGTGTTGCCAGGCCTGCAGCGGGCCGGTGGGCACCACGTCGGTGTGCCCGGCGAAGCACAGCACAGGGCCGTCCTGGCTACCATGGCTGGCCCAGAAGTTGTCCACGTCCTCGATGCGCATCGCTTCGATGGCGAACCCCAGAGCCGCGAGGCGGCGCATCATCAGTTCCTGGCAGCCTTCGTCCAGCGGCGTGACGGAAGGCCGGCGAATCAGGTCGCAGGCGAGCTCGAGGGTAGGGGACAGGGCCGTCATGAAAACTCCGGTAAAGCAGTGCAGGGCGGGAAGGGCGCATAGCTTAAAGCAAAACGCCCGGGGCTCGTAGGCGTATGGTCAGTTGGCGCCGGGGCGCGCCAGGCCAGGGTGCGGTGGCGGATAAGAAAACGGCGGCCAATGGGCCGCCGTTTGCACGTCGCGTTACCGGTTTATCAGACCTTCTGCGCCTCGTTATCGGCGTCGTCCTGCACCACGGGAATTTCCAGCGGCTTGGGCTGCGAGGAGAGCAGCGCCATGATCAGCGCGGCCAGGTAAGGCAGCGACTGCACCAGCAGCATGATCACCCAGAACTTCACGTCGTAGCTGGGCAGGCCCTGGACGATGGCGATGCCCAGGGCGGCGCCCCACAGCAGCAGCATGATGAACACTTCTTCGCGGGCTTCGGCCAGGGCCACCATCAGGCCATGGCTGGAGCGCATCTTCGGCGTGCGGAAGAACGGGATGGACTTGGTGAACATGCCGTACAGCACCGCCTTGGCGATGGTGTGCGACAGCGCCAGCCCGGCCACCGCGGCGCAGAAGGCATCCTTGAGGTTGACGCCCATCGCCCGACGGTAGAGGAAGATGATCTTGCCGACCTTGAACAGGAACAACGCCAGGGGCGGGATCGCGAAGATCAGCAGCGGTGGGTCGACCCGCTGCGGCACGATGATCATCGCCGCCGACCACATCAGGGCGCCAGCGGTGAAGAAGATGTTCAGGCCGTCGGCGACCCACGGCAACCAGCCCGCGATGAAGTGATAGCGCTGGCCGCGCTTGAGCTGGCTGTCCTTGCCACTGAACAGGCTGCGTGCGTGGCCCTTCATGATCTGAATGGCGCCATAGGCCCAGCGGAAGCGCTGCTTCTTGAAGTCGATGAAGGTGTCCGGCATCAGGCCCTTGCCGAAACTGTCGTGGGCGTAGGCAGCGGAGTAGCCGGCCTTGAACACGCGCAGGCCCAGTTCGGCGTCTTCGCAGATGGTCCAGTCGGCCCACTTCAGCTCGTCCATCACGCTGCGGCGAATCATGGTCATGGTGCCGTGCTGGATGATCGCGTTGCGGTCGTTACGGGTCACCATGCCGATATGGAAGAAGCCCTTGTACTCGGCGTAGCAGAGCTTCTTGAAGGTGCTTTCCTCACCGTCGCGGTAGTCCTGGGGCGATTGCACCACGGCAATCGACGGGTCGGCGAAGTGCGGCACCATGTACTTGAGCCAGTTGCGATCGACGCAGTAGTCGGAGTCGATCACCGCCACCACTTCGACGTCCGGCGCGGTGTGCGGCAGGATGTAGTTCAGCGCGCCACCCTTGAAGCCGTGCAGCGGCGCGACGTGGAAGAAGCGGAAGCGCGGGCCGAGCTGTTCGCAGTAGTCGCGTACCGGCTCCCACACCGCAGGGTCCTTGGTGTTGTTGTCGATGATCAGGACTTCGAAATCCGGATAGTCGAGGTTGGCCAGGGCGTCGAGGGTCTGTTTGACCATCTCCGGTGGCTCGTTGTAGCACGGCACGTGGATCGACACCTTGGGCCGGTAATGGCTGTCGCCGACCACCGGCGTGAAGGGCCGGCGGCGCTGCGTCCAGACCGTTTCGGCCAGCTCGTGGGCCTCGGTGAGCAGGACGATGAACACGCCGATGGCGCCAATGCCGAGCAGCACGCCGACCAGGGTGCTGAACCAGGTGCTGTACTGCTGGCTGTAGTCGTAGCCGATCCACACCAGCGCCGAGCCGCCGGCGAACGCCACGAAGGTCAGGAAGGTACGGCCGCGCTGGCGCAGGGCACTGCCGTCGATCAGCATCAAGGCCAGCGACAGCAGCGCCATGACCACCGAAGCGACCGCCAGCATGCGCCATTTCGGAATGGCGACTACCGGGCCCTCGAAGTTGAATTTCGGCTGGCGGTCGAGGTTGTACACGCCCCAGTAAGCGCCCACCGAGCCTTCGTCGCCGGCTTTCCAGGGTTGGTCGAAGGCTTCGATGACGAAGTAGTTGTAGCCCTGGGCGTTGAGCGTGGTGACCAGGGTGCGCAAGTAGATGGCCTGGTCAGCCTGGCTCGCCTCGGCGCCGCCACGCACCCGGCCGTTGCTTGGCCAGCCAACCTCGGAAAGCAGCAGCGGTTTTTTCGGGAACAGTTTTTTCAGGTCGCGGGCGCGGTCCAGGGTGAACTGGGTGGAGTCCTTCATGGGAATGAATTCCCAGTAGGGCAGCACGTGGGCGGCGATCAGGTCCGCGTGGTCGGCCAGCTCGGGGTACTCGTCCCAGATGTGCCACTGCTCGGAGGTGGTGACCGGCACCTTGACCGCCGAACGCACGCGGTCCATGTAGGCGGTCAGCTGCTTGACGGTGACTTCGCGGCGGAACAGCGCCTCGTTACCGACCACCACGCGAACCACGCTGCGCGAGTTGTTGGCGATATTGATCGCCTTGGTAATCTCCCGTTCGTTGCGCTCCTCGTCAGGGCTGATCCACACGCCCAGGGTCACGCGCAGGCCGAACTCCTCGGCGATCGCGGGAATCTTGTCGAGATCGCCGTCTACCGAATAGGTACGGATGCTGTCGGTCTGCTTGGACAGCAGCTCGAGATCCTCGCGCATCTCCTGATCGCTCGGGTACACGCCGGTTTGCGGGCTCTGCCCCTGGCGGAACGGCGAGAACGAATAGCCGGAGATCTGTTCCGGCCAGTCGGGGGCGGTGACCGGGCGGTTGTAGAGCGCCCAGATACCGGTGAACAGGGCGGCAATCGCCAGGAAAACAACTAGATTGAGGCCGAACTTGCGCGAAAGCATGCTGTGTAAGGTTCCGAAGGGTGGAACGGGGAGAAGACCGGCGAGCGCCGGCTGGCGCGCATGCTACTCCGTCGATGATTGACTGTATAGCACAGCTCCGGGGCGCTGCTCGACGATGTTTGCCCGCTGTGCATCGCCTCACTGCAGGTGCCGGCCCGATGGTGCTTGGGAAGCGCTGCCCACCTTCCTATAATGCGCGCCCGGAAAGAGGAGCCCCCATGTCGTTCGATGAACAGCGTTTCGCCGGTATTGCCCGGTTATATGGCCGCCAAGGCGCAGAGCGACTGGCTGCCGCCCACGTGGCCGTGGTCGGCATCGGTGGCGTCGGCTCCTGGGTGGCCGAAGCGCTGGCGCGCTCCGGGGTCGGCGAGATTTCCCTGTTCGACCTGGACGACGTCTGCGTGAGCAATACCAATCGCCAGGCCCATGCCCTGCAGGGGCAGGTCGGGCGCGCCAAGGTCGAGGTGATGGGCGAGCGGCTGCGGGCGATCAACCCGGCGTGCGTGGTGCATGAGGTGGCGGACTTCGTTACCCGCGAGACCATGGCTCAATACATCAGCGTCGAGCTCGATGGGCTGGTCGACTGCATCGACAGCGTGGCGGCCAAGGCGGCGCTGATTGCCTGGTGCAAACGCCGCAAGATCGCCCTGGTAACCACCGGGGGTGCGGGCGGGCAGGTAGACCCGGCCCAGGTGCAGGTGGCCGACCTCAACAAGACCTTCAACGATCCCCTGGCCGCCAAGGTGCGTTCCACCCTGCGCCGCGACTACGGCTTCTCGCGTACGCCGGGGCGTACCTACAGCGTGCCCTGCGTGTTCTCTACCGAGCAGCTGCGCTATCCGGGGGCGGATGGGAGTGTCTGCCAGAGCAAGGCATTCGTCGGCGAGGGTGTGAAGCTCGACTGCGCCGGTGGCTTCGGCGCGGTGATGATGGTCACCGCCACCTTCGGCATGGTCGCTGCGGCGCGCATCGTGGACAAAATCGTGGCTGGCGCCAGGCGCCCAAGCGAGCGCGTCGCGCCGCCCGCTTAACCCGCTTCGATCAGCCGGCGCATCTGCTGCACCACGGCGTTCATGCCGCTGGCACGCGACGGCGACAGCTGGCGGGACAAGCCGAGCTGGGCGAACCAGTCGCTGATATCCAGGCTCGCCAGCTCGGTAGCATTCAAGCCATTGACCCGCGCCAGCAGCACGGCCAGCAGGCCACGAATCAGCCGTGCATCGCTGCTGGCGCGAAAGTGCCAATGCCCGTCGCGCTGTTCACCGTCCAGCCATACCTGGCTTTCGCAGCCGTGCACACGATCCGCTTCATGACGCTCAGGCAGCGGCTCCAGGCGTTCGCCCCAGTGCATCAACAGGCGTGCGCGTTGTTCCCAGCCTGCGCAGGCGTTGAATGCCTCGAGTGCGTCGCGGGCTTTGTCTGGCAGGCTCATTGCAGCAGCTCCAGGGCTTTGTCCAGCGCCGTGAAGAAGCGTTGCAGGTCGCCTTCATCGTTGTAGAGGCCAAGCGACACGCGGATCGCGCCGTTCACGCCGAGGCGTTGCAGCAGCGGCATGGCGCAGTGATGACCGGCGCGCACGGCGATGCCCTGTTCGGTGAGCAGGTGGGCGAGGTCGCCGCTGTGGATACCATCCACGGTAAAGCAAGCCAGCGCGCTGTGCGGCTCACCGAGCAGGCGCAGCCCTGCACGGCCGCGCAGGCCAGCGAGCAACAGACGGTGCAGCGCCGCCTCGTGCTGGGAGACCGCCTCGGTGTCGAGACGCTCGAGGTAGTCCAGGGCCGCACCCAGGGCGATCACCCCGGAGACCGCCGGCGTGCCGGCCTCCAGGCCGAGCGGTGCCGGGCGGAAGGTCGAGGCGTGGTAGTCGGCCAACTGGACCATTTCCCCGCCGAACTGCCAGTGCCTCAGGCGCTGCAGCGCGTCGCGTCGCCCGTACAGCAGGCCAACGCCATCCGGCCCATAGAGCTTGTGGCTGGAGCAGACGTAGAAGTCGCAGCCCAGCGCCTGCATATCCTGGCGGCCATGTACCACGGCCTGGGCGCCGTCCACCACGGTCAGGGCGCCGTGTTCCTGTGCCTGGCGAATCAGCGGCTGCACATCCTGCCAGCGCCCCAGCACGTTGGACAGCTGACTGAGGGCGAGCAGCCGGGTGCGAGGGCCGATCAGCTCGGCCGCCTGCTGCAGGTCGATATCACCCAGCGGGGTCAGCGGCAGTACCACCAGTTTCAGGCTTTTGCGGGCGGCCAGCTGTTGCCAGGGCAGCAGGTTGGCATGGTGCTCGGCAGCACTGATGACGATTTGCTCGCCAGCCTCGAACAGGTGTTCCAGGCCATAGGCGAGCAGGTTGAGGGATTCGGTGGCGCCGCGGGTGAAAACGATCTCGTCGCGGCTGGCCGCGTTCAGCCAACGGGCGGCCTGGTCGCGAGTCGCCTCGAAGGCGCGGGTGGCACGCTCGCCCGGCAGGTGCTGGGCCCGGTGCACATTGGCGGCGCCGCCAGCGTAGTAGGCCAGCAGGGCATCGAGTACCGCCTGTGGTTTCTGCGCCGTGGCGGCGCTGTCGAGGTAGGTCTGGCCTTCGGCGTCCAGGGCCCGCATGCCGGGAAAGTCGGCGCGCCAGGGGGAGGTCAGGGTCATCCGGATCTCGTCACGCAGAATGTGAAAACGGGCTGTGCCCGCGAAGACGCCAGTCTATCGCGCGCACAGCCCGTTCGGGCGAAGCCTGGGCTCAATTATGAGCGTGCAGGGCTTCGTTCAGCTCGATAGCCGACTTGTTGGTCTTGCATTCGACGGCGCCGCTTTGCGAGTTGCGACGCAGCAGCAGGTCAGCCTGACCAGCCAGGTCGCGACCCTTGACCACCTTGACCAGGTTGTTCTGGTCGTCGAGCAGGGCGATCTTGGTGCCGGCGGTGACGTACAGACCGGCTTCGACGATGTTGCGGTCGCCCAGCGGAATGCCGATACCGGCGTTGGCGCCGATCAGGCAGCCTTCGCCCACGGAGATGACGATGTTGCCGCCACCGGACAGGGTGCCCATGGTCGAGCAGCCGCCGCCCAGGTCCGAACCCTTGCCGACGAACACGCCTGCGGACACGCGGCCTTCGATCATGCCCGGGCCGGCGGTACCGGCGTTGAAGTTGACGAAGCCTTCGTGCATCACGGTGGTGCCTTCGCCGATGTACGCGCCCAGACGAACACGTGCGCTGTCAGCGATACGCACGCCGGTCGGCACCACGTAGTCGGTCATTTTCGGGAACTTGTCCACCGAGAAAACTTCCAGCAGGTCGCCTTTCAGGCGCGCTTCCAGCTGGCGCTCCGGCAGCTCGGCCAGGTCGACCGCACCCTGGCTGGTCCAGGCGACGTTGGGCAGCAGCGGGAAGATGCCGGTCAGGTTCAGGCCATGGGGCTTGGCCAGGCGATGGGACAGCAGATGCAGCTTGAGGTAGGCCTCGGGGGTGCTGGTCAGCGCGGCGTCTTCGGCCAGCAGGGTAGCGACCAGTGGCTTGGCGCTTTCTGCCAGGCGAGTCAGCAAGGCGGCTTGTACCGAGTCGATGTGCTTCAGGGCGCTGGCCAGCTCACCGGCTTGCTGATTGGTGATGGCAATGGCCTGGTTGCCACCGCTGTAGCCGAGTTTCTCGGTGACCTTGGCGACCAGTTCGGCGCTCGGGTTGAGCAGCGGCTGTGCGTAGAACACTTCCAGCCAGGTGCTTTGACGGTTTTGGGTGCCGACCCCGAAGGCCAGGCTGAACAGCGTATTGGACATGAGCTTTTCCTTGCAGCGAATTCGATTGGGGGCGATATCAGGCCAGTTCGGTGGCGTAACGCTCGGGTTTGAAACCGACTAGCGTGCGGCTGCCGAGATCCAGCACCGGACGCTTGATCATCGACGGCTGGGCCAGCATCAGTTCGATGGCTTTGGCCTGGTCGAGATCGCTTTTCTGGGCGTCGTCGAGCTTGCGGAACGTGGTGCCGGCGCGATTGAGGATGGTTTCCCAGCCGTGCTCGTCACACCATTTCTGCAGGTTGCCGCGGTCGATGCCGGCGGTCTTGTAGTCGTGAAACTGGTAAGCGATACCCTGCTCGTCGAGCCAGGTACGGGCCTTTTTCATGGTGTCGCAGGCCTTGATGCCATAAAGCACGTAACTCATTGGTCTACCTCTGGAAGACTCCACTCGTCGAATCTTCCTGCATGCTTGTGAATGTCGAAGTCCGGGATTATGCCACGTCGCTTCGGCTTGCGGCGCATCCGCCTGCACGCTGCTGGCGTTACAATGCACGGGCCCTCGCCAGCCGTGCGGCCGTTCTTGTAAAGGATCCTTCCCCCCATGCAGCTTCTCTACACCATCCTGACCATGTTGCTGGTGGTCAGTGGCACGCGTATCAGCGCCCAGTTCATTCCCTTGCCGCTGCCCATCCTGCAGATCCTCATTGGCGCACTGCTGGCGATTCCGGTGCTGGGCCTGCACGTGCGCCTCGACCCCGAACTGTTCCTGCTGCTGTTCATCCCGCCGCTGCTGTTCGTCGATGGTTGGCGCATGCCCAAGGGGCAGTTTCGCAAGCTGCGCACGCCGATCCTGTTTCTGGCGTTCGTCCTGGTGTTCGTTACCATTCTGGGTGCCGGATATTTCATTCACTGGTTGTTGCCGCAGGTGCCGCTGGCTGCCTGCTTTGCGTTGGCAGCGGTGTTGTCGCCGACCGATGCGGTGGCAGTGTCGGCGATCGCCCACGGGCGTCTGCCCAACACCCTCAACAACCTGTTGCAGGGTGAGGCATTGATGAACGATGCCTCGGGCCTGGTAGCGTTCAAGTTCGCCGTGGCGGCGACCCTGACCGGCATGTTTTCCTTCGCCGATGCCAGCCTGCAGTTCGTGCTGGTGGCCGTTGGTGGCCTGTTGATCGGTATGGCGCTCAGTTACCTGTTGGGGCGCTTGCGGGCATGGATGATCGCCCGCGGCTGGGAGGAGCCGGCTCCCCATGTGCTGCTGATGCTGTTGCTGCCGTTCGCGGCCTATGTAGCGGCCGAGCATCTGGGGCTGTCCGGCATTCTCTCGGCGGTGGCCGCCGGCATGATGCAGAGTCGCCTCGACCTGCTGCCGCGGCAGACCACCACGCGGCTGCTCAACCGGGGCGTGTGGGCGATGCTCGAATTCACCTTCAATGGTTTGATCTTTCTGCTGTTGGGCTTGCAACTGCCGGACATCATCAAGGCGGTGATCGGCGAGCAGGCCGATTCCTGGCACCTGTTGTTGCCGGCGCTGGGCTATGTGCTGGCGGTCTACGTGGTGTTGATGCTGTTGCGCTTCGTGTGGGTCTACTGCTACTGGCGTACCTCGGGGATGGTGCGGCGCTGGCGCGGCAAGTCGACGCGCTTCGCCGGGCAATCGCGCATCGCCCTGACCGCGGTGCTGACGGTCGGTGGCGTGCGTGGCGCGGTGACCTTGGCCGGTGTGATGTCGCTGCCGTTGCTGCTCAATAACGGCCAGGCGTTTCCCGAGCGGGATCTGCTGATCCTGATCGCCGCCGGGGTGATCCTGGTGTCGCTGCTGGTCGCCAGTGTGCTGCTGCCCAGGCTGCTGCCCTTGCTGCCGCAAGACAACGTGGCGCTGCAGGAGGCCGAGCTCAATCGCCATCGTGCCCAGGTGCTCGAGGCGGCGATCCGCTGCCTGGAGAAGGATGAGGAAAAGGCCACGGATACCGATAGTGCGATTGCCACGGCCGAGATTCGCGCCAAGCTGATGAGCGAATACCGCGACCTGCTCGAGCGTACCCGCACCCGCCGTGCCGAGGAGTCGCGTGAGTATCAGCGCCAGGCCGACCAGCTGGAATACCGTATGCGCCTCCAGGCACTGCGTACGCAGCGCCTGGAGCTGTATCGGATGCGCAGGGACAATCAGCTGGACGACGACATGCTGGCCGAGATCCTCCGCGATCTGGATAACGCGGAGGCGCGGCTGCTCAAGGGCTAGTGAAGACTGCTCATGATCTTTCAGCGCAAGTTCGTCGATTTTGGCAGCCAAGTGGCGAAAGCGGCCAGTCGCCTCCGTTAGGGTGGCTGGTGATTATCTGTGGGAGCGGGCCATGCCCGCGAAAAATCAAGGGCATGGACTAGGCGTCACCGCCCGTACCGACATGAGGCCGCCAGCATTACCGAGTTGTTTATGTGCTCGGTTCCGCTCTGACGAGCGGGTTCCTTTTGGCATTGCCCCAAAAGGAACCAAAAGGTCTAGCCCCGGCATCCGGCCCCAGCTGCGCTGGGGTTCCTTCGCTCCATCGTTGCTCCGAGGACACGCCGCGAAGGGCCATCCATGGCCCATCGCGGCTCTCGCGGCATCCATGCCGCTCAACCCTCTACACAACAATTCCGCTTAGCCTCCTGAAGGGGCAATTCAGGTCGCCTGGGCGTTCCGCGTAAATGAACATCCAAAGCGCGGGAGCCCACCGGCTGCTTTTGCCTTGTAGCTGCCGCTTCATGCGCATAACGATCGTGAACAGGTTCTTACAGCGCGTAGTGCTTGAGCTCACGGGCGATCAGCAGGCGCTGGATCTCGCTGGCGCCTTCATAGATCTGGGTAATGCGCGCGTCGCGGTAGTAGCGCTGCACCGGGAAGTCCTCCAGGTAGCCGTAACCGCCGTGGATCTGCAGCGCTTTGGAGCACACCCGCTCGGCCATTTCCGAGGCGAACAGCTTGGCTTGTGAGGCCTCTGACAGGCACGGCTGGCCGGCGCTGCGCAGGCGCGCAGCGTGCAGGGTCAGCAGGCGGGCGGCGTTGATCTGGGTGTGCATGTCGGCGAGCAGGTTGGCGATGCTCTGGTGTTCGCCGATGGGTTTGTCGAACTGCACGCGCTCGCGGGAGTAGAGCAGGGCGGCCTCGAAAGCGGCGCGGGCGATGCCGACCGCCTGGGCGGCGATGCCGATACGCCCGCCCTCGAGGTTGGACAGGGCGATGCTCAGCCCCTTGCCGCGCTCGCCAAGCAGGTTGGCGGCGGGAATACTGCAGTCGTCCAGGGTGATGGCGCAGGTGTCCGACGCGCGGATACCCATCTTGTGCTCGCTGCGGTCGATGCGAAAACCCGGTGTATTGGTGGGCACCAGGAAGGCTGAAATACCCTTTTTGCCAAGCGTGGCATCGGTCACCGCGAAGACGATGGCCAGGCCGGCACGGCGGCCGTTGCTGACGAACTGCTTGGCACCGTTGAGCACCCAGCGGCCGTCACGCAGTTCGGCGCGGGTGCGCAGATTATGGGCCTCGGAACCGGCCTGGGGCTCGGTCAGGCAAAAGCAGCCAATCACTTCGCCGCTGGCCAGGCGCGCCAGCCATTCGCTTTTCTGCTCATCGCTGCCGTAGTTGAGCAGGGGGCCGCAGCCGACCGAGTTGTGCACGCTCATCAGGGTGCCGGTGGCGGCATCGGCGGCGGAGACTTCTTCCACGGCCAGGGCATAGGTCACGTAATCGAGGTAACTGCCGCCCCAGGTGTCCGGCACGATCATGCCCAGCAGGCCCATCTCGCCCATCTGGGCGACCGCCGCGTCATCAATCCAGCCAGCCTTTTCCCACTCCTGGGCGTGGGGTGCGATGGCGCGCCGGGCGAATTGCCGGGTGCACTCGCGGATCATGCGTTGTTCTTCGTTCAGCTCGATGTCGTGCATAGCGACCTCTCTGTTGTCATTGACCCGCACCGGATCACGGCAGGCGGGCAGTCAGGCACCTCCTGGATCACAGGGGGCCTGCTACAGAGTCGCCCAGGAACGGGCGAATCGCAAATAGGCAAAAGGCGTGGTGACGGGCGTCACCACGCGGCAGGGTCAGTGCGGCTGGCGCAATTGCTCAAGCAGCTTGGCATCCGGGTAGCCGTCGGCCGGCCAGCCCAGGTGCAGCTGGAAGGCGCGGATGGCCTTGCGGGTATTGGCACCGATGATGCCGTCGGCATGGCCGGAATCGAAGCCGCGGGCATTCAGGCGCTCCTGCAGTTCGATACGTTCGCTGCGGCCCAGCTGGCGATCACCTTCGGGCCAGCTGCCCTGCACAGTGTTGCCGCCGCGCAGAGCGTCGGACAGCAGGCCGATGGCCAGGGCATAGGACGTCGAATTGTTGTAGCGCAGGATGCTGCGGAAATTGCTGAACAGCAGGAATGCCGGCCCACGATGCCCGGCGGGCAGCAGCAGGGTGGCGCTGGCGTCATCACGTGGCGTGCTCAGCGGCTGGCCCACGGGGTGGATACCCAGCTCGCGCCACTGCGCCACGCTGCGCCGTACTTCCGGGTCGGCCAGGGCGTAGTCGAAACCTTGCGGCAGCTGCACCTCGTAACCCCAGGGCTGGCGCAATTGCCAGCTGGAGCTCTGCAGGTAGTGGGCAGCCGAGGCCAGGGCATCGGCGGTGGAGGTCCACACGTCACGTTTGCCGTCGCCGTCGAAATCCACGGCGTGCTCGTTGTAGGTGGTGGGCATGAACTGGGTCTGGCCCATGGCGCCGGCCCAGGAGCCGACCAGGCTCTCCGGGGCGATGTCGCCATGCTGGAGAATCTGCAGCACGGCCAGCAATTGGCCTCGCCAGAACGCCTGGCGACGGCCTTCGTAGGCCAGGGTGGCGAGGGAGCGCACCACGTTGTGGCTGCCGATATTGCTGCCGAAGTTGCTCTCCAGGCCCCAGATGGCGACCAGGGTTTCGGCGTCGACACCGTAGCGCTGTTCGATCTGGTTGAGCATGGCGCGGTTCTGGGTCAGCAGGATGCGCCCGCGGGCGACCCGGCTCGGCGACACCGCGCCCTTGAGGTATTCCCATACCGGGCGACTGAATTCGGGTTGGCTGCTGTCGGCCTTGACCACATCGGGGTTCGGCACCACGCCGGCGAAGGCGCGGTCGAACAGGGTCGGGCTGATGCCGGCGGCGATGGCGTCGCTGCGCAACAGATCGCGCCATTGCTCGAAGCTCAGCTGCTCTTCGGCGGGCTGGCCGAGGGGAGCAGGGGCGGAGGTGGTGCTCGGTAGCCCGCTGGTGGAGGCCAGAGGCTGGGCAGGGGCATCGGCGCAAGCCGTGAGCAAAAGCAGAAAGCTGGCCGCAGCGGTGGCAGGCAGGCCGCGAATGAACAGGTTGGGCATGGTCATCTCAACACGTTTTGCAGGCCACCACCTTAGCACGGATGAGCAGAAATGCGGGCTGGGCGAGGTTTTCAAGCCGCCACAAATGAACAAGCCTCCCAGTTTTGCTGGGAGGCTTGGCGGTTGTAGCTGCCTTTTCCTTTGCCGGGGCGTTCCTGGCGTGAGCGGAACAGCGGCTGGGCGATGATGGATTTGGCCTTGTTGGGGCGCTTCTTCTTGCTCATGGCA
>JAAIGF010077311.1_pt1 | contig 45297 bp, 44 predicted proteins | sample 6487441 | NCBI WGS metagenome assembly JAAIGF01 (sample SAMN13974129, study PRJNA590717) | phyllosphere metagenome | biome: pepper field; feature: multiple bacterial spot infested pepper fields; material: pepper leaves; isolation source: leaves from pepper fields | host: Capsicum annuum ...
AACAATGGAAGAACTCAAAACGGAAATAAGTAAAATTGTTAAAAATCTAATCACTAGAGAATTGATTATCCAACTTTGTAGTTTTGACTATTTTTTTAATTAAATTAGACTATTGTATATACAGAATTGGTATTAGTGGAAAAAATCAGTTGATATTCAAAATTCCCGGCAATATCTTAACCTAAGATGCGTCCGGCGTCCGGCTTCCCTCTCTCAGCCTGTCAATCCGGTTGGTACCAGGAATTCACATTATTTAAACCTTCCAAAGAAATCTGACGGCCACTATTCCGGTCGTTGGATTTTTATGTACATTTGAAATTATGAAATCAAGAGAAATTCATCATCCCAGGCATTTCCGGACGCTTTCTGAAATGCAGCACGCGCTGAACCTTCCCAAGCCGGCGCATCCTCTAATCAGTTTGCTGGATTACCGGGAAGCCGCTATTACCAATGAGATGCTGTCCTTTGATTTTGTGATGGATTTTTATCATATTACCTATAACGATTCTTCGGGATGCCGGATGAAATACGGCCAGACGACCTACGATTTTAATGAGGCCGGCATGTGTTTTACCTCACCCGGCCAGTCTTTGGCAGGCATCTCATCTTCGGGAAACCCTGCAGGCTTTACCCTGCTGATCCACCCTGACTTTTTCCGGGGCTATTCGTTGGAACGTAAAATCAAAACGTACGGCTTCTTCTCCTACTCGATTAATGAAGCGCTTTATCTGTCGGATAAAGAGAAAAACATCATCACCAATATTGCCGGTAATATCAACGACGAACTGAAAACATCAATCGACGACCTGAGCCAGGATGTGCTGATCTCACAGTTAGAGCTTCTGCTGACCTACAGCCAACGGTTCTACAAAAGGCAGTTCATTACCCGTAAAATCATCAATAACGATTTGATGAGCACAATGGAAACGGTGCTCGATGCATATTTCAATTCGGAAAAAGCCGTCATCGAAGGACTTCCAACCGTAAAATATGTATCGGATCAGCTGAAAGTTTCGCCGCGTTATCTCGGAGATATGCTCCGTGCGGTTACCGGATTCAACACCCAGCAGCACATCCACATGAAACTTATCGAAAAAGCCAAGGAAAAACTTTCCCTGACGGATCTTACCGTAAGTGAGATCGCCTATGAACTGGGCTTTGAACATCCGCAGTCGTTCAGCAAAATGTTCAGGCTCCGGACAGGCCTGTCGCCGCTGGAATTCCGGGGTTCTTATAATTGATGTGAATGGTGAATTCTGCTTTGCAGGTCAATTTTGCTTCACAAGTGAATTTAAACAATAAAAAATTGACCATTGACCCAAAGGAATTGACCATTGACACAAAGTGAATGGTGAATCCTGCTCCGGATATAAATTTGCTCCGCAAGTGAATTTACAAGATAAAAAATTGACTATTGACCCGAAGGAATTGACCATTGACATAAAAAACTTCCCGCCTCCGGCTTCCCTCTTCCAGCCCGTTAAACCACATCTTACTTTTAAAACAAACGTTTCGACGAAAACAGCCGGGCAAAGCCATCAAATGCTTCCCGGAAACTCCGGCCTACCGGAATGGAAACGTTTCCGATCAAAACTTCGTGATGGCTGATGGCCGTCACCAGGTTCTGATTGATAATAAACGACCGGTGAATCCTTAAAAACCCTTTGTGCTGAAGACCGGCAGCCAGTTCGGAAACCGATATTTTCGGAATCCTCAGGATCTCTTCGACCAATACTACTTTAATATCATTGCCTACGCTTTCAAAATAAAGAATGTCTTTCAGCAAAAGCTTCCGGCTGAACCCATCTGATTTAAAAATCACGAAATCCTCTCCGCTTTCCTTTTTTACCTGCCTCAGGATCCGGTCTACCGATTTGAAAAAGCGTTCAAAGGTGATCGGCTTCAACAGATAGTCTACCGCTTCAAGCTCAAAGCCGTCGATGGCAAACTCGCGGTAGGCGGTGGTAAAAATGGTAGGCGGCCTTTTATGCAGCGATCTTAAAAATTCAATACCGTTCAGGTCCGGCATCTGAATATCAAGAAACAGAAGATCCACTTCCTGGGTCTGTAAGATCCGGTAAGCTTCCAGCGCATTTGCTGCTGTGGCCACCAGCTTCAGGTCTGCTACTTTCGCAATATGATTTTCCAGAAGCCTTAAAGCCAAAGGTTCATCGTCTATTATCATACACTTGATCATCATCGTAAAGGAGTCATTAATTTTATACTGAACCGGTTATCCGTTTGCTTTATTTTTAATGAATATCGGTTGGGGTAATACAGGTCAAGCTGTCTTCTGATGTTTTCCAACCCGATGCCGGTTCCCGAATCCTGGCCTCTGCCAAAGAATGGATTTTCCACTGTAAAGATCGCATTGTTCTGATAAATTTCAATTGAAACTTTGATGGTAATAAGGCCACCTGTTTTTTCAGCACCGTGCTTAAAGGCATTTTCTACAAAAGACAGGTACAGCAAAGGCGGAATCAGGCCGGGAATTTCAATTTTTTCCGATATTTCGATGTTCAGGCGTTCATTGTAGCGAAGCATTTCAAGAGCGATATAATCCTTTACGATTTTCAGCTCTTCGGCAATGGAAACCCTTTCTTTCTGCCCATGGTAAAGAAGGTAATCCAAAATGTCCGAGAGCCAGCTGATCGATTGCGAAACTGCGCCGGAACCGGTAACGGACAAGGAATAGATATTATTCAAGGTGTTGAACAGAAAATGGGGATTCAGCTGTGCTTTCAGGGCTTTCAGTTCCAGTTCGGATTTCTCCTTCTGAAGCTGCAAGGCATTCTGCTTTTCATCCCTGTACCGGAGCATAAACTTCATTGAAATGAAAATAAAAGCTCCGGAAACAATGGGCAGGACGTAGTGAAACAGAAGATATTTAACATCGGTGAAAATATCGGAAACCGGTTCCTGAGGATGGCCGGCAAACAAAGGTTCGGCCAGATACACGATGAAAAGACGGTTCAGTACACCTAAAAGGTACATTCCACCAACAAAATAAACGGTGAAAAGGAAATATTTTTTAGCCTCGAAAAACTGACGGATCAGAACGGAATAAATCCAGTTGGCCCCGATGATCTGGAAGATCCAGTGGCATACGTCATAATAAAATATCTCCCTGAAATCCGGCTGCTCAAGTTCACCGTAATTCCGGAACATACCGAACACGAATAAGGCGATCCAGAATACCGCCTGCCGGATAATTTCGTTTTTTAGCTTTCCGTCTGATGTTTTTTTCACAGTGTGTAAAGATATTACTAAAAAGCTTTGCGTAAGCTGATCGGCTTTAAAAGGATCCGTTTTAATGATGAACTGCAACAACAGGCATTTGAACGACAAGTAATGTTATAAACACGCAAAACAGATCCTTCTGCATCTATGTTCCGCTATCCATGATAAATAGACAGACTTTTGCAGAAAAAAATGGAAAAAGAAAAATTCATCGGCCTGGACCACTTAAGGACTGTTGCGATTCTGCTCGTCTTCCTGTATCATTACCGGATGTTTGAGCATCCGGACTGGGTCGACACTATCGGATGGATCGGATGGACGGGCGTGGATCTGTTTTTTGTGTTAAGCGGGTTTTTAATTTCCAACCAACTGTTTCGGGAAATCCGGAAATACCGGACCATCAGGCTGAAAACCTTTTTTACCAAAAGGTTTTTCAGGATCATTCCGCCGTATCTGTTCACGTTGCTGCTGTATGTCTGCTTTCCGGTATTCAGGGAACGGGAAGCTTTGCCGCCCTTGTGGAAGTTTCTTTCCTTTACCCAGAATTTCGGTCTGGATGTAATCAATCAGGGGACTTTTTCCCATGCCTGGTCCTTATGCATCGAGGAACAGTTTTACCTGGCACTTCCGCTTCTGCTGCTGTTTTTGATCAGGCTGAAAAAAATAAAATACCTGAAACTGATTATTGTCCTACTGATGATCTCCACCTTGCTGCTGCGTATTTTCTGCTGGAGCGAATACGTTGTTCCCCATCTGGCAACTGCTGATTTCTGGAAAGAGTGGTACATGAATATCTATTATCCCACTTACACAAGACTGGATGGCCTCGCGGTCGGGCTTCTGATCGGTTCCCTGTTTCAATCCCCAATATTCAGGACAATCATTAACGGGAACGGGAATCTTCTGGTTTTTACCGGACTAATAGCTGTTGCACTTTCTCTATGGTTTTGCAGAGACCAATACTCAAGACAGGCTTCTCTCTTTGGGTTTACCTTAGTGGCTGTCAGCTATGGAATATTGGTAACGGGAGCCGTTTCAGGCAATTCGTTCCTGAGCAAGAAATCCAACATTATCACCGCTCAGATGGCAGCACTCTCCTACTCCGTTTATTTATCGCACAAAGGCGTCATCCATCTGGTACAAATGCTTGCTGAAAAAACCGGACTTCCGGTTTCCGGTACATCCGGACTGCTCATCTGTTTTATCTTCTGCGTATTGGCCGGCTTATTTTACCGCTATGGCATTGAAAAACCATCTGCTGTGCTCAAAAATAAAATCCTTAATTCGCTAAATATTTTCCATCAAAAGTTTATAAACCAATAACAAAGGTCCCGCTTTATAAGTTCCTGATACATCTTTTTTAGTTGCGCTGCAAAAAACACCCGAACAGACGTGGTGCTTTATTACAAATTCTAAAATAACCCCTAGTTTACTTATGAAAACATTTATTCTCAGTATTTTTCATGACGTTTTCTCATCTTGCCGCAGCCCAGAAGTTCAGTACGGAGAAAACGGAAATCCAAAGCGTTATCCGGCAGTTCAAAGAAAGCATTATTCAAAAGGACTCAGCTGCTTTCCACAGCCTGTTCCATGAAAATCCGGTGGTCTGGACCGGCGTTGTTAAAAACAGATCCCAGCAGAAACGATTGGAAAAGAATCCCGGGAACCGTAAAAATTATTTCAAAGATACCTATGAAAATTTTTTCCGCTATATTATGGAAAAAGGCCATAAAGAAGAAAAATTTAAGAACATCAGGATCATCAATGACGATGTGGTCGCAAGTGTCACCTTTGATTATTCCTTCCTGGAAGAAGACATCGTAACAAATTGGGGAAGCGAATCCTGGCACCTCATCAAAGCGGAAGGAATATGGAAAATCGTGAGCATCATCTACTCTTATAAGAACGCAAAGTTTTTCCGGAAACCGTAGACTTGAACCGGGAAGCGGGATGCCGGAAGTTTTTATGTCAAAAGTATGGTCGAAGTTATTTCCTGGTCAACTACCTGAGAGCCTGTTTAAATTTAATTCAGAAATTTCCAAAGATCTCTTTTGCGCTTAATTTTCTAAATTAAAATAAACTTTGTTTATTCTTAACTTTTGCTCAGTACAAATAATAAAAACGGTACTCGGTAGATTATATTTTAACTGAAATATCTTAAACTCTTAATGTTAAAAAAATTCCAAATTTAAACAGACTCTAAACAATAAAACCCACCTATGCAGTGGGTTTTACAGGTATTGATTTAATATATTTTCAATAATATCCGTGTGAACACAATTGCTTACTTTACTTTAGTTCCTGCCATTTCATTTGGGTCCGGGCCAGCGTATATTTCAACAGCTTCAGCGGAATGCGGATCCTCCACACCTTGGCGGCAGGATGCTCCAGATGCTCGGCGATCATGATATAGGTCACTACAATCATCGCCAGGTTATGACCTTGCGGCAGCAACATCGGGAACAGCATCAATGCCCAGCCGGAACCTACGCACCAGAGACCATGCTTAACGCCGAATTCCAATGAATCACGGTAGGCAGCCCATCCGAATGCACGAAGGACATAATGATCATGGCTGAGGTTGAGAAATTTCTGCTTCACCGGCGAAAATTGCCACACCACCGCGATGATCAACATGCCCAATGCAGGAATGTACGATCCCGGCATCAGCAGATTCAGGCCGATGATGATCCCTACCATAAACACACCAGCTACCATCCAGACGGCAAGATAGCCCGTTATGAACAATAAGGAGCATATCAACCGGTAACGTCTCAGGCTCTGGAGATAAATGGCCTGAACGGGCACAATCAGCTTAGGCAGCATCATGGCAACCACCATCAGTCCCCAGCCCATGAGTTGTGAGGAAAAAGGATTCATCTGCAACAGCATTTCCAGGGAAGCAGCCGATGGCCCGGCGGCAGAAACATGGCAATGCTCCATGGTCATGATATGGCCGGGATTTACCAAAAGCAGCAGCCAGGTAACCATGCTGATCCCGAGGATCACCAGGTTGATCTTAAGACAGTCAGTTCCTGAAAGTTTCATGATCCGGCTATTGGGCTACACGGTAAACACTGATCCGGTCGATCGTCAGGTCGTTGTCTTCAGGCAGCGGATTTTTGGTTTTGATCACCACATTCAGCGCACTGAGATCGATCTCGTTGTCGAGATACAGTTCGTCGATAACATTGGTGATATTCAACGTAAAGGTAAGCCCGGAACCGCCATGAGCACCGTCTTTCTGCGATGCCATCCGGATTCCGAAAAGCGCCACCGACCTTACGAATTTATCATTCACAAATACCGAAAGGAAATTGGAATTATTGGTTCCTTTTACGTTTTCGAGCTGAAGAAAAACCTCATCCGGCAACTTGGAAACGGAAGCATTTTTCAGGCTCTTTGAAACCGTTTTCCACGATGGGGTATCCAGCTTCACGACGGCTTGTGTTTCTCCGCTGTTCAGCGACAGGGCACCGGCATTGGCCCCGATGATTTCATGTCTCTTTTTTTCGCTCATTGGGATTTTATTTTCAGGAACACTTGCCCCCAGTTTATTTAACCGCTCTGTTAGATTTTCAGGTTCGGCCTGTGGAGCGGCCATTTCGTATGAGGTTAAGGAAAGGTCGTCATAGGTATAAGAATAGGGAGATCCGTTAAAATTAAGACCGGTTGTACGGTCGACGTCTGCCGGCGTGTAATACCAAGGCGTTCCCTTCGCATCCAGCGGCATCGCAAACTGTGAATTGCCGTGTGCGGAAGGCCCCTTCAGCCAATCGGGCTGGTTGGGATTGCTGTTTTTACCGGTGAGGTTCCAGGCATCCCACATCCGGTCGATATTGGCGTGGTGCAGGTAAAAGATGGGATCCAGTCCGGCCGTAGGTGGATCAGACATCAGGCCTTCCTCTTTTTCCGAAGCATTGGGATCCGTCCATGTATCCCCGTTAAAACCGCCTACCATCACGTGTACGAAATTATGCGGATTGGATTCCAGATCTCCGAAACCGCCGTTGCTGTGGCTGAAGCCCGTCTCCTGTCCGCCGTAATAATAGCCGTACAGGTTACCCGTTCCCGGTTGCCCCGGCGACGATTCGCTGTAGATGGTATCCAGCTGGCATTTGTCGTTGGCCATCGGATCATCCGGACTGTCCGGTCCTACCACGACGTATACATCGCCGTCACCGTTCGGACCGTATCTTTCCGGTACGTACAACGGATTGGGAGAACCGTCAGGCAAGGTCTTCACTGTAAATGCCGTCGGAATTTTAGATTGATTATCCGGAGTAGACTGGTTTAAATAATTCCAGTACGGCAATGCCCAATCGGCAGGTCCGCCCAGTTGTTCAACAATAATGGTGCGGAGCAGGTTCTCAAGAGCAACCAGATATCCGCGGTGCCATGGAGGGAAAAACCAGGTGCCGTGCTGGCATTGGTCCCAGAACAGCTCATAAACCTGAACGGAAGGAAGCGAAGAGAGCCGGGCACTTTCCGGGATGTACGGAATATCCGTCCAGTTCGGATAACCCACCGGCGGCACTCCGGTATTGTTGTTGACCAGATACTGCCCGTGCACTGCGGCATAGAACCACCAGCTGGTGGCATCTTCAATCGGTTTCGACTGCATCACCTGTACAGCCTTCGCATACCATAAAAGATCCGGATTCTCGAATGTCCCGTTGTTATTCCAGGCATTCTTTCTTGTAAATGTTGTCATGTTTAATTTAATACAGTGGTTAAAAATTTATTTTTAAGATTTTAGCTTCTGGTTTTGCATTGATGCTTTCCAAAGTTAAAATATTTTTCAGAAAAAATATTCCGTATAAATACGCAATTGTTTATTCATGGAGGTTAAGGGCCCTATTGGATTTTAAAATAGCGTGAGTTCGATGATATTAACTTATTTCCAGTAATTTAAAATAACAATAATCAGGAATTCTCTATCAAGTTTTCCTTCGAAATCATTTGATATTTGAGACTGTTTTTGATAGGTTGACAGAAGAAACTTCCGGCATCCAGCTTCCCTCTTCCAGTCTATTGGTTTAAGTTAAAGTTTTTTCTGCCTTCACCGGCAACTTCCGTCAGCTGCTCTTCGTGCCTTCTTTTCCAAAACAGATCATCCTTCCAACGGGTTTCCCGTAGATAGAATCCGGACCGCTGCTCATTGTACAGCCGGAAAGCCAGATCGATTTTTTCATGATAATCCTGGCCGGCAGATGAAATACCCGTAAGCTGATCTTTTGCAGCCAGGGCCGCATCGATACCGCTACGAAGGGCAAAGGCGATCCCCTGTGACGACAACGGATCCAAAGAACAGGCGGCATCTCCTGCCGCCAGCCAGCCTTCGCCGGCATACGCTTCCAGGTGATGGCTTCCTGCTGAAGTATATTGTAAAGGCGATGCGGGATGGTAGAGATTAACGGGAACGCGGTGCTTTACAAAGCGTGTCTGCAGACTTTTGGTACGCCAATACGATGGATCCAGCCAGTTTTTCCGTTCATGCAGGTCAGGGTCCGTAAAAAAGATCTGAACCACCTTTCCCGCTCCGACTTCCGAAACGTACCACCATCCGTCCGTAACCGCTTCAATCAGGCTTTGTTGGTTATTCAGAGGCTTTGCAGCAGCAAGCAGGCTCACTACGGCGATTTGCTCATCCCTGCGGATGCGTCTGATACCAAGCTGCCTGCTCAGCCAGCTGTTTCTGCCGCTGGCATCGATTACCATCGCGGCACTGATTTTTAACCGGTCTCCGGTATATTCCCAGATGTTGTCTTTCCTGTAAATTCTGAAACTCCGGTCCGTTTCATGAAACGGTACTCCCGCAGAAGAGGCTTTCCGGATCAGCATCGACTCAAAAGCCGTGCGGTCAACATACCAGCCCTGCCCGGATGGCGACTGGATAAAATCGTTGAAGTACAAACGGTCGTCTCCCCAGCAGGAGGCATTCCCATAGCATGGCTGATGGCCGGCATTCAGAAACTCTTCCCATACGTCCAGTTCCGTCAAAGAATTCCGGGCGGAGGCAGCAAGGCTTTCTCCTGCCCGGAATCTGTTGGTATCGGCCGGCCGGTGTACGACCATCACCGATGCGCCCTGCTGACGCAAAGTGATGGCCGAAGCCAGTCCGGCAGGGCCGTTGCCGATGATCAGTACATCAATCATTCCCCTCTTCTTCTTTTCTCTGCCCGGTCGACCATCCACAGGTAGCCCGGATCTTCTTCAGCAGGTGCCTGACGGGAAGCGGCCTTCAAGAATGATTCCGTTTCCGGCTTCTCACCTCTCGTACGGCCGTTTTCTACCCACAGCTTGTCCGGGAAATTGGCATCTCCGTTTCCTTCCTTTTGAATAAGAATCCCTACATCCGGCCATTTGGTAATAAATTCGTTGATGCCTTTGGTATGAGGGTTTACTCTTACTGCCGGGTACCCGTAATCATACACCACGCCCCGCAGCCACTTCACCCGGTTGCTGAAAGCGTCATTCTTTTCTTTAAGGCTTGCTGTCTTATCCATCATCACGGCATAATCGGCTTCGGTCATGATGTCATTCGGTACCCGTACCGGCCAGAAAGTCGGTACATACTGGCCCATGATTTCTACATAACCGCTCAGGCAGCTGGAGGTATCCGTCTGCCAGGGCACGGCCATCCACTTGGTAATATCGCCGGCTGCCGAACCGTCCAGCGGCCCGCCGGGTTTCAAAGCTTTTTCAGAATCCAGAACCGGCCCGAAGGTCAACGGGTCATCCAGCCTGCGTTTGATCCGGAAAGGTCCGGAATACAGGATCGTCTGCCGCATCGGCCAGGTAAATTCGCATCCCGGGTGAAAGGGTCCGCCGATGGTTTCGTCAAGAGCCGTACGGTCCAGCTGGGCCGCCTGCTCTTCAGGAGAAAGGTCTTTCCATTCCAGGGTTCCGGGTTTATTTCCCAGGGTAAAATTGCCGTTGGCCCACTGCCGGATATACTCGTACTGGAACGGCAGCACCGCCATGAAATTTCGCGGATCGGTATCGGTACTCAGGAAGCCCTGAAGGCCGTCTCCGTACACCGGCGGGAAAAGTTCGGCCTGCATCGTTACATAATCGGGATTCCGGAACTGGCGGAAAATCGCCTGTCGTAATTCAAAAAAGCGGTCGGAAGCATCGGAAAGCCTGGCGATCATTTCCGGCGTAGAGAGGTTGCCCGGGCTTCCCCATCCGTTCTGCTTGAAGATGCCTGCGTTAACCCAGCCGTTCAGCGGCATCCGCTCCAGCATCGGGTAAATATGTTCCCAGAATTCCGGGGTTTCCGGAAGTACGGATTTTCCCATATCGGCAGCCGTCTGCGCCAGCAGGTCATAGCCCGTTACAAAAGCCTGCACGCCCGGTGAATAATCCGGCGGTGCCGTAAGCACCCATGCTCCGGTAGCTTCCAGCACTTCTCCGGTTTTCAGCCTGATCTTCGCATCCACCGGCCCGTCCGAAGTATCGTCATGCCAGGTCTCGTTGTTGGCAAAAGTAGTCGCCGGGAGATTGGCGTATGAAGCCGACAGCCCGCGCCCTCCTAAGAAAAGAAGACGGCCGTCGGCATCGGTACGGAGTTCGCCCAGGTAAACCGGCTTATCACTGGAGTCGGGGGAATAAAATGTTCCTTTATCAAATGAATATTGCCCTTGTTTGCCATCAGCATTCGTGTTCTTTCCTGAAATTTCTATTTTTCCGCCATCGATGATCAGCCTTTTCCGGTGGCTGTCGGTGATGGACGCGTTCCGTAACGTACTTTTAACGGCAGGATACCCTTCATCCTTGTATGCGCCCCGGGCCTGCGGAATATCCAGCGCCAGATCGAAATCGTACCAGGCCGCTTTTTTGTTCGCTACGTGGACGGTCCAGGTGATCTCACCGTCTTCCGCGGTCAGTTCCCGGATGATCTTACCGTTTTCATCGGTCCCGAAAAGACGGAAACGCGCGGCCTGGCGTTTGATGCGGCCTTTACCGTCACGGAAATTGCCGGCATCCTTAATCGGTTCGTTAATCTGCTCCGGAATCAGGAAATATTCGTCCGGACTGTTTCCCACTCTGGCAACCCCGATGGCCGGATGGATGATGACTTTTTTAATTTGAGACATAGTGTTATTGGTTTTTAATTTAAATTAAACATCGAAAAACTGATTAATTTTATTCACCAAATTGTGATTTCATATAAATACGATTATTAAAATTAACAGCTTTACTGACTCAAAATAACGAAGAATACAGCAAGTAGTATTCAGTATTAGCTACCAATCGGATCATTCCGTAAAAATACTTATTCTGCATTTGGATTATCTATTTATGCATCGGAGAACTCCGGAACAAAGTTTTAAAATTATCGTTCGGATTGGAAAAAATATGGGTTCGAAACGGCCTATTCTCTTTGTAAATCCGTATTTTGCCAATCTTTAAAACTTACTATCATAAATCCCAATGCAAGCAGAAATTGAAATCACCAACGGCAAAAATATTATCGATATTCTTTTCAATGACTTCGCCAGCTGCCTGATCATTAAAAAAGCGTTGGCCGTCAACTGGCCGGACTGCCGGGGGAGCATCGGGGAATATTATGCCATTTCGGATTATTCTGTTGAGGAGAGAAACTTTTACACCCGCAATATAGATCAGGCTTTATCCGTAGGTTCCGATACAGAGCAGCTTGAAGCGATCACTGACTTTTTACATTTATTTGCCGACGGAAAGTATAGCGTCAATAAGTCCGTTACAAATATCAGCAATACGGAGTTTCTTAGGGGCAATCGCATAAACCAAAATGATGCTGTTTCTGAAGATGAAAGATTTTTCGGCGGGTTTTACCCTTACTACCTGATGAATACAGATCCTAAGCTTTTTACCATAACCAATGATAAAATTGATAATGCCAGGGTGGAATACTATTGTGAATTAATCAGGACGGGCATGAAACCTACGGTATTGATTTTTGATTCATGTAATATATTAAACTCAGAATACAGCTGTACCTATGTGCTTGACGGTCATCACAAGATTGAGGCTTATATCAGACTGAATGAAAACATTCCTTTTATCAACATCCTGAAATTGGAGGAAAACCCTGATCAAACGGCTTCTCTGCTGCATCACGCCAAAATCATCCTGAAGGATTTCGAATACCGGCATTTATTTGAAAATAGTGATGAGCACCTGTTGTCCATTGATTTTATAAACGATCCGGATCTGACGGATGATATAGACCATATTTTAAAGAATTCCGACAAAATTGAGGTCAGCATTATTGAGGTACTAAGAAAGTATAAAGGTACAGGAGATCAGTCTACCGTACAGTGGTTCGAAAACCGTTTGGCCAACCTAAGAAAAAACCCGAATTTAAGTATTTTCGGATTCAGTAAAGGGATCCGGGTGTATGAAAAAAAAGATCATCCGACCTTTGGTGTATGCTGGTATCCTCTGGTTATTAAATACAATTTTCAACTGAATAACTGGATCAGGAATACCATCAGGTAAATAAGCACTTGCCATACTACCTGAACATCGGAATTTTATTAAACGGACATTAAAAAAAAATGACAACGACAGCCATTATATCAGGATTGATCATTTTATGCATCATCTACGCAATTTTAAATCGGTATAAACCCAAACCCAAAGAGGAATTTGAGCACCAAGAGCTTTCCAGCCAAACCGGTTCCGCTGCTACTCAACCTAATGAATTGGATACCGAAAAGCTTTCCGCTGAAAGTCCTGCTGAAACAGAGAGAAAAGAGAAAAACCGCCTCTATCGGGAGGCCGATTTCATCAATAAAAGCTGCACCCGCCTGGAAGATTTTATCATCAATGAAAAAATCAATGCGTTTGATCTCAGGAAGCTTGCCAATTTAAACGGGATCGACCTGCAGATTTCTGAAGGCTGGTATCCCCTGACCCTGGAACTGATCCGGGAACTCCATGAAAACGGCTGGGACAAAAAGGTTTCGTGCATCAAAGAAAAATACGCGGAACTCAGGTTTTATACCGCCGATGCTTATGGAAGCAACCTCCACATGAGAAATACACGGAGAAATCCCAATCCATCTGCGAGACGTGCGGTGCCAAAGGCGAAACAAGATCCGGCTCCGGCTGGGAGTATGTGGCCTGCAGGAAGCATTACCTGGAAAACAGGCAGAGCATTTCCTCTGAAGCTTTGGGTTTTACCTATAAGAGAGTTGCCTATAAATGGAATGAAGTGAAAAATATGCATTTCCATAGTTTTGATCAATTTCAAGGGATTTACCGCTTTTTGATTATAGAATTCCATCAGAAAAAATCCGGACACCACGGCCCGAATGATGATCAGCTGTATGTGCCGGAACACACCATCAGATTCGGGAATTTTCTGCAATTCTTATCTTTACAGCCCTATGACGGCCCATTGTATTATTCCGGACTGAACAGGGACTACCTCAACCGTTTTAAGCATCCCAAGTTCTGCGAAATATGCGGTTACCAGGCCGTATATCTCGGTAAATGCGAGTGCTGTGAAAACGATACCTGGGAATCATATAACAAAATGATAAAAGGAGAAGACCTCCACAACAGGGAGAAGAAACAGGAACACATTAAGCTTTACCAGATCTTGTGGATCAGGGATGAAGGGGAAATCTATGAACAGCAGCAAAAGAATTACCCTAAAAACACGGAACACCGCTGGCTGTTTACGGAAGAAGAATATAAAGCATACACAACAGAAGACTGAAAAAGCTTTCCAGCGAATATCCGGTAAATGTTGGTACACCGAATAAGACAACAGCAATATTCATCGAAGAAAAAATAAAACAAAATATAATGAAGACCGGAATTTATTACGAAGATCAGTTTGAAAGAGCCATTTCTCCGGCTCAGGCTGCTACTCTGGAAAGGTACATCAAGGTATTTTCCGTAAACGGCATGGCCAAAAGAAAAGAAGAATACCGGAAAGGGGAACGGATCCATTTAATATATTACAGGGATCCTGATGAACCGGTTGAAGCGATCCTGGCAGACTACAAGTTGTTTCCGACTATCGAAATCCGGGAAAGGCACAGGGTGGGAAACTACATGCGGGTCGATGACTTTGATTATGAGGACGGAGCTCTGTGGGCCAAAGGGATTTCGGTATTTGACCATGAAGGCAATGAAATTTACAGCAGTCCGATCGATGCCGCAACCAATCGGCATGATTATGAAGAGACCAATAAATATTTCTATGATGACAACCATAAAAAACTATATGTTTTCTGGTACGGAACGAACGGCCAGTTCAGTTTTATGATGAGCTATAATCCCAATCATGACAACTATTTAAACGAATTCAAGCAGGACTTCCGGCTGGAAGATCTTCCCGGGTTACCCGATTTCAACTGGTCGGAGATGGAATATTATCACCATGCGGAACCAGTTGTTCCTGGTTAATTCCTGCTCCTCTAAAATTGGTTCTTAAAGGGAATGTCATATCTAACTTTAAAACATTTGCGACCATAACCCTCACTCTTTTCCTGCTCTCCCCACAATCAGGTAAGCAGCCTCCAGCATTTTTACAAGATGAATATATGGCCCGATCATTCTTCTCTCCTCTTCACATTCGGAATCTGAAAGAGAGAAATAAACCACCAATGAAAGAAACGCATCGTATTCTGTCCTGCTGTAGACCTTGAAAGCTTTCCGGAAGACCCGCACCGGATCACTGTATTCTTTGCCTGAAAGGTTTCCCATTATCATGGGCGAGCTGTTTTCAGGAGATTCTTCAAGGATCCATTTGTTTCTTTTCAGGCTGATGAGAAAACACGCGCGGACAAAAGACCGCAAGGCAAGGTAAAAATGGAAAACCGCCGCCGCATTCTGAGGCGACACGGCTTTCTTTTTTACAGCACAGATCATGATATTATTAAGCATCTCCCAGGCGGTCACCGGATCGTTGAACTGGAAAAAGGTTTCCAAAAGTTTCACCCCGGAATCCACCTCACTGCCGGACCAAAACCGGGCTTCCAGATCTAAATTTTTCTTTTATATCATTTTGTTTTTTTAGGCCTCTTTATTTTCCGGCAGTAATGGATTTCTATGATACAGCCGGAAATTCGTAATTACAAATGGTTTAGTGCTAATATAGAAGCCTAATCCACCTATTACATTGTGTCTTTTAATATTTTTCAAATATATACAAAAAACATTTGTAAACCAAATGGATTACAAATGTTTTTATTAAATATTCTAAAATTGTCTCATGAGCAAACTTAGTAAAGACGATATAGAATTGAGGAATATGATTACTCAGAGATTAATCAATCTGAGAAAATCTACCGGGCTCAGTCAAAGCGAGTTTGCCAAGCTCCATGAGATAGACCGCCAACAAGTCAACCGCTGGGAAAGCTTTGAAAGTGAAAGAGGCGTTACCATCTACACCATTAAAAGATTCTGTACGCTCGTACAAATTACCCTGAAAGAATTTTTCGATGATCCGTTGTTTAAATAAGTCTTAACGAATCAACTGTAATGGATAAAATTGAATTCCAATTGGCTTTTGGAATTTTCACAATATATGAGCTTTCAAAAGGTTTGGAAGTTCATCCTCAAGAATTATTCAATTTAAAATCAATGAAAAATCCTGACGAGCGTCGGGATTCTTTAGTCTCACTAAAACAAATATATCATTAAAATATCCTAATGCTTAAATGAATAAAGAAAAGGAACACAGGTGTATAAATAAGAATGAGCTTATTATTCAAACTAAAACAAATATTGATAAATGTGGACTTCAGGTCATTATGGTAAAAGGTTCTGATTATTCTCCACCTTTTGCGTACAGCATTGGCCTTTTTGAAACTTACAGGCAACCTGAAGTAATCTGCTTTGGCCTACCGGATAAACTTGGCCATGAAATAATTAATGATATTGCTGAATTAATAAGAAATGGTGAAACCATTAAAACTTATTCCAATTATGACAACATTTTTAAGGACAGCCGAGCTGAGTTTTTACCAGTAGATGAAAGAAATATTCCCGATTATTTTGGGGTAGCTTTACAGTACTATGACAAAACAGAATTTCCCGCCGTTCAACTTGTTTGGAGTGACAGAAATGACAAATTTCCCTGGGAAGAAGGTTTTGAAGAGAAATTTTTACCCAATCAGCCCCTACTCGACCGAAATGCTGATTTCAAATTCAGAGAAGATAAAAATGTAGGAATATTTACCACGAGACAATGGCTGGACCTTGATAAACCTATCACACGTGTCGTCCACGATACAGATGGAGATTGGCAATTTCTGACAGGCGACCAAATGCCTGAAGACATAAGACTTGTAGCACTGGAAGAAATGATAATTAACGATGCAACTCTTAATGACGCTTTTGATCTGGATTATGGCTATTCAATGGAAAGAGAATATATCGGAGGTGAATGGACAAAAACAAAATTGGAAGATGATGAAGACGAAGACTAGAATCTTTGCAATAAATAAAATTTAAAAATTCAAATCCCGGCTGTCGCCGGGATTTTTTTTGCTTTACGGAATCCCGTAAGGTTATGATTTGGAAGCTGCTTATCTTTACTGTATTAACCAATAAAATTATTTATTATGAGTACAACAATTGAAGCAATCAAGCCAGGTCCAAAACCTGATAAAGCAGATGGAACTCCAGATAAGCGACGAAGAGTTACACCAGAAACAAAGCCAAAGCACCCGGATTTAAAACCGCACAAACATAAGCCTGGAGATTCCAAATAAGTTGATGCTTAAATCCTGATGAGAGTTGGGATTTATTTTTTGACGATACATTTGTAATTATGAAAAATTCCGTGAAAATACGGACGGGAGATTTTAGCGATAATATTATATTTGATTTTAACTATTGTTTAAAATAAAAAATGTGAAAATACTTACAGATACTGAATTAGATATTAAAAAAGAGACTAAATCTAAAAAGGATATTAAATATATTATTTCTTCAAAGCATAGAGAAACAACAAATCCTCAAAAAAGTTATTGGACTGTTGAATATAGTGAAGAACTTACATGCTTTATTGATAACTATGTAAAAGATTACAAGTCCAATAATCTAACATGGGGACTGATTCAAGAAAATAACTCTTTAAAAGTCTTAGGCAAAAATACTTTTAAAGAAGAATTAAAATTAGCTAAATTTATAGATTCGAGTAAAAATAATATTTGGCATGGCTATCCAGCTGATTATAGGAGACGAAATCAAGATAGACCCTGTTCAATAATTTTAAAAAAATGGGTAGAAAATAGTATTATTACAAAATCTAAAATGTTAAAAATTAGACAAGGACAAATATGCAACCTATAAAAATAGAAATAGAAGGAAATTATTTTGATTGCCAAATATATAGTGGCAGACTCTATCTTTGGACTTTTAACGGCGATTTAAAAATAGTGGACTGGAATGGTCTTGTAAATTCATTAATTAGGACACAAAAAGATAAAATTGTTATGAATTTTTGTTTTCTGGACGGCAACTACCTATATAAATCTTCCCTGATAGAATTATTTAAAGATGTAGATTTTAGAAAATTACTATTAAAAAAATTTACAGGTATTGAGAATAAAAAATTTATAGTCACTGAGAAATCTCTTAGTAAATTTATAATAGGACAACAAATCACCCCTAAGAATATTATTCCCACAGATACTGAAATTTATAGCAATATTTTATATTTCATAAATGACGATGGTTTTTTTTCAGCAAGTGCAAATAGAGCAAAATCAGAAAAATATCTTGTAAGTTCAAGACCAAAAAAACTGTGGGATTGTAATTTATATTCTATAAAGGCTAACAAATATCCACAAATTGCATTATCAGGTGGTGATGATGGTCTTTTTGAATATAATATTTCTAATTCCAAACCAGATAACTTAAAAAAAATTGAAAGAAATATTTTTAGAATTTCCGAAAATCATTCATCTTACAGTAATTATACTTATTTAAACATATTTAATACTTCACTAGTTGATAAATCTTATCTCGCAATGTTTAAGTGGGATATTGATGAACAAATCAAATCACCGCTTTTTCAGACTTTCAACTTAAATAGTAAAAATTTTAGTAGAAATTTTGATCACATTCTATCATCAGAAGAAATTTTTCAGCACAAGGTAACTGAAAGTTCATTAAGTTGGGGAATTGATGATAAAATTAATCTAATAACCGATTCTAAATTTGAAATTATTAAATGTAATTATTTTGCAAACCCTGAAAAAGGTCAAAAAATGTTTAATAAAATTTACAGTAATGACATTAATATTTCAGGAGAATTAGTTAATTCTGGATCTTGTTATTTTGGAAATATTATTGAAACAACAAATGGTTTATATATTCTTCTTAGTAATGGAACAAATTACACTATAAATAAAGAAATTACGCGATGGAGAATATATCCAAGGTCTAAAAATTATGAAAATCATTTACATGTTATTTTAGATGATAAAATTGAAATCTATTCTTTTAACCAGGACTATTTTTTAGAAAGTAATTTTGAAAAAGTTTTTGGTATTGAATTTAAAGAACCTAAATCTTATTTTGAAAATTCTTACTTTGATAACATATGGGATTATAATTAGATAATTTAATTTTAACAATTATATAATTTGAAACTATTTGAATTAGAATAGTTATAATAGAAGAAAGTTTCTTTTAAAAAACTTATTCTTCAGATTAATAAGTACTTCTCAATTCAAACTTATTATCAGACAATTATTTTAATGCTTTATTCTCTGTCATTTAATATTAATCCTCTTCTAATTTACTCCAATGGCAACAAAATTGCTTCTACCAAGTTTTGTTGAATTTATGAGTATTGCAGACCGTTCCTTCGAAAACGATTTTACTTCCGACTTACTGATTCAGGCATTGGCCTGTTCTCCTGCACCCACCGCCCTTTATTCGGGCGAAAACATCATTATCCGTTTTGCCAACCAGGGCATGCTGGAACTTTGGGGGAAGGATGCTTCCGTGATCGGGAAACCGCTGATGGAGGCGCTTCCGGAACTTGAGGGACAGCCGTTTCTGGGTTTGCTGCAGCAGGTCTGGCATTCGGGGGAAACCTATTCGGTGTCAGAGGCTCCGGCCAAACTGATCAAGAACGGGAAGGAAACGCTGGATTATTTCGATTACGAGTACCGGGCCCTTTTAGATGAAAACCAAAAAACCTGGTGCATCCTGAACACCGCCCTGCACGTTACTTCGCGCCGTGAATTCCTCCAGCAGATCCGCGAGAAGGAAGAACGGGAACAGGCCCTGAACGAAGAAATGGCGGCCACCCTCGAAGAGCTGACCTACAGCAATGAAGAGCTCGGCCATTCCATTCAGCAGCTCGCCCAGAGCAGGGAATACGTCCGCGCCATCATCGAACAGGCTCCCGTGGGAATCGCGATGCTGAAAGGCCCTGATCTCCTGATCGAAATTGCCAATCCGGCGATCCTGAAAACCTGGGGACGCACGGAATCGGAAGTGATCGACCAGCCCCATGAGCTGATACGTCCCGAACTGCGCGGGCAGTCGGTAAACGGATGGCTCCGGGAGGTTTATGAAACCGGAATCCCAAAAATCAACAATGAATTTGTCGTTAAACTACATCATCATGGCGGCCTGCGGGAAGCCATCGTCAACTCCATCTACCAGCCGATCTATTCAGGGGACGGGGAAATTTCCGGGGTGCTGATCATCCTTGAAGAAATCACCCAGCAGGTCCTGGAGCGGCGCAAACATGAAAACGACCAGCAAATGCTGGCCCTGGCCATCGATGCGGGAGATCTGGCGACGTTCTATTACCAGCCGACGACCAATCTGTTTTCCGGCAATACCCTGCTTAAAAACTGGTTCGGACTTTCTTCCAGTGAAAACCTGGACCTGTCGATTGCCCTGGAAGTCATTGTTCCGGAAGACCGGGAGCGCGTGGCTGCCGCCATTGCCCAGACTTTGAGTACGAATTCCGACGGCCATTATTTCATCGAGTATAAGATCCAGAACAAAACAGACCATAAAATAAGACTGCTGCAGGCCCGCGGCAGGGTGTTCTATGATACGAAGGGCAATCCTTTAAGCCTTAACGGAACCCTGAGGGATATTACGGAACAGAAGAAAGAAGAAGAGCGGAAAGACGATTTTATGGGGATGGTCAGCCACGAGCTTAAAACCCCGATCACTTCCCTGAAAGCCTATCTCCAGGTATTGCAGCGCATGGCGGTGAAGGCCGAACATGTTTTGCAGCAGAATACCCTGGAAAAATCCCTGAAGCAGGTAGATAATATGGCGGCCATGATCAACGGCTTCCTGAATGTATCCAGGCTCGATTCCGGACAGATGCATATCGAAAAGACCGCTTTTGATTTCCAATTGTTCTTTTCGGAGATTGAGGACGAGGTGCTTTCCGTGATCCATACCCATCAGTTCATTTTCAAAACTTCCGGATCTTTACAGGTATCTGCAGACCGTGAGAAGATATCGCAGGTCATCCACAACCTGATCGGAAACGCAGTCAAATATTCCCGGATGGGCACCGTGGTGACGGTAGCGTATTCGGTTACGGAAGATAACTATTTAAAAATAAAGGTTGAGGATCAGGGCAAAGGGATCCCGGCGGAGGATCAGCAACGGATCTTTGAGCGGTATTACCGCGTCAACGATGCCCAAAGCACGTCAATAACAGGCTTCGGCATCGGGCTTTACCTGTGCAAGGAGATTGTCGAGCTTCATCATGGGCACATCGACGTAGAAAGCACACAGGACAAAGGTTCGGTTTTCTCATTTGTCTTACCGCTTGACGGAGAGAATTTTAATCATTAAAATTAACGCCAGTTCGGGTGTTTTTTTGCAGCACAACGGAGAAAAATGTTATCAAGAACGTGTAAAGCAGGACCTTTGGTTGGTCGTTCAGTAACTTCTCGATATAATTTTTTCAAAATTTACTCGAAGTGACATATCAGAGTTATTTTTGTTAGCAGCGATTCTTTTTTAAATTTAGAGTTATTACAATGACTGAAATAAATATCATCGGGCTAACGTTAAAATTAAAAAAATCATCGTATAACTTTCTGCATTTTAAGAAACAATACTGAAATTTAATTATAAAAATAAAACACCGGATAAAATATCCGGTGTTTTATTTTATATGACTTTCAATTTAATGAATTGAGAAGAAAGAACTTCCAATCTCCGGCTTTCAGCCCAAAATAAATTTAAGCCGTGTATTCCCCTTCTTCTTCCTTGTGCCAGAAAGTTACCCGTTCCGCACTTACTTTCAGCAGGCAGATTCCCGGTGTATCGATACCTTCCGGAAACCACTGTTCAAGACCGTCCACCCATTTTTCTTCCAGGGTTTCTTTGTCTTTTACCACCGATGCCGTTCCGTAGCAATCGATGAACAGCATATCGTCCGTCTGATAGATCAGGCTTACGGTATTGTCATTCTTAATCTGCTTAACCTTGTTGCTGTCTTCATAGGTAAAGAACCATGAATCGCCGTCGTATTCTACTTTTCCGTTGTTGCTCATGGGCCTGGAATGCGGCACCTGTTTTTCGTCTTTGGTGATCATCATGCAGAAGTCCAGATCTTTCATCTGCTTTGCAATGGTTTCCAGTGATGCTTTTTTCATTGTCTTATTTTTTGTGATTGGTTTTGATGGGTATGAATTGCTTCTACTCTTTCCGATTATTTTTTAATGTTAAATAAATGAAGGAAAGAACGGATACAATATATCTTTTAGGTATAACCAAAAGACGTACCGATTCCAGAGGATCCTGAATGCAAGCAGCCTTTTAAAGTGTTTGCCTCCTTTTTATATTCCTGCCGGGTTATTGTTCATTTTGATTATATTTACCGCATAAATAAGAATAAATGATACCTATCCGGACGAAATCGTTCCATCTGCTTGTACTCATCCTGGCCACTGCCTTTATAACGGGATCTTCATCATTGTCTGCGCAGACCTTCGAAGATGCTACCTGTTACAAATACTTCGAAATTACGGCAAAGCTCAAAAAAGGGGACAGCCTGAGCAGGGCCGAATGGAAAAATTTCCTGGCCGATAAAGCCATACAGGATTATATGGCCGATCAGGGCGTCGATGATAAATATTTTGAATCTTACCGCAAAAGCATGCAGATCGTCTATATGCCGAAGAATGCAGCCATCCTGCAGAAAAGACTGGAAGACCCGGGTTCATACTGGCTTACTTACATGATCAATCAATATAAAATCAACGAGGACGGCATGAAAGAATATCTTCAGAAGATCGATAAAGATTCCAAATCTTATTTTGATATCTCCTACCGGTATGCCTATTCCGCATTGCCAAAGAAGGCACATAAGAAACTGCCTAATCTTAAAATAGCCATTATCCCGATTCACAACGATGCACATGCCCAGAAGGATATGATCATCTACACCCTTCTTTGTGCCTATAAAAATGACCAGAACCAAATGGGTGCCTTGGGCGGCCATGAACTTCATCACATGCTCCGGCCCCAGCCGATCTTTGATGTTACTCCTGAGGATAACAGTGCAGTAATAGCCATGTACCGCGTACTGAACGAAGGTTCTGCCGATATGGTGGATAAAAAGTATATGACGGAGGCGGCCACCCGCCTGCTTCCGACCCAGAGGTATTTTCAGGAATTTTTTGATGAAGGAAAAAAGTTGCTCCCCCATATGGATTCCCTTTTACAGAAGAATCCCGAAACCTGGAAGGATCTTAAAGTTAGAGATTTTTTCAAAGGAACACCGTATTCCGGCGGTCATGTTCCGGGAACTTATATGGCACATTATATCGAGAAAAACGGTTTAAAAGGGAAACTTTTACAATCGCTGGATGATCCCTTCGCATTTTTCCTGATTTATGACAAGGCAGCCAGGAGGGATAAGGAAAAGCCATTCAGATTTTCTGACGCTGCCTTGCATAATATAAAAAATCTTCAGAATAAGTACATCAGGAAAAAAAAGTTGAGCTAATTCCCATTCTTTTTCCGGACATTTTAATGTTAAATAATCAAATAGGCAGGAAGAAGGAAGCTGAAAATCCCTTTAGCCAGGATATCTCTAAGCGCCTTGCATAGTAAAATGATTTTTTGCATTAAGCAAAGGGAACCTTATTAAAATCCATGATCATTTCTATTTCCTATTCTTTTAACCACTGAATAATAATTAAATATTACTGAATTCAAGTCAAATTACAGAAGGTGTTTTCGTAACTTGCTGTCATGATGAGCCATCAGTTTTCCGGTGCAACGGACTTTTTAAGTTTGGTTTCTTTGCTTTCCCAGCCTGAAAGTGAAGCGGAAAATCTTTTAGCCTCCAAACTCTATGAAAAGAAATACCGGAAAGGCGAACTGATCCTGGAAACCGGCCAGGTCTGCAAGCGGATTTATTTTGTAGACAGCGGCCTGGTGAAAACCTTCTTTTATACGGATACCCGCGAATTCATCATGCGTTTTTTTCCTGAAGGCCATATGTTCACCGTTCTCGACAGCTTCCTGCTTCAGCAGCCTTCCGTCTATTCCGTCTTAGCCCTGGAAGATACCATTGTAACCTGCCTCAATTACGATGACCTGGAAATGCTCTGCAGCCGGTATCACTCCATGGAAACCTTTTACCGGAAACTCCTTTCGCTGGCGGCGGTACATATGATGGACCGCATCGGCGGTACGCTGGAGGAAAAAGCCCTTATCGCCTACCGCAGATTCCTGAAGGAACACGGGTCCCTGCTGCAGCGGATCAGCCTTGCCGATCTGGCTTCCTATCTGGGAATTACCCAGGTTTCTTTAAGCAGGATCCGGGCGGTGAAGTAGTTTTTATCATTTGATAAATGCCGGTCCGTACAACCGGTGTACCTTCGGATCAAATTCATGCATTATGAAAAACCCGTTATCTTTATCGCAGAAACTGAGCTTTCTCGCAGCCTGTGCTTTTACCATCGTTGCTCCGGTACTGGGGTATCTCGCCATCGGGCTTGCTCCCGTTGTTATCGTAGGAGGTTCGGCATTGGCCGGTCTGATCTGCTGGTCGTTTACCTATTTGAGAAACCCTGTGGAATCCCGGATCATCCTTCCTCTTTTTATCCTTACCGTTGCCGGCCTTCAGATCCATATCGTTGAAGAATACCTGATGGGATTTGCGCCGGCCATGAGCAGGCTCTTTGGCATTCCGTGGAGTGAAAGAAGCTTCCTGATGGTGTTTGCGCTTATCGGCCCGGTAATTTACACGCTCACTTCCCTGGGGCTTTACTACAAAATCCCGATGGCCGGATTTGTGGCCTGGTTCATCTTCATCGGTCCGGGCGTTGCTGAGTTTACCCATTTCATCTTTCCCCTGATTGCTCCCGATCTGCTCCCCCATGCTCCGCATCCGCTGACAGCCTCCATCAAAGGCACCCGGATTCCGCAGATGCCGAACTTCTATTTCCGGACCACGGGGCATTACTACTTTCCCGGAATGTGGACCGCCATCCTTCCCATGATCCCGGGATGCCTGGCCATTTACCGTTTACTCATCAAAACGAATAAGTAAATGACACCCTTGCTTATTATGAGTAAAGAACTTAATGTTACCATTCAAGGATTCTTTGATTTTGATATGGGAAAATAGATCAAATCTGCTACTTATCTTGATGAGAGTTGGAATCTTGTTTTTAGTATCTCTTTTCATAAAAACAAAATCCTTTTTGAGAACTAAGGATAATATTGGACCGCTGACAAATATTTCTGAACAAACAATTGGATTAAGACTAAATTACTAAGTAATCTTAAAATACACTACATATAAAGTCATTATGCAAGGCGCAAGTTTCTTTATAAATAGTTTCGACTTTAATTTCTCCAGGCCAAATTTTAAAATAGAAAATTCTTTCGAGGGCATTCTGAAAGAAATTCATCCTATCATTTTTACTACTATTATAAACGTCTTTTTTGATGCTTCTGAATAATATACGTGGTGATTTAAAAAAAGAAATAACAATCATTTACCGTATTGAATCCATCTCCCATAATCATACCCGTCTGATAACTCAATGTGGTTAAAGCCTTTTTCATGAATCATATCAAAATAACCTAATGTTTCAAACTTTCTAAACCATACATCATTGAAGAGAACATATGTCAATCTTATCTTTTTATTTTCTTTTCCGAATACCTTAACTTTAATATCTAAACTTTTGTCAAGCAATAAATTTCTAAGATCTTCCCCATACTTTAATCGCATTTCAGATTCCTCTACGGATTGTTTTTTATCTAAATCAGCAATTTGTGTTTTGCCAATAGCTTCTTTATTTTTCACTAATGAGTCTCTGGTTTTTTCAACCCTCTTTGCAAATTCAGAACCTTTGGTCTTTTTAGCAAGTCCAGTAAATCTTATAATTTCAGTATCCACAAAATATTTTTGTGATTTTAAAATCATATAAGCATTTTTAACTTCATCGGATGGGCTGCGAACGGTAATTTCATGCTGAAATAAAATTTCAAATTCGGTTGGTGTTAAGCCCCACTGCTTTATTTCATTGTCTTTAGCTAATTTTTCAGCGGAAATTTCAGCTGATATTTCTTCTCTTTTTCTTTCCTCTGCTATTTCAGATTCTGTTTTATAGAAAAAAATTGATATAAACAACTGAAATAAAAACAATTACTAACCCTACAATCAAGATCGTTTGTCGAATTTTCTCTGTGGCTTTTAGATTCTGAACTGCAGAATTTTTAGGAAACTGGTTTTTTGCAGAATTTATTATCGCGGAATTTAAAAGAAAAATTATAAATAATAATAGAACGATTGATGTAAGAGTTATCATGATAAGATAGTTTTAATTAATACTTTTTTAAAATTGTCATCCTTTTAAAAAGATTTTTAATATTTTTTCAAAAGTAAATAAAACTTATCTGCAGAAACTGAGGGAAACCGTAAAAGCCAGATTAAGTGAAAATTTCCAGATTGCATATTCTTGGAAATGTATTATCTGACGCGGAATTAATTGTAAAATATAGTAGGTTACATACTATAAGAATTATCTAAAAATCAAATAAATTCTGATATAAATAATGGAAAATGATATAACCGGATATTCCAATTATTTAAAAACAAGATAAACACTACCTAAAGACATATTTTTTACAAGCAGATTCATCCCCTCCCTAAGCCACCTTAATCTTAAAAAGATAATGCGAAACCTTGTAATTGATGACTTCCCCGGACAGGCGGCTGACAAATAATTTTTTCTCATACAATCCTAAGAAATAACGGGACAGCGTATACATCAGCTGGTTCTGCTTCGGACATTCCGGTAGTTTGATATTGTAAAATGTTTCTATTTCAGCTTTAATCAATTCCGAAAGACTGTCTTTAGAGGTAAGCATAACAATTGTTTATCAGGGCGTTAATAATCTATAAAATGAACCGGACTCTATCTAATGAACATCGACTGCCTGTAGATCCATCCGTTTCATCTGATGGTAACAGCAAAAGTACAGCAATAAAATGTAAAAGTGCTTAAAATAAAATTAAAATATTCAGGTGCCGACTTTTTAAGATTTTAAAATTCAATCCTTTATATCCATTTAGGTTCTGACGGGTGAATTTTTAAATCCTGCCACGCAGACAGGTTAGGATTTTATTTGAAAACAGGAGTCGACAAATAAGAAAATGTGAACTCGAAGTAAAAATAGGAATTATAAAAGGCTGGAAGAAGGGAAGCTGGATGACGGAAGTTGCTTCTGTCAACCTATCAATAACAGTCTCAAATATCAAATGATTTTGTTGATACTCCGAAGAAAAAAAACCGAGGTAAAATCCCTGATTATTTCTGCTTTTTTCTTTTTTAAATTACTGGAAATTACCCTCGGATTTACGTTAACGTGAACTCGATGATATTCATTTAAATATCAATCATTTAACATAAAACAGACTTAAATAATTCCGTATTTAAAAACAGAATAGTCACCAACGAAGAATACCTTCGATATTTAACTGCCGTCGTTTCGAGTAGATTTTGAAAAAATCGTATCGAGAAGTTGCTGAACTACAAACCGGAGGTCCTGCTTTACCCGTTCTCGATACATTTTTCTCCGCTGAGCTAAAAAAACACTCGAACTGACGTTACGTTAAGAAAATATTTAACAGTACTTCAGTATTTCATTCATAGAAAAAGACCGTCGCAACGGTCTTTTTCGTGAAGTATTAAATAGTTTGAATGATAAAAAATGCTATGCAGGATTGTTCCGTTCTGCTTCCAGTTCCCATACCCTGTGGTTGGCCACCGCTTTGATGAAAGCATCATCAGCATTCTGCTGATCCGGGCTGATGATGGCCGGATCTTCGTGCTTTTTATGGCCTACATTGCTCTGCTTCAGGATATCATCGGTTTCGCTTCCGAAATAAATGGCTTTACAATGCTTGTAAGCTTCATTGACAAACAGAAGGGTTCCCGGTCTGTTTTCTTCATCCAACAGGTTCTCAGCTGATTTTTTACCACCGGCAATATACAATGCATCAAAGCATACACTGGCGGTACTCGTCAGCGAATGTTTCGGCGTAAAGCTGGTTCCGTCATCTGCAGTAACCGGCGACAGGCTTCCGGCAATCACCTGAACCATCGCTCCTTTTCCTTCCAGTTTCGACTTTAAGGCATTTACCTCAGCCGCATGTACGCCGTCTTCCATAATGAAACCGATGATTCTGCTTTCAATAGAATCCTTTACCGTATTTTTCATGCTTAAAGCTTCCGAACTTTTTGTATTGGGTTCTCTCTCTTCGCTTTGAAGCGTTTTCGGATCTGCATCCGCCGGGATGCTTCCGTTCGGCTGTTCCAGTTTGGTTACCTGAACGCCTACCTTCTTAGCGACCTTATTGGCAAGATCCTTATCAATAAAGGCCAGCTGTCCAACTACCCTTTCCCGAATGGCAGGAATCGTTACTTTAGATAATTCAAAAATCAATGCATTCTGCAGGTGTTTCTTTTCCGGAGCCGACTGGCTGTTGTAGAACAGTTTGGCCTGGGAATAATGATCGACAAAACTCTTGCTTCTTGCCCGGATCTTCTTCCCGTCGATCCTTTCTTCCTGGGTGGCAAAACCGCCGTCTTTCATCATCGCCTGGAAAGGACATCCGCCGCCCATGGAATTCGGTTCGTAGCTCACTTTTCCTTTTACGATCTGCTGACGCATATGGCCATCACGCTGATTGTTGTGTACGGTATTGATGGACCGGTTGATCGGAATTTCGTGGAAATTGGGCGAACCTAATCTTGACAACTGGGTATCGGTATAAGAGAATAATCTTCCCTGCAATAAAGGATCATTGGAGAAATAGATGCCTGGCACCAAATGCCCCGGGTGGAAAGCGATCTGCTCGGTTTCTGCAAAGAAGTTATCCGGGTTCCGGTTAAGGGTCAGTGTTCCTACCAATTCTACAGGAACTTCTTCCTCGGGAATCAGTTTGGTAGGGTCCAGCAGATCGAAATCAAATTTATGCTCATCTTCTTCAGGAATGATCTGTACCCCGAAATCCCATTCCGGGAACGCTCCGTTTTCAATGGCTTCCCAAAGATCCCTTCTGTGGAAGTCGGAATCTTTACCGGAAATTTTGGTCGCCTCATCCCAGGCTACTGAATGCACGCCCAATTTCGGCTTGAAATGAAATTTCACGAAATGCATTTTTCCCTCATCGTTAACGAATTTGAAGGTATGCACGCCGAAACCTTCCATCATCCTGTAACTCCTTGGGATCGCCCGGTCGCTCATTGCCCACATGATCATGTGCATGCTTTCCGGCATCAGAGAGATGAAATCCCAGAACGTATCGTGTGCAGAGGCCGCCTGCGGAATCTGGTTATCCGGCTCCGGCTTTACGGCATGAACAAGATCCGGAAACTTGATGGCATCCTGAATAAAGAATACCGGAATGTTATTTCCTACCAGATCGTAGTTGCCTTCTTCCGTATAAAATTTAACGGCAAATCCTCTTACGTCACGTGCCAGATCCGTACTGCCCGCGCTTCCCGCAACGGTAGAGAAACGTACGAAAACCGGGGTTTCCTTCCCTTCTTCGGCTAAGAATTTTGCTTTGGTGTATTTGGCTAAGCTTTTATTTAATTTAAAAGTCCCATGCGCACCGGATCCCCTTGCGTGTACGATTCTTTCAGGGATTCTTTCGTGGTCGAAATGGGTGATTTTCTCTCTTAAAATAAAATCCTCCAGCAAACTCGGTCCTCTTTCGCCCGCTTTCAGGGAATCCTGGTTGTTGTTGATTTTTAAACCCTGGTTGGTGGTGAGTGCCGCTCCGGAATTATCCGTGGTATGATCCTGAAGCTGATCTAATTTTTCATCAGAAAAATCTTTTTTTTCCATAATATAATAATTTGTTGTGATTAGAAGTCCGCAATGATGGAACAACAATTATACCCCTTTACCGGACAGGACTGTAATTAATAACCATTATAAATAATTATCCCGTTACATTGCGGCTGTGTACGGTGGTTATTGTTGTTAATATCCGGTTTTTACGGTTATAAAACACAACTCTGATCTGTCGGTAAAAAACATAGATTCAGGCATAGACCATGAATTATTAGCCGTTTGATGCCAAGCGTCCTTCGTATGGCATTTGTATTGCAGCTGATTGGTATATTTAATTAAATTCCTATGAAAAAACTGATTTTAACCGCAGTATGCATGGCCGGCCTGTCCGCCTGTAACAAACCTGCCAAGACTGCTGAGAATTCTGTTACTACTGAAAAGAAAGCGGTAGGTGCCGACAAAGACGACCACGGATGCCTGGCTTCTGCAGGACAGACCTGGAGCGAACTGAAACAGAACTGCATCCAGGTTTTTAACGAAGGATTCCGGCTGAATCCCGTAGCTCCTGAAAAAGATGCAGCCGTAATCAGTGCCTTCGTCTTATGGAGTGACGACAAAAATAAGGTAGAGCTCTTTTTGCCGGATGCCGCCGGTCACAAGACGACGATTCTGAATAAGACTGGTAATGATCAATACGAGAACGGTCCATATAAATTCGATGCCCACCAATCTGTTCTTTATGTGGATGGAATTGAAAAATATAAGGGGAATGTTGAATAGTAGCACATCAATCGAATCCTGTTCATTACCAATCACATCAATATTTTTAAAAATTAAAATCCCAGGTATCATGCTTAGGATTTTATTTTATTCGGTATCTCAACGGTGTTCCTGAGCTTCGTTATACATCCGATCATTAAATTCTCTAATGTGGAATATAATTTTTTCTGAACCGATTTCAGACCGGAATTTATCCGATAATTTGTTACTTTGCAGACAGACCAGATGGTATGTTTATGAAAAAGTCACAGGAAACCCGCCTCCATATTCTTCAGACCGCCTTTCAGCTGATTTACGGCAAAGGCTACCAGACCACCAGCGTGGACGAAATCATTGCCCGGACGAAAGTCACGAAAGGAGCTTTCTATTATCATTTCAAAACAAAAGATGAGATGGGCCTTGCCATTCTTAATGAACTGCTGCGGCCTACTTTTACCGCTCAGTTTATTGAGCCTTTACGAAATTCGGAAAATGCGTTGGAAAGTATTTATGATCTGCTGCACACGATTCTGATGGAGGATTCTTTTATGACCGTTGAAAACGGCTGTCCGGCTTCCAACTTCACTCAGGAAATGGCCCCCTGGAATGCAGAATTTACAAGGACGCTGAACGAACTTTCAAAAGACTGGGAACAGGCCATGACCGATGCCGTTGAAAGAAGCAGGGAAAAAGGGTTGGTCAGAACCGGAACGGATGCCAAAGCGCTGGCCGTTTTCGTACTATCCGGCTACTGGGGCGTCAGGAACCTGGGAAAACTGGAAAATTCCAAAGAAGTGTATAAGGTATTTCTGAAGGGACTAAAGTCTTATTTTGACAGCCTAAGCTAATTTTTTTCAAAAACATACCAATTAGTATGTTTTTTATTTTACCTTTGCTGCACTGTTAAAATTTTAATGATGTATCAGACGCTGACCTTTCTGCATTCTATTTTCCGCTGGCTGGTTCTTTTCAGCCTTGTCTACTCTATTTTCAGGGCCTGGAAAGGCTATTTGACTCTTCAGAAATTTTCCGGAACGGACAATTCCATGCGGCACTGGACCGCAACCATTGCGCATGTTCAGCTGATGCTCGGGATTATTCTGTACTCCCAAAGTCCTCTGGTAAAATATTTCTGGAAGAATTTCGATCAGGCCAAAGCATCATTCGACCTTATCTTTTTCGGATTGATCCATATCGGGCTAATGCTGACGGCCATTGTCCTGATTACGATCGGATCCTCTATGACCAAACGAAAAAAGAGTAACGAGGAAAAGTTCAGAACCCTGCTGATCTATTACAGCATCGCCCTGATTATTATATTCCTGGCTATTCCCTGGCCGTTTTCCCCACTGGCCAACAGACCTTATTTAAGATAGTATGATCCATTTATTTAAAACCAAAATCGGAAGGCTGAGGATGATTGCCATCCTGGAAGGCATCTCCCTGCTGGTGCTTGTTTTTATTGCAGTTCCGCTGAAATACGGGTTTCATGATCCTTCCCTGGTAAAAATGATGGGCCCGGTGCATGGTTCACTATTCCTGCTTTTTTTATTCAACACCCTGAGCGTAGGCGTCGAACAGGGATGGAAGTTTAAAGAAATAACCTGGAAAGTTTTGCTGGCCTGCATGATTCCGTTCGGTACCTTTTATATTGACTATAAAATCCTGAGCCGTTTATGAAAAACCTGATTGTATGCTGCGGCCTTATTCTCGCCGTGTATGTGGCGTACAAAATCTATAAATACCAGACGCTGGACGACGGACTCGGCCATCTGATCAAAAACGGTGCGGTTATCCTTGACGTAAGGACTGAAAGTGAATATAAAACCGGCCATATTCCCGGATCGAAAAATATTTCGCTGGGCACCATCAGGGCAAGGTATCATGAGCTTGACCGATCCAAAACCTACATCACGGTATGTTCCCATGGGCTGAGAAGTGTAAAGGCAGAACATCTTTTAAAGGAAAGAGGTTTTACAAATGTTTATAACGGCGGCGCCTGGATCGACCTTCAGAACAGTCTTGGTTTAGACAAACCGCGTTAAAACAAAAATTCAGTATCTATTACTTCAATAGATATGAACATTAAAAGTTCGGCATCTAGCGAAAAATCTTCTGTGCAAACCGGTACAGACAACGTCTCCAGGTGAGCCATTCGTGATAGGTTCCCGGTGATTCGTATGGGACGTAAGGATAACTGTTTTGATCAAGATAAGTAGTCAGGATCTTATTGAAATCCTGGAAGCGCCGGCTTTCCTTAGTTCCGATTCCGATAAATAAAAATGGTTTGTGCTTTGCTTTCAGTAAATTGCCGATCGGAAGCTCTTTGAACGGCTGAAGTTCGGTTCCCTCATAGATGACCGGGCTGAAAACGCCGATGGCGGAAAACAATTCCGGATGACGGGCACCGATGAGCATCGCCTGGTAGCTTCCTCTCGAAAGTCCGGCCACCGCTCTTTTACCGTTGGTTTTATATTTCTTTTCGATATAGGGAATCAGTTCCTCAACCATTATCCGGTCTATATTTTGTGAAGAAAGTACCGTTCTCGGATAATCGTCCGGCCTCTTTTCTTCTTTCGGATTAAGGGCTACGCCATAGTCCATTACCACGATCATCTCTGTGGCTTTTCTCTCTGCAAAAAGATTGTCGAGAATCCGGGCCAGACGGCCTTGTTTTTCCCAGCCCGTAATATCTTCGCCGGTTCCGTGATACAGGTACAGAACCGGGAATTTTTTGGCTCCGTAGCCGGGCGGCAGATAGACTTTGAAATTTCGAGAACCTTGGGTAATTCCGGAAGATATGCTGTCATTGATGATCCGTCCGTGTTTTACCTTTTTTTCGGTAAAGAAATTTTCTCCGGAACCGATTTCGATCCCGCTGGTCGGCTGGCCGTAGCCGAAATACAATTCCGTGTTGGGATCATTGATCCGCTTACCGTCCACGTTGAACCAGTAATAGTGAAAACCGATTTCCAGCGGTGAAGTGGAAACGTTCCAGAAGCCCTCTTTATCTTTAGTGGTGATCAATTCCATACGCTGCATTCCGTCTCCGCCTTCAAGGACTACGGATTTTGCATCCGGGAAATAAACTTTGAATTCTGCCCTTCCTTCAGCGTTCACTTTCGGAAATTCTTTTCCTTCTTTTGCAGTGACCGACGTTTTAAAGTTCTGTGAAAAGATCAGAGAAGAGCAGAGCATAAAAGCGGCTGACCATATGGCGATTTTTTGCATTGATTTCAATTTGAAAGCTTAAATAAAGGGTAATTTTGGAATTCTTTTTGAACGGCGGGCCAAATAAAAACCATCTGCTAAATAATATTTTCATTATAATCGCATTTCCTGTATTTTCTTTTGTTTTGAATGATTTTTAGCGTTAAATTTATTTTTTAGCGGTATTTTATTTTGTATCTTGTTTAAAAATAAGCAGAATACCTTCACCATTTTGATGAGATCAGCCGTCTGATGAATTACGGATCGGAAAGATCGCCGCCACGACAAGGCAAGTATTCTATGCTCAGTTTAAATCATGGGTAAACCTTTATATTTCTTTTTGTGTTATTCCGCAGCCTCGGCAACGATGTTCATGAATGCACAAAGCAGGCCTGCAGACGGGAAAATGAAAAGCATCGACAGCTTACAGATCCATTCCGTGGAAGAAGTGGTTGTTTCGGCTTCCAGAACTACCGAAAGTATTCTTAAAACGCCGGTAACCGTAGAATCCCTGAATTCTGCATTCCTCAGAAAGACGGCTGCTCCTTCCTTTTTCGACGGACTGGAAAACGTGAAAGGGGTGCAGATGCTGACCCCGAGCTTAGGCTTTAAAATCATTAATACCCGGGGTTTTGCCAATACCACCAATGTAAGATTCAGCCAGTTGGTCGACGGTTTCGACAATCAGGCGCCCCACATCGGCGCTCCGATCGGCAATACGTTAGGTCCCGGTGATCTGGATATCGAACGCGTCGAAATTATTCCCGGTACCTCTTCCGCTCTTTACGGATTGAATGCCATTAACGGTTTGGCCAATTTCATTACAAAAAATCCGTTTACCACGACCGGGGTTTTGTTCCAGCAGAAAACAGGCGTCAATCACGTTGGGGAATCCATCAGTAAAGCGACCCTGTTTACAGAGTACAGCTTCCGGGTTGCCAAAAAGCTTTCAGACCGGTTTGCTTTTAAGCTGAACGGTACCTTTACCAAAGGAACCGACTGGAAAGCGGATAATATGGATGATCTCAACTCCTATGCGAATCTGGCATTAGGTATTCCCGGCGGACTCAATAACCCTGCTTACGACCCTGTGAACGGATACGGCAACGAATCCTCGAACCGCCGGACACTGACCCTTAACGGGAAACGCTACGTGGTGGCCCGAACCGGATATCAGGAACAAGAGGTTACCGATTACAATATCCAGAATCTCAAAGCGGATATCGGACTATCTTACCGGTTTAATCCCCAAACAACAATTACCTATACTTACCGGTTTGCCAATCTCGACAATGTTTACCAAAGGGCCAACCGGTTTGCCCTGAAAGATTATATCCTGCAGCAGCATGCGGTAGACGTTAAAAATGATTTTTTCCAGTTCAGGGCTTTTGTAACCGCTGAAAATACCGGCAAATCCTACAATCTGAGATCGGCCGCTGAAAATCTGGACCGCAGGTTCAAAACCGATGATCAATGGTATGCCGATTACACAGCGGCTTTCAACAATGCTTTTGCCGCTTCGGGATCCGATGTACTGAAAGCGCTGAATCAGGCACGCGCCATAGCAGACCTGGGAAGGCTGCAACCCGGAACCGCGGAATTTAAAAATGGTTTAAAAGAGCTGGCCGATATCAACAACTGGGATCAGGGCGCTGCCCTTCGGGTCAGGGACAAACTGGTGCGCGCTGAAGCACAGTCCGACCTGTCAAAGATTCTTGGGAGCAGGTTTAAAGAAAATACCGGACTGGATCTGCTTGCCGGAATCGATTACCAGTCGTATATCATTGAACCGGACGGCAATTATTTCGTCAATCCTGCTGCCGGTAAAGCATCCGACACCTTCAGCTACGGCAAAACGGGCGGTTTTCTGCAGGCGGGTAAAGATCTGTTCCGCGGAATTTTGAAAGTTTCCGCTACCCTCCGGATTGATAAGAATGATTATTTTAAGGTAAAGTACAATCCCCGTTTTACGGCAGTACTTGCACCGTTTACGAATCAGAGCCTGCGGATGTCTTTCCAGAGCGGTTCCCGGTTTCCGAGTATTTTTGAAGCTTTTTCCAATGTCAACAGTGGCGGGGTCAAAAGGCTGGGCGGTTTAAAAGTAATGTCCGACGGTATTTTTGAAAATGCTTACCTGCGCAGTTCCATCGACCGGTTTCAGGCAGCGGTCACGGCGGACTTTAATAATGGTATGACCGTAGCAGATGCTATAGAGAAACAGAAAGAGCTCCTGGTAAAAAACTATTATACCTATCTAAAACCCGAACACATCACCTCTTTTGAAGCAGGTTACAAAGCTTACTTTCTGAAAAAAGCCGTGCAGCTGGATGCTGATTTCTATTTTAATAAATACAACGATTTCATCGCACAGGTTGAAATGAATGTGCCCAACACGACAGTCCAGGAGCAGATTCCCACCTTTTTAAACAACAGGAACCAGCAGAGCCGGTACCGGATGTATACCAATTCCCGCAGTGTGGTCTACAACTTCGGAGGGAGCATCGGAGCAAGCTGTTTCCTGGGCCGGCATTACCAGATTGCCGGAAATGTATCCTACGCCAAATTGAGCCGGACCGATTATAATGATGGTTTTGAAGACGGCTTCAATACTCCCGAGTGGATTGCTAATCTTTCCTTCGGCGGAACACAGGTTTTTGACCGTCTGGGATTCAACGTTACCTACAAAAGACAAAGCGGTTTTTACTGGCGCTCATTTCTAGTGAACGGAGAAGTTGCCGCCTACGGAACCGTAGATGCTCAGGTGAATTATGATTTTTTTAAAGAAAAGCTAAATGTAAAAATGGGAGCGACCAATCTGCTTAACAGGCATTATTATTCTTTTTTAGGAGGGCCAAGCCTCGGAGGTTTATATTATACGACCCTGACTTACAGCTTATGAAACATTTAGCCTCACGTTAAAAATTCCGATCACGAATAGAATTTACTTCAATGTTTTTAACTGGGTACGGAATTTGAAGGTGATACAATCACTTACAGAGCGTTTCAGTATTGGGTTTTTGCAGACTATTTAATCGAAAAAAAAATTAAATTATGAAAATACTGAACAACTTTTGGGAAATTCTTAAAGCAACGTATAAAGACTGGAGCGCCCGGGATCTCGGGACCGAAGCGGCCAGCCTGGCTTACAGTGCTATTTTTTCAATTCCCGGACTATTAATTATCGTGATCTGGATCGCCGGAATTTTCTTCGGTACGGAAGCCGTGCAGGGCAAAATTACCCAATTCATCGGAAGCATGATGGGAAAAGATGTCGGGAAAAGCCTGGAAGAGATGGTCATCGGCGGAATGGTGGATAAAAAGAACGTGGTCATGAAAATCGTCGGGATCCTGACGCTTATTTTTGGAGCTACTTCCCTGTTTTTCCAGTTTCAGAAAACCCTTAACAAGCTTTGGGATGTGGTGGCGGCCCCTAAAAAAGCTTGGGAAAAATATCTCCTCGATAGGGCCAATTCTTTGGGATTGATTGTCGTTATCGCTTTCCTTCTGCTGGCTACCCTGCTGTTGAGCTCTTTCATTGGTTTGGCCAGTGATTGGGTGGTGCGCCATTTCGGACTCGAGACACTGGTTCTCGTCAATATCCTGAATATTGTCATCGGCTTTCTGGTTGCCCTTTTCCTTTTTGCCGCGATGTTCAAAATCCTGCCGGATGTGCAGCTCCAATGGAAATCCGTGTGGGTCGGAGCAGCAGTAACTGCCGTACTTTTTACCCTGGGAAAATATATCCTGACTTTTTACTTCGATAAATTTAATCCGAGTTCGTCCTTCGGGACGGCAGGAACCGTTATATTACTTCTTTTATGGATTAATTATACCTGCCAGCTCATCTTTTTCGGGGCGGAATTTACAAAAGTATATACGAAGGTAAACGGATACACGCTAAAACCGTCAAAGCACGCCAAATGGAATCCGCAGACCGTTCCGCAGGACGATAAACATGAAGTAGTCTCCGGAGCGGAGCCTTCTTCAGATAAAAAATAAATCAGATCAATCTGAGCTCACAGTAGAAGCAGGTAACAGGCTGGATGAAGGGAAGCTGGATGCCGGAAATTCTTTTCGTTAAAAATAAATGCCGTCAGTTGTGACGGCATTTTGTTTTATAATCAGCTTCTTTATCTCATTTGGTTTTAGAGGCTTTTGAAAATTCGTGTTAAATCTTAACGTGAACTCGATGATATTCATTTAAATATCAATCATTTAATATAAAACAAACTTAAATAATTCCGGATTTAAAACAGAATAGCCACCAGCGAAGAATACCTTCGATATTTAACTGCCGTCGCTCCGGGTAGATTTTGAAAAAATCGTATCGGGAAACTGCCGAACTACAAACCAAAGGTTCTGCTTTACATGTTCTCGATACATTTTTCTCCGCTGAGCTCCAAAAAACACTCGAACTGACGCTAAATCTTAAGGGGAGTTTCAATCTTATTTTTTTATGGGCTCACGCAGATTGAGGAGATTATGCAGATTTTGTTGTTTCTTAGAGCCTGTTTAAATTTTAACTCAACAAACTTTCCGTCATTTCTCTTCATTTTCTGAATTAAATAAACTTTGTTTATTCTTCACTTTAATACGATGATTTCAATTGATTTAATTTGAATATCGCCGGGCAACCGACACATTGATTTTTTCATGCTAAAATACCTAATGTTAAATATATAAAAGGTAAATTTAGACAGGCTCTTATTTCTTTCAATCACAAAATCCCTTTTATAAAATCCTTTTTCATGATGAAAAACCTTTACAAATTCATTCTTTTCAAAATCACATTCCTCAGTCGGTCTTCATGCTGATCACCCCAGTTTCCCAAAGCAGAAATTACAGGGATCAGGGTCTTGCCGAAATCGGTAAGGAAATATTCGACCTTCGGTGGAACCTGGGCGTAAATCTTTTTGGTTACCAGCTCATATTCCTCCAGTTCTTTCAGCTGGATATTTAAAACGCGTCTTGAAGCATCCGGAATTTTACGCTGTAATTCGCTTGGGCGCAGATGTCCCTGATGGATAAACCATAGTAGGCGGATTTTCCATTTGCCGTAAAGTACCTCGCCGATCAGGTCGAGGCCGCAGTTTAAGTTCAAAGGTATTTTTCTTTCGTGCATATACAAATTTAGCCCAATGGACCAAACCGTACAATAGGGGAAAAAATTATCCCTATGCGATTCGGTTTTCCGTTATTGCCCGGGAAAGTGATACTTCGGAAATTTGTATCAAACAATTCGACAATGGAAAATATATTCAATTACAACAACGAGCTTCAGGGAAAAATTGCCCTGGTCACGGGAGGAACCAAAGGGGCCGGCAAAGCCATCGCAGAACGACTGGCACAGGCCGGCGCAACGGTGATTATTACCGCGAGAAATGCCCCTGAAAAGGAAAACACCAACCTGCATTTTATTGCAGCGGATTTAAGCAAGGCGGAAGGAACCCAAAAACTGATCGGCGAAGTGCTGTTAACCTATGAAAGACTGGATATTCTGGTGAATAATTTCGGGGCGTCATACACACCCGCCGGCGGATTTGCCGCGCTCAGCGATGAAGACTGGGAATCGACCCTGCAGGCTAATTTGCTTGCTCCGGTCCGGCTGGACAGAGGGTTTCTCCCACAGATGATCGAACGGAAAAGCGGGATCATCATTCACATCGCCTCCATACAGGGTAAGCTGCCCCTGTACGATTCCACCCTGCCGTATGCCGCTGCCAAAGCCGCATTGAGAAACTACAGCAAAAGCTTATCCAATGAAGTCACGCCAAAAGGCGTCCGCGTGCTGACGGTTTCCCCGGGATGGATCAATACCACCGCATCGGAAGCCTGGCTGGGCGAAATTGCAAGAAACGCCAATTCGACGGTAGCAGAAGCGCAGCAAGGGGTCATGGCTGCCCTGGGCGAAATTCCTTTCGGCAGGCCTTCCGAACCCGAAGAAGTCGCTGAACTGGTCGGCTTCCTGGTTTCACCGAGAGCCGGTTATTTAACAGGAACCGAGTTTGTGATCGACGGCGGTACGGTGCCTACCGTTTAATGATTTTAAAACAATATAAAACCCATGATATTATTTGAATACCAATTATTTAAATAAAAATTAGATGGTTAGAGATTTACAACCAAAATTGCTACTCATAAAAAATGTCTCCGATATTTTAGCGACCATCAGTTCGAGTAGATTTTGAAAAAATCGTATCGAGAACCTGCTGAGCTACCAACCGGAGGTCTCATTTTACAAGTTCTCGATACATTTTTCTCCGCTGCGCTGCAAAAAACACTCGAACTGACGTTAGCCGCTCATCATACAGGTCAGAAGACAAAACTTTTTACTATTCTTATTAAGTTTCATAAAAAACGTCTTTGATATTGTAACGACCGTCAGTTCGAGTAGATTTTGGAAAAATTGTATCGAGAAACTGCTGAACTACCAACCGGAGGTCTCATTTTACAGGTTCTCGATACATTTTTCTCCGCTGTGCTAAAAAAACACTCGAACTGACGTTAACCGCTCATCGTACCAGGTAAGGAGACAAAACTTTTTACTATTCTTATTAAGTTTTCTGTATTTAAGACCGAATTTAATTTAAAAATACCAACCCATGAATTTTAAACGATAAAATTAATATACCAAACACCATTTTCGAGAAAGTGAAATGGTTTGGTATAAGATTTACCATAAACGATAAAGAAGTATCCATTACAAGGAAAACACCAGAGAAAGGAGCTCCATCAGCAGAAGTGATTTTTAATGCGGGACCATTAATCGAACCATCTTCAGGTAATACTACTATTGAAGAAATAAAAGCATTTCTTGATAATGAATTTAGCATAAATGATTCTATAAGATTCACTCATGGTAAGGAATCTGGACAAGTATCTGTATATATTTCATACAGGCATTTTCTGCTTTTTAATGCTTTAACTGAAAATATTATCGGTTCACAGGAGACTTATTTCGATACGACATTTTTTGGAAAAACAGAATACGAGAAAGCATTAAGCCATATTTTCGATATGATTATTGGGATCAATGATATGGATAATGTCAAAACCATCGAAAGGTTGAATGGAATTAACAAAGATTTGCAAAAGATAGAGAGTCAGGAGAGGAGCAATCAAAAAAAGACTTTAGCTTATAATGAACGTGTTCTTAATCTTATAGATAAATGCAAAAAGAACAACCTTATTGATTATGATCATTTTTTTGAAACAAATGAAGAAGCTTTAGCTGAAATTAAAAATGTAATTGGTGACACACAAAAAGCAGCCAACAACCCAAATTTGTTTACTGAAATAAATGCACTTATAAAAAAAAGATACAGTATTCAAGGGCAGTATAATGCTATCACTCAATATCAACGAGAATATGACCAATATAGACGTAACCTGAATAAATCTGCAGATAGTTTACAACCAATTACCTATTTAAATGAACATTTATCGGAACAGTTAGTAGACTCATACGAAACAAGATTATTTTTGAATTCATTAGAAACATCGTTAAGTCAAATTAGAAGTACGCTTTCAAGAAAAGTGACAGAACCAGTTAAAGTTGATGGGGATGCGAAAGATCTTAGAAGACAAATAAAAGCAATTGATGACCGAATTAATCAACTAAAAGCTATTCAAAAAAATTATCTCTCAGAAGGCCAAAGATTCATGATAGTTGGTGAAATTAAAAATGCATACGAACAATTGTTAAAGCAAGAAGTGCTGAAACCAATTGATAGTGTAAAACTTAATCAATTAGTTGATTTGAAAGGACAACTTGAAAAACAGCCTAAAGAAAATGCAGAAATTAAAAGAAATATGCAAAGTTTATTGAACGAAAGTATTGAACGTAATTTTAATCAGTTGAAATCCATACCTACCTACAAAAACAGTACATTAGATTTTAACACAGATAAAATGATTTTGCAACTGCGACCTCCAGGGGATCTATTCTTTTTAGAAAATGTTGGTAGTAAATCAAACTATATGTTTATGCACCTCTGCTTGTTTTTGGGACTACACGAACATATGATTAACATACAGCAAAAGCATGTTCCACAATTTTTATTTATTGATCAGCCAAGTATTCCATATTACACAGGAGACAATAAGAAAGGGAATAACGATGAAGCAAAGCTACTTGATGCATTTACCTTATTAAATTCTTTTGTTGATAACATCATTAAAACAAAACAAGATTCCTTTCAGATTTTTATGGTGGAACATGCTTCCAAAGATCTTTGGATTGAAAATAATCTAAGTTATTTCCATACCGTAGATGAGTTTATTAACGGGAAGGGATTGGTACCTGATAATATATATAATAACTAAGTAAAGTGAAAGATGCAGGATTATAACATAAGAAATTTAAATAAATTTATTATACATTATGTAGGCAATAAGAATAATGGTGATGGCGTACGTTTTTCTGAGGAATTAACAACTATAATCAATGTAGAAACGCATTTAATTCGTTTGTTAAATAATTTCAAAATCGATGACCTATATCATTTTCACTTTTCACCTACTTTAGAACTAAATCCTACTTATCAATTTATTAATAAAATTTTTCAAGATGAGTCGTCATTTATTGAACAATCAAAAAACTGCGGAAGGTATTTATACGACAAAAGTATACATCCAAATATAAAAGGTGGCGAGCTATGTATTGCTTACATAAAGGATTGCCAAATGAATGATGAGGTGGTAGATTGTATCGCTATATTTAAATCTGAGAACAAAGAAACAATTCTTAAAATTAATAACATAATAAACGGGTATACTATTACAGATATTGCCGGCCTCAATATTAATAAGCTGGACAAAGGCTGTCTTATTTTTAACACTGAGAAAAAAAATGGTTTTTTAGTTTCTATTATAGATAATACAAACAAATCAGGTGAAGCACAATATTGGCGTGATGATTTTCTTAGTGTACAACCAAAAAAAAACGAATACCATCAAACAAATAATTTTTTATGTATTACAAAACAGTTTGTAACTAAGCAACTTGCTGGAGACTTTGAAGTAACCAAGGCTGAACAAATAGATTTTCTAAACAAATCTGTTGACTACTTTAAAAAGAACAAAACCTTCAATATAGAAAAATTTGGAGAAACAGTTTTTGGAGATAGTAATGTAATTGAATCGTTCCGTGCATTTGATAAAAGTTACAGACAGAGCAATGAAATAGAACTACCTGATAATTTCTCAATATCTTCCAGAGCTGTAAAAAAACAAGCGAAAGTATTTAAAAGTGTGCTAAAACTAGATAAAAATTTTGATATCTATATTCATGGTAACAAAGACCTTATTGAAAAAGGAATAGAAAAAGATGGTCGGAAGTTTTATAAAATTTATTATCAAGAAGAACATTAATAATAATTATTTATCTATATAGTTATAAGAACATAAGAGCTATTATTAAGTAATACCTTAATAAGATATAAGTTTTACACACTATGTATCAAAAACTTTAATAAAAGCAGATACAGTAGATCAGTTCCAGGGAAGGGAAAACGAGGTGATCATCCTTTCCACCGTTGATAATGAAATATCAGGCTTTACCGACCATCCCAACCGCCTGAATGTCGCCGTTTCTCGCGCCAGAGACCAGCTGATTGTCGTGGTGAACGGAAATGAAAGTGAAAAAGACAACAACATCTTCGACCTGATCCGCTATATCGAATATCAGAATTTCACGGTGGTCGATAGTCAATTGCATTCTATTTTCGATTACCTGTACAAAGGATATGAAGCGAAAAAGCGGGAGCTTTTATCCGGGCAGAAGCAGAAATCGGTTTTCGACAGCGAGAACCTGATGCACCTGCTGATCCGTGAAGTCCTGTCACAGGACGAATTTTCAAAGTATGATGCAGTCCTTCATTTCCTTTTGAGAAACCTGCTTTCGGATTTTTCGAAGCTCAGTGCCGAAGAAGAAAAATATGCCGGGCATCATGCCACGCATCTGGACTTTGTCATTTATAATAAGCTGGGCAAAAATCCCATCCTGGCTATTGAAGTGGACGGCTACGGATATCACCGGGAGGGCAGCCGCCAAAACGAACGGGATGCCATGAAGAATAAGATCCTGGGAACCTACGGCCTTCCGCTGCTGAGGTTTTCGACGACGGGAAGCGGGGAAAGGGAGAAGCTGGTGAAGCGACTGAGGCAGTTGTGAACAAAGTTTTCGAACATTTTATCCATCCTCTAACCGATATTGTTCAATGCATTTTCTTCAATTCCCAGTTATTTATCTTCTGGCATATTGGCAGTTAATATCATCTATTTTAGTAACTGTCGTATAGGATACCTGGGAGTATATCATTAAGTTTCCGTTCACAGTATACGTTTTAAAAGTTTCTCTGGATTATCCTGCAAGTTCTAAAAATGTTCTTTTGGAAAAAAAATCGTCTCTAAATTCTCGACATCCAAGAACTAAAGAGAATGACAGACAACAGGTCTTCGCTCTCCCCGATGCTCTTCTTAAACAAACTAAATTATAAAGTATTGTGTTAATAGAAAAATCCAACTCAAATGAGTTGGATTTTTACTTATTGTTTTACAAATTTATATTTTATCATTTCATCAGGATCTCCTTTCCAAACAAATAAATCCCAAGGTGATTTCTTCTCATTAATCCCTTGTCCGGATATATAGAATAATGTTCCTCCTGTTTTATTATTTAATTTATAAGTAAATTCAATACCTGTAGAGATTCCTCCTGTAATACCATTATTGATATCATTAACTTTCTTCCAAGTGCCTCGGGAATTTATTTTGCTAATTTCACTTTGCGCACTATTTATAATAGCATTGTTTAAATTATTTAAAATACATGTTCCATCAGCGTTGATTACAATAGTTGCATTATCGTCTGCTTTCCAAACACCAATAAAATCTTTGGTTTCAAATTTCGGTTCTTTACATCCTAAAATAAGGAATAAAAATCCTAACATAAAATATTTAAAATTTCCCATTATCTTATAGGTATTGTTTCTGTCCATTTAAATGATTGAGAAGTTTTCGAACCCCAATCCATTTCCAGCTGGTACTTCCATTAGCATTAATTTTCCTACTCAGTCTGTTTCTTTCCTACCATCCGCATCAATACATCTAATCGTATTATTACAAGCATAGTTAGAAGGAGACCAACAATGGAAAGTTTCAATTAAAGAATCTATCACCCCCAACATCCGATATTACTCATATACATTCTCGCGCTATAATCATACATTCAGGTTTCCTGTAGTTTCTTACCATTGTATTTGTAATTCTTATAACTTTCTGCTTCAAAGAAAGAGTTCCCGCTTTTTAAATGGTTCATTCCAAATGGATAATAATTATTATAATCTGTTATTTCCAGATTGCCATATGAGTTTCTTCCAAAGCTTAACCCGCACACTTCCCAGATGATCTTTATATTGGTAAATATTTTTATTTTTTTAAAATTATAATATGTTAATAAATCCTCACTTATAGTGTTATTTTTAGACTATAGGTAGCTTTAAATTTAAGTATTGTTTTAATCCTAATTTGTATATTCCTTAAAATTCACTTTTGCTTCCATTTTAGAGATAGGTCATTAATTTTCTTGCTGTACCCAAAATTATTGAAAATAAAGAAGATCTTCTGAATTTCTTCGGAAGACCCTCTTTATTTATTTTATTTAACGTCAGTTCGATCTAAGCATTAATAATTCTGCTTTTATCGATGATATCATTATTCGTATTAATGGAAGGTTTTTTATCGAAGAAAGAATACGCCGCCAGAGCCGACATGATATTCAGGACAAAGTTGTCAAAA
>JAAIGF010160474.1_pt1 | contig 45283 bp, 42 predicted proteins | sample 6487441 | NCBI WGS metagenome assembly JAAIGF01 (sample SAMN13974129, study PRJNA590717) | phyllosphere metagenome | biome: pepper field; feature: multiple bacterial spot infested pepper fields; material: pepper leaves; isolation source: leaves from pepper fields | host: Capsicum annuum ...
CTGTCGGTAATAGACAAGGTTTCCTGTACGTTGTGATCCGTGATGAGCACGCCAATGTTTTTACGCTTTAGCTTGGAAACAATGGTTTGTATTTCTTCTACTGCAATAGGGTCAACACCGGCAAAAGGCTCATCCAAAAGAATGAAATGCGGATTTGCGGCAAGTGCGCGCGCTATTTCGGTGCGTCGTCTTTCCCCGCCAGACAATAGATCACCTCTGTTTTTACGGACGCGGTGTAAACTAAACTCGGTAAGCAGTTCTTCCAGTTTGGCCAAACGCTCCTCTTTGTTAGGGTAGTGAATCTCTAAAACGGCCAGTATATTGTTTTCTACGGATAGTTTACGAAAAACGGAAGCCTCCTGCGCGAGATAACCAATACCTTTTTGGGCACGCTGAAACATCGCATCTTGCGTGATCTCCTGCTCGTCCAAGAATACATGTCCGTCGTTTGGCTTGATCAATCCTACGATCATATAGAAAGATGTGGTTTTGCCGGCACCATTCGGGCCTAATAAACCCACAATTTCACCTTGTTCCACATGAAAAGATACATCGTTAACAACGGTGCGTTGTTTGTACTTCTTGATCAAATGTTCCGCCTTTAAAATCATCAGCTCCTTAATCGTTTGATTACAAATATATTTTAATATCGAATTGCTTTGATATTTAATTGCAAATTCTTTTTACCCCGCCAATTGTTTTCCTCTATCGTGTAGCAGATGTCAAAAGGCTGGCCGGTATTGATATGTTCCATAGCACTGGATAGACCAAACCCAATACAATCAAAAGCTGATGCACCTTCCTGCCGTACGGTGATCTTGATATGGTTGTTGCCAACGATGTACCCCGATCCGTATACGTTTTTTGTCAGTAAAATCGGTGCTTCATTTTGCGGACCAAAGGGCTCAAATTGTTTCATCAAGCGATAAAACTTGGCATCGATGTCTTTTAGCGGAAGTTCCGTCTCGATGCGCACCTCCTGTTGTAGCATCTCGGGCTTAATACTGTTGCTGACCACCGTTTCAAATTTTGCCTGAAAGGCCGGGACATTTTCCAGCCGCATGGTCAATCCTGCTGCATACTTATGTCCGCCGTATTGCTCCAGCAGATCACTGCATTCGCTAAGCGCTTCATACAGGTCGAAACCGATAACAGAACGCGCAGAGCCTGCGATATGTCCGTTGGTTTGCGTTAGGATAATTGTGGGCCGGTAATATTTTTCGGTAAGCCGAGAGGCGACAATACCGATCACACCTTTATGCCAATCCTCTTTAAAAAGTACGGTTGATTTACGTGCCTTCAACATTTCATCGTTATTGATGATGTCGAGTGCTTCCTCTGTAATGCGGAGATCAAAATCTTTCCGCAGGGTATTTTGGTCGTCAACCGTTGTCGAATAATCTTTAGCTTCCGGCAGCGATTTAGAGATCAAGAGTTTTACAGCATCTTTCGCGTGTTCTATTCGCCCGGCGGCATTGATGCGCGGACCAATTTGAAAAACGATGTCATTAACGGAAAACTGACCGGTTTTGTTGGATGACAGGTTTATCAACGCCTGCAATCCACAATTGGGGTTTGTATTCAGTTTTTTTAATCCGAAATGCGTCAAAATGCGGTTTTCACCCGTGATGGGTACAATATCTGAAGCAATGCTCACGGCCACCAGATCCAGGTATTGGTAAGCCAATTGAATATCCATTTCATTTTTTTGGATAAACGCCTGGATAATCTTAAATCCAATGCCGCAGCCCGATAATTCGGTATACGGATAGTTACAATCTTCGCGCTTAGGATCAAGCACCGCTACGGCATCCGGGATGCTGCTGCCGGGCAAGTGATGATCGCCGATAATAAAATCAATACCTTTGGTTTTCGCATAACTTACTTTGTCTACTGCTTTAATTCCGCAATCTAAGGCGATGATTAGCGTAAAGCCATGTGCAGCGGCGTAGTCAATGCCTTTGGTAGAAATGCCATAACCTTCCAGATAGCGATCTGGAATATAAAATTCTAATCCGGAATGAAAGTCGCGAAAGAAGCTGTACACAACCGATACGGCCGTTGTACCGTCGACGTCATAATCACCATAAATCAAGATTTTCTCCTTGTTGCCGATGGCGTGCTCTATGCGAGAGATGGCCTTATCCATATCTTTCATCAAAAATGGATCGTGCAGCATGTCCAGCGATGGACGGAAGAAATATTTGGCTTGCTCAAAGGTGTCGATATTCCGATTGAGCAACAGCTCCGCGATCACTGCGCTTACGCCTAGTTCGTCGCGTAGTTTGTTGGTTTTTCGGATGTCATTTTTTGGCTTTACGACCCACCTTTTTTGCATATCTTTGCGTCTGTGTAACGTGTAAATATACGTTTTGTAAATTGGTTTACCTAATGCCTGGCCACGCGCTTTGGAAAAGCCCTTGTGGCTTACTAGGTTACAAAAAAATAAAAAATGATTCAAGCATATTCCCTTTATGAAGGTTCTTTTTCGGTAGATGCTTCCAAAGCATTTGTTCCTTTTGATCCCGAAAAAGATGATCCCTTAACGCGCAAAGGCTCCATTTTCGTGCATGTGCATCCTTTTCTAATTGTTGCCGAAGATGGCTTGATGTTATGCGATACCGGACTTGGTTTTGTTGATGAAAGCGGCGAATTGCTGCTGCACAAAAACATCCGGAAGCTGGGTTACGAGCCTGAAGATGTGAAATACGTCTTGATGTCACACCTGCATAAAGACCATACTGGTGGCATGGTCGATTTTAAGGATGGAAAGGCTCGGATTGCTTTTCCTAATGCAGAATATTTTGTGCAACGGGGCGAGTGGGAATACGCATTTAGCGGCGAAAACTCTTCTTATAAAACTGAGATCTTTGATGTTATCCAGCGTAGTGGTAATTTGGTCTTATTGGATGGCGACGGACAAATCAATCATCAGGTATCTTATGAAGTTAATGGCGCACATACACCCTTTCATCAGGCTTTTCATATCCATGTTGCAGATGAACATTACTTCTTTGGCGGTGATGTGCTACCAGATCCGGCAGAAATATTCAAAAGTTTTATTGCCAAATATGATTATGATGGCCGGTTAGCGCGTGATTTGCGGCAACAATATTGGGAAGAGGGGCGTGCCGATAACTGGACCTATCTGTTTTACCACTCGAAAAGCATTGCGATCGGAAAAGGCGAGCAAAAGCCTGACGGGTCGTATAAAATCGTCGATGTATCCGTAAAATAAGCTGCTATCTTAGCTAAAAAGGAGAGTTTTCATGAGCTCTCCTTTTTAGTTGCCGGCTATTTGCTGGCTTTGATTTTCACATCAAGGGTAAACTCATCTTCGATCGCCCGGTTGCCCAGATCGGAAAAGAAGCTTGCTGAGCGGTATTTGATATCAAAATCCAGGCGGTTAATCTTGATGCCTGTTGCTTCTGCTTCCAGTGCATTGCTTGTGGCACTGACGATTTTAATAGGAAACGAGATCGCTTTGGTTTTATCCTTGATGGTCAAATTTCCTGTCACAACAGGCGTAGCCTTGCTGTTATCCACTTTGGTGATGACAAATTTCGCTGTTCCATATTGCGGAACGTTAAAGAAATCTTCATTTTTGAGGTGATCGGTCAGTTTTGGTGCGTCTGTACACAGCATCGAATGCATGTCAATCGTGAATTCGCCACCGACAACCTTGGCTTTCTCCGTCTGTACGGTGCCATTTTTGATGTTGATGGTGCCAACATGTCCGCCAATAACCTTTTTGGCTTCCCATTTGATGCTGGAAGCTTTGTTATCAATCGTCAGGTTAGTTTTCTGTGCAAAGGCGGAGGCCAAGGTAAAAATAAAGGCCACAAATAAAATTGGTTTTTTCATGCTGATTAAGTTATGTATAGCCAAATATAGGTTGTTTTGCTGTGCGCAGCATAGCTGGCTGTCAAGTTTTTTGTAATATTTTTAGTAATTTTGCATCAGTGTCTTGTCGTAATGGGCACTGAAAATCAACTAAATTTTTTGCTATGTCTATAGTTAGAGAAAGTGACTTGATTGGTATTGGGAAAAAGTACCAGATCGAGACGGAAGCAGGCGACAATATGGTTGTCGTTATCCATGATGATGGAAGACGTGAGCTTTACCGTTCGGAAGATGATGATAGCGAGACGCATTGCGTAATGACGCTGTCAGACGAGGAATCTCGTCAAGTTGCTGGTATTATCGGAGGTTTATCGTATAAACCAAAGGCCCTTGAAACCATGGAAGTCGCTTTAGACGATTTGCGTATTGAATGGTACAAAGTCGGCACGTCAAGCGATGGCGCAAATAAAAGCATTGGTGAGCTCGGCGTTCGTCAGCGTACAGGTGCTTCTATTATTGCGGCTATTTTAGAAGATGAAACAATCATCAACCCGGGACCTGAATATATCATTAGTCCAGGTACAACCTTAGTTGTGGCCGGGAAGAAAGCGAATATTAAACTGTTAAAGGAAATCTTAATTTAATTCTATGTTGTCACCTACCTTAGTATTGGAAGTCGGTATTGCTGTATTTTTAGTTGCGGTTGTTGGCCTGTTGGCAAATCGCTTACGATTTTCAGTAATTCCTTTTTTCATTATTATTGGTATGTTGGTGGGGCAGCATGCCCCGCAATTCTGGCACATTGATTTAACATTCACCGAGAGCAAACCGTTTATCGATTTTATGGGGCGGCTTGGCGTGTTGTTTCTGCTCTTCTACCTCGGACTCGAGTTTTCCGTCGGCAGATTAATGAAGTCTGGAAAAGCCATAGTCACCGGCGGGTCAATCTATGTCTTGCTCAATTTCGTATCTGGTTTGTTGATCGGCTGGCTGATGGATCTGCCGTTTAAAGAGATGATGGTGCTTTGCGGCGTAATGACCAGTTCGTCTACGGCGATCGTTGCCAAGGTCTTGACCGATCTTAAACGTACGGCAAATCCGGAAACCGAAATCATTATGGGGATGATTATGTTTGACGATCTATTTATCGCCATGCATATTTCCTTTTTATCGGGCTTGATCTTAACGGGTGGAACGTCGTTTTGGTCGGTAGCGGGCACGTCTTTGCTGGCGCTAGGTTTCATCTTAACTTTTTTGGTTTTAGGACGGAAGCTGGTTCCTGCGATTGATCGCCTTTTGCAAGATAAATCGTCGGAGCTCTTTATTCTGATCGTCTTTAGTTTATTGTTTATTATCGCTGGTTTCTCCGAGACCATTCACGTGGCAGAAGCCATTGGCGCGCTTATGGCTGGTTTGGTGTTTGCCGACTCGAAATACATCAAAAAGATTGAAGGCATGATATCGCCTTATCGCGATTTTTTTGGTGCCATGTTCTTTTTTAGTTTTGGCCTTTCGATCGATATGTATACGTTGGGCGGTGCCGTGGGCTGGGCTGCATTAGCTGCGGTGATCACGATTATCGGCAACTTGGCATCAGGCTATTTTGCGGCTAAATTTTCCGGTAGAAAGCCCAAATCATCTTTCGATATCGGGTTTACCTTATCGGCACGCGGCGAGTTTTCCATCATTATGGCCAACATCGGTAAAGCGGGCGGTTTGCTACCGTTGATCCAATCGTTTGTAGTAGTCTATGTTTTGATCTTATCGATTATTTCGCCACTATTGACAAAGGAATCCCGAAACTTGTGGCACGCGCTGTTTGGGAAAGACCAAACGCCGGTCAAAGCAAAGAAAACATTGGAGCAGCTCGAAGAATCAATCAAGCAATCTTCTTCCTAACTGCTGTTGATAGATCTGGTATTATCCACGCGGTAGCCCTGCCTAGCAAGTTTTACGCATCGTAAAACTATACCATAAAAAAAGGGAAAGCCAATTTTCGATAATCAACCTTCCCTTTACGATGCGCCTTGGCAGCTATAAAATACGGCTATAAAAAGCCCAACTCTAGTTTGGCTTCTTCGGTCATCATATCCTTGGTCCAAGGTGGGTCGAACGTTAACTCGACCAACGCTTCCGAGATACCGTCGATCGCTGCAACCTTTTGTTGTACTTCATTCATGATTTCTCCGGCAACCGGGCATCCCGGTGCAGTAAGCGTCATCACAATTTTAGCAACACCTCCTTCTTTGGTAATTATTTCATACACCAAGCCGAGGTCTACAATGTTTGCAGGTCGCAATTCCGGATCGTAAACGGTCTCCAGTTGTGCCTGAATCTCTTTAGCGAGATTCAATTTATCCATAATAATGATGCTCATATCTTTATTTTTTTGCGTGTTGTATAGCATCTTGATAGATGTTTACCAACAGGTCCATATTTTTTGTTAAGGTATATTTTTGCTTGTATTCCGCTTGACAATTTGCTGCCATTTTAGCCTTTTCCGCAGGGTCCAACGCCACCCAATCGGTCAAACATGTTCGTACGCTATTTTTATCAAACGGATCAAAGTGCATACCTGTATACAAAGGTAAGACCATTTCTTTTAATATGCCAATAGCACTTGCTAATACGGGCGTTCCTTGCGCAAAAGCTTCGATAATTGTCATAGGCATACCTTCATAACAGACCGAAGGAACGACTAGCGCATCTGCTTGTGCAATAGCTTTGCTGAGCACCGCCTGCGGTTGGTAGCCGAGGTAACGTATTGCCGGATTAGCAGCAACGTAACGGGAAACCTGCTCCAGTTGCGGGCCTGCTCCATAGATATCGAGCGCAATACCCGTACCATCAATCGCTTCGAGTAACGGAATGATCCCTTTTTCGCTGGAAAATCGACCGATATAAACAAGTTTGGCGAGCTTCTCCACTTTTACCGGCCGCAATTCGATGCTATTGGGTCGAATTGTAAATTTATGATCAGCGACGGGAAAGGTACTTTGCGAAAAAATGGATTTGGCGAAAGAAGACAATACAACGTAGGTTTGTACCTTATCCCAGGTGCCAAATTTGCGGTGTAACCAATACGTCCAGGCCGTCAAAGCTGTTTTTAGTAAAGAGTGATCAAGCACACGTTTTTTAATAGCCGACCAGGGGAAAGTGGATTCAACACTTGCTGTAAAGATTTGTCCATCGCTAAAAAGGCTCGCCGAAGGACAGAGCAAGCGGTAATTGTGCAAGGTCATCACAATAGGAATCCCGCGTTTATGGATGCTACGGATATAAGCCGGACCACTGGCGTAATGCAGGTTGTGGATGTGTACGATATCGGGCTGATCACGTTTTAACGCTTTAATTACTTGTCGAGCAGCGTAAAAATTCCACGGATAGTGCAGAAATTGTAAAGCACCTCGCCAGCCTTTTTTATTTTGAAAAGTTAGGGTATGCACCTCGTGGTTTTTCTGTAGCTCGTTAACCTCTTGATGAAATACCACATCTTCGCCACCGGCATGTTGGTAAAAGTTATGAATAACGAGTATGCGCATGAACGGGAGTTTGTACAAAGATAATATTTCCTGTATTATCTGTATCTTCGCCTATCATTTTTTAGCTATGTTCCAACAATTATCACACGCGAAAGTCTTTCAAGCGTATGCAGAGAAAATTGAATTTCCCACAACACCGGAAAATTTGTACGATCCGATTCGGTATATCCTATCCTTATCAGGAAAACGCATTCGCCCGCTGCTGGTCTTGATGGGATCAACGCTTTTTGATGAAGAGAAAGCTGCGCTAGCGTTGCCCGCAAGTACGGCTATTGAGTACTTTCATAACTTCTCACTCATTCATGATGACATTATGGATAAGGCGCCATTGCGTAGAGGACAGCCTACCGTACACCAAAAGTGGAACGATAGTGTCGGTATTCTTTCGGGTGATGCTTTGTTGGTAAAGGCTTATGAAGAGTTGGCAAAATGCCCGGCTCAGCAGCTTGGCGCATTGTTGCGGCTTTTTAACAAGACAGCGCTGGAAGTTTGCGAAGGACAACAATACGATATGGATTTTGAGTTACGCGATGATGTGACAGCTGATGAATATATCGATATGATTCGTCTGAAAACATCGGTGCTGTTGGGCTGCGCGTTGCAAATGGGCGCTATCGTAGCCGAGGCAGATGAGGCTGCACAGCAGTTGTTATATGCTTTCGGCATGAATTTGGGCATCGCATTTCAGCTCCAGGATGATCTGCTCGATGTGTACGGCGATCCGGAGACCTTTGGCAAGCAAGTCGGTGGCGATATTATTTCTAATAAAAAAACCATATTATTCATCAAACTAAAAGAATTGGTTTCTACGGCGGATGCAAAGGAGCTTGACTACTTGCTGAATAGCGATATCGCCAGCGAACCGACCAAAGTAACCAAGATGAAAGCGCTGTATGCACGCTATGGTATTGAAGATTTCGCGGTGGCGTTGAAAGAAAAATATACAGCAACGGCATACGAAAAATTAGAGGCTATTGATGTCGATGAGTCACGTAAAAAGACACTTTTTACGTTGGCCGATGCATTGATGCATCGCGTGCAATAGTATTTTGGTCTAAAAATTGATTAAACATTAGTTTTTTAGTAATTTGTCACTACATCAATTTTAAATTTTATAGAGATCGCACATGGCAGGAATGGAACCCATTAAGATTACAGTATTTCAGGCCTATTTGTTTTGGGAGAATGTAGAGAAGAATTTGCAAAATCTATCACTTAGACTTTCGGGCCTGAAAGAGAAGACAGATCTTATTCTTCTGCCGGAAATGTTTAACACGGGATTTACCATGAACGTCAGCAAGTGTGCCGAAACCATGAACGGGCCCACCATGCATTGGATGTACCAACATGCAAAGTCTTACGATTGTGTGGTAGCCGGAACGCTCATTATCGAAGAAAATGGCAATTACTACAACCGCTTTGTTTGGATGTCGCCAGACGGCAGCTTTGTACACTATGATAAGCGCCATTTATTTGGAATGTCCAATGAAGATCAGCTATTTACGGCTGGTAACTCACGTGTGGTACTCAATTTGAAAGGATGGAAAGTCTGTCCGATGATTTGTTATGATTTGCGTTTCCCGGTTTGGTCGCGTAATCTTGGCGCCGCTTACGACTTGTTGGTTTATACGGCGAGTTGGCCGGATAAGCGATCTGCACATTGGCGAGCCTTAATTCCGGCGCGGGCTATTGAAAACCAGGCTTACGTCATCGGGGTTAATAGAGTCGGTTATGATGGTAATGAAATCTACTATTCTGGTGGATCGATGTGTATTTCTCCGATGGGCGATGTAGTGTACTACAAGCCGGAAGATGAAGATTTGTATACGTTTACTTTAAGTCCGGCAGATTTGATCAAATCGCGTGAGCAACTTCCTTTTTTGAAAGATGCCGACCAATTTTCGCTGTAAATAAGTACTTTGAGGGTAATTCGAAACTTCTTTTTCGAAGACGTAGTCGTCTTCATGTCGCTGTAGCTGGGCTTACGTTGTCCAGCTAGCTGTAAAAATTTAACGAAAAAGAGAAAAAATGATGGCTAAAAACGCCTGAATCAATCAACATTTTACTGGTAAGGTCTTTCCAATATAGCCGCCTGTATAACTGCCTGGCGCAGATCAAAAGCAGTCTTGCTATCCTGAAGCACTTCCAGTTCTGGTGTCGTAATCTCGACTTTCTGGATACGCTGCTGACGTTTTTCTTGAACCTTTTTTACCTCTTCCGGCAGCGGTGCAGGCTGATATTTCTGCGCTGGAATTGTAGGAAGTGGCTTGGCGACGATCGGTTTGGCCGGTTTTGTTACCTGTGCAGGCACAGAAACTGGCGGCGTGGCCGGAATATGCGGTCTTCGGCGACGTGCTTTCTCCTGCTCCTTCTGATATTCAGAATAGATTTTATAAATTACGCCTCCAATAATCAATAATGCCGGTAGAAAGTTCTCCATAGCAGTAAATTAGGTAAAATACCGAGAAAAATAAAATTTAATTTGCATTATAAACCGTTTTTTATTTTGTTTGTATAAACAACTAACCTAGATATTATCCATTATGGCAGGAAATTTTGAACAAGCTGATGAGTTTTTCTCTTTTTTGACGGGAAAAGCTACAGCAGCACTAGCACGGAGATTGCAACGTAACCTAAAAGAAGAAGGAATCAATATTACCGCTGAACAATGGTCGTTATTATACTACCTCTGGATTGAAGAGGGGAGGACGCAACAAGAGCTCGCTTATCTAACCTTTCGGGATAAGCCCAGTGTATCCCGACTGATTAATAATCTTGAAAAAATAAAGTTAGTGATGCGCGTGAATGACAAAGAGGATAAGCGCTCTAATTTAATTTTTCTGACTAAGCAGGGGCGACAGCTTCGAGAAGCCTGTATGCGGCAGGCAAATCGTACCATAGGGCAGGCCTTAGCGGGTTTGCCTTACGAAGAGATGATTCGCGCAAAAGATACGTTAGAAGTTTTATACACTAACCTAAAATAAAAAAAAGACCTGCAACAAGCCGTTGCAGGTCAAACTTAAGATAAACTTAAAATTCCTGTGGTTCAAAAGCGCTATGGCTGTTGACCAGTTTTCCGGTGTCTTTAAAATAAATTTCCTGAAAACTTAAGGTGTGGATATTGTCGACTTTTCGAAAGAATTTGTCGGCAGATACGTCGTCTAAAGTCTTGAATCCGCAGGCCTCCATGATTTCAACCGTTGCCCGTAAGGTATTGCGGTGAAATTGTGCTACGCGAATATATTTGTCTTGCACGTCGAGTGCTTTGTACAATTGCGGCTTTTGTGTAGCTACGCCGACCGGACAAACATCTTCATTGCATTTCAAGGCCTGAATACAACCTAAGGCAAACATCATACCGCGTGCGCTATAACAAGCGTCAGCGCCCAATGCGATTACTTTTAACAAGTCAAAGCCGGTGATAATGCGGCTGGAAACAATTAGTTTGATATGTTTCTTTACGCCAAATTTAATCAGGGTGGTGGTTACGAAAGATAGCGCATCATACAGCGGCATACCGATATTATCCGTAAATTCCAATGGCGCTGCACCCGTTCCACCTTCTGATCCGTCAATAGCGATAAAATCAGGAAATATTTGGGTGCTCAACATGGCGTTACAAATGTCGATAAACTCTTGCTTGTCGCCCACACACATCTTAAAGCCAACGGGCTTGTATCCGGATAACTCGCGTAGGTGTTGGATGAAATGCATCATCTCGTCTGGCGATCGGAACGCACTGTGTGCGGGAGGCGACATCACATCGGTTCCGGGCACAACGTGACGAATAGCGGCTACTTCGGGTGTGTTTTTTGCCGCCGGCAAAATACCGCCATGGCCGGGCTTAGCACCTTGCGAAAGCTTAATCTCGATCATTTTTACGTAAGGACGCGTTGCTTTTTCGGCAAACAACTCACTGTCAAACATACCCAGTTCATTTCTACAGCCGAAATAACCTGTACCAACTTGCCAAATCAGATCGCCACCGCTGATATGGTATGGACTGATCCCGCCTTCGCCGGTGTTGTGCGCAAAGTTTTGCAGGGCGGCTCCTTTATTTAATGCACGGATCGCCGTTTTGCTGAGCGCACCGTAACTCATCGCAGAAACGTTAAACACACTCAGGCTGTAGGGCTGTTTGCAAAGGTGGTTTCCTACGGTGGTACGTAAGTCGTGATTTTCGATGTGGCATGGAAAAACCGAGTGCGCAACCCACTCGTTGCCGATGGCTTGCGGGTCTGATTGCATACCGAATGCCACGGTTTCCCGCTCATTTTTCGCTCGCTGGTAAACGATGGAGCGCTGCCTACGATTGAAAGGTCTTCCATCGGTATCCGATTCCCAAAAATATTGCCGCATTTCCGGCCTGATACTTTCGAAAAAGAAGCGGAAGTAGCCCACGATAGGGTAATTTCTTAAAATCGCATGCTTGGTTTGAAAACTGTTTAGAAAAGCCAAAACCAGTAATGGAAAGGGAATGAGTAACAGCCAAAACCAGCTTGGCGTAAATATAATCCCAAATGAAATGATTATCAGGTTGATGATAACCATTGTTGCGAGAATTAGTTTTCTAATCGTCATGATTGTCTTTGAAAAATGTTGTCTAGTCTGTATACCGTAATGCTCTTTATCTGGTGCACATCGCTGTTAGGCAAGCAAAAGGCTTGCCAGTAACGGACCATTCCGGTACACGCTGTGTTACCATAATTTTACGGTTTGTGCAAAATTAGGAACTAATTATAGCATTATAAAAAAAGAACGTTATTCGGTGAAAATTTGTTTGTTTGATAAATTATCAGCTATTTCTCTCTTTGACTGCTTATTTCTTCGGTAAGTTGTTGATATATTTTGAGCCATTGGGGGTTTTCGCTAAGAAACTGTAAATGCTTTTCGATGGTCAAACTGTCACCACGTAATGCCGGACCGGTCTGTACGCTGCTTGGCTTATGGTTTTGTACCTTCTTTGCGGTTTCTAAGATCATCGGCCGGAGGAGTTCAAAAGGTAACTCGTGCGCTTGCAGTATATCATAGCTGATCTGAAAGAGCGCATTGCTGAAGTTGTTTGCGAAAACAGCTGCAGTATGAAGTGCCAGGCGCTGTGCACTGCTGCAGGTAAAAGTGCTTGGCGAAAGACGCTTCATATTTTCCATCAGAACCGTCGCCGTCTGCTGATCACTGGCCTCTACGGCGAAAGGAATCTGATCTAAATGAATCTCGATATCCTTACGTATGCTTTGGGCTGGATAGATAACGCCGTAATGCGAGAATTTTCCCAGCACGTCGCTGCTGGTCGCACCAGAACAATGCACGACGATGCCCGGTAGATTATTTGGAAGTTGGCTGACGATGCTATTGATCGCTTGATCGCTGACAGCTATGATATAAAGATCAGCATCGCGCCTAATCGTTGTTAAATCGCTGGTGTAGTTGGCGCTTAAAACTTCGGCCAATGCTTGCGCATTGGCCGAAGTTTTACTGTATAATTGTTGTATTTCGTGTCCTAGGCTATGCAAAGCCTTGCTTAGTTGTGTTGCCACATGACCACTGCCCAGGGTTACTATGTTCATCTTTTTAAATTAAAAAGTTAAAATTAAAAAGTAAAAAATCAAAACCGCCAAGTTGAAAACAAAAAGTCGAAATCGACAAGTAAAAATTAAAAAGTCAAAATAGACAAGTTGAAAACAAAAGTCGAAATCGACAAGTAAAAATTAAAAAGTCAAAATCGACAAGTTAAAAATTACATGTCGATTTTGAGAATACCATGGCGGCGTGAATAAGTCGAAAACGAATCTATGAGCTTGCGATGCTTTTTCTACTGATTTTGGCATCTTTAACACGTCGGTATATCGACATCAGGAATCCGATGGTCATGATAATCGTACCTGCCCAGAAAAAGTTGATGTATGGAAATTTTATCGCTTTAAAAACAATCCATTTTTTCTCTGGCAGCGGCTTTTGATACAACATGATCTCTAGCTTGTCTTCTTTCGGCAAAATATTCGTAAAGCGGAAACGTAAACCTTGTTCCGCCACATCTTTGTTAAAATCGTAACTATTGCCATCTTTGATAACAAATACCGGCTCTGCTGTATATGCTTTATTATCGGCCGCGACTACTTTTATCTTTAGACCAACGATAATATCATCTGGTCCTTTCGGAATATTATTAAGTTTAGCATCGCGATTAACGCCTTCAATCACATAGTAACCATTGCGGTAGCGTAGTGTATCACCGATATTGACTTGATAAGTTGCCGGTTCGTCGTAATCTTCATAGCCTGTTTTTTCCTCTTCCGGTATGTTGGCCGCCTTAGCTTGCGAATCGGAAGCCGCAGCCGTGATCAGCGTGTAGATATCATGCGTAACGTAGTGTTTTGTGGCTGGCGTTCCGATCAGGCCTCCCATGTCGGGGTTATTCTGTGCAAACGGACTCAAGATAAATGATTCTTTTACACGGCCGCTTTCTTCGTCAATACGCTCGTACTTAACTTTGTAAAATACATTAGGCGGCGCCACGCTATCACCAACATACGTAATGCGGTAATCGCCCATTTGTGTCGGTTCACCTTCGGTAAGGAAGAGGTTTTCGCCTGGTTTCTCGACCTTGTCAAAATCGGCTACCTGAATATAACCTGCGTTGTTTATGGAGATTATTTCGTTGGTTGCTGCAGCGATCAACGCACCCAGTAGTAACAACGCAAACCCGATATGTGCAACAGCAGAACCTGCCAGACGCCATTTTCCCTTTAACGCATCACCAAGCACGCGGATATTGGCCAACAGACAGAAAATACAGCTTAATGTCAACAGGATATACATTACATTGCTATATACCTTGGTAAAATAAACGACAATGGCCGTCAACAATATCGCCATAATAAAAGACGCAAGTGTAGCTGCCCAAAATTTTCGACTATCTGTTTTCTTATACTTTAAAAATTGGGTGAATGCTGTAAGTAAAGTCACGACAACGGCAAAAGCGCCCTGCCACTGGTTGTAATGCGGAATTGGATCGACCGGTGGCGCAACCTTAGTACCAAATAGTGCATTGAATACGGGAATAGACGTCGTTGCGATCATTTGTATACACGCTACCGTGAGCACCAGGCCACCAATAAACAACCAAAATTCCCGCGAGTAGATGTCTTCTTCTTGCTTCGTTGACGGCATATCTTTGTTGCGCCAAATTAAGAAAACGACCATTATAACCAAGAAGCAAAGGTTGAAAGCGATCAGTTGACCGGACATACCTAAACTGGTAAAAGAGTGAACAGACGTTTCGCCTAACACGCCACTACGGGTAAGGTAGGACGCGTAGATCACCAACACAAAACTGATCAACGCTAAAAACGTCGCTGTAAAAAATCCGTGTCCGGAGTTCTTGAAAGCCACCATGACGTGCACCGCTGCGATCAAGGTTAACCAAGGAATGATCGATACATTTTCTACCGGATCCCAAGCCCAGAAACCACCAAAATTGAGTGCTTCATACGCCCAGAAAGATCCCATAATAATTCCGGCACCTAAAATCATAACCGCAAATAAAGCCCAGGGCAAACTTGCGTTGATCCATTCTTTAAAACGCTTTGTCCACAAGCCTGCTGCTGCGTAAGCAAAAGGCACAATCATGGATGCAAAACCTAAAAATAGCGTCGGCGGGTGAATAACCATCCAATAGTTTTGTAGAAGCGCGTTAAGTCCATTTCCGTCAGGAATCATGGACAGATATTTCGGATCACTAAAAATAGGTGCATTGATCGCATCACGAAGCAAGATAAATGGCGAACTACCGATACGCGATCCTAATATTTCCACACCGATCAGCATCGAGCCCAAGAATACCTGACAAAGCATAACGAAAGTCATTACCGGAGCTTCCCAGGTCTTGGCTTTAAACAAGAGGATCAGACCAAGCATGGCTTGCCAAAACATCCACAACCAAAAGCTGCCTTCTTGCCCTTCCCAAAAAGAAGAGATGATAAAATGCGTGGGAAGCGCTTTTGAGGAGTGCGCCCAGGCGTAATGGTATTCAAAAAGATGGGTGTAAATAATATAAAATAGGATTGCACCAATGGAAACTACCGATACTAAATTGGTCAGGAAACCGATTCTGCCGAGGGTTTTCCACGACTTTGTTTCGGGTTCGCGCGTGGCAAAAAAGTAGCTTATGCAGGATAGTAGGGCTGCTCCAAAGGATAGGATTACAAAAAATTGACCGATTTTACCCGGTAAAAGCTGCTCTCCAACGTAATTAACGTCCATTTTGTAAATTAAAAAGTCAAAATTAAAAATTAAAAAAGATGCTGGATCCGTGTTCTTGCTGTTGCCAACAAGCTACTTATCCAGAAGCTTACAAAGCAGCCGTTTGCTCGATTACCTCGACTTGATCTTTGTTGTATTTAGAAGGACATTTCATCAAGATCTTACTGGCATGAAAAATCTTTCCATCCATTTTACCGGTAAGCACGATTTGTTCAGAACGCTCAATATCTTGCGGCTTAGAGCCGTTGAAAACCACTTCACACTCTACGCTATCGTTATCGTACATAAAAAACGAAAAGTGATTTGCGTCTTTGACTGGATCGTAGTGCAAAGCTTTTTGTTTGTTCAGCACGCCAACTACATAAAGCTCTGTTTTTTTCTCCTTAGCTTCTGTAAATGTCGAATATGTACTGGAATCAGTGTAGATCACCAAAATCATGGCAATCGCTACCGCAATAATTACAATTAAAATAATGGAGCTTTTCTTCATAGTCCTCTATCGCTAAATAATATGCAAAATTACAAAATGCTTTTGCAAGGAAGGAATTTGCCAAATGCTACCTATTATTTAGAATCTTTCTATTCAATTTGAATGATGTTTATTTAAGTTCTTGTTTATTAGTATTTTGTGGTTATTTGGCTTGCTAAAAAAGGCCTTTAAAACAAGAAGTTTAACGCAAAATTACATGAATCCAACAAATCAATCTTCCTGAACTTGGAATTTTTCTTTAGCAAGCCGCGTGACCAGCATAGCTGCGACTGTATCGCCGGTGGCATTTAAGATAGTAGCTAAGGGGTCGACCAAGGTTCCTATAATCATCACAGCAGGAATAGCTTCGGTGGGTAAACCATAGATAGAAATCATGAGCATTTCACCCATATAGCCGCCGTTGGGAATACCACCTGCCACAATGGTAACGAGCACGGTTATGCCGATTGCTGTTAGCATCGTGCTCCAGCTGAAGAAATCCCAACCTAACATCGAGAAAGCTACGTATATTTTCAAGATGGAAGATATGGCCGATCCATTTTTATAAAGCGTGTTTCCTAAAGGGATAACGACGTTGGCAATTGCGGGAGGAATGCCGATTTTTTTTGCGGCATTTAAGTTTGCCGGCATGGTGGCCAGGCTGCTGCAGGTGCTCAATGCGGTCAGCGAAGGAACAATATTGTTTTTCCAAAAAAGCTGCGGCCCTTTTTTTCCGTAAGCCAACAAGGCGTATAAACTAAAAAACACGAAAAAGAACAACAGGCCGAAGGTATAATACAAAGCCATCGGTTTTGCATAAAAACCGAAAAGCTGTGGGCCGATTGTTTTGACCTGGTAAGCAAAATAGGCCCCAAGTCCGACCGGAGCTGCCTTCATCAAGATGAGGAGCAGCTGTTTCATCACTTCGTTGCCCGCGTTTAAAAAAGATGTAAACGCACTGGCTGCTTGGCCTGCACGCCGGGCAGCGATACCGACCAAAAAAGAAAAGATAACGAAAGCCAACATACTTTGCCGGGATAGTAAGTTGTTAAACTCGTTAACGGTCAAAAAACTAACGAGCTTATCACCCCAGCTGCTCTGGTCGTTCATCGGATTTTCAACGTTCGTGCTAGGCGCCATGCCCGCATTGACCGGAAAAAAGAACAGCGCAACGATAGTCATAATCGCTGCGATAATAATCGTGAGGAGGAAGACGATACTCATCAAGCCGATGATTTTTCCCAGTTTGTTTTCTCCCTGAATATTGGCGACAGATGAGGAAATGGCAAAAAATAACAGGGGAATGATGGAAACAAAAAGCAGATTCAGGAAAATATCACCTAGCGGCTTGAGGTAGTCTACCCAAGGAGGAAGCCAAAGGCCGATGATACTACCGAGCGTTATCCCCACTAGCAGCAGCAATATGCTTCCGTAATTTTCCAGTATCTTATGCATGGCAACGCTAAAATACTTGTTTTTTATATTAGTTTTGTGAGAAAAGCTGTTGCATATGGAATTTGTTACTACGGGAGACGGCTCCGCTACATTATATCATCCGGAAGTTGGAGAGCATTATCATTCTAAACATGGCGCGCTGCAGGAAAGCCGTCACGTGTTTTTGCATGCCGGGTTACAATTTTTTCTGGAAAAATCGGCGAAAAGTGAGGTGTCTGTATTAGAAGTAGGCTTTGGTACGGGATTGAATTTTTTGCTTAGTGCGGATTATGCTCTACAGCAGCATATCCATCTACGGTACTGCGGTATCGAAGCGTTTCCGTTAGCGGAAGACTTGCTTTTTCAGACTGGCTACGACCGCTTTGTCGATCCGGTGATATGGCAAGCGCTAGAGGAAAACTATGCTGCGGCACTGCAAAATGAGGTACAGTATAGCGATGGCGTGCGTTTAGCCATTGCACATCAAAAAGTATTAAGCTTTGCATCGTCCGAGCAATTTGATGTGATCTATTTTGATGCGTTTGCAGCCGTACATCAACCGGAAATGTGGACAGATGAAACGTTGGCACATGTTTGCCAGTATCTGCGACCCGGTGGTGTATTTGTTACTTACGCCATCACTGGCAATTTAAAACGGTCTATGAAGGCTTTAGGATTTTCAATAGAGAAAGCGCCAGGCGCACCCGGCAAGCGGGAGATGTTGCGTGCTGTAAAAAAATAAGAGCCATTTGATAATGGCTCTTATTTCTTAATTATTCATGACCGGAATGACCATCAGCACCATGTGCGTGGCCATGTGCCAATTCTTCTTCCGTCGCTGGGCGTACCGCTAGGATTTCGATATCAAAGTTTAATGTTTTACCAGCCATTGGGTGGTTAAGATCTGCTACAACAGCTTCCGGTGTTACCTCAACAACAACCGCACGAAACTGGTTGCCTTGATTATCCTGTAACGGAATTACTTCACCCACTGGAGGAAGGCCTGTTTCGTTAAACATATCGGCAGGAAGTTGCGCAATAGCACGCTCATCTTTTTCACCGTAAGCATCAACCGCTGCTAATGTGAATGATGTTTTGTCGCCTTCACCTAATCCAGCGATGTTTTCTTCAAACTTAGGTAACATCATACCCACGCCATATAGGAAAGTTAACGGATTTTCAGTTGTTGTTTCTTCGACAAAAGATTTTTCGCCGTTTTCTTCGATCGTGTGAAGTTTGTAATTCAACGTAATTACGTTGTTGTTTTCTATTGCCATCTTACTTAATTTATTGGGGATGAATCCCAGTTATCATTTAACAGCTGTAGCAATGCGTGCACGGAATGCTGCGGTAAACTACAGGTCTTGTTTCGACAAAGGTATGCTTTTGATTCGATACCTTCCTTATCCTTTAACAGCGGTAAGTTACTTTTTGTTCCGCCCATTGTTATTTTGTTCGGGATATAATGTGCGTCAAGTTGTTTGCGCCACGTTAAGGCATCTTTTCCGGTGAGCGCAATTTCATTATTGCCATATACATGCTCGAGTAGTTGAATCGCCCAGTTGGAGTAGGCCGAACCATATTGTTTGATGTGCGGAAAGACATTAGCAAATAGTTGATCGGCTATGACTTGATAGTCTTCGTTGTCGAGCATTTCAGCCAGGCGATACAGTGCGCGCACCATGGTAGAAGAGGACGCAGGTATCACGTTATCCATAATCTCGCTTTTGCGTGCGATGAGTTTTTCAGCACTATCTGATGCCGTATAGTAAAATGTCTTATCGGCGTTATCATAAAAATCGGCAATGGCGCGGATCGCTAACGTATCGGCCAGTTGTAGCCAAGATTCGTCAAATGTACATTCATAAAGTGCGATAAAGGCTTCAATGGTAAATGCATAATCATCTAGAAAGCCATTTATCTGCCGGTTTTTATCTGCTGGTTGGTGCAGCAAAACGCCGTCCTGATAACAATGCGTTTTAATAAATGTAGCAACCTGCAGAGCCAGCTGTAGATATTCTTCCTCCTGAAATACACGATAAGCATCCACCAAGCCTTTTAGCAGCAAGGCGTTCCACGTGCTGAGCTGCTTGTGGTCCAGCCCGGGATGTATGCGTTGGTCACGGTAGATACGCAACTTTTCTTTGATTTCGAAAAGATAGTTTTCCCATTCGTCGGCACTAAAGCCACTTTCTGCGACCAGTTGTTTCGCATCGATGCTGCAATGCAATATATTGGTATGTTCCTCTTGCCAATTACCCGCTGCGCTGACATGGTAATATGCCAAGAATAACGGCGCATCATCGGCTAGTATATTTTCGATTTCCGTTTTGGAAAAAGTATAAAATTTACCTTCTACGCCTTCGCTATCGGCATCCAGCGCTGAAAAGAAACCGCCATTTTCGGCTTGCATTTCACGCTTAGCCCAGGCAATGGTTTCTGATACGACTCGCTCGTATTGCGGATTGGGGTTTTGCTGATAAGCTTCGCTGTAAAGCGCAATGAGCTGACCATTGTCATACAGCATTTTCTCGAAGTGCGGCACATGCCATTTTCCGTCTACAGCATAGCGCGCAAAGCCGCCGCCAACCTGATCGTAGATACCGCCATTTGCCATTTTTTCCAAAGTGAAATGCACGTGATCTAACAAGTTCTGGTTTTTTGATAGCGTAGCATAGCGCAAAAAGAAAAGCCAATTATTTGGCAACGGAAACTTCGGAGCGCGTGTATATCCGCCGTCTTGCTCGTCAAACTGCGCTATCCAGGGTTTGACTATTTCTTCCAAATCGGCAGCGCTATATTGTTCGGGAATAGGCGTAATGGGTAAGCGCTCGGCTTGTTGTATACCTTTAGTTAGTCGCTCGGCGTAATCGATCGCGACAGCAGGCGTTTCTTCCCACATTTGCGCAATTTGTAATAATACCTGTTGCCAATCATGTGGTTTAAAATAAGTTCCGCCGTAAATCGGCCGTCCGTCAGGCAGGCAAATGCAGTTTAATGGCCATCCGCCGGCGTTGGTCATCAGCTGTACCGCAATCATATAAATCTGATCGATATCTGGTCTTTCTTCCCGATCTATTTTTATCGGCACATAAAACTTGTTCATTGTTTCGGCGATCGCTTCGTTTTCAAAGCTCTCTCGCTCCATCACATGGCACCAGTGGCAGGCTGAATAGCCGATGCTAACAATGATCAGTTTGTTTTCGTCTTTGGCTTTCTGTAAAGCTTCGTCGCTCCAGGGCATCCAATGGACGGGGTTTTCAGCGTGCTGCTGTAGGTATGGAGATGTCTCCTGTTGCAGTTTGTTGGCCATAAAACGAAGTTACACAAAATCTGTAAACTGCAGCCTGCTGGGTTTATCCTTCGGTAAGGATATTGTCAAGCTTCGCAGTATTGGCTGATAAGCTGGCGTAGTCTATGCCTTCCTCAAGTGTTAAGCAAGCCACGTGTGCGGTCTTGAGATTGACAAACTCATTTGCGACGTATTCGACAAGATCAGAAAGTCCGGGGTTGTGGCCGAAGACAAGAACCTGGTCGTAGTTTGCCGAAATATCGTTTATACATTTTAAAATCAGCAGGTAATGGGCTTCATAAATACGAGGTTCCCACTGTATGTTTTCGGCGGGATAAGCTAACATCTCAGCAAAAATCTTGGCCGTTTGCGCAGCTCGGTTTGCTGTAGAAGAGATGATGAGTGTTTTTTCATCGATGGGTAGTAAGCGTTGTTTCAGTGTTTCTGCGATGCTCGCAGATCGTGCAATACCATGCTGGATTAGGTCACGTTCGCTATCTTTTTTCGTAAAAGTGTGTTCTTCGGCTTTGCCGTGACGAACAAGGTAAAGTGATTTTTTTTCCATAGCTAAATATACAAATGTTAGCGGAGTATTTTATTCCGACCTATTCGTGCTAGTTTACATTCTTGTTAACAATAATTAGCTATTTTTGTACAAAGGCCAAGCATCAATGGCCTTTGCTGTTTTTTTTTGCCCATAGGATTGATGCATCAAAAAAATAACAGGTGTATCGGTAAGCGGTATTTTACCGTTGTACAATAGAAAGGATACATAATGACAGATAATAACGACAAACTTCTCACGATATCACTAATTGTAGGACTCAAAAATAATTTATCTTATAGCAAGGTTTTTTACCAGAGTTTACGGAAGTTTCACCCGACAACAGAGCTTATTTTTGTGAGCTACGGCAGTAATGACGGCACGGATGAATGGCTTGATCAGTTGGATGATGAATATTTGAAGTATTATCATGACGTCGCACCGAAAACACTATCGGATACCTATAACAAAGGCGTGTCGTTGGCCACTTCCGAACTTGTCGCGTTTTTGCACAATGATATGATTATTTCATCGCATTTTGTAGCACCTTTACAGCAGGCTTATCGTCCCGGAACAGTTCTGTTTTATACCGTTGTGGAACCTCCGATTTTTGCAAAAGATGTACACGATTGGAAGATTATTGCGGATTTTGGTGCTGATTTAGAGACGTTAGACGCAGAAGGTTTTATTCGTTTTACTGAGGAGCGGCTAGCCGATGAACAACTCGTGCCGCATGCGACGACGGATCTTTCCTTTTTTCTCTGTGTAGACCGGGAGGTATTACTAAAAATGGGAGGCTTGGATCCTTTATTTAATCCCATGTTTTGTGAAGATAATGATCTGCTTTTTCGTTTTACACTCCAAAATTTGGAAATGGTACAGGTGCCAGGCGCGCTTGCTTATCATTTTGTGAGTAAAACCTCTCGATTTTCTGTTGATTATGAGCGAAATAGTAAAGCCATAGAACGGGCATCGTCCGCTAACTTTTATCGCAAATGGCGATTCGGTCCATTTTCGCCGGTAAAGCACCGGTATGATTTGGCCGCTTTAGTTCACCATGGAGTGGCTGAAGATATCGCAGCGATAGAACCTTACTTTGCGCAGCTTTATACGGATATCGACGCTACAGACTATATTCGGAGTCAGCAAGCTGCGACGGATTTTGATTTATCTGCACGCATACAGCCTATCGCTAAGCTGGCGAAACATGATATTTTAGTGGAACTGGATATGCGGAAAGTAAACGAGCAGGATTTGGAACGATTACCTTATTTAACCGAAATTATACATCGGAAAATATTTAAGAAGAGAAACTTATTAGGTAGACTGTTTTTTAATAGAAAGAAATTTAGCATCGGACGATTGCGATTCCGGGTAAGGGCTTTAAACCCGTCTGAATTTCAACTTATCGTCAAGAAGTAATAATCAAATCGACTAAATAAACATGAGTTTTTTTTCATTTTTCAGACCATCACTTCCTGCTATTACTTATGCCATCACTGTTTGTAATGAGCATGATGAACTGGAGTTATTATTGTCTTCACTGATTGGTCGAATTGCAGCGCGCGATGAAATTGTTGTTTTACAAGATGTAACCGTAGAAGATCAAGGTGTAACCAATGTCATTAAACGATACGAGTCAAACCTACTTCATGTAACAGCTAAGCTTGAAGGAGACTTCGCTAAATTTAAAAATAACTTGCTGAAATATGCTAAAGGAGACTATTTGTTTCAGATAGATGCTGATGAGCTGCCATCTGATTATTTACTAACTAATTTGGCCAAATTTCTGAGAAAAAATAAAAAAGTAGATTGCTATGCTGTTTCTCGTATCAATGTTGTCGATAATATATCTGCTGATCATCTTACTCGTTGGAATTGGTCGCAAAATAAAGATGGATATATCAATTACCCCGATTTTCAGATGCGTCTTTTTAAGTTGAAAGGAAGCAGTGAAATTTATTGGGTAAATAAAGTGCATGAGCGATTAACCGGTTATAACCGCCTGATGGATTTGCCTATTGATGACTATCGCTTTTCACTTTTGCACAGGAAGGATATCGCCAAGCAGGAAAAACAAAATGATTTTTACGAAACAATTGGGTAGTTTTTAGTTGTTCCTTGTTTGCAAAATACGTTGTTTAATTTGCTCCAATACTATGCACGAAATACGGCTAATCTTCCCAAATATATTTTCTGTTTTTTCCAGATAATCGATTTTTGAAGTTCTTGAATGCAAGTTTAAGACGTACAACATCAATCTTTTTTAGTGCACTGTTCTTTTTTGTCAAGACTTCATTTTTGTATTTCAGATTAGAGATAATTTGCTGGTTGTTGTTTGTCAAGATGGGTAGTACTTTACTATAAATATAGTCTAGTCTAGATTTTATTCGTTCTCCAATCGTAAGCGGCGCTAATGCAGTCTGCACATGCAATTTTGCTTTTTCACCTACCTCAGCGCGTAAATCAGGATCTTTTTTTAACAAAAGCATTGCCGCTGCTGCTGCGGAAATATCAGCATCTGCCCAAGAGTTTTCGAGTCCCGGTATCTCATAATCGTCAGCGGCCGGAATCATGGTGTAAGGAATTAAAAAGCTGTTCTCAGCCGTCATGAATTCTGTATTGGCGGAATACGCAGTAGCGATGACCGGTTTACCCAAAGACATAGCCTCTGCCATCGTTAGGCCAAAGCCTTCTGAGCGGTGAAGCGAGACGTACACATCACATGAAGCCATTAGCGCTTCCAATTTTTTTCGCGGAAGAATTTCATCGACGAGCATTATCGAACTATTATCTGCTATCCGCTGTTTCAAGGCAGCTGATTCTGTTGGAAAATGAGCAGAAGCAGAAGACTTAACGACGAGGCACACCTCCGAGTTATTTTTTCCGAATGCTTGTTCAAAAGCTTCGATAGCCGCATAGGGATTCTTTCGCTGCACCGAGCTGTGATAGTCAAACATCACGAGGAAAATCAACTTATCTTCTGGCAGGTTTAGCGTCTTACGAGAAGCATCCGTGGGAGCGACCTCAACCGCATGCATAAATCTTAAAACCGGCTTGGATGATACTTGAGAGATCGCGTTTAAACAGAAATTGCTGGGAACCCAGATTTCGTCCAGCATATCAATATAATTTTGAAAATGCACCGGAAAATTCTCCAGCTCCCAAGCCCAAAATCCAATGTTGTATTTTTTATTGAAAAAGGGTAATCCTTTGCACTCCATTAAATGAGAAAAGTTTTCCGCATTTACATGAATAAGGTTGATTGGATGTGGATTTTCTTCCGAAAATGTATGCTGTACGGTTTTTTCTTCCTGTACATCTGTTGCTATTCCTTGGCAAAAATCGTGTAAAACAAACGGAAAATCGACTGCATCGAGAGCACGTACGGTACATCGGGCTCCTTCACCCAGCCCAAATTGTTTGTTGATGTGGCCTATTAAATTTACTCCATTTAGTTTGGACATCTGTGAATCAGTATTAGTAAGAGATAGTAAATTAAACCTACGTTGCGCTTTTTTATTCGCCTATATCGTAAACACGCTAATCGAGTCTAGATTTCTATTCATCTGCCGAATGAAGACGTTTAGATAGTTTTTCGCTACGTTCTACATCGTAGAGACGAAATCATGTCAACTATTAATCTGATGTATATAACGAAGATGTTACTGCAAATGTTACAGTCTCGATGATAATAAATCTGTTTAAAATAAACTCGCCATTAAAACAATGTTTGCTGAAATTTGGGGTAGATTGCTTTCGCACTACAATTATCAGATCAACTAAGATTTTTTAATTGTCATATGAACAAGTTTTGTTCCAAAAAGAACAGTTAGGCCTCTTTTTACTTGTTTATTCCGTAGCGCGTTGTTTTTGCGAGGTTTAATTTGGTTTCTTTCCTGATTTTATTGTTGATTTCCCAGTCACGATCGTTCACATAGCCTCTGGCGTGGTCTAGATGGATGCAAATGGCGTGATAACGTATTTGTTTTCCCTTAATCCCGCTATTGATCATTCGCTCGCCAAGTTCCCTATCTTCTCCACCGTACTTCATACGCTCATCAAAGCCATTGACATCTACGATGTCTTTTTTCCATCCCGAAGCGTTGTGTCCATTCCACGTGGGACTCGTGGGAGTAAAACTATTTAAGAGCCAACGAAGGATGGTATTCGTATAGAGCTTGATGTTTTTGAATGATTTTACAAGCCCTTTTGACACAAGCCATTCGGGAGAGAAGCAATCTTGCCGGACAATGTCTTCCTTGGTTATTGCTTTCGAAACAACCATAGGAAGTTTAAGATAACCGCCGGATAAAAACTTATTTACTTCACGTTTTTTAAGGTGCGTTTCGACAAAATCAGCTCTGGGAATACAGTCGCCGTCCGTGAAAATTAGGTATGCTGATTCCGAAGCTTTAATGGCCAGGTTCAATATCTCACATTTTCTAAATCCGTCGTCTGGATGCCAAACATGCTTCAGATTGTGGAATTGATGCTTAAAAGAGTCGATAACCGCTTTTGTTTCCGCTGTTGACCCGTCATCTGCAACAATAACTTCAAAATCGCGGATCGTTTGTACGGAAAAACCGATTAAAACTTTTTCAAGCCATTCTGGAGCATTGTAGGTGCTAATGATAATGGACGCAAGCATAGACTATGACAAATATTTGTTTATCCCGTTAGTACAAATTTTCAGACTCTGCCGAATGGTTTCTTCTAAAAGTAATTCGTTGGCTTCTTTGCGGTCTCGAGACGCTACTTTATGCCAAATATGATACTGCAGGCCCGCGAATTTAAGAAATAATTTTTTTTGACCGGCATTTAATAACCGAACAACAAGCTCCGAATCTTCGGTGCCCCAGCCGGAAATATCTTCATTATAACCGTTAACAGCTACTACAGCTTCTTTCCAAAAGGCCATGTTGCATCCTCTGGTATAATGGCGATATCGGCCCCTGGTTTTATATCTTTTGGCAAAAAGTGGCGCTATCCAGGGTAACCGTGTGCTATTTAACGTATTTCGCGTATGCTGACGCAACACACGGAGATCAGGCAATTCTCCGTCTTCGAGTAATTTTTTTGAATAATCTTCCGATAGCATGGCGCGACTACCCACTACCAAGTGTCCGGGCTGCCGTATGGAAAGATGATCTTTAATGAAGTTTTTATCCAGGATAATATCGCCGTCAATTTGTATAATATATTCGCCTGTCGCCTGTGCAATTGCTTTGTTACGGATATGGGATAGGCGAAAACCGTGATCTTCATGCCAAACATGAACAAGTGGCAGGGAAAGTTTTTGCTGATACAACGAAATGAGGTCGCGCGTATCTTCCCGAGATCCGTCATCGGCTATGATAATTTCATCGGGCATGACTGTTTGTGCTGCAACACTATCAAGACACAGTTGTAACGCCTGCGGCCAATTGTAAGTGGATATCACAAGGGATAGAAGAGGGGTTTTAGACATGAAAAATACTTAAAGTGTCTCGATGATATTTTTTAGTGTAGCCATAATGTTATCCCAATTATAATGCCGATTTACATAGGCAATTGCCTTTCCGTTGACCGTGTTTGCGATTGCTGGTGTCGAAACGTACGCGTGCACCTTTTGTTCGAAATCGCTTTGCGATGTGTAGTAGTTGGCTGCATAATCACTTTTTATGCAATGCCCTTTCATCACGTCGGATTGCCCGTTTACCAAGGCTGTTTTACCCATTTTCATGGCTTCTAACAAAAGAAGGGATAAACTTTCATTTTTTGACGGATTGACGACAAACGCTGCGGATTTTATTAAAGCTATTTTTTCTTCCTCACTGACAAAGCCGGTATAAATGATGTCAGGATGATCGACCTTATCTTGAAAAAGTCGCCCGGTTAAAACGAGCTTAAAATCTCCTGGATACTTTGCTTTATAGCCTACAAACCAAGGGATAAGTTTGCCCATCTTCGAATCGCATACTCGACCAAAAAAATGCATGTACTGCCCGTCAATGTTAAATTTTTGATGTACGGTTTCGGCTTCTTCTGTGTTTGAATCGGTTTCTACACCTACAGCAACAATCGAATTTTTAGCCATTTTTTTTCCGAATATACGTTTAGCTAATGCCCTCTCTTCTTCGGTATTGAAAGCGATGTTTGCCACAGCGGTAAACACGTTTGTTTGTATAGATCGAAACAAATCTCCTTCATTGTGCGCCGTTGGTATCAATATGGTCTTATGCGGGGCAATCAGTGCGCCGAATATGGATGAAGGATACGGGTAAGACATGATGATTATTGCCTTGTATTCTTCTTTTTTCTGTTCGAGATACTGCAACAGATCGGGTGAATAGAATCCGTGCGTTTTCAGCATTTCCGTTTCTTTCGCTACGCCAAAATTCCATTTTGGGATGATATTTGCACAAAACTCTAATAAGCCAATCCTAAAAAGTGTTCGACGAAGCTTTCGAGCCCATTTGGATTTCTTACGTAACGTGCCGTGTTCGTGTCTGTCGTATGGGCGGCACGAAAAACGGATGACGTTGATGCCGTTTATTTCTTCTTTTGATTGGGTGTAGTATTCTTCAAAAGTGTTATAATTCACAATTTTTGTTGTGAGAATGTCGACTTCATAGGTAGGCGAAAGACGTTCCGCTAACATTTTGCAATGGATTTCTGCTCCTCCATTTACTTCTTTGCCGTATTGACAAACTACAAAACAAATCTTTTCCATTATAATAAAACGATATAGGCAATGTCCTGGCTACAATTTATTGTGTTGTGCTTATTAAAAAAGGCGTTGCGAATAGTTATTTGATGTTCTTCAAACGTTCGATAACCATCTTTGGGCTGACCAAATCAATCGCTTCCACACCATCGCACAGGCATGACTTATTGCCGTAAATGGAACTTGGCCGATTAGGATGATTTACTTGAATGCAATCTTGTATTGCCTGCCCATAGCCCAAAAATCCAGCATAAGGATGCGTTGCTCCCCAAATCGAAATACAGCGTGTGCCGACCAAAGAGGCCATGTGCATTCCAGAAGAATCCATGCTGAGCATCACATCCAGGTTACTGATCAGGTCGAGTTCTGTTTGCACAGTTAAGTTGCCAATGGTGACATGTACGTTCGCATGTTTAGTACGCCAGGCTGTAGCTATTTCCTGCTCCTGTTTGCCACCCCCAAAGATAAAAAAATCATGCTGTGGAAAAGCAGCAAATACATTTTCCCAATTGCTCAATTTCCATACCTTATACGGATGCTGGGCAAAAGGCGCTAGTCCCAATTTCAACGTCGGACGTTCCATAAGTGCAGCGTACGATGCAGGAACCGGGCGTTCTTCTTTTTTTAGCGTATGATCGAGTTTTAACGAAAAACCCAAGCTGCGGAAGACATCGGCATAACGTTCCACCGTTGGCCGTAATGGCTGAAAATTCTTTTTTCTTTTGCGGGTAAGGTCTTTTTTTTGATTTCTTCCCTTATCAAGTACCGCCAATCGATAACCAGCCGTCTTAAAAAACAGGGTGAGGATACGTGAACGGATATTATTGTGTAAATCGGCAACGTAATCGATGTCGTACTTTTTTAATTCATGGTACAAGCGCCAAAGTCCTTTAGGACCTTTATGTTGCTCATCAGGCAGGATTGGTACGAATGTCAGATTAGGAATATCCTGAAAAAAAGCCGAAAAGTGCGCACGGCTAACCATCAACAGCTCAATTTGCTTGTTTTGCGCCTGGAGCTCACGAAGGACGGATGCGACCATGGCGACATCGCCCATGGCCGAAAAGCGTGTGACCAATACTCGGATTTTCTTCATCGATAGCGTTTATGTGGATTTTCCGTAAAGTACAGGATTTAAAGCAGGGTCGTTGTACATTTTCATTTGTTTGTACACCTTCATGACTTTGCTACCATTTTCAATATCAGCCAAGAGCTCATCAATACTGCGAGATAAGTCCACCCGTTGTTCCAGCAAGATCGTCAACTTATTTTGGCAAGCAATAAGATGCTGTTCATCTGCATCTGTACGCTTGGTTTCTTGCTCCATATGATATATTTTCAAAGCTAAGATCGACAAACGATCGATTGCCCAAGCCGGACTTTCTGTATTGATGCGTGCGGCGTCTTTGGCAACTACGCCGGCAAATAATTGCAGGTAGTAGCTGTCAATATACTCTACTGTATCGGTGCGAAACTGATTGGATTCATCGATGCGTCGTTTCCAATACAGCCCTTCTTTAGGATCTATAACGGGATTTCTAACCACATCTTCCATGTGCCATTGAACGGTGTCGATCCAACATTTTAAATAAAGCAGATGCGCTAAGGAGCTGCTATCGTGCGGATTGGCAATTGGATGGTCAATGTGATCGTGCACATGGTAATCATCAATCGCTTGCTGGAATATCTTGTTGGCAATTACGCTAATCATAGGCGCAAAGATAATAATAAATTGTAGTTTTTGTGGATTGCCCGTTTGCTTGTTCTTTTTCGAAAAAAGAACTATCTGCTGGCTGAAAAGCGGAGTTCCGTTTGGATTTCGTTAAAAAAGATTGAGCAGCACATGCGGAAATAAGCCGAATAATACCGTTAATAAAGCCAATATATAGCCGATGATTTCTAAAAATTTGGACGCGGTAGCCGGCTGTGCTGTCGGTTGTTCTGTCTGCCGTAAAAAGGCATACAACGGAATCCTAAAATAAAAGAAGAGCGAAATGACCGCCGTTAGCGCGCCTACTACCAGCAAGGCCAGAATGGCCAAATCTCCGGATGATTGATAAAGATCGAAAACGGCAGAGAACACCATCAATTTGCCGATAAAACCAATCGTTGGCGGCAAGCCGATAAGCGAGATCGCGACAACGGTGAATGCGGTAAACAGCATGGGGAAGCTTTTTCCCAAACCTGCGTATGACTGGAGTTGGGTAGATCCTGTTTGCTGTTCCAACCGATCGATGAAAATGAACGTCGCTAAGTTCATGATGACGTAAGCAACCATGTAGAACATTAAATAGCTGTGCGCATCTTGGTAGGCAAAGATAGCCATCATTAGAAAACCCGTGTGTCCAATAGACGAATAAGCCATCATGCGTTTTACATCACGCTGCCGTAAGGCTGCAAGATTTCCGACCAACATGCTTGCTATAGCCACTACGATAACAAGCCACACGCTGAGTTCGGAAAAGAAAAATGCGGTAGACGACCAGGCTTGATACAGTCTGGTAAACAAGATGAGTGCGCCAACTTTTGGCACCGTAGAAAGGAAGGCTGTAATAGCTGTTGGCGAACCTTGGTAGACATCAGGGCTCCAAAGATGAAACGGAACGAAGCTTAATTTAAATCCGATACCAACAAAAACGAAAAACAGCGCAAGCACCAAGATACTTTGCGGAGCAACCATTAAACCTTGCATATGTTGCGCAGATTGAAAGTCAAGATCGCCTGTGAGTCCGTATATCAACGATAAACCGTAAAGCATCACGGCGGCACAGACAGATCCAAAGAGCGCATACTTCATGGCGGCTTCAGATTGTGCCTTATTGCCCGAAAAATAACCGACCAGTACGTAAGAAGCGATCGATACCGTTTCGATTCCGATAAATAACAAGAGCCAGTTGCTGCTGCTACTCAAAATATTTACGCCTAAGGTCGCGGCGAGCAATACGCTGTACACATCGCCGTTATTGTTTTCGCGGTGTCGCTGTTGTATAAAGATTGCTGTAATAATAGCGCCGGCGGTGATTACCATGCGAGCTTGTGTGCCGAGAGTGTCTACGAGCCACATTCCCGAAAAGCCGCTTGCTGAAATGTTGAGCTGTTCTGTAAGGAAAAATAAGGTAATCAGCATGCTGCATATCGTCAGTACAAAAGTGCTCATTTGCCATCTTTTTTCTAGAAAAAGTGCACAAAGTATACTGCAGATAAAGCCGATGATAAGGGCGAGTTCGGGTTTGAATAATGGAACTGCCGCAATGATTTGATCGAGTATGGTGCTAATGGAAACGTTCACGATATAATGCTATTAAGACCTATAAGTAGGGTTTAATGACTTCAAGTAGTTGGAGAACCGATGCATTCAGCTTATGGAATACCAGCGATGGCATAATGCCAAGCAATAAGGCAAGCGTTAGCGCTGGAAATAAAATAAACTGTTCTCTTCGGTTTAGATCGGTCAATGCGCGGTGCCAGGCTTTTCCGCCTTGTAGCCGTGTCTCTCCGAAAAACATACGCTGCAAGGTCCATAAAAAATAAGCCGCACTCAGTAATATGCCGATAGAGCCGCCTAAGGCCATCCAACGTGGAATGCCTGTTGACATACTTTCGGCATTGAAAGCGCCAATGATGACGAAGGCCTCACCAATAAATGCCGAAAAGCCAGGTAATCCGAGCGATGCAAAAAATGCAATCGCTACGTAAGCTGTATATTTGGGCATGATACTGGCTAAGCCACGAAAGTTATAAATATACCGATCGTGCACGCGGTCATAAATCACACCGACCAAGAAAAATAGTGCAGCGCTAAGGAAACCATGCGACACCATCTGAAACATGGCGCCTGAAAGACCTTCGGCGGTCAGCGAAGCGATGCCCAAGAGCACAAAGCCCATATGTGATACCGATGAATAGGCAATCATTCGTTTCAGATCTTTTTGTGCCAATGCATTGAGCGCGCCGTATAAGATGGAAACAACACCAATGAGCGCAATCCACCAGTTGGTTTGTGCTGCGACATCTGGAAAAATGCTGTAACATATACGGATGATACCATAACCACCGATCTTCAGCAAGATTCCAGCAAGAATAATGGATACGGGTGTTGGTGCTTCGACGTGTGCATCTGGCAGCCAGGTATGCAAAGGAACAATAGGAACCTTGATAGCAAATGCGAAAAACAAAACCACGAAGCCGATCATACGCGCCGGCACACCGAAAATCTCGTGGTAATTGCTCAGCAAGCTGAAAAATGAACCATCGCTGTAATTGTTCGGGTCCATCATGAGTAACATGTTGAACGTATGCGCGCCTGTGGCGGGGTTAACGACCGAAAAGTACAGGCCAACAATAACCAGCAACATCAAAACGGAACCCAATAGCGTATAAATGAAAAACTTGATAGCCGCATATTCCCGACGCTCACCGCCCCAAATACCAATCAGGAAGTAGAGTGGGAGCAGCATGACTTCGTAAAACACGTAGAAAAGGAAAAAATCCAGGGCGGAAAATATGCCCATAACGGCCATATTCAATAGCATCAATAAAGCAAAATAGCCTTTTGGACTTTTTTCTACCTGCCAGGAAGCTCCGATTCCCATCAACATCACGAGCGTACTTAACACGAGTAGGGGCAACGAAATGCCGTCGATACCGATAAAATAGTCGATTTCTAACTGGCCGATCGCACCAAGATCTAAACGTATCCAGGATAATTGCTCTACAAATTGATATCCGGCCGCTTGATTAATGCCGCCCAAATGTGGATCAAATTGTTGATATAAAAAGAGAGATAATGCAAATTGAACAACGGTGAAACCCAACGCAATATATTTATAGCTTGCCCGCGCAGCGGATGGCAAGGCTAAAATCAGCAAAGTAGCAACAAGCGGTAGAAATATGAGTATGGATAGTAAGCCCATTTCTATTTAATTAACAAATAAAGAATTCCCAAAATAACGATAGCCAGCGCAAAGCCGAAATAACCTTGGAGCTGTCCGTTTTGTACATGTCTAACGAGATGGCCGAGATAATAGGCGCTGTTGGCTACCAAGTTGACGAAGCCATCCACCATTTTTTTATCAATCCAGTGCATGGCTCCTGATAGGCGCAAGGTGAAATAGGTGAAAAATTTAGTGAGCCCATCCACAACTGATCGATCAAAACGATAGAGAATATGACTTAGGCGTACGCTGCTTTTTACAAAGACAACGTCGTTAAATTCGTTGATGTACCCCTGCTTATTGGCGAAGCGCACCCATTTGTTATCAGCACTTAGCGGATATTTTTGTTTAACATACCAACGCCAGCCGATGGCCCAGGCTGCGATAGCGCCTAAAGTCAAAAAAATCGGAACAATTGTATGCAGGATGTGCACGGCCGGCATGCTATTTTCAACGTGAAATGTATGGAGTATCCAGGCACTGTGGTAATCCAACGGATGCCATGCAAAAAATAAGAACAGACTACATATTGCTAAAAACAACATGGGGTAAAGCATGCTGCGCGGAGCATCGTGTATAGCTGGTTTACCACCGTCTACCGTTTGCTGTGCAAAGGAGCCAAAAAATGTTTTAAAGAGTAATCTGCCGATATAAAAGGCGGTCAATATACTCACCAATATGAGCACTACCGGAATAATCATGTGTAGACCGCCTTGATGTATTCCCCATTCCAATGCACGAATAACGATGCTGTCTTTGGAAAGAAAACCCGAGGTTAGCGGAAATCCGGCCAACGCCAGGGAGGCGACGAGCATGCAAATAAATGTTTTGGGCATGTAACGGCGCAAAGCACCCATATTACGCATATCCTGCGGATCAAAATCCAGTTGCTGCTGTTCTTTAAAATGCACCATTTCGTGGATCACAGCCCCTGCCGAAAGGAATAGTAAACATTTAAAGAAGGCGTGTGTCGCCAAATGAAACATAGCACTGTCCCAAGCGCCAATGCCTACAGCTACCATCATAAATCCAAGTTGAGAAATGGTAGAAAAGGCTAAGATCTTTTTTATATCGTACTGTCCTAACGCAAACACAGCAGCAGAAGCGGCGGTGATCGTGCCGATAATGCCAATAACGAGCAGTACGCCGCTGTTGAATAACGGGAACACCGTGCAAAGTAAAAATACGCCTGCCGCCACCATCGTCGCTGCGTGGATTAAGGAGGAGACGGCGGTAGGTCCTTCCATAGCATCGGGTAACCAAACATGTAAAGGAAATTGTGCCGATTTGGCCATTGCTCCCAGAAAGAAAGCGAGACCCGCAAAGGTTACCCAACCAGCATTTTTGTCAAGCGCTTGTACAACGCCTGTTTTATCAAAGAGCGCTACCAAATCAAGTGTGCCCATGTTGGCGTATACCAAGGCAATCCCGATAAGAAAACCAATATCGCCGATACGGTTGATCAGAAAAGCCTTTTTATTGGCCGCCACAGCAGCAGCGCGCGTGAACCAAAAACCAATAAGCAGGTAGGAAGCAAAACCTACAAGCTCCCAGAAGATATACAGCTGCAATAAGTTGACGGAAATTGTGAGGCCAAGCATGGCAAAGCAAAATAAACTGAGATACATCCAATAACGGTGCAAGCCAGGATCGCCTTTCATGTAAGCGCGCGAGTAGATGTGCACTGGCAACGCGATGAGGCAAACGATGAGCTGCATCAACACGGTGAGGTTATTTAATAATATGCCCACTTCGAACGACTGTTGGCCGATTGTAAACCAATGCATTCGCTCAACGATGCTGCTGCTATTCCATACGGTGGTGAAAACGAAAAAAAAGCTGAGGATGGTGCTAATCACGATGGCTAACAAGGCTATATTGCCTTGCGTCGATTTTTTACCAACAATAGCCTGTAGCAAAAATGCGATGAAGGGCATGAGCACCACCAGGATGCTCGCAACGGTTGGCGATATGTTAAGCAAGGCGTTCACGTTAGTCTTTTAGCTCGTTTACGTTGGATGGATTGATGGTTTTAAAATGACGATATACATTTAAGATAATAGCCAGCCCGACAGCCACGGCTGCCGCTGCGAGTACGATCGCAAAAAGAGCGAAGACTTGCCCCGCGTAATTCACGTTATCATAACGCGAGAATGCAACAAAATTAAGGATGGATGCATTGATCATCAACTCCACGCCAACCAAAATCATAATCGCATTTTTCTTGGCTAATACCGCGTAAAGGCCGATGCAGAAAATAATGGCGCTCACCACAAGGAAATGGGTTATGGTAATCATTTATTTTCCTCCTTTCTGGATAAATGTGCCGCGCCGATCAAAGCCATCATCAGAAAGATGGATATGACTTCAAAAGGCAACACATACTGCGTCATAAACTTGAAGCCCAAGGCCTGTATATTGTTGTCTGTCGATAGAATTATGCTCTGCTTGCGCTCGGCACGCACTATCCATTCGGGCATCTCTTCTGCCCAGCGGATAAAACTGTAGAGCATGACGCCCAAAAATGCGAGTGACAGGCCGATCGATTGCCAGTTGGGCAGTGAAATAAATTGCTGCTTTACCGATTGCAGATCCTGCAATAACTCTTTGCTCGAAAGCATAAATGCAAAGATCAGGAGGATCAACACGCCACCAACATATACTAATATTTGGGTGATGGCGACAAAATCTGCCAATGCAAAGAGGTAAAGCCCCGCCATAGCAAACAGCACAATAAACAAGAGAAAGAGGGCACGCGCCGTGTTTCGGATATTGACCAAGAGGAGCGCCGATAGAATGGCCATAGCAGCAAACGCATAAAATAAAAGCAGATCGATAGGCATTATCTTTTCTTAGCCGCCTCCTTTTCAGCTTGAAATTTTGTCCATTCTTCTTTTCGCTGTTCTACCTCCTGGTCTGACATGTCTGAAAAACCATAGATCAGGTCGGTGAGCTTTTGTGTAGTTCGATCGTATTGATTGGTCATCGTGATGCATTCGGTGGGGCATACTACGGTGCACAAGCCACAATACATGCACTTAGCCATGTCGATATCAAATTTTGCCGGATACAACCTTTTTACGCTGCCGTCGGATGTTTTTCCGATCGCTTCCGGCGATTTGATCGCTTGTATATCGATACAATCTACCGGACAGGCTTTTGCACAAAGGTCGCAGACAATACAATCGTCAATTTCAACTTCCAGTTGATAGCGTGCCACTTCCGGGATGGGCATTCGCTCTTTTGGGTACTGTACGGTGGCGACGCCTTCCTGCTGTTTGAAATAGTTTTCATCGCGGACATCTAAAATCGCACGCGACTTTCTCGCCGCAAAGAGGTGGCGAACGGTTAACGTTAATCCCTTAACAGCCGTTAAAAATCCCTGTATAGTCGTTTTTAGTACCAAATCTTACAGCATTACGATTATTCTCCACAAACCGGATATGGCTAAACATACGAAGGCCACCGGAATTAATACTTTCCAACAAAGTGTCATCAATTGATCGGCTCGAAAGCGGGGTAAGGTCCAACGGATCCACATCTGCACGCCAACGATAGTCAATGATTTTAGCAAAGTCCAGAAAATGCCCCATCCCAAACCTGTCGTCCAGTCGGCAAGCCGAATCGAACCGATGTTTGGAAGCATACTGTTCCAGCCGCCTAAAAAGATAACTGCTCCTAACACGGCTACCAAAAACATCATGGCGTATTCTGCCAAAAAAAGAAATGCAAATTTAATACCGCCGTATTCGGTATGGAAACCGCCAATCAACTCGGATTCGGCTTCCGGAATATCAAAAGGTGCACGATTACATTCTGCCAATGACGCAATAAAGAAAATGACGTACACGATCAGTAGGTGTGGTGCTTGAAAGATATGCCAGGCGAAAATACCTCCGACATCAGTAACGTCCCAAAACCCCATAAAGTAAATCGGCGTTGGCGAGTTAATACCTTGCAGGTAGGCAATATCATTCAGGTTTAACGTTTGCGTAATCATAACGGCGGCAATCAGTGATAATCCCATCGGAATTTCGTAGGAAACCATCTGCGCAATCGCACGAATGGCGCCGAGTAAAGAATACTTATTGTTTGATCCCCACCCTGCCATCAAAATACCAATAGCATCGATAGAAACAACGGCCATGATAAAGAAGAGACCCGTATTGGTGTTGGCCGGAATGAAATCTGGCGCCCACGGTATAACGCTGAAACCGATGAATACTGCTGTGAAAATGACGATGGGAGCCAGCGCAAACAATGCCTTGTCTGCTGCAGAGGGGGTGATAAATTCTTTTTGGAGCAATTTCAGAATATCGGCCATGGTTTGCACCAGACCGTATTTTCCTGTCTCCATCGGCCCTAATCGATCTTGTACAAAACCCGCAATTTTACGCTCCGCATAAACTGCAAACAACGTAAAGCCCGCGATAAATAGGAATATGGCGATCGGTACTGCGATATGAACGATAAATTCGGACAAATTTACTTTTTTAGAATAATTCTTAATTGGATGCAAACATACATAAAACGTTGCAAAAGCTCATAAAAATAGACAAAATATACTAATGTAGTAGATAATTTGTTTGGGCTATGACAGAAAGATGATGGATGAAAGATAGCGTCATTTTGCCAGCATGGGGTGTAGATAACAAGGCGCATTGTAGCGTTCTGCGTAAACCTTTCGTTCTCCGGATTGTCTTATTTAATAAAAGAAGAAATATGAGAATAGTAAATATTGGTTTTTTGATGGTGATGGTGTTTTTGTTAGCTAGCTGCGCATCACGCAAGACTGGATCGACTGCATCGACAGACGGCGTTTCGATTACCGGTCAACAATGGCAATTGATAGAGTTAAAAGGAAAGGCCGTGCCTGCAAAAGTAAACGGGAAAATGCCGCATCTGCTGTTTTCTGAGGAAGATGGACGTTACAGCGCCACAGGTGGTTGTAATGGTATAGGCGGTGAATACACGTTAGCTAAAAACAATGGCCTGAAATTTTCGAAGGGAATGTCTACGATGATGGCTTGCGAAAATATGGAGATTGAAAATGGCTTAAGACAGGTTTTTGAACAAGCTAGTCGCTATGCTGTAGACGGAAATAGCTTGCTGCTGTATGGAGACGGTGAAACGCAACTTGCAAAATTTGTGGCAGTCGTTGATCAAACAGATAAGCTGACCGGTACCTGGGAACTTGATTACGTAATGGAACCTGGAAGCTCATTTGATTCTTTATACGCAGCGAAGAAGCCAACGATCACGTTTGATGTGGCGAATATGAAATTGAACGGCAACAGCAGCTGCAATAACTTTTCGGGTAAACTAGACGTGAAAGGCAACCAACTTAATTTTGGCCCGATGGCGGCGACTAGAATGGCTTGTCCGGGAGCTGGCGAACAAGTGTTTTTTAACCATTTGGAACGCGTAAACGCGTACGATGTGCAGGGCGACACCCTCACCATGATTATGGGCGATATCGTGGTTATGCGCTGGAAAAGAAAGTAAACTGTTTAGATCTTAAAATCGAGGCATAAAAAAAGCGCAGATCATTCGTCTGCGCTTTTTTTATGTATGGACTAATTGTACTTAGCGTTTGCTGCTTTCTACATAGTCACGTGTCGTTTCGCCAACATAAACTTGACGAGGGCGACCGATAGGCTCTTTATTGTCACGCATTTCTTTCCATTGTGCAATCCAACCTGGAAGACGACCCAAGGCAAATAATACGGTAAACATATCTGATTCGAATCCTAGTGCACGGTAAATGATACCCGAATAGAAGTCAACATTTGGATATAATTTTCTGTCGATGAAATACTGATCGTTTAATGCCGCTTCCTCAAGACGCTTTGCAATATCGAGTACAGGATCGTTTACACCTAGCTTTTCTAAAATATCATCACATGCTTTTTTGATGATTTTCGCACGTGGATCAAAGTTTTTGTATACACGGTGTCCGAAGCCCATTAAGCGGAAAGGATCATTCTTATCTTTTGCTTTCGCCAGGTATTTCTCTGCATCACCGCCATCATTTTTGATTGCTTCCAACATCTCGATCACCGCCTGATTGGCGCCGCCGTGCAATGGTCCCCATAGGGCATTGATACCAGCAGAAATCGATGCGTAAAGGTTGGCGTTTGAAGAGCCTACGATACGTACAGTAGATGTAGAACAGTTTTGTTCGTGATCAGCGTGAAGAATAAGCAAGGTGTGCATGGCACTAATCACGACAGGATCAAACGTGGTTTCACCAGTTACTTCGCCGAAAATCATGTGTAGGAAATTCTCGATATATCCTAAACTATTTTTTGGATAAACGATGGGTTGGCCCAGTGATTTTTTCTGAATCCAGGAAACAATTGTTGGCATTTTTGCCAATAAGTTGATGATTGTCTTATCTTCTTCCTCATCCGTAGGATTCGGGTTTAACGACTCTGGATAGAATGCAGATAATGCACCTACCAAACAGGACAATTGTCCCATCGGGTGCGATTTTGACGGAAATCCGGCGAAGAAATTTTTCATGTCTTCATGGATCAACATCTGTTTTCTAATATCCGCACGGAACTTTTCTAACACCTCTTTGCTAGGAAGCTCTCCATAAATCAATAAATAAGCGACTTCGATGAAAGTTGATTTTTCAGCCAATTGTTCGATAGGGTAACCACGGTAGCGTAGTACACCTTCTTCACCGTCCAAAAAAGTAATTGCACTTTTTGTAGCGCCCGTGTTTTTGAAACCTGGGTCAAGTGTGATATATCCCGACTGATCGCGCAGTTTCGAAACATCAATTGCCTTCTCGTTTTCAGTACCAATAATAACTGGCAGCTCATAGGATGCACCGTCTAAATTTATTGTTGCTTTATCCGACATATTTAATAATCTAGTTTCTACAAATGTATAAAAATCAGTGATAAATTCTAATAAGCGCAGAAATTAAAATGACACGAATGCGTCATTTTAGGCTGATTTATCCTGTTGCGCGGCGAAAATCGAGCGCTATTTGCAATACCACATTCACGTCAGTAAACTCCGTAAAGAGATACCAATCTGGTTTTTATTTGTAATATTGACAATCATAACAGCGGCGTAAATATCCATCTGAAAAATGCTGAACAATAGGTCGATTACATCGATGATCTATTGCGAACTTTACAGAAAAAATAAAAAAAAAATAGAAAAAGTTTTTGTTGTTACGAAATTTTCGTAATATTGTGATATGTTAGTAATGCAATTATGGAAAAGTTAACGATTCAGGAAGAAGAGGCAATGTTGTCAATATGGCAATTGAATGGTGGTTTTGTAAAAGAAGTGCTGGATAATTTGAAAGGAGAGAAGCCGCCCTATACGACCTTGGCCTCAACCATCAAAAATCTGGAAAAGAAAAGTTATGTGAAGGCGGTGAAGTATGCAAATGCAAAGCGGTATGAACCACTGATATCCGAAGCAGAGTATAAAGGTAAGTTTATGAACAATTTTGTGGGCGACTACTTTAAAAGCTCCTATAAGGAGATGGTTTCATTTTTTGTGAAGGAGGAGAAACTTTCAACCGAAGAATTGGCCGAGATCATGGATATGATTAAAAATAATAAATCGTAGCTTATGCATTCTCTACTCGCTTACATCGTGCAGGTCAATATATTACTGGCCATTGTATATGGAGGCTATATGCTTCTGCTGAAAAACCTGACATTTTACCAGTTAAATCGGGTGTATTTTTTATCGGGGGTATTATTTGCTCTAATTTATCCTTTTTTGGATATTCGATCGCTTTTTCAACAACATATCGAGCCGGTGGGCGAGTTGATTGCATTTATGCCAAATCTTTCGTTAACAGAAAAGCAGCAGGGCATCTACACCTTGGAAAACTTGCTGTATGGGATTATTTCCCTTGGGCTACTTTGGTTTGCTGCACGGCTGTGCATACAGCTCTTTAGCTTGCTTCGTATACACTTCCATTCTGTGGAAGCAGCATGGAAGAACTACCTTTACCGGAACGTATTATTCCCCATCGTTCCGTTCTCGTTTCTGAACAAAATCTATGTAAATAAGGAGCAGCATCAAGAGTTGGAGCTCCACGATATTTTTGAACATGAAGATATTCACGTGAAAGGCCTTCACAGCTTGGATATCTTGTGTTTCGAAATCCTACTGATCGTTTGTTGGTATAACCCCTTTGTATGGCTTATGCGCAGCGCTGTACGTCAAAATTTAGAGTTCCTGACTGATCAACAGGTGCTTAATAAGGGGATCGACCGGCAGACCTATCAGTATTCATTGTTGCATGTATCGAAGCAGGGCACTTCGGTAGCTATTAGCAATCAATTTAATTTTAAACTTTTAAAAAAGCGCATCATGATGATGAACAAAAAACGATCATCCAAGCTCCAACTGAGCAATTATGCTTTCCTGCTACCGATCATTATCTTCTCGGCAGGTGCATTTACGGTGACAAAAGCGGATGATCATATTATTGAGGTGGTTAACATTGCGAAAGAGACGGATGTTTCCGAGCTGGGTCGGGTATTGCATAATGACGGTTCCACGTTAACCGATACCTTAAACGTGACGGATGAGAAGCGGTTGGATACGTTGAAGATTGTCGAATTTAAAGCAGATTCGGAAGATTTCTCTGAAATTGCTGGAAAAGTTACCGGCGTGTCTGTCTTTTCGGACACGACTAAATCAAGTACAAAAACGGTCATTTTTCGCGGTTCAGAAGGGACGATGAAAGCGCCGCTTTTTATTGTCGACGGCGTAAAACAGGGAGTGCTGTTCGATACTAACGAACTAAATCCCAATAATATTGCTTCCATTGAGGTTCTGAAAGATGTAGCGGCTGTTTCCACTTTTGGTGAAGAGGGAAAAAATGGCGTTGTGAAAATTTTTACCAAAAAATCCGGCGGTGGCGCGGCGACAAATCTTTTGTTACATAAATCGGATACAAGTAAGGTTCAGAACATATCGAGAGTCGTTGTCAAGGGGAGTAAAACGGAAACTATTGGGAGTCTTGGCTCTATACTTCCTGTCGGCACGGCTCTAGAGGCGAAACCATTAATTATTTTGGACGGCGTTGAAAAATCAGATCGAAGTATGAGTGATATCAATCCAGATGATATTGACAATGTTAGCATACTGAAAAATGCCAGCGCTACCGCTATCTACGGCGATAAGGGGGCGAATGGTGTGATTATTATCACAACCAAAGTCGGAGTAGCAAATAAAACAAAAACTGTACAGGGTGTCCCGCTAACTAAGAGCGACAATAAAGAAGTTGTAGTCGTAGGTTATGCGACAAAAAATAGAAGGCTTGCAGGGGATTCTTTTTACAATGCCAACGATCCGGAAAGCCTTAAAAAGTTTTTGGAAAACAATCGTGCAAATATCGATTTGAAAAGCGATGTGGTATTGGTCATCAATGGCAAGGTAGCAAGTGAAGCCGATTTGAAGAATGTCAAAGCAGCGGATGTTTCACAAGTTGGTGCAATCGATCTGACGGAGAAAAACAGCAACCTGCCGAAAAATATGGTCGGTTTGTTATTTTTAAAAGATGGTAACCCCCGCGTGAATCGAGGTGCATCAGCCTCTGTATACAATGCGACAAAGAAAATAGAATTGGTGGTCAATCCTGATAAGAAGGATGCACCCTACATTGAACGCAAATAGGCTCTCGTGTGCCTAAAACACGCAGGGAAAGAATTTGTTTAGTTAATAGTAAAAAGGAAATACCGTCGATGCCCCACATCGCACGGTATTCCGCATTATTTCGTATTAAGATTGGTCATCGTGAGTTCGATGCCGATCGTTACAAAACTCTGGATCATCTTCACCGCATGATCAATCAGCGCAGGAAGATCTTTCTGCTCATCATGATCAAAAGGCCCTAGTACGTAATCGACTTGTCTTCCTTTCGGGTAATTGTCGCCAATACCGAAGCGCAGACGCGGATAGTTTTGCCCGCCACAGGTTGCTTCGATCGAGCGCAGTCCATTATGACCGGCCGCCGAACCTTTTGGTTTTATGCGTAGCGATCCAAAGGGGATAGCGAGGTCATCTACAACGACCAATACATTTTCTAAAGGAACTTTTAGTTGTTGCATCCAGTAGTTCATTGCTTTTCCGCTCAGGTTCATAAACGTCGTCGGCTTGATCATGTAAACATTTCTGCCTCGTTGCTTAAATTCGGTGTAATAGGCCAGCTTTAAAAGTGACCACGTAGCACCAGCCTGTTTGGCAGCTTCATCGACCACCATAAAGCCAATATTGTGGCGTGTATCTTCGTATTCTTTCCCGATGTTTCCTAGTCCGACGATTAAGTAATTCATGCTTGCAAAAATAAAGAATAGATATTAGATAGTATATAGCTGTTGTGTCATCAAAAAAAAGGCATCGATTGCTCGATGCCTTCCAAATAACCAAGAAGGTTAACCTTATTTTTTACCGCCTTTTGCTGCTTTCGCTGCTTCTTGCTCTGCTTGACGTAGAGCACGAGACATGATAACAGAAACGATGGTATCGTCACCATTGTTAAGTACTTTTGCGTTTTCTAACGTAATTTGTCTAACACGTACTGATTTACCAACTTCCAAAGATTCCAAAGCAACTTCGATTTCTTGAGGAAGGTTGTTAGGCAATGCTTTTACACGAAGTGTACGTAATTTCTGTACCAATTTACCACCCATTTTAACACCTGGAGATGTACCGGTCAATTTGATAGGAATATTAACAGAAACTTCTTTATCGTCAAATAATTCCAAAAAGTCAACGTGTGTAACCACGTCTGTTAATGGGTGAAATTGAGCTTCTTGAACGATAGCTCTTGTTTTTTTGCCATCTAAATCCAATTCTACGAATACCACATCTGGTGTGTAAAGAACTGGCTTCAAATCAGCTGCGGATACAGAAAGGTGCGTTTGCTCTTTACCACCGTAAACAACAGCAGGAATATTTCCTTCGTAACGTAACTCTTTAGCATCTCTTTTCCCTACGTTCTGTCTTACAGAACCGCTAATAGCAATTGATTTCATTGTTTTAGTATTAAATTTGAGGTGCAAAAATACAGTAAATATTTAATAATTAAAACTTAATGTAAAAATAAAGAGCCGATCTACTTGACCGGCTCTTCCTGTTTATACTATTGTTTGCTTAATATTTGCTTATTTGATGTCAAACAGATCGGAAATCGATCCGTGCTCATTCACGTTTTTGATAGCGTTTGCAAAAAGATCGGCAGTAGAAAGCACGTTAATTTTGCCGCACTTTTTAGCCCGCTCGGCATCCAATTGGATCGTGTCAGAAACGATCATTTCGGTCAATACCGAGTTTTCGATCGTGTCGTATGCCTTGCCCGATAAAACCGCGTGCGTACATACCGCACGAACGGAGTTTGCACCATTTTCCATAATCAAAGCTGCTGCTTTGGATAGGGTGCCGGCCGTATCACAAATATCATCGATCAACACGACGTCCTGACCTTTAACATCACCGATGATAGACATCGATTCGATTTCGTTAGCGCGTTTACGACGTTTGTCACAAATGATGACCTCTGCGTTGAAGAATTTGGCAAACGTACGCGCACGGTAAGAGCCACCCATATCTGGCGATGCGATGGTCAGGTTGGGTAAGTTTAATGATTTGATATAAGGTACAAAAATGATGGATCCATCAAGGTGATCCATCGGGATATCAAAAAAGCCCTGTATCTGCGCGGCATGTAAGTCCATCGTCATGATGCGGTGTGCACCTGCAGCTGTGATGAGATTGGCCATCAATTTAGCACCGATGGCTACGCGCGGCTTATCTTTACGATCTTGACGCGCAAAACCGAAGTAAGGAACAACCGCCGTAATATAGTGGGCAGACGCTCTTTTTGCGGCATCAATCATTAATAAAAGTTCGAAAAGATTGTCGGTAGGTTGGTTAGTGGATTGGATGAGGAACACGTCGCTTCCGCGAACGGATTCATTGTAGAAGGGCTGAATCTCTCCGTCGCTAAATTTGGACAAGGTCTTGTCACCAAGCGGTTTGCCATAAGATTTGGCGATTTTTTCAGCTAACTCTACTGTTCCCGACCCTGCGAACAGCTTTACCGTGTTAAATTGCAAAGGCATTATCTGTGATTTTATGTTTGATGAAACTCAATATTCTCACTAAATATCCCAAAAAAAAGTTGGAGAAAGTTGTCCGACCTGGATTCGAACCAAGACTAAATGAACCAAAATCACTTGTACTACCCTTATACTATCGGACAA
>JAAIGF010028241.1_pt1 | contig 44930 bp, 41 predicted proteins | sample 6487441 | NCBI WGS metagenome assembly JAAIGF01 (sample SAMN13974129, study PRJNA590717) | phyllosphere metagenome | biome: pepper field; feature: multiple bacterial spot infested pepper fields; material: pepper leaves; isolation source: leaves from pepper fields | host: Capsicum annuum ...
CGAATGCACGAGCCTGGCCACCGTAGGTTTTTGCCAGAACGGTAGTGATGGCTGCGGTCAGAGTAGTTTTACCATGGTCAACGTGGCCGATAGTACCGACGTTGACGTGCGGTTTTGTACGTTCAAATTTTTCTTTAGACACGGCTATATTCCTTACTCAAATGCTCTCCCCTAACGGAGAGAGCACGGGATCAATGTGTTGTTAAACCCGAATTACTTACCACGGGCTTCAATAACGGCCTGGGCAACGTTGTTCGGCGCATCATCGTACTTCAGGAACTCCATGGAGTAAGAAGCACGACCTTTGGTCAGAGAACGCAGCTGGGTTGCGTATCCGAACATTTCAGACAGCGGAACTTCAGCGTGAATCACAACGCCAGTAACGTTGGATTCTTGACCACGCAGCATACCACGACGACGGCTCAGGTCACCGATGACGTCACCAGTGTTCTCTTCCGGCGTTTCTACTTCAACCTTCATGATCGGCTCAAGCAGAACAGGTTTCGCTTTACTGAACGCCGCTTTAAAGGCGATAGAAGCGGCCAGTTTAAACGCCAGCTCGGAGGAGTCAACGTCATGGTAAGAACCGAAGTGCAGACGCACGCCGAGATCAACTACCGGGAAGCCAGCCAGCGGACCGGCTTTCAGCTGTTCCTGGATGCCTTTATCAACGGCCGGGATGTATTCGCCAGGAATCACACCACCTTTGATATCGTTGACGAACTCGTAGCCTTTCGGATTCGAGCCCGGCTCCAGCGGGTACATGTCGATAACAACATGACCGTACTGACCACGACCACCAGACTGCTTGGCGTGTTTACCTTCAACATCGGTAACTTTAGCGCGAATCGCTTCGCGGTAAGCAACCTGCGGTTTACCAACATTCGCTTCCACGTTGAATTCACGCTTCATACGGTCAACGATGATGTCGAGGTGCAGTTCACCCATACCAGCGATGATGGTCTGGTTGGATTCTTCGTCAGTCCATACGCGGAAAGACGGGTCTTCCTTCGCCAGACGGCCCAGAGCCAGACCCATTTTTTCCTGGTCGGCTTTGGTTTTCGGTTCTACCGCGATGGAGATAACCGGTTCCGGGAATTCCATACGCTCCAGAATGATCGGGTTTTCCGGGTCACACAGGGTGTCACCGGTGATCACATCTTTCAGACCGATCGCAGCTGCGATGTCGCCTGCGCGAACTTCTTTGATCTCTTCACGTTTGTTGGCGTGCATCTGAACGATACGACCAAAACGCTCACGCTCAGATTTTACTGAGTTCAGCACGGTGTCGCCGGAGTTAACCACGCCGGAGTACACACGGAAGAACGTCAGGTTACCCACAAACGGGTCGGTTGCGATTTTGAACGCCAGTGCAGAGAACGGCTCATCATCGCTAGCGTGACGCTCAGCCGGCGTATCTTTACCGTCGTCCAGAATACCGTTGATTGCCGGTACGTCGGTCGGTGCCGGCAGGTAATCGACAACGGCATCCAGCATTGCCTGCACGCCCTTGTTCTTGAACGCGGAACCACAGGTAACCAGAATGATTTCGTTGCTCAGTACGCGCTGACGCAGTGCTTTCTTGATTTCTTCCTCGGTCAGCTCTTCGCCGCCCAGGTATTTTTCCATCAGATCTTCAGAAGCTTCTGCTGCAGACTCGATCAGGTTCTGATGCCATTCGTCGGCCAGATCCTGCATGTCGGCCGGAATATCTTCGTAAACGAAGGTCACGCCCTGATCAGAATCATTCCAGTTGATGGCTTTCATTTTCACCAGGTCAACAACACCGGTGAAGTTTTCTTCTGCGCCAATCGCCAGCTGCAGCGGAACCGGGTTCGCACCCAGACGCACTTTAATCTGGTCAACAACTTTCAGGAAGTTCGCGCCCATACGGTCCATTTTGTTAACGAACGCGATACGCGGAACTTTATATTTGTTTGCCTGACGCCATACGGTTTCAGACTGCGGCTGAACACCACCTACCGCACAGTAAACCATGACTGCGCCATCCAGAACACGCATGGAACGTTCTACTTCGATGGTGAAGTCAACGTGCCCCGGGGTGTCGATGATGTTGATACGGTGCGGTTCATACTGCTTAGCCATACCGGACCAGAAGGCAGTGGTCGCAGCGGAGGTAATAGTGATACCACGCTCCTGTTCCTGCTCCATCCAGTCCATAGTGGCGGCGCCATCATGAACTTCACCGATTTTGTGGTTCACACCGGTGTAGAACAGAATACGTTCAGTAGTAGTGGTCTTACCGGCGTCGATGTGTGCGCTGATACCGATGTTACGATAGCGCGCAATGGGTGTTGTACGAGCCATTTGTTTCCTCTATTCCTAGGGCGTTCAAAGTAGTAAACCCGGGCGGGTCAGCCTTTGAAGCGCCCGCCGGGTTATTAACGTCTACGCAGGGATTACCAGCGGTAGTGAGCGAACGCCTTGTTGGCTTCAGCCATACGGTGAACGTCTTCACGTTTCTTCACAGCAGTACCTTTGTTGTCTGCTGCATCAGAAAGTTCGTTCGCCAGGCGCAAAGCCATGGATTTATCACCGCGTTTACGAGCAGCTTCAACGATCCAACGCATAGCCAGAGCATTGCGACGAACCGGACGAACTTCAACTGGAACCTGATAAGTAGAACCACCAACACGGCGCGACTTAACTTCGACAGTCGGGCGCACGTTGTCCAGTGCTGCTTCAAAGGCTTCCAGATGGTCTTTACCAGAACGCTGAGCCAGGGTCTCCAGCGCGGTATAGACGATTGCTTCTGCGGTAGATTTTTTACCATCTACCATCAGGATATTGACAAATTTAGCCAGCAGTTCTGATCCGAACTTCGGATCCGGCAGAATTTTACGCTGACCAATGACGCGACGACGTGGCATGGAAATACTCCGTTGTTAATTCAGGATTGTCCAAAACTCTACGAGTTTAGTTTGACATTAAAGTTAAAACGTTTGGCCTTACTTAACGGAGAACCATTAAGCCTTGGGCTTCTTCACGCCGTATTTGGAACGGGATTGCTTACGGTCTTTAACACCAGAGCAGTCCAGCGCGCCGCGTACGGTGTGGTAACGCACACCTGGCAGGTCTTTAACACGACCGCCACGGATCAGGATCACGGAGTGTTCCTGCAGGTTATGACCTTCACCGCCGATATAGGAGGTAACTTCAAAACCGTTAGTTAAACGAACACGGCATACTTTACGCAGTGCGGAGTTCGGTTTTTTCGGGGTGGTGGTATATACACGAGTACATACGCCACGTTTCTGCGGGCAGGCTTCCAGCGCCGGAACGTTGCTTTTAGCAACCTTCAGGGAGCGCGGTTTGCGTACCAGCTGGTTAATTGTTGCCATTCAAAAAGCTCCTGGTTTTTGCTTCGTAAACACGTAATAAATCACCCCATACCAACACAGAGGCAAAGTATGAGGACGCAGAATTTTAGGGCTGGCCGGGTAAGGAGTCAAGAAATATACAAAAAGGCGAAATTACCAGGCCAGTTGCCGGGAATGCAGGGCAGTTAATTGCACAAATTCAGTATAGTCAATCAACACAATTGTGGTGGAAATTTGCGCAATCAGGCCCCGAGCCTCAACATCCTCTTTCAGGGCATGCACTGTCGCGCCGGAGGATAACAGACGCTCGCCGCCGGGCGTGCCGGCCAGCGCGGCAATCACGCCGTCCTGCAGCAGCAGAATGGCATCGCCGTCGCCGACGTTGCGCAGCAGCGCATCCAGGTCGGTATGGTAAGGTGAATGAGCCAGAGTATGCAGCATGGGGTCACCGGTCAAAAGGTCAGGACGGTATCGTAAGTGTTCAGCGTGGCGCGTAGCGCATCGGCCGCCAGCGGCTCCACATCCAGCACCCAGCGGGTTTCCGCCGGGATCCCACGCTGACGCGCTGACGCCTCGCAGACATAGCAGCGTTCAACGTCATACAACGGCAGCACCCCGAAGGTGGCGATATAGTTGCGCATCAGGATCAGATCCGGCCGCTGGTTTGGGAGAAGCTGGAACACGCCGTCAGCGATAAAGAAAACCCCGATATCCTCGGTCAGCGACGACATCGCCAGCAAGGCGTCCAGCCCTTCCCGACCGGCAGACGAACCATGAGGCGCCTGGGTAAATACGAAAGCAACTCGCTTCATCTTATTCCCCTGCGGCTAAAACTGAACGACGCGATCGCAGCGCAGTACCGACTGCGACAGTTCGCCTAATCCGCTCAGGGTAAACCCCGGCTGGAGATTCGCCCCCGCCAACTGTAACTGTTCCGCCTGCTGCGCGTCAGTCACGCCGCGACGCAGCGCCGCCGCCACGCATACATTGAGTTCCACCTGATGGGTCTGCGCCAGTTGCCGCCAGGCCCGCACCAGATCAAACTCGTCGCTGGCCGGCGCGGTAAGCTGGTTGGCGTTCAACACCCCTTCACGGTAGAAGAAAACGCTCTGCAGCCGATATCCTTGCGTCAGCAAAGCCTGCGCGAACTGAAACGCGCTGCTGGCTTGCTGCGTGCCATAGGCGGGCCCGGTCACCAGCAGGCAGTAACTCAGCATTAACGATCGTGCCCGCTGAAGTCGCCGCTCTTGAACTGACGGATATAGAGGTAGACGGTGTGCTTGGAAATATTCAGCCGGTCGGCCACCTGATTGATGGCGTCCTTGATATCAAAGATGCCTTTCTCATAGAGATTGAGCACAATCTGGCGGTTCTTGGCATTGTTGGAGACGTTGCGATCGGCGTTCACCTCTTCGATGGTGAATTCCAGCGTCTGCGCCACCAGCTCATCCACCGAAGACGCAAAGTTGACGGAGGATGCCACTTCCTTGATTTCAGGCGGCATGAAGGTTTGCATGATCTGCGAGAAGGGGACGTCGAGATTCATATTGATGCACAAAAGCCCGATCACGCGCTGTTCGCGGTTGCGGATAGCGATGGTTACCGACTTCATCAATACGCCGCTTTTGGCGCGGGTGAAATACGCTCTGGAAACGCTGCTGTCTTCGCCTGCCATATCGTGCAGCATGCGCAACGCCAGATCGGTAATGGGTGAGCCGATTTTCCGTCCGGTGTGCTCGCCATTGGCGATACGGACCGCCGAGCATTTCAGGTCGTCCAGCGAGTGCAGCACGATTTCGCAATGATCGCCGATCAGCATCGCCAGACCGTCGACCACTGCTTCATACGATTTCAGGATTTCATAATCCGTCTGCGTGAACGGACGCTGGTCCAGCAAATCAAGGTCATTGGATTCGCCAGTAACAAGCGAAGTAGACATGGCAGGCACCACCCTCAACGTCATTTATCATCGTATTGACAGGATTATCAGTCTATCAAATAACCCTTGCGTCGTCCTTTGTATTTCATGGCCGGACCAGCGTCACCTCTCTTAAGGTTGATTTAATTTATGCGGTTTAGAGTGCGACACATCATATTTCCCCGCATGGATGGCTATCCGCAATGTTTAAAATGTCTCGCCTCTCCCGCCCGGTCTGGAGCAGCTTTACCTATAATCTGGTGTTCGCTGCCTTCATTACCCTGATACAAAATATCGCCTACTACCGCCAGGTTTCGCATCTGGTCGCTATCAACACCTGGCGGGATGGATTATTCCTGGCCACCATGCCCGTCGTCATTCTCGCGGTACTGAATATTTTGTTCACCCTGTTGGCGATTTCCTGGCTGCGTCAGGGCGTGGTCGCCCTGCTGTTGGTGGGCGGCGCGGCGGTACAATATTTCATGATCAACTACGGCATCATCATCGACCGCACCATGATGCAAAACGTGTTTGAAACCAACATGGCGGAATCGATGGCGCTGGTGACGCCGCAGTACCTGCTCTGGTTGACGCTGCTGGGCCTTGTTCCCGCGCTGGGCGCGCTGTGGGTTAAAATCAAACCGACGCCGATAAGCTGGATAGCGATTGGCTCCCGCTGCTTCAGCATCCTGATGTCGATTGTCGCCATTCTGCTGGTCGCCACCTTTTTCTATAAGGATTACGCCTCGCTGATGCGAAATAATAAGGAGCTGGTGAAATCGCTGACCCCCAGCAATATTATTTTCGCCAACATTTCCTATTATCGTCATCACGCGCAAGCCAATTTACCGCTGGTGCAAATTGGGCTGGATGCGCATAAAAAGCCGCTGCCGAATGACGATGCCAAAAAGAATCTGGTGATTCTGGTAGTGGGGGAAACCTCCCGTGCCGAGAACTTTTCGCTCGGCGGCTACAGCAAACCCACCAACCCGCGGCTGGCCAACGACAATGTGATCTATTTCAGTCAGACGGCGTCCTGCGGCACCTCCACCGGGGTTTCCGTTCCCTGCATGTTCTCCAACATGCCGCGCGCCGGCTACGATGAACAACTGGCCGCCCATCAGGAAGGATTGCTGGATGTGCTGCAGCACGCCGGCGTCAACGTGCGCTGGCAGGAGAACGACGGCGGCTGCAAAGGCGCCTGCGATCGCGTGCCGAGCACGGATATCACCGCGCTGAATCTGCCCGGCCAGTGCATTGATGGGGAATGCCATGACGAAGCATTGTTCAGCGGCGTCGAAGATTACATCAATCAGTTGAACAACGACGGCATCATTGTGCTGCATACGATGGGCAGCCACGGGCCGGCCTATTATCAGCGCTATCCCGACGCCTTTCGAAAATTCACCCCAACCTGCGATACCAATCAGATCCAGACATGCTCGCGAGAATCATTAATCAATACTTACGATAATACGATTCTCTACGTAGACTATATTGTTGATAAGGCAATTAATGTCTTGAAAGGGCATCAGGATAAATTTAACACCGCTTTGGTTTATCTTTCCGACCACGGCGAGTCACTGGGCGAAGACGGGATTTACCTGCACAGCATGCCGTACGCGGTCGCGCCCACACAACAAACTCATATCCCGATGCTGATGTGGCTTTCCGGCGGCTATCAGCAACAGTTTTCCATCGACGACAGTTGCATGCGCAAGCAGGCCGGTCAGCAACGTTTTTCCCAGGACAATCTGTTCCATACCGTTCTGGGCATGTTTAACATTGCGACAGCGGAATATCAGGCGCCGCTTGATATTCTTCAACCGTGTCGGGGCACTTCATGAAACTTTTGATTGTTGAAGATGATACGTTGTTACAGGAAGGATTATTGCAGGCGATGCGCAACGAAGGGTATGTCTGCGATTGCGCTTCCACCGCCAAAGAAGCGGATGCCCTGATCACCAGCGCCCACTACAGCCTGGTGGTGCTGGATCTGGGGTTGCCGGATGAAGATGGCCTCACCCTGCTAAACCGCTGGCGGCGGAACCACTACCAGCAACCGGTGTTAATCCTGACCGCCCGCGACACGGTGGACGATCGCGTTACCGGGCTGGACGTCGGCGCAGACGATTACATGATAAAACCCTTTGCGCTGAGCGAATTTCAGGCGCGGGTCCGCGCGCTGATCCGCCGCCATCAGGGATCCAGCGACAGCTGGATCCGGGTAGACAACATCACGCTCGATCTCAACAATCAACAGGTCATGCTGGACGATAAACCCATCGTCCTGACCCCCAAAGAGTTCGCCATTCTGTCCCGGCTGATCCTCAAGGCCGGTTCACAGGTACACCGCGAAGTGCTGCATCAGGACCTTTACAGCTGGGACGACGACCCCTCCTCCAATTCGCTGGAAGTGCATATCCACAACCTACGGCAGAAGATCGGCAAAAATCGGATTAAGACCCTGCGCGGTTTCGGCTATCTGCTGACCAAGGGTGATCAGACATGAGGCTCATCCCCCGTTCTCTTCCGGATCGCACCACCAGCATCAGGAAGCAGCTGATCCTGACGCTTGGTTGTATCTTGCTGATTTGTCAGCTTATCAGCGTGTTTTGGTTATGGTACGAGAGCAAGGAGCAAATTCAGCTGCTGGTTAATCAGGCGCTGACCGCGCAATCGCGCGAAGACGATATCCAGTTCGAGATTTATGAAGCGATAGCCGCTCTCAGTCTGCCGGGCCTGGTCATGGTTACCGCCACCTTATTAATATGCGCACAGGCCATCAGTCGTCTTACACGCCCACTTACCGAACTGCAGCAGGAGTTGCAAAATCGGAGCGCTGAAAATCTGGAACCGCTCCAGCAACAAAGCAATCTCACCGAAGTCGCAGCCGTAATCGCCAGCATGAACCAGCTGTTTACGCGCTTTAGCGAATCGCTGCGCCGCGACCGGCTCTTCGCCTCGAACGTCGCGCATGAGTTGCGCACCCCGCTGGCCGGCATCCGGCTAAGCCTGGAATTGCACGAGCAAGTGCACCACATCGACTGCCAGCCATTAATCAAACGCGTCGACCATCTGACTAAAACCATCGAACAGTTGCTGTTGCTGGCTCGGGTCGGGAACGAACTCGCCGCCGGCCACTACGAGTCGGTGTCCCTGGTTGACGATGTGATTACGCCAAAACAGGAAGAGCTGGAGGAAATGGCGACCCTACGTCACCAGCAGCTCGACTGGCGGTCGGACACGCAAACCGGAACCGTACCGGGCAATGCGACGCTACTGCAGTTACTGCTGCGCAATCTGGTGGAAAACGCTTACCGATACAGCCCGGAAAACAGCACCATTACCGTCAGGATCACCGACTATTCCAACGGCGGCTGTGAACTGGTCGTCGCGGACGAGGGGCCGGGAATCAACGAGTCCCAGGTGGGAGAACTGACCAAGGCGTTTGTACGTATGGATACCCGCTACGGCGGTATCGGGCTCGGGCTGAGCATCGTGACCCGCATCGTGCAGTTGCACCACGGCGAGTTCTTTCTGGAGAACCGGCGTGACCGCACCGGGACGCAGGCCCGCGTCGTTTTCAAGCGCCACAGCAATGGCATCATCTGCTACGAGGACGGCGCCGGCTGACCGGTTCGCTCCTGTTCACCCGCAACATGCAGTTGCCGGGCATACGCAGTACCGCCGCCCGTTAGGGCAAAAAAATACCGCCGGCTCTGATGAGCAGGCGGTATCACCATCGTGCCGACGCCGCCACCGGCGGCGGTCAGTCGATTACTGAGCGGCTTTCTTAGCCTTGTCGTCAGCCGGTTTTTCCGCTTTCGGCGCAGCACCTTTAGCGTCGGCATCCGATTTGATGTCCAGCAGTTCGACTTCGAACACCAGCGTGGAGTTAGCCGGGATCCCCGGAACGCCCGCTTCGCCGTAAGCCAGCGCCGGCGGGATGACCAGCTTGATCTTACCGCCTTTCTTCACATGCTTGAGGCCTTCGGTCCAGCCCGGGATTACGCCGTCCAGACGGAAAGACAGCGGTTCGCCGCGCTTGTAGGAGTTGTCGAACTCGGAACCGTCAACCAGCGTACCTTTGTAGTTCACCACTACGGTATCGCTGTCTTTCGGCGCCGCGCCGGTCCCTTCCTTCTCTACCTGATAGAGCAGGCCGGACTCAGTTTTCTTCACGCCTTTTTCTTTGACGAAGGCATCACGGAATTTGGTGCCTTTATCCGCGTTGTCTTTGGCATCCTGCTGCATTTTGGCCTGAGCGGCTTCTTTCACACGGCCTTCAAACGATTGCAGGGTTTTCTCGATCTCTTCGTCAGACAGCTTGCTCTTGTCGGCAAACGCGTCCTGAACACCCTGAATCAGCTGTTGCTTGTCCAGTTTGATGCCCAGCTTTTCCTGCTCTTTCAGGGAGTTGTCCATGTAGCGGCCCAGCGACGCACCCAGTGCGTATGCTGCGGCTTCTTCATCGCTCTTGAATTTGCCCGCCACCGCTTTCGCTGCGTCCGCTGCCGCTGGGGCAGAGGTTGCCGCCGCGGCATCAGTGGTCTTGGCCGCGTCCGCCGCCATAACACCCGTACTCAGCGCCAGTCCCATGGCTGCCGTCAGCAGTGTGACTTTAAACAGTGATTTCATCCATCTCTCCAACATTCGGAGCACCATGCCCCGGCAACATTAACATTTCGCCAGCTACTATAACGTTGCGCGCAAAGACAATACAACGACGCGCCGCACCGGATAGCGAAAAATTCTGAATGCCAGGATTTACGCCCGACGGCGTATGGTTTTGCTACCAGAACTTTCCGCTTTCTGACACACTCTGCGCACACTGCACGGGAGGAAATAAAGATGTCACTGTCAGCACTGGAACAACGGCTCGAATTACTGGAAAGTCGTCTGGCTTTTCAGGAGGTCACCATTGAAGAATTGAACCAGACCGTCGTGCAGCACGAACTGGAAATGGTCAGGCTGCGCGAACAACTGCGGCTAATGACCGAAAAACTGCGGGCGACATCGCCATCAATGATTGCGTCGCAGTCGGAAGAGACGCCGCCGCCGCACTATTAACCCAGTCGTCGTATGACCTAACCCAGTCGTCGTATGACCTAACCCTGTCATCGCTTAACCCGGTCATCGTGACCCGCCGATCGCGACAGACTATGCCTTGCGCCACTGCCGCGGGCTGATGCCGAACCAGCGACGGAACGCGCGGGAGAAAGCGCTGACCTCAGAGTAACCCAGCAGGAACGCCATCTCGGAAATCGACAGCTGACGCTGCTGCAGATAATGGGTCGCCATCTCGCAACGAACCTTCTCCACCAGTTGGGTGAAAGTAATGCCTTCGTCTTTCAGCCGCCGCTGCAACGACCAGCTCGATAGACCGATGTTTTCCGCCACCTCTTCCAGCGACGGTTCGCCTTGCGGCAACACCTGACGCAGTCGGGCGCGCGCCATATCCACCACGCTCTGCTGGGGAACGTCGCTGTTCAGCCGGCGCAGGGAATCCTGCACCACCAGCAGCAACAGCGGATCATGATCCGGCATGGCTCGCATCAGGTCGCGTTTGGGGATCAGCAGAGAATTGAACGGTTGATCGAAGTAAACCGGCGCGTCGAACGCCTTGCAGTGCTCATGCCACTGTTCAGGGCGAGGATGCTCAAAATGCACTTCCCGCGGCGCCCAGTTTTTGCCGGCCGCATGACGAATCAGGTTCAACATCATCCCCAGCGTCAGTTCCGCATCCTGACGGCAGTGCAGGATGGCGCCGTGACGCACCTGATAGTCGAAACGCCAGCAGTCGCCCTTGTCCACCAGGCGGATCAGCGTATCGTGCTGATGAAAGGGAAAGGCATTGACTACGTTATGCAATGCCTGCTCCAGAGTGGCACTGCATAACCCAACATAGCCTATCAACCCCAGCGCCTGCGGCTTGAACTGCCGGCCGTAATGCAGCCCGAAATTATCGCAATCCGAATAGCGGGCGGCCTCCTCCAGCACCCGGCAGTAATTCACCAGCCCGACACTGAGCGTCGGGCAAGCCAGCAGTTCGGGGTTGATGCCGCTGATGCCTAGAATGCGGTCCGCATCACCGCCTTTTTCACCGATAAAATCGGTCAGGCCCGATGCGGCGGCGGCCAGAACGCCCCGGTGCCCGATGGGCAGCCCGGCGACCGGCGGCAGCCGAAAAGACGTGGTTTCCATGATTCCTGCCTCACACACAACCAACGAAATATCATAGACCTGCAATTTCCATACCATTCACAAGCCACTGATTTAACTGGCATCGTAAGACAGAGCGGCACCACGGCGATCCCACGGTGCGCTGTTGTGGTGCAGTTGCCGCGACGATCGGCTCAGGCGCCGACCGGCAGCGCTTCCTTGTCCAGATAGCGACGACACAACCGCACGGTGTGATCGCTCCAGTCCGCTCCCAGGCCGATCGCCTGTTCGGTTTGGCTATGAGAACCCGCCCAGGCCATCAACTGGATACGGCGCTGGATCAACAACGACGGGATCACCGCCCGATCCGCCTCGCTAAGCGGACAGACGCGCTGATAGCCGCTGAGCCAGCCTTCCACCCACGCGGGCGCGCTGGGGTGGTGCTCCACGAAACTGATCGCCGCCGCCAAATCGTGCAGATACCAACTGAAGCCGCAATCGTCAAAATCGATCACCCGGGTTTCGCCGTTCAGCAACAGCAGATTGGTCAGGCGCAAATCCGCGTGAATCAGGCCATAACGCTGGCTATCTTTGCCGTAGTGCGTTAGCGCGTCGCGCACCTGCGCCAGCGTTTCCTCGATGATGCCGTGGTCTTCCGCTTTCAGGTTGGGCGCGTCCTGCCAGCGTCCCCAGTGACCGTGCGCCCCCACCATGGTGTCATGGTCCCAGACCAGACGACGAAAGCCGCTCGGACGCGCCCAGCGGCGACTGTGCTGATGCAAACGGGCGGTGATCACGCCCAGTTGTTCAAAGGCGGCGGCATCGACTGCCGTGGTTGGCATCTCGCCTTCAATCCAGTGAAACAGCACCACATTGCGCACCGTGCCATCCGCCGTCGTCACCGTTTGCACCGTTTCGCCATCCAGCCCGGTCAGCGCCTGCGGCACCGTAATCCCTTCTTCCCGCAACGCATCCAGCCAGGACAGTTCGCCGGCAATATCCTCGCGCTGATGATAGCCAGGCCGATGAATGCGCATCGCGTAACGTTTACCGCCCGCGACCAGCCGATAGGTGGCGTTTTCCGAACGACACAGCAGGGCGAGCTGCCCCTGCAATGCAGGTGGGTAACGTGTCATGGCCAGCGCGGCCAGTTGGTCCAGGGTGGTGTTATCAAGGGTATCGTACTGCTCTGCCATGTCCTGTTCTGCCATACGTGTTATCTCATCCAAAGAGGGCCAGACCGGGTGCTATCCGGGTGATCGGCTCTCAGGATGTGATCACTCCCGTTACGATGCTTGACGTCGCAATGCCGCAAATTGACCGTACGCGACACCTCCCGGTCGAATTCCCCCGGTTTGACCGCAGAGCGCAAAAATCTCCGCGCGGATGTCAAGTCGCCGGCCGACCGTCAGCGGCATTATCGAAACATGCGGACCTAGCGGGCGTGCCCGTCGCAGACAACAGCAAACGGTTGTTACAACCCGATGGTTTTTATAACTAACTGATTCTTATAAATAGGGGTGATGAAAACCGGCTGTTTTCATCCCGCGTCTTGTAGGGGAGAGCGTCATGACAATGCAGTTAAAACCCACCCTGGGTACGCTTCATCTGTGGGGAATCGCCGTCGGTCTGGTGATTTCCGGCGAGTACTTTGGCTGGAGCTACGGCTGGGGCGTGGCGGGAACATTAGGCTTTCTCGTCACTACCCTGATTATCGCCGCCATGTATACCTGCTTTATTTTCAGCTTTACCGAGCTGACCACCGCCATTCCTCACGCCGGCGGCCCGTTCGCTTACAGCCGCCGCGCCTTCGGCGAAACCGGCGGCCTGATTGCCGGCATGGCGACCCTGATCGAGTTCGTCTTCGCCCCGCCGTCGATCGCGATGGCTATCGGCGCCTATCTCAACGTGCAGTATCCGTCGCTGGATCCGCGCTACGCGGCCACCGGGGCTTATCTGATCTTCATGACGCTGAATATTCTGGGCGTGAAACTGGCGGCGATGTTCGAACTGTTTGTCACCGTGCTGGCGGTCATTGAGCTACTGGTGTTCATGGGCGTGGTGGCGCCGGGTTTCAGCATCAGCCACTTTGTCGCCAACGGCTGGGCCGGCAGCGATAATTTCGGCAGCCCGGCTATCTCCGGCATCTTCGCCGCCATTCCTTTCGCTATCTGGTTCTTTCTGGCGATTGAAGGCGCCGCCATGGCCGCCGAGGAAGCCAAAGATCCGCAGCGCACCATCCCCAAAGCCTACATCAGCGGCATCATCACGCTGGTGGTGCTGGCGCTCGGGGTCATGATTATGGCTGGCGGCGTGGGCGACTGGCGCACCCTGTCCAACATCAACGACCCGCTGCCGCAGGCGATGAAAGCCGTGGTGGGTGAAAACTCCGGCTGGATGCACATGCTGGTGTGGATCGGGCTGTTCGGACTAATCGCCAGTTTCCACGGCATCATCCTCGGCTATTCCCGCCAGTTCTTCGCGCTGGCCCGCGCCGGTTACCTGCCCGCCGGTCTGGCGAAGCTGTCCCGTTTTCAGACGCCGCACCGCGCCATTCTGACCGGGGGCGTGATTGGCATCGCTACTATCTTCAGCGACAGCTGGATCAACCTGCAGGGGATGAGCCTGACCGCCGCGATGATCACCATGGCGGTGTTCGGCGCCAACGTAATGTACATGATGAGTATGCTGAGTCTGTTCCGCCTGCGTCGTACCGAACCGGGCCTGCATCGTACTTTCCATGCGCCGGGCTATCCGATCATCCCGGCTATCGCACTGGCGCTGTCCGTGGTGTGCCTGATAGCCATGCTGTGGTTTAACCCGGTGATTGGCGGCTTGTTCATCGTGCTGATGCTGACGGGCTACAGCTATTTCCTGATGACGCGTTCCCAGCGCGACAATGCCCCGCAGGACGCAATGCTGATGGGAAAAGAGTAACCGGCGTCGCTGACTGATGTGCTTTCAACGCCTCCCACGGGAGGCGTTGGGTTTTCATGATGATGCGGTTTTTATGATGGACGGTTTTGCCCGGACGGGTACACAACGTGTAAACGAGTATGACTGAACCACATCGGCCTGATTTATCCCCCCAACCAACCCGCCCAAGCTGTTTTTATCAGAACGTGCTCTTCATAAAACAAAAAAGACACATTAATTAAACAAAAAATCAACCAGCCTGTTTTTTCACCATTACTTACCGCAAATACATAAAATATATTTATATTTATTGCCAACACATCCTTACAACTCGCCTTCCATAAAGGGATGCAACGACATCCCTCCACCACAAGAATAAATAACGTTTAACTGTAACCGGCTGTGGGTAGTGATGTGCCCACACGGAAAAACACATTCGAATGATACCCACGTCAATCATGACACCACGATCACTCAGCAAGGGAGTCGCTAATGAATGCATTAACTCGTCGAAACTTTATGGCGTTTACTGTCGGTGGAACCGTCGCGCTGGCCGCCGGTAAACTGCATGCGCAAGACAACGCCATTCCGTGGACCGGCAACGGCCAGGGCGGTAATGATCCCGGCCCGCAAAACCCACTGCGGCAAGCGCAGAACCCGGACCTGGTCAACCCGCCGTTGACCGACAACGGCACCCTGCCCAACCTGCGTTTTTCTTTTAGCGACGCACACATACGCAAAGGCAGCGGCGGCTGGACGCGTCAGGTGACGCAGCGAGAACTGGGAATTTCCACCACCATCGCCGGCGTTGATATGCGCCTCAACGCCGGCGGCATCCGTGAACTGCACTGGCACAAAGAAGGCGAATGGGCTTATATGCTGTACGGCAATGCCCGCATCACCGCCATCGACGCCGAGGGACGCTGGTTTGTCGACGATCTGGGCGTCGGCGATTTATGGTACTTCCCGCCCGGCGTACCGCACTCGATTCAGGGATTGGGGCCGGATGGTTGTGAATTTCTGCTGGCGTTTGACAGCGGTAACTTCGACGAAGACAGCACCTTTTTACTTAGCGACTGGTTCAAACATGTACCGCCGGAGGTGCTGGCAAAAAACTTCGGCGTACCGGTAGAAACCTTCAGCCATCTGCCCCGCCCGTCCGAAGAGTACATTTTTGCCGCGCCGGTGCCGGGGTCGATCGACAAAGGCGCGTTTGGCGCCGCCGGTCAGGTCGCCAACCCATTCAGTCACCGCATGCTGGCGCAAACCCCAATCAAGATGAAGGGTGGCACGGTGCGCATTACCGACTCCTCGATGTTCAAGGTGTCCAAAACCATCGCCGCCGCGCTGGTGGAGCTGGAGCCCGGCGCGATGCGGGAACTGCACTGGCACCCCAACAATGACGAATGGCAGTACTATCTCGAAGGGGAAGGACGAATGGGGGTATTTGCTTCGTCCGGGCAGGCGCGAACGTTCGATTTTCGGGCCGGCGACGTCGGTTATGTGCCGTTCGCTATGGGGCACTATGTGGAGAACACCGGCACCACGCCACTACGCTTTCTGGAACTGTTCAAGAGCGACCACTACGCGGACATCTCCCTGAATCAATGGCTGGCGCTCACGCCGCCGACACTGGTGGAACAGCACCTGCATCTGAACGACACGTTCATGCGTTCACTGCAAAAAACCAAAGCGCCGATCGTGCCCTGACAACTCAACCCCTGACACAAAAAAGAAAAAGGCCGCAAACGCGGCCTTTTCGGGGAAGGGCAAATCAGTGGTGGCAACCGCAGCCGCCGTTACCGCCGCAACCGCCTTTACCGTGGTCATGATCGTGGTCGTGATCATGACCGTGGCCGCCGCAGCAACCGTCGTGATCGTGGTCATGATCGTGCGCGCCGTGTACATGGCCGTGCGCCAGTTCTTCTTCTGTCGCTTCGCGGATAGCGACCACTTCCACGTTGAATTTCAGGTTCTGACCCGCCAGCATGTGGTTGCCGTCAACCACGACGTGATCGTCCTGCACTTCGGTGATTTCTACCGGCACCGGACCCTGATCGGTATCGGCCAGGAAACGCATGCCGACCTGCAGCTCGTCCACGCCGACAAACACGTCTTTCGGCACGCGCTGAACCAGATTGTCATCATATTCGCCGTAGGCATCGTTGGCGCCGACGCTGACGTCAAAACGCTCGCCCACATCGCGGCCTTCCAGCGCTTTTTCCAGACCGGAAATCAGCGAGCCGTGACCATGCAGATAGTCCAGCGGTGCGCTCACCGGAGACTCATCAACCAATACACCATCTTCCGTACGTACCTGATAGGCCAGGCTGACCACCAGGTCTTTTGCTACTTTCATGATATCTCCTAGCGTTGGAAATCGATTTTGCGCAAATTGTAGCGGAAAAACGTCCCCATGTACTGTCCGGGATAAAAAAACTGTCTGCGATAAACTATCCCGGCAAAGCTGGCCGGCAGCAATGACTTAAGGCTTGTGTCGCCCTATTCCGGGCGAAACATACCGATGATTTCGCCGGCAGGCGGGGTGGCGGCTTTTGGCGGCGTTTCCGACTGGCTCTGCTGATAACCGCAGTGCACGCACACCACCACCTCATCGTCGCCCTCGCGCCCCACCGCCAGCGTATCCTGCGAGTGGCACTTCGGGCATACCGCCCCGGCAATAAAACGTTTCCGCATGGTTGCCCTCCGGCTCCCTTTCTTGATGGTCTGCGTTCGCGGCATACTGCGGGACGCCGCGAATGCGCCTAGTGTTCGTCCCAGTCGTCCGGTCGACGTCGCTCACGCAGCATTTCGCGCTCGAAGATATCCTCCAGCTCGCGGCGGGCTTCCTTAACGCGGGAAATCTGCGCCACATCGCCTTGGCGCTGCGGCATCAGTTCGCGCAGCATGCGCATGTCGAGCCGCCGGAAATGCTGTTGCGCCCGGTAAGCCTGATGGGGATGCATCCCTAATGAGATCAGCGTTTTGCGGCCCAGCTCCAGCGCGCTGGAGAAGGTTTCGCGCGAGAACTGCGTCACGCCGACCTGCAAAAACTCGTGCGCCTCCACACGGCCGCGCGCACGGGCCAGAATTTCCAGGTGAGGGAAATGCTGCTGGCACAGATGCACGATGGTCATCGCGTCTTCCGGCTCATTACACGTAATCACAATGGACTGAGCCTGTGCCGCGCCGGCGGCACGCAACAACTCCAGCTCGGTGGCGTCGCCGTAATAGACCTTGTAGCCGTAGCTGCGCATCAGGCTGACGGCGCTGATATCGCGCTCCAGCACGGTGATGCGCATTTTGTTGGCCATCAGCAAACGGGCGATCACCTGCCCGAAACGACCGAATCCCACCACGATCACCTGCGGCTCATCGTTTTCAACGTACGGCGTTTCGTCCGGCTCTTCCTGCGCATTGAAACGGCGCGCCAGAATACGGTCGATCAACTGCATCAGGATCGGCGTCACCATCATCGACAGGGTCACCGTCACCAGCAGCAGCGGCAATTGCGCCCCCTTCAGCACTTTGTGGGTGGCGGCGGAGGAAAACAGCACAAAAGCGAATTCACCGCCCTGACTCAACACCCCGGCGAACTGCAGGCGTTCGGAGGAACGCAGCCCATACAACCGCGCCAGCAGGTACAGGATAAACCCTTTCACCACCACCAGGATCGCCACGCCCGCCAACACCATCAGGATATTGGCGTACAGCACGCCGAGATTGAGCGACATCCCTACCGAAATGAAGAACAGTCCCAGCAACAGCCCTTTGAATGGCTCAATGGAAATTTCCAGTTCATGACGGTATTCGCTTTCCGCCAGCAGGACGCCGGCAATAAAGGTACCGAGCGCCATCGACAGCCCCAGCGCGTCCATGAACAGCGCGGAGCCCAGCACCAGCAACAGCGCGGCGGCGGTAAACACTTCCCGCACGCCCGAGGCGGCGATAAAACGGAACAGCGGACGCACCAGATAGCGGCCGCCGATCAACATGCCGCCGAACGCCACCACCTTCAGCACCACCTGACGCCAGTCATCCAGCTCGCCCTGCACGCCCGCCATCACCGGAATCAGCGCCAGCGCCGGGATCACCGCCAGGTCCTGAAACAGCAGCACGGAAAAGCCGAGCTGGCCGGACTCGTTGCGGTTCATGCCTTTTTCGCGCATCAGCTGCAGCGCGATGGCGGTGGAAGACATCGCCAGTCCAATACCGCCAATCAGCGCCGCCTGCCAGGAAAACTGGCTCAGATACAGCGCGCCGCCCAGCACCGCGGCGCTCAACAGCACCTGCGCCGCGCCGGTGCCGAAAATAGAACGCCGCAGCCGCCACAGCTTGGCCGGGTCCAGTTCCAGACCGATGATAAACATCAGGAACACCACGCCCAGCTCGGAAAAATGCAGGATGGCTTCCACATCACGAATGAAGCCCAACCCCCACGGACCGATGGCGATACCGGCCAGCAAATACCCCAGCACCGCGCCGATTCCCAAACGGGCGGCAATCGGCACCATCAACACGGCAACAAACAGAAACAGCACGCCGGCATTCAGCAAAGAAGAGGTTTCCATGTGCTAGGATTCTCCACGCGGAAATGGCGACGCCAGCCAGTCGCCATAGGCTCTGGCATGCTCTTGCAATACATCCGGCGGTAGGCGCCGGGCCCAGTAAATCACCAGCGGCGACAGCCAGTGCATGTGGCACATGGTCGCCGTCATTTCAAACGGTCTCAATACGTCATCCATCGTGTAACGATTCACACCCGAAGACCGGTAAGCGTCTTGCTGCTCGCCGGTCGTCACCACCGATCGCCAGTATTTTCCGGCAAGCGCATTACCGCCGACCCCGTTGGCAAAGCCGCGGGTCAGCACCCTATCCAGCCACTCTTTCAACAAAGCCGGGCAACTGTAGGTATAAAGCGGATGCTGAAACACGATCAGCTGATGCTCGCGCAGCAACTGCTGCTCATGATGAATATCGATAAAAAAATCAGGATAGTGCGCGTAAAGATCGTGCACGGTGACATGCCCGAGCTGGCGGGCGGATTGTAATAACAGCTTATTCGCGACCGAATCCTGGGATTCCGGATGGGCAAACAGCAGCAAAATTTTTGGTGGCTGCGACATCATTCCCCTCCAAAGCGTCGTCATTGCAGGTATTTTCGGCTACCATGCTGCGCAGCAATACAACAGGACACGGCAGTCCTGATACCCGATCGGTAATTTAACATATTTGAACATTTGGCGCGTTATGATTGTTTTCTCCTCCTTGCAAATTCGACGCGGTACCCGGGTACTGCTGGACAACGCCACCGCTACCGTCAACCCCGGCCAAAAAGTCGGCCTGGTCGGTAAAAACGGCTGTGGCAAATCAACCCTGTTGTCGTTGCTGAAAGGGGAAATCAGCGCCGACGGCGGCAGCGTAACCTTTCCGCAAAACTGGGCGCTGGCGTGGGTCAATCAGGAAACCCCGGCGCTGGCGCGATCGGCGATTGATTACGTGATCGACGGCGACCGCGAGTTCCGCCAGTTGGAAGCCGACCTGGACGCGGCGAATGCCCGCAACGACGGCAACGCCATCGCCACCCTGCACGGCAAGCTGGACGCCGTTCAGGCCTGGTCGATTCAGGCGCGCGCCGCCAGCCTGCTCAACGGGCTCGGCTTTCAGCAGGAACAGTTGCAACAGCCCGTCAGCGACTTCTCCGGCGGCTGGCGTATGCGCCTGAATCTGGCGCAGGCGCTGATTTGCCGTTCCGATTTACTGCTACTCGACGAGCCGACCAACCACTTGGATCTGGACGCGGTGATCTGGCTGGAGAAATGGCTGAAGAACTATCCCGGCACGCTGGTGCTGATCTCCCACGATCGGGATTTTCTCGACCCGATCGCCAACCGGATTCTGCATATCGAGCAGGAAACCCTGTTTGAATACACCGGCAACTACACCTCGTTCGAGCAGCAGCGCGCCACCCGCCTGTCTCAGCAACAGGCGATGTACCAGCATCAGCAGGAACGGGTCGCCCACCTGCAGCACTACATCGACCGTTTTCGCGCCAAAGCCAGCAAGGCCAAGCAGGCGCAAAGCCGTATCAAGATGCTGGAACGCATGGAGCTTATCGCCCCGGCCCACGTCGACAACCCATTCCGCTTCAGCTTCCGGGCGCCGGAAGCGTTGCCCAACCCGCTGTTGCGGATGGAAAAAGTCAGCGCGGGCTACGGCGACCGTCTGATTCTGGATTCCATCAAACTCAATCTGGTGCCCGGTTCGCGCATCGGGTTGCTCGGCCACAACGGCGCCGGGAAATCGACGCTCATCAAGCTACTGGCGGGCGAGCTTCAGCCGTTCAGCGGCGACATCGGCCTGGCCAAAGGCGTGCGTCTCGGCTATTTCGCCCAGCATCAGTTGGAGTTCCTGCGTCCCGACGAGTCGCCGTTGCAGCACCTTGTCCGGCTGGCGGAACGGGAAACCGAGCAGCAGTTGCGCGACTACCTCGGCGGTTTTGATTTCCGGGGCGACAAGGTGACCGAGCCTACCGAGCGCTTTTCCGGCGGCGAGAAAGCACGGCTGGTGCTGGCGCTGATCGTCTGGCAGCGCCCCAACCTGCTGCTGCTCGACGAACCGACCAACCACCTGGATCTCGACATGCGTCAGGCGTTGACCGAGGCGTTGATCGACTTCGAAGGCGCGCTGGTCGTGGTGTCTCACGATCGTCACCTGATCCGATCCACCACCGACGATCTCTATCTGGTGCACGACCGCAAGGTCGAACCGTTTGACGGCGATCTGGAGGATTACCAGCAATGGCTGCTGGATGCGCAGAAGCAGGATAACGCAACGGAATCCGCCTCCAGAGACAACGCCGCCAACAGCGCTCAGTCGAGGAAGGATCAGAAACGGCGCGACGCCGAGCTACGCACGCTGACCCAACCGCTGCGCAAGCAGATTACCCAACTGGAACAACAGATGGAGAAACTGCAAACCGCGCTGACCGCAGTGGAAGAACGCCTGGCCGACAGCGCGCTTTATGACGTCAGCCGTAAAAGCGAACTGACCGAGTGCCTGCAAAAGCAAAGCGCGACGAAAGCGGATCTGGAAAACGCCGAAATGGCCTGGCTGGATGCGCAGGAGCAACTGGAGCAGTTGCTGCGCGACGCGGAAAGCCAGGGGTAAAAACCCGACTTCACGTCCAAACGGCGGGCAACGCACGGCCCGCCGCACCCATCAATGCCAGATCATCAGCACGCAGGTCGCCGTCAGCAACCCCATCGCGAGATTGAAAATCTTCCAGGCGCGCGGGCTACGCAACAAGCGGCCGATCATCGCGCCGAATCCCAGCCAGATAACCCCAGCCACGAAATTGACGCACACCATCGCAATGCTGATAGCCACCACCGACCCTGCGTAACCGTCGCCTGCCAGGCTAAACCCCGCCACCGCGCCCAACGCCATCAGCCAGGCCTTCGGATTGAGGAATTGCAGCAACCCGCCCTGATACAGCGGTATCGGCGCCGGCGGCGCGGTGTCGGTATCCAGTTTTTCATACGCCGCGGTGGCGATCTTCCACGATAACCATAGCAGATAGGCGCTGCCCAGCACCTTCAACGCCAGATGCAGCGACGGATAAAGCAGGATCACGCTCCCCAGCCCCAGCGCCACCAGCAGCAACATGCTTTGCATGCCGACCATGATGCCCAGCATCAACGGCATAGAACGCAATACGCCAAAATTGGCGGCGGAGGCGGTAAGTAGCATATTATTGGGGCCGGGCGTAATGGCGGCGACCCACAAGAAACCGAGCATTGAAAGAAACAGACTGAAGTGCTCCATGAAACGACAATCCTGTAACAGAAGGGACGTCACAACCTAGCAGCGTGATGTGATGCAGACAAGCTTTTCGCGATGCCGCTACAGGCATCGCCGCCACGGGCATCACGACACCTTTTCATCATGGCTTTCTGGTTATGAATAATTCTTCTCACCGTAGCGAGTGTTTTCAGCCCTTGCCGGGCGTGCGCAATCCCCATCTGCAGACTCTGCTGCCGCGCCTGCTTCGACGCCATCCGGCGCTGAAACCGGTCTGGCAGCGGCTGACTATGCCGGACGGGGATTTTGTCGATCTCGCCTGGAGCGAAACGCCGGCTCAGGCGAAACACAAACCTCGCGTGGTGCTGTTTCATGGTCTGGAGGGCAGTTTCCACAGCCCTTACGCCCACGGGTTGATGACCGCCTGCCAGCGGCGCGGCTGGCTGGCGGTGGTGATGCACTTTCGCGGTTGTGGCGGGCAGCCCAACCGTCTGCCGCGCGCCTATCACGCCGGCGAAACCGAAGACGCCCGCTATTTTCTGCACTGGCTGAACCAGACGCTGGGCGCCTCGCCCACGGCGGCGGTCGGGGTATCGCTGGGCGGCAACATGCTGGCTTGCCTGCTGAGCGGTCAGGACGCGCCCGTCACGCTGAACGCCGCGGCGATCGTCTCCGCGCCGTTGATGCTGGAGCCTTGCAGCCACCGTCTGGAGCATGGCTTTTCCCGGCTGTACCAGTCGTATCTGCTTAATCTGTTGCGCCGCAGCGCCTTGCGCAAGCTTTCCGCCTACCCCGGCAGCCTGCCGATTTCCGCCGAACGGCTACGTCAGGTACATCGCCTGCGGGAGTTTGACGACCTGGTGACGTCACAGTTGCATGGGTTTACCGGCGCGACGGACTACTACCGGCGCAGCAGCGCGCTGCCGCGGTTATCGCACATCCGCCAGCCGTTGTTGATCATTCAGGCCAAAGACGACCCGTTCATGACGCCGGCCGTGATCCCCGATACATCGCAATTGCCGGCCAACATCGACTACCAACTGACGGAATGCGGCGGCCATGTCGGCTTTGTCGGTGGGTCATGGCGCAAACCCGAACTGTGGCTGGAACACCGTATTCCCGACTGGTTTACCCCTTATCTGGAGCAGAACGCATGATCATTCCCTGGCAAGAACTGGCGTCGGAAACGCTGCAAAACCTGATTGAATCGTTCGTCCTGCGCGAAGGGACCGACTACGGCGAGCAGGAGCGAACGCTGGATGAAAAAGTGGCCGATGTACGCCAGCAACTGGCGCAGGGCGACGTGGTGTTGGTCTGGTCTGAACTGCATGAAACCGTCAATATCATGCCCCGCAGTCAGCTCAGCAACGGTGAACGGTATCAGCCCTGAATCAATCGCTTAAAAACGTAAATTGGCGTGTCACCGCGGTATAAACATGCTAACAATTATCAGATATCTCTGACCGGAGTTGGCACCATTCACCGGAGGTTGCACCATTCACCGGAGGTTGCACACCATGTCGCACCAGCATCCAATTATCGCGGTCACCGGCTCCAGCGGTGCGGGGACCACCACCACCAGTCTGGCGTTTCGCAAGATTTTCCAGCAACTGAATCTTCGCGCCGCGTTGGTGGATGGCGACAGCTATCACCGTTACACCCGGCCGGAAATGGATATGGCGATCCGCAAGGCGCGGGATTTGGGCCGCCACATCAGCTATTTCGGGCCGGAAGCGAACGACTTCTGCCAGCTAGAACACTCCTTTATCGAATACGGCCACAGCGGCACCGGCCAGACCCGCAAATACCTGCACACTTACGACGAGGCGATTCCCTACAATCAGGTGCCGGGCACCTTCACCCCGTGGGAGCCGATGCCGGAACCGACCGATCTGTTGTTCTACGAAGGGTTGCACGGCGGCGTAGTCACCGACCAGCACGATGTGGCGCAGCATGTCGACCTGCTGGTCGGCGTGGTGCCGATCGTCAACCTGGAGTGGATTCAAAAGCTGGTGCGCGATATCAACGAGCGCGGTCACTCCCGCGAAGCGGTAATGGATTCCGTCGTACGTTCGATGGAAGATTACATCACCCACATCACTCCGCAGTTTTCCCGCACGCATATCAACTTTCAGCGCGTGCCGACGGTGGACACCTCCAACCCGTTTGCCGCCAAAGCCATTCCGTCGATGGACGAAAGTTTTGTGGTCATCCACTTTCAGGGGCTGGACCACATTGATTATCCCTACCTGCTGGCGATGCTGCAGGGTTCGTTCATTTCCCACATCAACACGCTGGTGGTGCCGGGCGGCAAAATGGGGCTGGCGATGGAGTTGATCATGATGCCGCTGGTGCAGCGGTTAGTAGAAGGTAATCATATTGATTAAGCGACGCGGCGGGCGGTGAAGTTAGCCGCCGCGTGCAGGCAATTCAGTCGAGCGCGATCACTTCATGGCTGTGGGTAATCGTCACCGCCTTCTCCAGCATCAGCGCCACAGAGCAGTATTTCTCCGCCGACAGCGACACCGCGCGCTCTACCGCCTTGTCGTTCAACCCTTTGCCGGTAACGATAAAGTGCAGGTTGATGGCGGTGAACAGGCGCGGCGCTTCCGCACGGCGTTCAGAGGTCAGACGCACTTCGCAGTCCGCCACATCATGACGGCCTTTCTGCAGGATAGACACCACATCAATGGCGCTGCACCCGCCTGCCGCCATCAGCACCATTTCCATCGGGCTGGGGGCTTTATCGCCGGCGTTACCGTCCATCAGCAACTGATGTCCGGACGCGGATTCGCCAAGAAACGTTAACCCTTCAACCCATTTCACCCGAGCCTGCATAAGTTTGCCCTCAATCAATTATTTTTGAAATTTTACACCGCTTATGTACAAAAAAGCCTGATAATCAGAGCTTAATCATGCTGAAGCGAGACAACACAAGACACTACACTCAACCTGTGTTACAAACGAAGAAGTAAACCGGTGTATGTTGAGCCTCTGCAAGACCCGCAGCCGGCTTACTGGCGTCATCCGATAGACAGCCTCAGTATATTTATTCCCTGACGTCATTCCGCCAGGACGGAATTGAATTATAACTATGTTATCACGCCGTACAGGGAACTCTGAGCCCTGTGATTTGCGCAGTGAATTACAACAGAGGATAACAGCGAATGGTTCTCGGCAAACCGCAAACAGACCCGACTCTCGAATGGTTCCTTTCTCATTGCCACATTCACAAGTACCCATCGAAGAGCACTCTGATTCATCAGGGTGAAAAAGCAGAGACGCTTTACTACATCGTGAAAGGCTCGGTTGCCGTGCTGATCAAGGATGAAGAAGGCAAGGAAATGATTCTTTCTTATCTGAATCAGGGCGATTTTATCGGCGAACTTGGCTTGTTCGAAGATGGGCAGGAACGCAGTGCGTGGGTCCGGGCGAAAACTGCCTGCGAAGTCGCTGAGATTTCCTATAAAAAATTCCGCCAGCTGATTCAGGTCAACCCGGATATTCTGATGCGGTTGTCCTCGCAGATGGCGCGCCGCCTGCAGGTGACCTCGCAGAAAGTCGGCAACCTGGCGTTCCTCGACGTTACCGGTCGTATCGCGCAAACCCTGCTCAACCTGGCCAAGCAGCCGGACGCCATGACCCACCCGGACGGCATGCAGATCAAGATTACCCGACAGGAGATCGGCCAGATTGTCGGCTGTTCCCGCGAAACCGTCGGTCGTATCCTGAAAATGCTGGAAGATCAGAACCTGATTTCCGCCCACGGTAAAACCATCGTGGTGTACGGCACCCGCTGATTATCATCCACCGGATCAACATCAGCCGGATCAAAAAGAGCGTGCCCAGGCACGCTCTTGTCGTTTTAGTGGAAAGAAAAACCGCGGCTTACGCGCCTTTCACCACCCGCTCCACTGCTTTTCCAAACAGCGCCATGCCTTGATCGATCTCTTCCGGGGTAATCACCAGCGACGGCACGAAGCGAATCACGTCCGGCCCCGCCACCAGAACCATCAACCCCAGATCCGCCGATGCCGCCAGGAAATCCCGGGCGCGGCCATGCCAGGCCGGTTTCAGCTGCGCGCCCAGCAGCAGCCCCATGCCGCGGATTTCGTCGAAAATATCGTACTGCGCGTTGATACTCTCCAGCGCGGACACAAAGCGCGCATGGCGATCCACCACTCCGGACAACACCTCCGGCGTATTGATCACATCCAGCGCCGCTTCCGCCACGGCGCAGGCCAACGGATTGCCGCCGTAAGTCGTGCCGTGGGTGCCGACCGCCATTACCGACGCGATCTCTTCCGTAGTCAGCATCGCGCTGATCGGGAAACCGCCGCCCAGCGCTTTGGCGGTGGTCAGAATGTCCGGCGTGATGCCGTAATGCATATAAGAGAACAGCTTGCCGCTGCGGCCCATACCGCACTGCACTTCATCAAACACCAGCAGCGCCTGATACTGGTCGCACAGCTCGCGAACCCCTTTGAGGAACGCCGGCGTGGCAGGCGTGATGCCGCCTTCGCCCTGAATCGGTTCCAGTACCACCGCGCAGGTGTGGTCATCCATCACCGCTTTTACCGCATCCAGATCGTTAAACGGCACGTGCACGATGTCCGCCGGTTTCGGGCCGAAACCATCGGCGTATTTCGGCTGGCCGCCGACGGAAACGGTGAACAGCGTACGACCGTGGAACGACTGATAAAACGAAATGATCTTGGTTTTGTACGGGCTGTGGCGGGTAATGGCGTAATGACGAGCCAGCTTGAATGCCGCTTCGTTGGCTTCCGCGCCGGAGTTGGCGAAAAAGACGCGGTCGGCAAAGGTCGCATTAATCAGTTTGGTGGCCAAACGCAGCGCCGGTTCGTTAGTGAACACGTTGCTGGTGTGCCACAGGGTTTCGCCCTGCTCTTTCAACGCCGCCACCAGCGCCGGATGGCAGTGCCCCAGCGCCGTCACCGCGATGCCGCCGGAGAAATCGATATATTCCTTGCCCTGCTGATCCCAGACACGGCTCCCTTTGCCTTTTACCGGCACAAACTGCGCGGGTGCATAAACCGGAAGAATTACCTTATCGTAAGTATCCCGTGTTACTGCTGCTTTCTCTGTCGCCATTTGCTGCCCCGTTGTGATATCCGTGGTTTTCGAGTGAAAATATAGTCATTAAATATGCATAAAAAATCAAAAATACGCAATCATTAATCCGACATGCCCTAAATAGGAAGGGCCTGGTAATAACGCCGGCACACCTGCAACGTGAAGCATGACGGGTATAAAGCCGGATTTGCTCCCACTATCCCTCTATAAATCAAGGAAATTCTTCAGTAGCTGATGCCCCTGCTGGCTGAGAATGCTTTCCGGGTGGAACTGCACGCCTTCCAGCGGCAGCGAGCGGTGGCGCACCCCCATGATCTCATCCATTCCGGCGTCGTTCTCGGTCCAGGCGGTTACCTCAAAACAATCAGGCAGCGAATCCTGTTCCAGAATCAGCGAGTGATAGCGGGTGACGGTCAACGGGTTTGCCAGCCCGGCGAACACGCCGCGGCCGGTGTGCCGCACCGGCGAGGTTTTGCCGTGCATCACCTGACGGGCGCGCACCACCCGCGCGCCAAACGCCTGCCCCAGCGCCTGATGCCCCAGGCACACCCCCAAAATCGGCAGCGTACCGGCAAAATGGCGGATAGCCGCCAGCGAAATCCCGGCTTCATCAGGCGTACAGGGTCCGGGGGAAATCACCAGCCGTTGCGGCGATAACCGCTCGATGTCCGCCAAAGTCAGCGCATCATTACGCCTGACCAGCACCTCCGCCCCCAACTCGCAAAAATACTGGTACAGGTTGTAGGTAAAGGAGTCGTAGTTGTCGATAAGTAGCAGCATATCTTTATCTATCAGCGGGTGAATGGCGTTACGCTCGTCGCAGACATCATACCTAACACAGCATGATGAAGAAGGAATGATGTCGAGTCTGAAGAGTTAAGACACGGTTGTCCAGATGCACATCTGAAACAGCCGGAGAAGGAAATAAATAAATGTGCGCCAATCCCGGGGAAAACCCGGCCATGCCATGACCGGGGACGTTAAGAAAGGGCGTCGGCTGTCACCCGGTTTCATCACGCAGCACCACCGGGTTGAATTTTTTCCGGAACTCGATGGGCGTAACGCCGGTATAGCGTTTGAACATCTTCTCAAAATGGCTCAGGTCGCCATAGCCGCAATCCAGGTAGAGATTGGTGATCCGGCTCATGGGGTGGCATTCCAGCCGCTGACAGGCATAGAAGATGCGGGTTTGATTCAGAATCTGCTTAAACGACAGCCGGAGGCTGTGCTTGAGCAGATAGGAGAGATGCGACGGGCTGATGTGGGAATTTTCCGCCAGCTCAATCAACGTTACTTCCTGCTGGAAATGCTCGCCCAGATACAGCAACGCTTTGATCACCGACGGGTGAAACTGTTGCAGGGCGTCCTGATCGCGGCTGAGCACCGCATCGCATAATGAACGGTTGATCCGTTGCCGCTCGCCTGACGGCGCTTGCCCCGTTCGGGCCACGATTTGCGGCAGAATACTACTGGCCTGCGCCAGGTCGATCTCGGCGTCGTCGCTGAGCATCAACAGCCGGGCGATACTGTGCCACAGTTGCCGCGCATTGCCGGGCCAGTCGTAATGATGCAGGTGAAACAGCACCTCAGGATGCAATGTCTGCCGGATTGACTGACGGTACGCCTGCCAGGCGGCATGAACCAGTTCGGCGATATCCTGCGTTCGGTCTTTCAGGGCCGGTACTGACAGCGACTGGCAGCCAAATGCCGACACCAGTTGCGCCGCAGGCTGCGCCGACGACGCGCTGTTCTCCGCCGGCGCCGCAATCAGCCCGAACACCAGCCGTAGCTCGCTCCGCCTGGCATGTTCCACCCGAAGCAACGCCAGAGCCTTCTGCTGCTGCTGTTCGGTCAGCGTATCAAAACCAGGAATGCACAAGGTTAGCCGACGATCGTCGGGAATAGCGGCGAGTGCCTCCTCCAGCCGTTTCGTTGGGTCGCCCTCGCCGCTCAGTTCGACATAGCGCCCCTGCAACGCCTGAAGTCTGGCGCGAATATAGCCGGTAATCTCAGACAGGTCTGCGCCCGGCTCGCCAGAAAGCAAAATGGGTCTACCGGATAACATCAACCGATCGATTCGGTCACGCAGTACCGAAGGCAAAAAGATAAATTCCGGGATATGTCGCCCCACCGAATAGCCCATGAGGGGTATTTTTTCGGCAGGAATACTTTTTAATTTACCAGGTAGTATATTTTCTGTTTTCACGGGAAAATCCTTTATTCAACTCCTGCCAGTGCACATTTCACAATATCCCCGTCATGTTTCAAGCTGCAGGTGCGTTGGTTTTCCTGCAGTCAAATTAGTTGAGGTAATAAAATGCGCCCCTTCATAAGAAATGGCGTGACTTCTGCAACACGCCCTTCTCATTTAAACCGCTATTTCGACAATCAAAATGAATCCGTAGATTCTGTCGACAGACTCTCTGGACAAACCCTGGTAAAAATAATGTAAATCCCTTTACTGATTTTTTACTCATTATCACCGTTGTATCGGGATAAAAATAAATGCATTCCCTGCCGGCATTAAAATCAGCCGAATAAATATTCGGCGCTATTGTATCGATGAATAAGCCATTACTTTATTCTTATGCAACCACTCTTATCACAATGATAAAAACGGCATCATTCTTAAAACCATTAAAATATTATTTTCTATATCTACAATCAGATTTTATTCGCATCACGTAGAACCAGCATCTGATATAAATCGGCAAACAAAAATGCGATATATTTATACTCATCAGAATTAAAATCACAGGATGCGGGATCATGTGACTGCAGCACGAGGTTCTCCTCGGTGACATCAAAGAATTTTGCAAATTTATACAACGTTTGTCTGGAGATCGGCTTGCCTAACTCCGCTCTTTTTATTGTAGAGATAGAGATATAACACTTTGATTCAAGGCTTTGTTCTGACAGTTCCTCCTGACTTAATTTTTTTTTAACCTGAGGTCTTTGATCACTGCTGTGTTCACCATAAATCCGTTGTTAGACATACATTCCCCTTTGCAATCAAAATCAATACACCTTTTCATGGTTTCATTTCCAAATACCAGACCACACTCACGACAGATTGATATTTACGCACACCAACCACAATAAAGCATACCAATTAGTTATGATGTAAATTCACCTAACCTAATATCCCCTAATTTTGACAACACAATTAACACCAGACTACATTTAATTATTTATTTTTATTATGAATAAATGGTGCATGACCATTCGGTCATGCACCATTACTGATTAGCTCAGTACGCCGGACAGCGCGCCCTGGCCTGCTTTTTTCAGCAGATTCAGCGCCTGGCCCCAGAAGGCCGGGTTAACGCCGGACGCTTTGGCTTCGGCAACACGGTTAGCGCGATTAACATTCTGTGCTTGGGTTGGAAGTTTCATGGTTATTTCTCCTTGAGTGTATTTGCATTACGTTTTGGGGATATCCCCAGGTTAATGCCACCGACTGGCGGCAAAGCTGAAAAACGGTATGGTTCGGCAGGCCGATATTAATAGGCATGCCAGCTGCGCAGCGTACCGATGGTGACCGGCATGACATCGCTGACGTCAATGGTGTAGCGATACAGTTTGCGTGCGGCGGTGAGGCGTTCTTTCGGGTTGAAGAATTCCAGCACCACGTCCCAGCAATCGGATTCCGGACGGCTGACCGGGCTGCGTTCCGCGCCGATCTTGTTCAGGAATAACCCTTCGCCGAAAGCGTCGTCGAAGATTTCCTTCATCTGATAAGCGTTGGTGGCCGCATAGTTAATGGCGCGTTCATTCGACTCGTAACCCCGGTTACGCAGTTCGTAATAAATGCGGTTGATGAAGTTGACCAGTTCCTTGGATTTCGGCGTGCCGACGGCGCTTTCCCCCATCAGCATCTTGGAAATATCCTGGGATTCCCAGTTGAACATGCCGCGTAATACCGGGCTGATGGTGGGGATCACCTGGCCGTTGAACAAACGGGTTTCGCCGCTGATAATCCCGGCGATGGAAACGCGCTCCACGCCTTTGGTTTCCTGTTCGTACAGGAACTCCACCAAACGGGCATATTCCAGCACCGCGAACTGAGCATCCGGTTTAATGGCATAAACCGGAATGCCGTCAATTTTCAGCGTCCAGATAAGCGCGTTGGATTGTTCCGCATTATCACCGGTATTCAAGTGCTCAGCCATTTGCACCGGGTCAAACGGGTAGCCGCTTTTATTTCCCATCACCTGGGTAAAATAATCCAGCCGCGCTTCGGTACCGAAGTCATAGCCGACCTGGCCGATGACAAAGATCTTTTCCTGATCGCGGACCGTGCGCGCATCCAGCAGCGAGGATTGCGGCATAACCCGCCGGGCCGGAGCATGGACATAGTGATTGGCTGCCGGATCGCTGATTTTCGATAACGACAGGCCGGCGGCGCGCGACGGGGCGCTCGCTTCCGGGCTCAGGCTGGAAGGCGCCAGCACCTCATCGTCATCCAGCTCGATATCCTGAATGTCCTGCTGGGCGTCGATAATCGAGGGAACCAGCAGCTCCACGGCGGCGGGTTCAACCATTTTCTCTTCAGTTGACATGGTGGTGATCCTTTTTGGTGGTTGGTGATAGAATTCCTGTGCTATTTGCCGGAATAATTTCTGAATATTTAATCGGTATACAACAGACTCCCGATTACCTGCCGTTGACAACACGAGTGGGGTGGCTGTGTTAAACAGCACGTCCCGAATCATTTTTGACGCACGACGATCGTTTGCTACATTCATCGCCCTCATGATTAATGCCGAGACCGCCGACACCACCGGGGCAGAAAAACTGCTACCAGATACAACAGACAGATCATAATTCGGCGTAGCAACAGGGATTGATACACCAGATGCCAGCAACATTTTCTTTCTCAGCTTCACCCCGTAATTATTAAATGAGGCGGGCAATCCCTCTTTATCACAAGCGCCGACGGCTAAAACAAAATCCATCGACGCCGGTAATGACTCACTATTACGGCCTTCATTACCGACAGCGGCGATAACCAATACGCCTTCTTTTTCGCAATCTTCGACAGCTTTGCGTAATTCATCCGTTCCCTGACCATTAACCGATAATGACGCACCGCTAACGTTGATAATATTGCACCCCTTTAAACGAGCATCACGAATGGCTTTCGCCAGCGTACGCTCAGAGCAGCCATGAATATTTCCCCACTCGTCTTCATGAAAGACGGGAATACTCAAAATGGTTGCCGCCGGTGCAATGCCAACGCCCTTCCCACCGATAATACTGGCCACAGCCGTACCGTGTGAGGTGCTTTTATTTGTCTGCACAGAAAGGCATTCAATATTTAAATGATTTAATATCGGATGCTGGCAATCAATGGCGCCATCAATAATACCGATTTTTATTCCTTCTCCATTTATCCCCAATTGCTGTAAATCAGAAAGTGGGTTATTCAATAATGCATTATGAGTGTTCGACGGGTGCATCATCATTCTCTTTCCTGAATATGGAATTTAAAATCCCCGGTGTTTGTATACCATTCCGTTTGCAAGAGAATAACAACCGTGATTATCGCACAAGTTATCAGCAATCATTCCGGTTATATTTTCTTTCACTCTGGAACTGGCGCAGAACATTCACACAGCAAATACGGTATTTCTCAATAAATGCTCGTCATCGTTTTATTGTTTAAAAACGTTCTGACAAGTTGATCATTTATCTTAGGCTAATAAATTTATAGTAGCCTTACTTAAAAAATATTTTGGTATCACTTTAGTATCAGTTTTATCAGTTCTATGTAGCTCAATAGGTTACATAGAACTGATAAATAAAATACTGAACGTTTATTGAATGACGATCTCCTTTGTAAAACGGATAATTATTCGTTCCGGCGCGGCGAATGCCTGTTTCTGATAAAACCGGAGCTGCCTGCAACCCCGGAATTCCCGCTTACCAGACTGGAACCGCCGGCCGCTTCTCAACCAAAAGCGCGCTTGGCTTTCGCCAGATAGTCCTTACGGTCTGCCAGACCATTAAGGCCACCATTAATCCGACGGGTAATGCCATTGACGTCATCCTGATCGGCCAGCGCGTTCAGTCCGTTCTTTTTCCAGAACCAGATCGCCGCCGCCACCGACACCGACGGGTTCTGGCTGATCAAATCCGGGTTCGTCACCAAATCCTGGCCGATGGCGCTCCCGCAGGTGCGGTAATTGTCACGCCCCGTCAGCTGAATCAACCCCCGGCCGCGGTACTTCCAGCCGTCTCCCGTTTCCGTCGCGCCGTTGCCCAGCCGGTTGGCGTAAACAATGTTGGCGATCGACTCCGGTTTGCGCTCACACTGCGCGGCCATCTCATCGGTGGTGAAATAGCGCCCAAACACCGAACGCAGCCCTTTGGCGCTGTAGTTCAAATTCTCCACCCGCGCACGCAGTTCATTACTTTCATGCGCGATCTGGGCGACAAAGTGCGCAAAACGTAGCGGGGTGTTGATCTCCGCCGCATTGCACTCCTGCTGCAACGCGGGCTGGAACAGCGCGAGGTCGTCCGCACTGGCCGCCGTCATTACCTTTTTTAATTTTTCCTGGCTGATTTCAAGAGTCATCGGGTTTCCTCCTCAATTGCTTGACGCAGTCAGTTTGCAGAGGAAACACGCTCCCTCTCTTGGGTAAACATCGGCAAAAAGCAGGGGAACATGCAGTAAACCCGGAGAAAATAAGGACATGATGAACCAGTCCCCGGCAATACGCCGGGGATCGGGAAGAAAAACACCGCGGGCAATGCCCGTACGGTGCGGGCTCATTGAGAAGAGACGTTTATTGAAAAGGCGTCTGGTGTTCGACCAGTTCCCACACCAAATAGCAGAGAAATGCACAACCTACCGCTACCAGCACCATCGTCATGCCTTCCGGCCCCATACGGTCCATCATGAAGCCGATGCCAATCAGACCGGCGATGCCGCCTAGTGAATCCATCATGGTGTAGCTCATGTTGGCGGACATCTGCTGCTGTGGATGAAAGCGATCGCCGATCAGCGACAGGCCGATGCTGTAAACGCCGCCCATACTACCGCCCCAGATATACAGCAGCACCAGCGTAGCGCCGTAATCGGCATACACCGCCAGCGCCAGAAATACCGCGCAAACCACCGAACAGAAAATGCAGAACACCACGATCCACTGCCGGTTTACCCAATCCGACAGCAGGCTGACCAGCATCCCGAGCGTGACGCTGCCCAGCATGAACATGGTCATCAGCAACGACGCCCGCTCCTCCGTCAGCCCGTCGCTGATACCATACAGCGTCAGGAAGTTGGGCAGGCCGTAGAAACTGACGCCGCCGACCAGCGCGGACACCAGAATGGCGCGGGCATGGCGGCAGACAAAGCGAAAACGCACCGCGGACACCGTCCCCGACAGTGGATTGATGTGGGCGATCCACACCAGCAGCAGCGCGCTCAGGCTGAGCAGCGCGGTCAGCCAGAACCGCTGCGACATGGAGACCTGCGTCAGTTGCAGCAATACCGGTCCCAGCGCCACCCCCAGCGACAGCGCGGCGGAAAACAATCCCATGATGATGCCGCGCCGTCGCAACGGCAGTTGATTCAGCCAGGTCTGCAACAGGATCAACTGCATCCCGGTGCACAGACCGTATCCCAGAATGCTGACCAGCCAGCCGGGGTAAAATTGTTGCCACGCCATACTGGCGCACAGGCTGGCGCGCAACAGCACCAGCAGCAGCGTCGACCACATCAACCCCATCCGCTGGATGATGCGGCTTAGGCGCTGGTGGAACAGCAGCACGCCAATGATTTCGCAGGCCATCGCCACGCCGATCCACAGATTATTATGGCCCTGCAGGTTCATCAGCACCGGAATGGTGACGTAATTGATGCCGGAAACCAGTTGGATCAGGAAGGTCTGCACGATTAACAGTATCGGTAGTAAACGCGGCATCATAGCGCCTCCGGATATTTAGGCACTCGCCAGCTAAGCAACAACTGGCCGCGCGTCACCTGACGGATCGTCACCTGCGCGGATTCCGCCTCCGCCTGCCAGCGCAGAAAACGCCGCCACCAGTCCGGCTCCTCAGTCACAGCGCCGTTCGGCTCGCCGCACCGCGTTAGCCGGACATCCAGCACCCAATACAGCAAGGCCTCTTCCCTCTGGCTGACCTCAATCGTCAGCGGTTGCTGCGCCAGTTGCCGCCACAGTTGAAAGCTCTGCAGCCAGAAACGGTGACAACAGTCTGGCGAAAAATGCGCCTCCAGCGCTTCAGTCGACGCAATCGCCAACACCGAATCCGGGCAGGGAAGCAGCGACGGCGCCGCATTTCGCCACCACTCGCTCAGGCTTGCCTGCTGTGCCTGCTCGCCTCCCGACAGCCAAGGATCGGCAGCCGTTGCCGCCAGATACGCCGGCGGCCGGTCATGGTCGCCGCCGCGCAGGAACAGTAACGGCAGCGGCCAGTCATACAATCGCTCCAGTTGCGAAGGCGATGTGGCGTGCAGCAGCGCGCTGTAGGCCTGTTCGCGGCTTGCCAGTTGCACCCGGACCTGCTGGCTGCTGCGCCGCATCCACCACACCGCCAGCCCGACAACCAGCCCGAGAAACAGAATGGTGCTGATTGCCTTGCGAAATACCTGATTGAGCGCTTCCAGCCGCTGATAAAAGCTCGATAGCTCCAGATCCATCGCCAGTACGCCGCGAAACTCGCCTTGCTGGTCATAAAAAGGCGCGTAGGCGCTGATGAAAGAGCCCCACTCGTCCCGATACGGCTGGTCCGACACCGCGGCTTTGTGCTGCCGCAATGCGTCCACCAGTTCCGACGGCGCGTTGTCATACACCTGCATCAACGCCGGAGGCAGGTCCGGCAGGCCGTCGCCATCGTTGTCGTTCTGCGGGCTGGGGTTCACCACAAACCGCACCTTGTCCTGATCCAGCACCGTGGTATAGATGTAGCGCACATCCTGCGATGCCTGACGAATGCGTTCCAGTTGCACCGCCAGTTGCTGATAAACCGGATCATCGCGCACGGTGCGCGCGGTAATGTCCTGATGCCGATCGCCGGACAGGGTGGAGGCCGCCGCCCGCACGTTCGACAACAACCCGATTTTGATCTCCTGTTCCAGCGTACTGATCGACTTGTGGTAGACCATGTAGGTAGAGAATCCCAGCAGCCCGATAAAGATCAGGCTGGCGAACAGCGCTTCCGCCAACGCCGCCCGTGAAGGTGAAGCGCTCATAGCGTAATCCCCCGTATAATCAGCACGCCGCCAATCGCCAGAAACCCGAGAGGAAAGGCCAGGCGGCAGCGGTGTATCAACAGATCGTCTTCCACGCCGTTCGCCTGACGGTGGTGGGCGAAAATAATCAGCAGGATCGCCGCGAAAATGCTGCCATACCCGGCGATGATCATCTGGTCGATGACCGTGGTGTAAGGCAGACGCGGCAGAATATTGCTGGTGTAAAACGCATAGGCCACTACCGTCAGCATCAGAGTGAACGAGGTTTGCAGTCGCTCGGAGAAAGACTCCAGCCAGAACACGCTCCAGGACGCCGCAATAATCAGCCCCAGCGGCAGAATAAAACTCCACAGGTAGTACGACGGGTTGCGCACGGCGTCTATCCGTACCGTAATGCGGGAGAACTCGTTCTGATTGGGCTGTACGCTGCTCAGGTGGTCGTAACGAATATCGCTGATGTGGGTAGAGGCTTTGCCCCGAATCCACCATTCGTCGATCTCTTCGTTATCAATATTTTCGGTGTAGACCTGTATATCGCTGAACCGCAGCTGCTGGTTGTTATAGGAAAAAGGCTCCAGTTCCAGCACGAACTGTTGACGATCAAACGGAAACAGCCGGAAGTCCATGTCATTGCTGAATGAGCCGAGAAAGCGGGCGTTATAAATGACCCGCCCGTCGGGAAACAGCATCAGGCGTTTATTGCCGGTGTCCGGGCTGCCTACCACGTTGATGAATTCCAGCGCCGGCACCCATAATCCGTTATTGATCCACCGCTCGATCTGGTTATTTTCGACAATCAATGGCTTATCGCCCGGCGTTTTGCGCGGTTTTCCGGTCCATTGCGCCACGATGTAGCCATCGACCTTGTAGGTCTGCTCCAGCGTGTTCACGCCATAGATCTTATTGATAAAAATGCTCACACTCACATCCACCGGGCGGGCATCCGCCGCGCTATCCGCCGGCGCGGACCACGCCGGCAACCCCATAAGCAACAAAACAAGCCCGCAGCATGACCACAGAATCCGCATCTCACACCTCCCCGGCCGATGGAAAAGCGCCTGGCTGACCCAGCGCCCACAACAGGTTGTCCACCAGCGCCCGATGGCAATGCGGCAGCACCACCAGATGGCAGAAGAGCGCAGGCTTGCCCTGCACCATCAGTTGTTCGCTGGACAACGAGAAACGCTCGATGATGGACGGACTGGGCGCGCTGAACTGCACCATCAGCGAGCCGCTGAGTAACGGTTGCAGAAACAGTCGTTCCCGGCCGGGATCAAGCCGTTCAAATAGGTACCGAAGTTGCTGGTGAGCGTAGCGCTGTATGTCGTGACAGCGGCGGATCATCTCCCGCTGCCCCTGTTCGCCGAGGCGACACAGTTGGTTCCACAACACCACCGCGGACAGGCCGGGGCGCGAACCGGATAAGGTCGAGTCTCCGCTGCCGATATAATTCGGGCGGCTGAGCGCCACCGCGCGATACGGCGCCGACAGCATCACCACGCCGCACGGCCACGGCATACTCAGCCATTTGTACGGGCTGGCGCAGATGGAGTGCAGCGACGCCGCCTGCGCATCAATCGCCAGTTGGCGCCCTTCCGGTTCCGGCCAGAACGGCAGATAACTGGACGACAGCGCGCCATCCACATGCACCCAGTAACTGCGCTGCTGCGGCGTATTGGGCGGCAGGCGCTGCCGTAGTTGCGTGGTAATCTGCGGCCAGTCGTCGCAGGAGCCGCTGAAGGTGGTGCCGCTGGTCAGGCAGACAATCACCGGCCGCCGGTAGCGATGAAAAAACATCACCAGTTGCAGCAGGCTCTCCACATCGATTCGCCCGGCGTCGTCGCACGGCACCGCCCGCGGCCACACGCCGGCGTTGATTGGGCAACGCCCCAGCGTCGGCCCGGCTTCGGCAGGCGTCGCCAGTTGCAATACCCGACAGGCTTTCGCCAGCGAATAGTGGCTGTGGTCGGAATACAGCACCACCGGCGCGTAACGCGCATGCGTCATGGCCGGCCAGTGCGTGGTAGCCGCGCCACACAGAAAATCGCGCGCATTCCACAGCGCGAACAGATTGCCTTCGGTCGACCCCATCGCGGTCAGGTATCCCCAGTACGGCGACGGCAGGTTCCACAGCCGGGCGTAATAATCCAGCACCGCCCGTTCAAAACGCTTGCTGTTAACCTGATAGGCACCGGGCTCCATGCTGTCTCCCAGATTCAGCAGATTCATGTCCAGCAGTGGGCGCAATCCGGCGTCGAACTCTCCCTGTTGGTTGGTCTGAAACCCGGCGAAATGTCGCCGCTGCTCCTCCATACGCGCGGTGTAGGTCCGCAAAATTCGCCTTCGCACCACATCGTGCATCCCTTCGGACAAAATTGTTAATTCATCAATTGGTTGCATATCCTCTCCGTCTGCTCATTTCAGCGATAAAAGCAGGGTAAGGAATCGCCCGGTTAGCGAGCGCGGCTGTTCAGCGTGGAAATACGGCGAAATGCGGGAGAGAGAAGGCAGACGTCAGCAACAAGGTCAACCGGCGAGCCATCCAGAACGCCAGTGACCGATTTCACAGTTCATGCCAAACCAAAACCATGAGCATGACTAAACAATCATTCCCCCTTTCATTATGGGAACACGTTAGCGTGAGCCTGCTCAAAACTATTAAAAGATCTCTTCGATCCAGATAATGAAATGGCATTTCAATTATTGAATTGTGCGATTTTTACACTAAAAATGAGTCTGGCTGCCGGCATACTTTGATTTCTCTTACCAATGCATGCCGACTCCACCCTCAATACGGGCGAAGGGAATAGCACATGCCCGCAACATATTTATGGTTTAGAGAAAAGGAACACACGCTATGAAATCACTCATTACCCCGATTACCGCTGGACTGCTACTGGCACTCAGTCAACCGTTGCTGGCCGCCACCGACACCGGCGGCTACGCCGTTACAGCAGGCGGCAACACGACAGGCGCCGTCAGCAAAACGGCGACGTCGATGCAGGATATCGTCGATATCATCGCCGCGGCCCGTCTGGATGCTAACGGCAAAAAGGTGAAAGGCGGCGCGTACCCGCTGGTCATCACCTATACCGGTAACGAAGATTCGCTGATCAACGCCGCTGCCGCCAATATCTGCGGCCAGTGGAGCAAAGACGCCCGCGGTGTGGAAATCAAGGAGTTCACCAAAGGCATCACCATCATCGGCGCCAACGGCTCTTCCGCCAACTTCGGTATCTGGATTAAGAAATCCTCCGACGTGGTGGTGCAAAACATGCGTATCGGCTACCTGCCGGGCGGGGCCAAAGATGGCGACATGATCCGCGTTGACGATTCGCCGAACGTCTGGATCGACCACAACGAACTGTTTGCCGCCAACCACGAATGCGACGGTACGCCGGACGGCGACACCACCTTTGAGGCCGCGGTAGATATCAAGGGGGCTTCGGACTATGTCACCGTGTCCTACAACTACATCCACGGCGTGAAGAAAGTCGGTCTGGACGGTTCCAGCAGCAGCGATACCGGCCGCAACATCACTTATCACCATAACCGCTACAACGACGTCAACGCCCGTCTGCCGTTGCAGCGCGGCGGCCTGGTGCACGCTTACAACAACCTGTACAGCAACGTAACCAGTTCCGGCCTGAACGTGCGCCAGAACGGTCAGGCGCTGATCGAAAGCAACTGGTTCGAAAACGCGGTGAACCCGGTGACGTCCCGCTATGACGGTAAGAACTTCGGCACCTGGGTGTTGAAAAACAACAACATCACCAAACCGGCCGACTTCTCTACCTACAGCATCACCTGGACGGCGGACACCAAGGCTTACGTCAACGCGGATAGCTGGACTTCCACCGGTACTTTCCCGACGGTGGCCTACAGCTACAGCCCGGTCAGCGCGCAGTGCGTGAAGGACAAACTGGCTAACTACGCCGGCGTGAGCAAAGGCCTGGCGACGCTGACCAGCGCAGCCTGTAAATAATCCGACAGCGAAAGCCGGGCATGAAAACGGCCCGGCTGACGCCCCATCACCGAGCGGGCCACACGCCCGCTCTTTTTCTTATTCGATACGCAGCCAGGCCGTCATGGCACCTTGTCACCATGAACCCGATGCGGAACGCTACCGGCTATGCACGTTGCCTTATGCCGCTTTTCACGCTAATTTGATAATTAATCATATTTTAATTATCAAACGTTATAACTAAGTGGTCAGAACTCCGGCCGCCAAAAGTGACGTCTGTCAAAATTTGCAAAAACATAATCACCTCTAATAATGAACCGCCGTTCCAACTATTGAAATGTCCCCCTTTTGAGCTAAAACTGAGCACAGGTTGATTCGTGCGATTCGGTTTTACTTATCTATCCCCTAAATATTCGGGTTGCGGGCAGACGGCAACCGGCAAACCCCAGCGACAGAAGCAAGTGACTGGGGTGAGCGAGGGTCGTCGGCGCGTTCGTAACCTGAAACATGGCCGGGATACCCCTGCCGCACCAACCTATAAAGGGCATGTGGAACGATAAATGCCCATCTCACATTTTTCAAAAACAGGAATACTACTCATGAAATCATTCATTGCCCCGATTGCCGCCGGTCTGCTGCTGGCCTTTAGTCAATCCAGTCTGGCTGCGACGGGCGGTTATGCCACCACTTCCGGGGGCAACGTGACAGGAGCCGTCAGCAAAACCGCAGCATCCATGCAGGACATCATCGATATCATCGATGCCGCCAAACTCGACGCCAAAGGCAAAAAGGTGAAGGGCGGCGCGTACCCGCTGGTCATCACCTATACCGGTAACGAAGATTCGCTGATCAACGCCGCTGCCGCCAATATCTGCGGCCAGTGGAGCAAAGACGCCCGCGGCGTGGAAATCAAAGACTTCACCAAAGGCATCACCATCATCGGCGCCAACGGCTCTTCCGCCAACTTCGGCATCTGGATCGTGAACTCCTCCGACGTAGTAGTACGCAACATGCGTATCGGCTACCTGCCGGGCGGCGCTCAGGATGGCGATATGTTCCGTATCGACAACTCGCCGAACATCTGGCTGGACCACAACGAACTGTTTGCCGCCAACCACGAGTGTGATGGCACCAAAGACGGCGACACCACGTTCGAATCCGCCTTTGACATCAAGAAAGGCGCCACTTACGTCACCATTTCCTACAACTACATCCACGGCGTGAAGAAAGTCGGTCTGGCAGGGTTCAGCGCCTCTGACAGCGCCGAACGCAACATCACTTACCACCACAATATCTACAATGACGTCAACGCCCGTTTGCCGTTGCAGCGCGGCGGTAACGTACACGCCTACAACAACCTGTACACCAACATCACCAGCTCTGGTCTGAACGTGCGTCAGAACGGCAAGGCGTTGGTCGAAAGCAACTGGTTCGAAAACGCGGTGAACCCGGTGACGTCCCGCTACGACGGCAGCAATTTCGGCACCTGGGTGCTGAAAAACAACAACATCACCAAACCGGCTGATTTCGCTACCTACAACATCACCTGGACGGCGGATACCAAAGCTTACGTCAACGCCGATAGCTGGACTTCCACCGGCACTTACCCGACTGTGACCTACAGCTACAGCCCGGTCAGCGCACAGTGCGTGAAGGACAAACTGGCTAACTACGCTGGTGTCGGTAAAAACCTGGCCGAGCTGACCAGCTCAGCTTGTAAATAATCGGTTCCCGTCAGCCACGCTGATGTCTGGAACCCCATCCGCCCGGCAAGCCCGGGCGGATAGCGGAGCCACTATGGAGCGGGGGAGCGACATTCGCTCGCCCGCTTTTTTATCTCGCCGTGTCACTAATGCCAGACAGGACACGACCCGGCATAAGGAGCAAGCCATTATGAAACATACCCTTCTGTTTGCTTTACTGTTCAGCACCAGCGTCCTGACCGCTCAGGCCGCCAGCAACGCCGCCCCCGACCTGAAAGGATTCGGAACCGAGACGGTAGCGGGCAGCGGCGGCAAAATCATCCGCGTGACTACGCTGGCCTCCAGCGGCGCCGGCTCGCTGCGCGAAGCGCTGGCGACCAAAGGCCCGCGCATTATCGTGTTTGAAGTGGGCGGCGTGATCGACATATCGGATAGAGACATCCGGCTTGCCGAACCTTACGTCACCATTGCCGGTCAGACTGCACCGTCGCCGGGCATCACGCTGGTCAAGGGCGGCATGATGATCTCCACCCATGACGTACTGATACAACATATCCGTTTCCGCATCGGCGATAACGGTCACGCCAAGAAGAGCGGCTTTGAGAAAGATGTGTCGCTCTACGGGCCGGACGCCTATAACGTGGTGGTAGACCACTGTAGCTTTGCCTGGGGCACCGACGAAAACCTGTCGGTTTCCGGGCCGCGTTACGATGGTCAGTCCGGTACGGCTCATAACGTCACCTTCTCCAATAACATCATTGCGGAAGGCCTGTACGACTCCAGCCACTCCAAAGGCATTCACTCGATGGGCACGCTGGTCCACGATAACGTGACCAACGCGGCGATCATCGGCAACCTGTACGCCCACAACAACGAGCGTAACCCCTGGTTCAAGGGCGCGACTACCGGCGTGGTGGTCAACAACCTGATCTACAACCCAGGCATCTGGGGTATTCGTGTCGGTGCGGTGCAGAGCGAATGGGAAGGCCGCTCCCTGCCGGTGAACGCCAAAGTGGCGATCGCCGGTAACGTGATGTATCACGGCGCCAACACCAAGTCCGGCTTGTCGCTGGTCGGCAGCAACACCACCGGCGGCGATGTCTGGATGAGCGACAACCTGGCCTTCGACAAATCAGGCAAGGCCGTGGCGCAAACCTCCGGCACCGGCATCAACCTGCTGAAATCGGCGCCGGTATGGCCCACCGGGCTGACCGCGATCAGTTCCTCGTCGGTGGTCAATCAGGTGACGCAGCACGCCGGCGCTCGCCCGAAAGATCGCGACGCGGTGGATAAACGCATCGTCAGCGATTTCCAGAAACGCAGCGGCACCTTCGTCAACAGCCAGAGCGAAGTGGGCGGTTACCCGACCGCAGCGGCTACCCAACGTACTCTGACAGTCCCGAGTACCGGTGTGGACGCCTGGCTGCAGCAAATGGCCAAAGAGCTGGAATAACGTCGGCTTTTATCCGTTCAGTGCAATAAAACTTTACCGGCGAATGCCAGTCACGCTAAGTGGCTGGCATTTAACATTTTATTGGTGGGGTAGCGTTGCCTGACGGCTAAAGACGTGTCTTTATCAGCCTGCGCTGATTAAAGATAGGAAGCGGGCGCTTAGCACCGGTTGAAATAAAAAATCCCCTTACCGTTCAACGGCAAGGGGACAGCGTTAACCTCTCATCAGGACATGTCAGGTCAGTAAACGATTATTTCTTAATGATTTTCGCTGACTGAATCACAATCGGTTTGGAAGGCACGTTCTGGTACGGCCCCACATTTTCTGTCTGAACCTGAGAAATCTTGTCAGCCACTTCCATGCCTTTCACCACTTTACCGAAGACGGCGTAGCCAAAATCACGCTGGCCGTGATCCAGAAAAGCGTTGTCCGCGACGTTGATGAAGAACTGGCTGGTGGCGCTATCTTTTTCGCTGGTGCGCGCCATGGAAATGGTGCCGCGCAGGTTACGCAGACCATTGTCCGCTTCATTCTTGATCGGCGGATTGGTGGGTTTCTGCTTCATATCGCTGCCGAAACCGCCGCCCTGCACCATGAATCCCGGAATTACCCGGTGGAAAATGGTGCCGTTGTAAAACCCGCTGTTGACATAATCAACAAAGTTTTTCACGGAAACCGGCGCTTTTTGGTCGTCCAGAGCCAGCTCAATGTTGCCCGCGGAGGTTGTCAGCAACACATGGGTGGACGTGGTAGCGGCAAAAGCCGGTGAAAAAGCGGTCAGAGAGAGTACAGTTACTACCGCTGCCAATATACGTTTTGACATGAAGAATTCCTTTTGAGGATCAACGACAGAAAGCGTACCGATTTTAAATAGCCACACCTTTCTGCGCTACCCATTTACCTTTTTTTACGCGATCCCAGCCACCCATTGGCGATAAAAAGAGCACTATTTGCGCTCTTAACCCCCCACAGGACACGCGATGGCGACAATCGCGCTCCCCCGGTGCCGGATTCCCGCTGCCGGGGGAGGTAAAAACCGTCAAAAGGAAGACGTCTGAAACGTCTTATCAGTGCTTGCTCAACGTATGGGCATCAATCCAGTCAAAATTAATGTCCTCGCCCAAACCGGGACGCTGCGACAAATGGACATACCCTTCTTCGTCCATCGGGTCGACCAGCGTATTCAGATAGGCCGCCGGCTCGTCGTAGTTCAGGAACGGATGCAGCAGGCCGCGTTCGTACCAGCGGCAGTTTTTAATCGCCCCCACCACCGCCAGGTTCGGCGCGCCGTTGCCGTGAATTTCGCAATCCATGCCGAAGGCTTCCGCCAGATGCGCCACCTTGAGGCACGGC
>JAAIGF010332966.1_pt1 | contig 44782 bp, 46 predicted proteins | sample 6487441 | NCBI WGS metagenome assembly JAAIGF01 (sample SAMN13974129, study PRJNA590717) | phyllosphere metagenome | biome: pepper field; feature: multiple bacterial spot infested pepper fields; material: pepper leaves; isolation source: leaves from pepper fields | host: Capsicum annuum ...
AGCAGCGCCGGCAAGCATTCAGTGTGCTCCGACCTCGGCGCTGCCATCCTGGGCTATCAGGAAGGCGACGCCATCGACTGGCGCATCGCAGGCCGCACGCGGCAGATCGAGATCAGGAAGGTGCTTTATCAGCCGGAGGCGGCGGGCGACTATCACTTGTAGCGTCAGATAGAAGTTCGTGTCGCTGGATGGCAGGTGAATAGAGGAGCCGCAGGGAAGTGGCTCAGTTGGGAGGCAGAGTGAGGCTGATGCGCTTGATCAAAAAGTACATTTTCAAAAACTCAACTAAAACAATGATATAAACCGCCGCAGGCGTAAAAAGTAGACAAAAAATGGCAGAATCCTGCCTATAGTCTACTTTTTAAATATCCCATCTAAGTCCTTGATGAATTTCAGTCGAACCTTTCACGCTGACAGACTGGGGTTACCGCTGTCTGTACCTTTTAATCTTTCACATCTCTCTAGATCTTCATATCTATAACCTTTGCACCGGCTAAGCCTGCTGGTGTGCCACTAGAGTGAGAATAGGTTGTGGTAGATCAATTAAATCGCGGAGAGCTTGTTGTGGCGAGGGGCAAACTCGCGAGGGTGCAACAAGAATTCAGCCACAAAAACATTAGAGTTATGATATGCGCTACTAAAGAAGTTTTAATGGTGGCGAGGCGCGATATTGAAAGGATTGATGAGGTTGAGATAATACAGGCTGAGTCCTCATTGGGGGCTAGTTTAATAAATTGTACTACCGAGCAGTTATCCCTTGCGGCAGATCGGTTCAATATCATCAAAGCCTGGCGAGCAGGCGAGCTCTCGATCGCTGAAGCATGCTCCGGCCTAAACATTTCAAAAAGTTATTTTTATCAGTTGAATCGGAAATTCAATGAAGAGCTAGGCCCTATATCGGTTGTGCTTGTCAAAAGAGGCATGAAAGAGGGGGTTACACGCCTAAGCGAGGCGGTTGAAACCATCATCCAGGAAGCCACCAAGAAGATTTATAATTCAGAAGGGGCTAGTTACAGCAAAGTTTGGGTTGAGGTTGATGTCGCCTGCAGTGAGCAGGGTATTCCCTCACCCTGCAAAGATACAGTTTTGCGGCGAGTGAAGGCCATATTACCAGAAAGGAAGCGCGTGCAAACAAAGCATGGCAGTGACGTGGCGTCACAAAAATACTCCGCGCGCCCCGGTAAACTGAATCTCGATAGACCCTTGCAATGGGTGCAGATGGATCACACTCTGGTCGACATAATATTACTTGCCGATGATCGAATTAACATAATTGGACGCCCATGGTGGACAGTGTTAATTGATGTTAAGACAAGAGTTATTCTCGGCTACTACCTTAGCCTTCACGTACCATCAGCGATTTCTGTAGCTTGTGCGTTGACCCATAGTGTCCTGCCTAAGTCTATCTTTGTAAATAAAGTCGGATTAATGCTGGAAGATTATCCGTATTATGGAAAGCCTGAAGTTTTGCACATGGATAATGCTGCGGAGTTTACAAGCCCGAAGTTTAAGGCGGGATGCGCTGCTTTTGATATTCATCCAGAGTACCGACCGATCGGGAAAAAGCATTATGGTGGGCATGTTGAGTCACTGATCGGAACCTTTATGACAACGAAGGTCCATTTGTTGAAAGGGACAACAATGTCTAATGCGGTGGCGCGCGGAAAGATTGATAGCGATAAAGCCGCCACTATGACATTTTCTGATTTTTCGCGGTGGTTCGCACAAGAAGTTACGGTATACCACTCAACTATTCATAGCGAGCTTGGCACTAGCCCTCGACAAGCATGGACGGAGTATTTTGCTCCGAATGGAGGCGTTCCGTACCCGCCGAGAATTCCTGACCCCGAACAACTTAGGCTTTACTTTATGCCTGAGGAAACCCGAATGATCAATCCGTACGGAGTCCGTCTTCATGGCAACATCTATTGGGATCCGGTCTTGGCGGAACATGTTGGCACCGCCAGCGCTATAGTTAAATTTGATCCGTTTAATTTAGATGAGATATGGGTAAAGTTGAGTGGTAGATTTTGCTCTATTCGTCTTTCCGATTTAACTTTGCATGCGCAAAGCTTCGAGGAGTACCGTGCGAGCAAATTCTTCAGGCTTCCTGTACGACTCGGGGCAATTGATGATGATATTGGGCGCTCAGCTTATAGAGAAAAACAGAATATTGAGAAGCAAAGTGCCTCTCTGACACGAAAGGCTAGGCGCCAGCAGGCTGCCGAAAAAGAGTATCACGAGGCATATCCGCGGCCTATTGTCGACAACCTGTTACCTAGACAGTCTCCAGAGAAACCAGACTATTCGGTTACTCCTAAACGCTTCACTCGTGAGGGCGGAAATGAATAGCGATCATGTTAGGCTCGACGTACAGACGTTCATACATGCGGACATCAACACTCGGATCGGTGCCGTGCAGCAAGAACTCTGGATCGATAATAATTCAAGCGAAGCTGTTTTTCGCATTATGAACAACATCCATGCCGTACCTGATCGGCTTAGTGCACCTGCCCTACTTGTAGTTGGACCTGGTGGGTCTGGAAAGACCGCCATTATATCCAAAATACCGCAGCGCGTTAACGGTAGCGATGGCCTGATATTCATTTCCATGGCTGAGTCGCCCGAGCTACATGTAAAGAAGAATCTGAGAGCTGAATTTGCCCACGCTTTAGGCATTCCCCTCATGCCTGGGAGCGGCGCCAAAGGTGGATCAGAATTTCCAAACGAGATTCGAGAAGTGATTCGACTTAGGAAGATATGGGGTGTGGTAATAGATGAATTTCACGACGCGCTGCTTCGTTCCAAGCAAGAGCAGAGAATTAATATGTCCATTTTGAAAAAGCTGCTTGGCTCAGAATATGGTTTGAAATTGTTCTGCTTTGGCACGGTAAGCGCTCGAAATGCTCTGCGATCAAATGATGAGTTTAAACGGCGCTTCCATGAAGTAATCCTAAAAGATTGGAATGAGGACGAGGAGTTTAGGGCTTTTTTGTTCGAAATCGAAGAGTCTCTGCCATTAAAGCAACCATCTCATTTGTACTCCGAAACGATGGTAAAGGCCATATTGTCCATCACAAATGGTCGAATGGATAAAACCCTTGAAATAATCAGAAGTGCTGCATGTTATGCGATTAAACTAGGGGTCGAGCAGGTGAACATAGATATGTTGCAGCGAGCGAATATGAATCCTTGGGGATACTAGGCATGCTATTTTTTGGCCTGCCTGCTGCGGGTGTTGACGAAACACTTTCTTCGTGGCTATTTCGCTGCAGCGTCAGCCGCCATGTTCAGAATTTCAAGCGCATTGGACTTTCTGAGAAACCTACTAGTTGGTGGGAGGGGCTGGAAATTAAATCTATTGATCCAGATGTTGATTATTTAGAGGCCAGCAAACGCTTCGCTCGAAACATGAATATTTCGTTTCATGGAAATTTTGAACAGTTTTTTTCGTTCAAAAGAAGCGATGTTGTTGATTGGAGATATCGTCGTTTTTTCTGTCCAGATTGCCTTCGGGCTGATGTGGCTAATGGTCGATTGCCGATGTGGAGAAAGAGCTGGTGTTATGCGCATTCCTCGATTTGTATGATGCACGGAAAGCATCTAGAGTCGCTGAATGATGCGTCAAGGTATTCGAAGGCCTGGGAAGCTTTTGCTAATATTTGTAATTCTGTCCCAAGAGGAGATGCTAATGTAGGGTGGAGCGGAGGGGGATTCTGGTCTGCTACTGTTTCTAGAATTGAGAGTTCCATGATCAACTGTGTTGGCGGCGAACGCACCATTCAGCAGGAACTATTTAATAAGTTGTTTGGTATTTTTCTTCAAGCTCCTTATCGCAATGGTCGGGGAGGGGCGGCGCGAATTAACTTTTATATAGAGAAAGGTGTTCGATTCGCCGCACCTACTTCTCTAGAGCACAGCGTCTCAATCGGCCCATCTACTGCCGACCCTTCTAGTCGAATCGGAAGCTTCGTACTGGCCGCGATATTGCTCGATGCCCTTCCTCTTTCGAGATACAGTTTAATTACAAAGATTTTTGAGGATGGACGGAGTGGCGTAGTTTTGCCGAGAGATATCCATCTGGCTGCAGCATTTCCATCTGTCGACAGGGTGGGCTATCAGGCTCTTCGACGGATTCTTGGATATGTGCCTATGGGGAGGTTTCCGCTTCTGGATAGACACCTCCAGCTGCAACAAGATCGATATTTTCGAGACGGGGCGTTTGATGGCCATTCTCTGGGAGATTCGGCTCACCAGCAACAATAGAGTTTCAGGGCTTGTTCGCAATCTTGTCGCACCATTCCTTCTCCGACTTTTGAAGCTCACGCTGGAAAGCTTCATCAAGCAGGCTCGGTTTCTTCTTCCAGGGCTTTTTGCTGGACTCAATTTGCGCGGCATAGAGAACAACCTCGCCGCCGGCGCCTTCATATTCCTCTGCCTTGCGTGAGAGGATCTCTCGTAGTTCGTCTTTCGTTGGCATTGATACTCCTGTTGCGGGTAGCCCCCTAGGGCGGCAGTCGCCTTTACTCGCTCTTTTAAGGCGCTAATTCATTCTCTGGCGGCGATACCTTCGCGAGTAGCTTCAATTGGTCAGTTATTTCGGCTAGCCGTTCTTGCAGGTTCTGTATTTGCTGTGTTTGCGCTGTGCAGGCTTCATCGAATTGCGCCACTTCCCCCCGCAGAGCCTGACACTGCCGCTCAAGCGTGTCATTCGTGTGCTCCATATCGGTCAGAGTGCTTTGAGCGCTCTCCAGAGCCTGGTCCCTCAGCGCGAGGAGCTGCTCCAGCGCATGCTGATCTTTCTGATGCTGCCGTGCCTCCGTGACCAGCCTTGCATTGTCGCGATTCAGCTGAGTCAGTTCGTCCTGCTTGATCATCAGCGTTTGTTGCAGCTGGCGTATCTCGACCTGAAGCTGACTTGTCTCGGCTTCATGGCGGCGCCGCTCCTGTTCGCGCTGCTCCTTGCTGGCTTGGCGGTAATGCTCCATGCCATCACGAGCGTGCTGATGCAGGCCTTCGAGCGACAGGATCCGTTCATCGCGCTCTTTTAGTCGCACATCTAGATCCCTCAGGGATTGAGCCAGTCGGGCGTTGTCGACTTCGACAACTTGGCGCTGTTGCTGTTCTCGAAGAACTAGCTCCTGGGCCGCTTGTAGCTGCTGTGCCAGCGCAGAGTTCTGTGATTCGAGGTCTCGCATCCGGACCTCGAGTACGGCCGATTGCTGCTGTACTGCTGCGCGTTCGCGTAGCAGCGCTTCATGGGCCTGGGCCACGGATTGCTGCGCTTCGGTTTTCAATTGCCCCAGTAGCTGCTCGATGAGGCCGGTTAGCGGCGTGCTCAGTGCATCGCTGGAGACAGTCTGTTCGGCGCTTTCCAGCTCCTTCAAATAACGGTGGATGGTGGTCTTGGAGCCGGTGTTGCCCAGCTCGATGCGCACCGCATCGATACTCGGGTGGACGCCACGTGAGAGGAGGGCATTCCTGGCTTTCTGCACAACAGCTTTGTTGATTCCACCCCGGGCCATGACGGAGACTCCTACGATTTCGTTCTGTGGTACGTACCATGTATATACATAGCACTTTAACAAGAGTTTTCGTTATTTTTCACAGTTATTCTAGAATTGGGTAATCACGAATTATCCAAGGTGAGACGGCTTTTGGGTCGTTTGGCGGTCGCTCACCGGTACACCAGGGGGATGTGCGCCGATGGGCCAAGAGATTGAGCGGTACCTGCAGGCCGGCACCCGCGCTAGCACGCGGCGCAGCTACCAACAGGCGCTCGAGCACTTCGAAGTGACCTGGGGCGGCTTTCTGCCGGCAACCAGCGATGCCATCGTGCGCTACCTGGTCGATCACGCCACCATGCTGTCCAGTAACACCCTTAAGCTGCGCCTGGCGGCACTGGCGCAGTGGCACGTCAGCCAAGGCTTCCCCGATCCGACCAAGACCCCACTGGTTCGCCAGATCCTCAAGGGAATCCGTACTCTGCACCCGCGCCAGGAGAAGCAGGCCGAGCCGTTGCAATTGCGCCAACTCGAACAGTGCGTGCTGTGGTTGGAACAGGCCGAGGGGAGAGCACGAGTGGAGGACGACTGGCCGCGGTTGCTGCGCTGTTGCCGCGACCGTGCGTTGATGCTGATTGGCTTCTGGCGGGCGTTCCGCAGCGATGAACTGTGCCGTCTGCAGGTCGAGCACATCCAGGTAAGGCCCGGGGAGGGCATGCAGCTGTTTCTGCCCTGGAGCAAAGGTGACCGCGACAACCAAGGCCAGACCTTCAGCGCGCCGGCGTTGGCCAGGTTATGTCCAGTACAAGCCTACGTCGACTGGATCAGCGTGGCGGGCATCGCGCGTGGGCCGGTATTCCGCGGAATTGATCGCTGGGGGCATTTAGGTGAGCAGGGTTTGCACCCAAATAGCATTGTCCCACTCATGCGCGCCGTACTGCAGGCGGCAGGGCTGCCTTCGGAGCTGTACAGTAGCCACTCGCTACGCCGCGGGTTTGCCACCTGGGCCACCCGCAGCGGCTGGGATCTCAAAGCGCTGATGCAGTACGTAGGTTGGAGCGATGGCCAATCCGCATTGCGCTATGTGGAGAGCACAGGAGTGTTCCCTGGGCAGCTGAGTGCGCTACAACACATCTCAAACTGGCCCGAGGGACTGCCATAAGACCGCCTTCCGCTACCCCAATCCGCACCTAGCTGCGCACTGGGAACACCAGCTCGTCATGTGCGGTGCAAATGAGTCGATGGTCCAGCACATAGAAAATTGCGGGGTTCTTGGCATGCTGGGCACCCACAAAGAAGAGGTAACTGCGGGATGCCTGCTTGTCTTTTTTGGCTTTTATGTTCTCTTGGCGGGCTATTTCCAGCTCATTTTTCAGTCGCCCGCGGGCAGCTGCTGACCACTACAGTCTCCATGGGGGTGGGTGTTCGGCTTATGCAGCTCACCGCATACTGTCCGAATGGATTGGACTAAATAAAGGGGTGAAATGGTGAGCGATGAGCTTTATGTTTCCGTCGACGTAGAAACTTCCGGGCCGGTACCGGGCATCTATAGCCTGCTTTCCATCGGCGCTTGCGTCGTCTCAGAGCCCGCCCAGTCAATCTATCTCGAGCTCCAGCCAGACGGCCTACAGCACGATCCGGAGGCTGTCGCCATAACTGGCCTTGACCTCACCAAGCTCGAAAACGAAGGACTAGCCCCACAGACGGCGATGCTCAAGCTGGAGCAATGGTTGAACCAGCTATGTTCGGCAGATCAGAAAGTCGTTTTCGTGGGGCTGAATGCCCCGTTTGACTGGTCGTTCATCAACTACTACTTCCATAAGTATTCTGGGGCGAACCCCTTTGGGTTCACCGCACTCGACATGAAGGCGTATTACATGGGGATTACCGGATGCCGCTGGAAGGAAACTAAGTCCTCGCAAATGACAGCTCGGCTCAACCCCCAAAGCGCACCCAACCATAACGCGTTGGACGACGCACGATTTCAGGCGGAGCTTTTTGCGCTAATGCTGGCAGAAGGGTGTAATCGCTAACCTGGCCAGCCACCCCATGCAGCTTCAACATAACGCCCCTCCCTGAAGGACCAAGCCTTTATGCCTTCAGGGCTGCTGGAGTTGCCCACGATGATTGCCAGCGGGTGCGGCAGATCTTGCGTGTAGCGCGCTGCAAACCTGGAAAAACTCCCGACATCAGTGGGGGAGATCATCGGAATGCTTTGCGGGTGAGTATGCCAGTACCCCACCAGTCGGAGCCCGGCAGAATTGGCTCGTTCAATTTCATCTCGGCAGCGGTGGGCATTCAACTCCAGCCAAGTTCTTCCAGCCCGATCATCTCGATGGGGGGGCGTCGCCAAGGCAAGTACCAGTCCGGCAGCGCTTGCGGGGTCGACAAATAGCTGTCCCCCATGCTCCACATCGAAGCGCCTCTGCCGATAGCGCTCCAACAGGTTCGCAACGTCCTGCGATACCAACAGATGAGTGTCCACCCCGGGCCAGCTCCATTGCCAGGCGATTGCCGTCATTGAGCTGTCTCCAACTGCTCCGGCCAATCGCGCTCCAACTGAGCCTGCTGCATGCCAGCAGGTAGTTTAGGGCCCAGATACTGCCCTCCCAGCGTCGCGACGTCGTGGGGGCCATTGATGCTGCTGACCCAGATCGGGGCTCCGGTGCCGCCGCTCAATGCTCGTAATGCGGCCTGAGAGACCATTGAAGCAATGTTCACCATTCCCAGAGAACCTCCTGGGATGAAACTCTCTCCGCAGGCGGGAAGGGCGACAACGCCACCTTCCGGCCACTCGGTGAACTTGTGCCTAAATTCACCGCTTTCTGTGAATAGGCCTCGAGCATCAAACGCACCCGATGGTGCAAGGAGCACATGCCCCACCTGCGTATGAGGTTCGCTCCAGGCCTGAAGTAGACCCCAGGATGTGCCATTCGACTTGGAGCTCCACAGAGCCACCTCTGACTGCCAATCCGCAGTGGTAACTACGACCAGATCCGCTTTATCAAATACCTCGGGATTCTGATACATCACCACTTCAGCGAAGTCTGCGAACGCAGCGACCTCCGTGGTAGGTAGGTCTTTGCGAATTCGCCCCTGAAGCGCTTCGGCCTTGGCTAGGCCTAGGTCATCGGCCCCGAGCACATGCCTGCCGAGATTCGCCGACACCAAGTGATCCGGATCAATGAGTGTCAGATGCCCAACACCCGAGCGCGCCAACTGTAGGGCAACCGCACTACCCAACGAGCCGACCCCAACACAAACTACGCGAGCCGCTTCCAGGTTCTGCACCACACCGCTGAGGTCACGGGACAAAATCTCTGTCCGATCCAGTACATCCAGGGTCGTTGCTCGGATCAGAACTGGGGGGTGGCTGACGGCGACTGCTGGCCGGCGCCGCGCTGAACGCAGGTAAAACTTTGATCCTCGATCCAACTGTGGGCCGTAAGCGCGAACGTTAAGGCAGTAGATCGGAGCACCAGCATCTCCAGGAAGCTCCAAGGCGATCCAGCGGTTAGGTAGCGAGCCACGCTCATTGAACCAAGCCAGCAGCTGCGTGCTGTCGCCAGGAGCAAGGTGCGGAATGAGCCATGTGTGCAGTAGATCAGGGGCCGGAATGCGCAGCTCCGGATAACTCTGAAGCTTTGCGTAGAAGCCTGGAGTCTCGGGAGCACGCATCCTGGGGGATCTGCCAATCGTGCGTCTGCAGTGCCTTTTCAGTGATGACAGATCTGTTGCGAGCCAGACTGTTTCCTGGCCGGATGGCAACGCTTGTCGAGGATCGCTTAGGGCAAATAGCTTCGAGGCAGCTTGGGGGCGATCCAGAAGAATAAGGTTCTGTAGAGACAGCCCCTGCTGCCTCGACCAGTAGGATGTGATTTCGCGCCGAAATTCGGCATCCCGGGCAGCCGCGCATGACCCCATTTGGGACAAGCTCACGATCTTGCGTAACCGAGCCAGGCTATCCGACACCACGTATTCAGGGGTGCCCATCACTGGGCGCTCCTGGAAGCCATGCAGACAGAGCCCGACTTCCATGGCGTGGGGCCATATAAGCCATGGCGAAGGTTCGACAGTAAACCTTAATCCGCCGCGGGGGAAATTCCTCGGAAAGCTGATACGTAGCCGCCGCTCCGTGCCCGTATAGTCAATGGGCAAAGGAAAGTGATAACTCGCAGCTTCGTCAGCCCGTGTGGTCGCAGGCTGAAGCAGTGCAAGTGCAGTATCTTCGCCAAGAGCGCCTCGCAGCGCGGCTATGCCCCGCTGCAGAGGTGACTCCGTCTGATCAACCAAGACGCCCAACTGGCTTCACATCCTCTTGTGAGTTCGCTGTTCCGCTGACACCGCCAAACAGTGCGCCCATCGACGTGGAGTTTCGGGTGGTTCCATCCGGTCGGCCTGGCATCGTCCAGTTGGACGGAATTTCGCTGTTCACTGCCGAGATGAAGGCAGGCTCCATACCAAAATTTTCCTTGACCGCCTTGGCAAAGGCCTCTGCGGACTCGAAGCTCTCAAGCCCCAGTGATACGGATGCGCTGGCATTCGTGTGCCAGTCTTGGAACGCCCGGCGGTAACGATGCCCCTCGCTCGGTCTATTCCATTTCTCCGCGAAGTTTTCACCGCTGTCGGCGGGGTTGCAGACCAAGCATTCGTTCCCCCGGTGTTTGACGTGATCCGGCATCCTCCGGACGATTTCGAGGATCGCGTCCAGCGGCCTTAGCGGTTTCGACTGAGACTCTTTCGCCACGTCCAGGTAGGCATGAGTGGCGAGTGTTGTGATGACTGCTGAAATAGGTCGGAAGCTCTCATTCTTTGTCCGAATGGCCCACTCATCCCGATGCCGCTTCAGCAGCTTGATAGTCGCCCGAAGTGGGTCTTGATCGAGGTACTCCTCATAGTGAGGCAGTGGATCCTGAGTGGCGGCATCAAAGGCACGCTGACTTTTCGCGACAGCCAGATGCTCCTCGAAGGAGATCGTCTGAGTAGAAGCGACCTGCAGCCAGTTGGAGTAGGGGATGGGGCTGCTCGCCTTCCATCCTGTCTCCCGGTCTGGCACTTCCAGCTTACCTTCACCATTGCCTTGAGCGTTCCCATTAATGGCACGCGCTGGCGTGACGTCGATATGGAATCCGGGGTTTTCGTCGGCATAGACGATCCGGATTCCGCGACGCAGCGGCTTGATTTCTTCCTGGACGCGGCTGCCAGCCCTGAATCGCTCTTCGATGGCATCTAGGACTTCTTGAGCGCCAGCCCCCTGGGCATGTGGAAGCCAAATGATGGCGTCCGCATCGATGGTGTCCAGATCTTCAGGAGCACCCGAAACGGGTTTGATCGTCGTCTTCAGGCGCATGGAGCCCTGAGGAAAAATATGTGCCTCTGCCAGTAGCGGATTGTCGGATGCACTGAGAACCTTCTGTAGCTGGGCGTATCGATCACTGATCTTCTCGTACTGTGCTTCCGACAGTGAGATCTCCCGTGCTGCACGAAGCAGGAAGTGTTCCCAGCTCCCGCGCTTGGTCTGTTCATTGCTCATGGACATCAACGAACCTCCTGGGCCTGGTGGCCCAACTGTAGTGTTGGCGTGAACCTGTTCTGCTTGTCTTTATCTCGATCGAAAATCAGGTAGGCGTGTTGGTGTTGCGTGGTAAGCAAGGCACCGAACTCAATCGCCAACGCAGCTGGAATCGCCGCGAACACATGGATCGTCTCCGCCGTCATTGCCTCAAGTCGGCTCAAGTGCATCTGTAGGGCATCGCGAAAAGCGTGAATCACGCGACGATTCTGAACCATCGCGTAACTCGGTTCTGGGATGCTTAGCACTGCGATACGAGCGCCAGGTAATGCCTCTTCGACGTCGCGAAGGGGGACCTGGGCGGAGATCGACAGCACCAGCGCAAGCGGGCCATGACCATCCGCTGGGGGAGTGAACAAAAACTCCGGTGGCTCAGCTGACTGGTTAGGCCAACGCAGCTGATGCTCGCGGTGGAACGAAAAGAGCAGGCGCTTGGATCGATCGCCTAAGGATTGTCCCAGCATTATCAGCGCAGGAATGTCTGCCAATCCCACCACGGCCAACGTAGGGGCATCACCATAGGCTCCTCCACGACGCTTTAGCTGCTGCTCTAACTCATGCTGAACGCTGTCCTGGATGCTCTGCCAGTAGTGAGCATCTCTGCCACGATGACTCGGAGCAGGAAAAGTGATCTTGATGGCATGATCGAAAGCAGTTAGCCCCTCTGCGGACATTGCACCCAACAGATCACGAACAGGGATGTCATTGATCGTCGCGAAGTGCTGACTTTGCACAATCACCGGAATGGCTCTGCCGCCGTCAGGAGTGGTTGCAGCCAGCCGGATGCGCTCCAAATACGCCTGGTGCAGGCCGCTCAGATCACTTTCTGGGTAGCCATCAGCATCGCGATCGATTTTTTCATGGCAGCCAGGGCAGAGCAGCATGAGGTTAGCGGTATCGTTGGTGAGCGACTCGGCCTTAGCCTCGTCATGATCATCTCGCCCCCTTGGCCCCTTCGGGCTGGCTGGCAGGATGTGGGCTACCTCGCCCCATTTCATGGGCTTTCCTGCTCGATAATCGTACGTGAGGTCCGTGCCACAGAGCTCGCAATGACCAGCTGATTGAATCCAGACGATGCGCTTCGTCTCATTGTCGGTATCGTACCGCCCGTTGGCAGGCTTAGACTTTTCTTGTTTTTCCACTTGCCCTCCTTGGGCATCTGGACCCCAGATACGTACTGGCTCTTTAAGATCAAATGAGGCCATCAAGCCAGAATTCAAGGGGTGTGAAGCGAAGCAGCCAGAATTAGATGGCTTCGCAAAAGACCCGCGATCTGCGCGCAGTCAGCAGTGCGAGGACGGTCCATGAATTAACCAGCACCAATGTCGGGACTGGTGCCAACATACAACCAGAGGTTGCGATGATGGAAAGTCTTATCGAGCGGCTTGGGCTGCCCCGCAGCCATAAGAGCCTGCACCAGGCGACCATAGCAGGACTCCCGGTTGAGCTAACCTCGCGCTTGGCGAAGGAGTTGAGTATTGAGGCCTGCGTCGTGGCAGGCTGGGTCGGCATCGCTCCAGGTGCTTCCCTCATGACGCCGGCGGAAGGAGATGCGTTTTGTCGACTGGTGAATCTAGTCGACGTGCTGATGAGTGTCTTGGGGTCAGATCAAGCCGCGGCGACTCGCTGGCTCACGTCGCCAAATATTGCGCTAGGAAATGTGCAACCCGTTTCCCTGCTGAGCACCGAGGTCGGTGGTCGAGCTGTACGCCGGGTGTTGCTCGCCATTGAGTACGGGCTGCCGGTCTGACTGAGCCGCTGCTCTTGCGCCCGGTAAAGATATCCTGGGGCTTTGGCTCAGCCTCTAGCTGCGTCAGTATCGGCCATCACGAATCCAGGCGTATGCTGCCAGAAGAGTCGTGGTTTCAATGGAGAGAGAAATGACCATGCCGAACGAGCGCTCGCGCGCGGTGATAAAAACTCGAGATTTTCTCATTGAACTGTCCCGAGATAGCAGCTTGCCTGAAAAGGTGCGGCGAGATGCCAAGTTCCTTTTGCGGCACTTCCCTACACAGGACGATGTGTTTCTGGCGGGGCGAATAGAAGAGCAGTCGGAGACCTTGCCTCTGGGGGCTATGGGGCCAGTCTTCAGTTCCTCGATTACAGGCTAGATGTAGCGCTCGGCGGGGCAGAAATGATAAAGGCGGCCTTATAGGCCGCCTCGAACCAAGTTTCATCACCGGTACAGCGCCCGGGAGAGGAAGCTCTTGGGCTGCGCGCATAGAGTAGCTGCTGGGGATTGCAATATCAATTTATTTTGCTGGGGGGGTTGGAGCAGAGGCTTCCCAGATGCTCACAAGCTCATCTACCCGGTCGGGGATCTGTGGCGATTTACTGAGCACAAGACAGCGGGCGGTACCGACATACTCTTCAATGAGGTAAAGACTGTCCCCGACGTCGACACCCAGCTCTTGGAGCACCTCGTCGGGAATGCGAATAGCTCCGTCACCATCCCAGTCTTCGATTACCACCTGCGTCGATTTCATCTCACATACCTACTCAGGTGACAGGCCGTTCTTAAGGCTCATGATTTCTCGCTGGATCTTTTTCAGCAGCTCATCTGGCTTCAGTCCAGGCGTCTGCCGTTGGTACGCCAGAACCAGCAGTGTCAAAGGATGAATGCCGACAACCTCGGCAATCTGCTCAACCTTTTCAATCGATGGCTTCCACTTGCCGCGCTCGATTGCACTGATATAGCTCTGGCTGGGGCCCAGTCCTTCCTGGGGTAGATCCTTCAAATTTCTCAGATTCTTGATCACCAGACCAAGCGCTTCATTGAGTTCCATTTGCTGTCTCGCAAAAGGAACGATGAAGCCTTTTTAGCGTCTCTTGGGCTATGCTATATATAGCTTAAAAAGGGGTGTGCTGATGTTTCTCACGTACAAGCGCGCTGAAATCGCGTATCCGCCGTTGTTTGGAGATGACTTCCAAATGTGGCGATTCGTCGAGCTCGAGGAGCATCGCCCTTGGTTTTACGTGGTGATTAATCGCCGCCGGAAGACCACCTCATGGCGGACGATGCTTCTGATTCCGACTGAGGAAGAGCTGGAACACATGCTAGAAAAGCGCGCTGAGGGGACGCTAGTCGAGGCAGTCCAGGTTGTGCTGCCCGCAAGGATAAATGGGTCCAATGATTGGACAATGGAGAGGCTGACCGAGCTGGTAAGGGTCTATGATCCAGACGAACGAGTCTTGGGCTACGACTTCAAAACGGCATCAGGCCAGACCTACTCGCACAGGGACTGCCAGTACTCACAGGACGGAGCCAAGCGCCAGGTCTATTGTTCGATGATCTGTCCCGCATAAGATGGGCGCAGGCTCTCTCGGTTCTCGGTAGGGGCCACTCACTGCATTTGGCCGGCCAATGAAGGCTCTTCCCGAGAAAATCCTAGACATTATTCAACAGCTTCCAGAAGGCGAAGTTCTGACACCTGGCAGATTCGTGCATCAGGGATCTCGCCATGCTGTGCAGCGAGGGCTCTCTCGCCTGGTCGAAGGTGGAAAGCTGTTTCGTGTTGCTCGGGGCTTTTATGTTGCTGCAGTCGAAACTCGGTTCGGCGCGCGCACACCGGCACCGGAGATGATCGTCCGCTCATTGGCAAATGTGCAGGGTGAGCTGATAGTCGCCACTGGGGCTAGCGTCGCCAATAAATTGGGGCTGACAACACAGGTTCCTGTTTGGTATGTCTTCCTAACCACCAGACGCTCTAGGGTGCTTCAGGTTGGCAAGACCACGGTATCGATTCGGCATGCGCCTCGATGGCTGATGGCTCTTGGCGCTACTGGAGCGGGGGATGCCATTCGAGCATTGGATTGGCTGGGCAAGGCAAGCGTAGGTGATGCCGTTTCAAAACTCATAAACTACTACCCGAGAGCGAATGGCGGGCTCTAGTGTCAGCTCACCGCTCGTTGCCTGCCTGGATGGCGAAAGCCATCTGCGCTCGGTCGAATTGCACCTGAGCTCGCTTTGTCATGCTGGGCTAGCTGTCCGCTGTAGTCTGCTTACCGGCAGACCGACATCAGCTGGAATGGGGGAATTCAATGTGAAAGCCCGTGAGGCCAGCCGCTGAAGTACACCAAATGCGGCCTTTGTGAGCCTCGATTATGGATCGGGTGATGGCAAGCCCGAGCCCGGCATTGCTCGGGCTACCTTCGCGTCGAGCAGGATCTACCCGGTAAAAGCGGTCGAAGAGTTTCTCTAGATGCTCCGAACTGATTGTGTTCCCTGGGTTCTCGATGCTGAAGGTAGTTGAGTCCGCTGCCTGGCGGATCAGAACCGAAATTGTCTTTCCCGCCGGCGTGTAACGCAGCGCATTGGACAGCAAGTTGGACAGCGCTCGATCAAGCATCAGCCGATCTCCTAGCACTTGGCCTTTGCCTGTGAGCGATAGTTCAATGCCGCGCTCTTCGGCCAGGAGGTGGTAGTAGTCAAACAGTTTGAAGACTACGTCAGCCAGTTCGATCCTGGCCTGCTCTGGGATGATCAGGCCATTATCAGCCTTGGCCAAGAACAGCATGTCATCGATCATGCGAGACATGCGCTTCAATTCCTCCAGGTTCGAGTACAGATTCTCCTCGTAGGCATTGATATCGCGCTTCTTGCTTAGCACCACTTCAGTGTGGGTCATCAGGTTGCTGACGGGGGTGCGCAGTTCGTGTGCGATGTCAGCGGAGAAATTGGAGAGTCGAATGAAGGCCTCTTCAAGTCGGGCCAGCATCGCGTTGAAGGACAGTACCAACTGCTGAAGTTCCTGTGGCACCGGCTCAAGAGGAATCCGTTCCTGCAATGAACGGGCTGACATCCCGGTGGCCACGCGAGTGACCTGTCGCAGCGGCCTGAGGCCACTGCGAGCAACCACCCAGCCAAGCGCTGCACTGACCAAGGCACTGATGACCAATCCAATCCAGAACCATCGCTGCAGCGTGTCGAAAAAGTGTGTGTGATTGGTGACATCGAGAATCAGCAGAGCTGTAAGCGGTTCAGGTTGGTCAATCACAGAGATTTGAGCCGTCATGCCCCGGTACATGTGCTCGTCTTTCTGCCATTCCCACATGCTCTGCTCATCGGCACGCCTGAAGCGTTCCGGCACTTCGACTGCTCTGGGGTCGGAAAAGAGCACTGCGCCGTCGCTGGCCAGGATGGTTGCGGCCAGATCCTGATGCGCCCCCAGTAAGGCTCGCAACTGCGGTAACTCCTCGGAGAGGCTAGCTCCGCTGCGAGCGTTGTTGAGAATATGTTTGGCTGATTCGAGTTTTTCCACCAGGGCCTGCCGGTCCAGCATCTTGAAGTGGTGCTGGCTGAGCATGTTGAAGCTCAGCCCCGCTACTGTCAGGACGGCAATCACCGCGGACATGAACATCAAGCTCATGCGGGCGGTCAGCGAGAGGTGCTTCATATTCACTCCGGCGCATCCATCATATACCCCATGCCGCGGGCGGTATGGATCAGCTTGAGATCAAAATCGTCATCGATCTTGGCGCGCAGCCGACGTACAGCGACCTCAATGACGTTGGTGTCGCTGTCGAAGTTCATGTCCCAAACCTGCGAAGCAATCAGCGATTTCGGGAGCACTTCGCCGCGCCGGCGCAGTAGCAGTTCCAGCAGTGAAAACTCCTTCGCCGTCAGGTCAATTCTTTTCCCACCCCGGACAGCGCGCCGTTTCATCAGATCGACTTCCAGATCGGCAATTTTCATGGTGGTTTGCGTGGGTGAGCCATTGCCTCGGCGCAGCAGCGTTCTGACCCTGGCCAGAAGCTCTGAGAAAGCAAATGGCTTGATCAGGTAGTCATCCGCGCCCAGTTCCAACCCTTTAACGCGATCCTCCACACCATCGCGTGCGGTCAGGAACAGCACTGGGACGTCTTTTCCGGCGGCGCGCACCATGCGCAGCACTTCCCATCCGTCCAGCCCCGGCATCATCACATCAAGGATCAGCAGGTCATAGGGCTCGCTCAGCGCGTGCTGCAGGGCATCCGTACCTGTCATAACCCGGTCGACATTGAATCCCGCTTCGGTGAGGCCTTGCTGCAGATATGCACCGGTTTTGGGTTCATCTTCAGCTACCAGTAGTTTCATGCGAGCAGACTCCAAAAAACGGGTGGCCTGAGTTTGCAGGCAAACAGCGGCACCAACCAGAAGCTTACGAAAATGTAATCCTGGTTTCAGGTCGCTGACAGGGTGGCTTGTCTAGGGTGCAAGCATGAGCACTAGGTTGTGCTCTCGGCCCTCGACAGACCAAAAGCAGAGCTGCCGGCCTCAGTTTGCAATGATGGAGACTGCCCCATGAAATCGCTGAAACCTTTGCTTCTGGTTGGTTCGCTACTGCTGTCTTCTATGGCTTGGGCCGAAGGGGGCAGCGACCGTGTATTCGAGCGCATCCAGCAGATGCGCGACAAAGCAGAAGCGGTGCTGATCCAGGCGGAGAAAGCCCCAGCCAGCGAGCGACATGTGCACATGCAGGAGCACATGAAAATGCTCGAAAACATTATGAGTCAGCTGCACGACGAACATCCTGCTCCGGGTATGTCCACCGAAGAGCATCTGGCCTGGATGGAAAAGCATGACAAGCTGGTAGACGACGTGCTGGGCCAAATGATTCGCGAGCACAAGCTGATGATGGCCGACAAAGAGTGCCATCCGTAAGGATTCCCCCATTTTCCAGGCCTTCCGTGATTGCTCCTTTGGCCTAGCGGCGCCTCTATGGCGCCGTGCTTTTTCCCAGCTGACGCAATTGTAGTTTTGGGGTCAGCGGCCTGGCAGCAAGCGGGTAATAGCATGAGATTTCCAGCATCCCAGCGAGGTCTCACCATGAAACGCCTACCCCTTAAGTTACTGATCAGCACGCTGTTCATCAGCACTGCTATTCCGGCAATTGCCGAGCCCAGTGGAAGTGATTTTGGGCAACAAGCCAAAGCGACGCCGGCGACTCGTACCATCTTGGTGAAGATGGACGACATCAACTACAGCCAGAAGACGATCAACGTAAAGCCCGGCGAGACCGTGCGCTTCGTTCTGAAGAACGAGGGCGCATTGATGCACGAGTTCAACATAGGGCAAGCGGCGTCCCAACTGGCGCACCAACGCAAGATGGCGGCCTTGTTCAAGGACGGCACGTTGACACCGACCGGCATGGCCGAAAGCATTATCTGGCATGAGCGTTATGGCATGGGAGACTCCAATCCTCCCGGGTATCCGGAAGTCATCAAAGCCAAGCATGAAGACGCAAACGCCATCCTCGTTGAGCCCGGCACGACCAAAGAGTTCGTTTGGACATTCCCCCAGGCCGGGGCCTTGAATTTTGCCTGCACGCTGCCTGGGCATTACCAGGCGGGAATGGTAGGTGATTTCGCCCTGCGTTAGATCGGCACCGGTGCTACCCGTTGACCGAGGGCCGGCTGGCACCGATCTGACAAACCTTACTGCAATGTAGTTTTCGCGTCAGCGTGCCGGCAGCTGCACTCAATCAGCATAGGGGCGCATACCTCCTAACTACCCCAGAGGCACACCATGAAACTCAAATCCCTTTCTTTGATCACCACCGTGGGCTTGCTGCTCAGCGCAGCCAACGCGATGGCCAGCCCGGGCCAAAACAAAGACAGCATCGGCCAGCCGGGAGATATTCAGGCGGTAGATCGCACCATTGAGGTACGGATGGGAGACATTTTCTTTGAGCCCAAGACAATGGAAATCAAGGCGGGCGAGACGGTTCGCTTCGTACTGCTGAACGAGGGAGCCCTGCTGCACGAGTTCAACCTTGGCAAAGCGGCATCCCATGCTGCGCATCAGAAAGAGATGGCTGCGATGTTTCAGAACGGCACGCTGTCCCCGACTGCAGCGCATGACATGAGCAAAATGGACCACGCCATGGGCGGCATGAAGATGGTCGGCATGGAGCACGACGATCCCAACAGCGTTCTGGTCGAGCCAGGTGCGCGCGAAGAGCTGATCTGGACCTTCTCCGACGCTACTGATCTGGAGTTCGCCTGCAATGTTCCTGGACATTATCAGTCGGGAATGGTCGGTAAGGTGACCATACGCTGAACTCCATTGATACGCGTCAACTCTGCCTGGCCAGAGCAACCTATGCTGATTCTATGGTCATTGAACCGAGGCTATTGTCATGGATCACACGCACCACACCGGCACTACGGAACCACCTTTTTGGAAGAGCAAGATTGGCATCGCACTGATCATGCTGGCCGTAATCGGCATCTTCTATGTCGCGCGCGAGCATTACGGTCATCTTTCGCAGGCTTTGCCATACCTCATCCTGCTGCTATGCCCGCTGATGCATCTGTTTGGCCACAATCATGGCGGGCACTCCCACTCCAGCGGAGCCGCAGTTTCCAAGGACGAGGATAGGAAGTAACTCGAATGCAAAAGACCTCCTGCCATCATGACCAGGGCCATGCACATCACTCGCACGGCCACCCAGAGAGTCCACGCGATCCGGTGTGTGGCATGGAGGTCAAATCTGATAGCCCTTACCAGGAGAACTTTGAGGGAAGGGCCTATCGGTTCTGCAGTACAAAATGCCAGGAGAAGTTCCAGGCAGCCCCTCATCAGTACATGAGCCATCAATCGCATGCCGGGCACCACCAGCATGCCGCTCCGCCAGAGTCCTCAACTCAGGCAGGACTGGGGGCTGAATACACCTGCCCGATGCATCCCGAGATCCGCCAACCGAGCCCTGGTAACTGCCCGATCTGTGGGATGACGCTCGAACCCGTCATTCCAGAGCTGGAAGACGAAGAAAATCCGGAGCTGAAAGACTTTTCGCGACGGTTCTGGTGGACCCTGCCATTGACCGTCATCGTGACCGTGCTGGCGATGGCTGGTCATTCCTTGCAGCTGTTCCATGGAACATCCCAGAACTGGGTTGAGCTGGTTCTGGCAACGCCCGTGACGCTTTGGGGTGGCTGGGTATTTTTCACTCGCGGAATAGACTCCATCCGGCACCGCAGCCCTAATATGTGGACCCTGATCGGATTAGGAACTGCAGCCGCCTACCTCTACAGCGTGGCAGCCACCCTGGTGCCGCAGTGGTTCCCGGCGGCCTTCGTTCAGGATGGACGCATCGGCGTCTACTTCGAGGCCGCCGCGGTGATCATCTCGCTCACGCTGTTGGGCCAGATGCTCGAACTCAAAGCCCGCTCGCAGACCTCTGCCGCCATTAAGTCACTGCTGGGATTGGCCCCCAAGACTGCCCGGCGCATCAGGCCTGACGGCCAGGAAGAAGATATTCCGCTGACCCACGTCCATAAGGGTGATCACTTGCGTGTCCGGCCGGGCGAAAAAGTCCCGGTGGATGGCACCGTGCTGGAGGGCGAGAGCGCTGTCGACGAGTCGATGCTCACCGGCGAGCCGGTGCCCGTCACCAAGCGGGCAGGGGATACCCTCATCGGTGCCACCCTGAACACCCACGGCAGCCTGGTGATGGAAGCGCAGAAGGTGGGCGCCGAAACCATGTTGTCGCAGATCGTCCAGATGGTGGCTAAGGCCCAGCGTTCCAAGGCGCCCATGCAGCGTATGGCCGATGCCGTGGCAGGGTATTTCGTGGTAGGGGTGATCCTGATCGCGATCCTGACATTTTTTGGCTGGGGGTTGTTCGGGCCGGAATCAGGTTGGGTATTTGGCCTGATCAACGCCGTGGCCGTACTGATCATTGCCTGCCCATGCGCCCTGGGCTTGGCAACGCCGATGTCGGTCATGGTCGCGACCGGCAAGGCCGCCAGCAGCGGTGTGTTGTTCCGCGATGCCAGCGCTATCGAGAACCTCTGCAAAATCGACACCTTGATTGTCGACAAGACCGGGACACTGACCCAGGGGCGGCCGGCCTTTCATAGTGCAGAGGGAACCGGGCCGTTCGACTCGGTCGAGGTTCTGCGCTTGGCCGCAAGCCTCGACCAGGGCAGCGAGCATCCGCTGGCGCATGCCATTGTCGATCATGCGCGTGAACAGGGTCTTGCCTTGGTGAAACCGGAGACCTTCGAGTCCGGCTCAGGTATTGGTGTGCGCGGACATGTCGATGGCCATCAACTGCAGCTTGGGAACACAGCGTTGATGGAGGAGGCGGGCGTCGATATTACTCCGCTGCGTAACCGTGCAGAGCAACTGCGCCTGGAGGGTATCAGCATCATCTATCTGGCCGTCGATGGTCGCCTGGCGGGTCTCCTGGCCGTTTCCGATCCAATCAAACCGACCTCCCAACAGGCTGTTGCTCAACTCCAGAACGCTGACGTGAAGGTCATCATGGCCACAGGCGATGGCCTCACCACAGCAAGAGCCGTGGCGAAGCAGTTAGGCATCGAGGAGGTGCATGGCGAGGTGAAACCGCAGGACAAGGAGAAATTAGTCGCCGAACTGCAGGGTTATGGCCGGCGTGTTGCCATGGCAGGCGATGGCATCAACGATGCGCCGGCCTTGGCCAGGGCCGACGTAGGCATCGCTATGGGCACGGGCACCGACGTGGCGATGAACAGCGCCCAAGTGACCCTGGTCAAGGGAGACCTGATGGGCATCCTGCGGGCGCGCACCTTGTCGGTGGCCACGGTGAAGAACATGAGGCAGAACCTTGCCTTTGCATTCCTCTATAACGCGATGGGAATCCCGCTAGCGGCCGGGCTGCTGTATCCGCTGACAGGACATCTTCTGTCGCCCTTGATCGCTGCTCTGGCAATGAGCGTCAGTTCAGCTTCGGTGGTTTTCAATGCGCTTAGGTTGAAAGCAACGGACGTTGGCTAGTCTGCTAGACAAGACGATGTGCCTACCTGCAGGGCGACTTTTTAAATGCGCATCTGACCGGGAAATGCCGTACGGTAGCTTGCAACTTGACCTATCAGTCGCATTACCTGATGACGGGGGGACGTTCTATGGATCGTTCCCGCTGCGGGCAGGAGACTGACCGTCGTTACCCCATGAGGATTCTCCGTGGCCCGCATTCGCCGACTGCAAATTAGCAACTTCCGGTCTATCCAGACGCTCGACTGGGTGCCGGCCCCCGGAATTAACTGCCTCATTGGTCCGGGTGACAGTGGGAAGTCCAGCATCCTGGACGCGATTGACCTTTGCGTCGGCGCCCGCCGAGGCGGCACGTTCGGCGACATGGACTTCTTCGCATTAAACGTCGAAATGCCCATCACCATCAGCGTGACGCTTGGCGATCTGCCGTTATCGCTGATGGATATCGATGTCTACGGCGAGTTCTTGCGTGGATTCCATCCTGGTACGGGGGAAGTCGAAGACGAACCACGAGCTGGGCTGGAGACCGTCATCACCTTGCGTCTGCAAGTTGGTGCCGATTTGGAGCCTGTTTGGACACTTTTCTCCGATCGCGCGGAGCAGCAGCAACTCGAACGCACTCTTCCCTGGAAAGAACGAGCGGCACTAGCGCCCGCCCGTATTGGCAGCTTTGCGAGCTCGAACCTGTCGTGGAGTCGTGGCTCAGTGCTCAATCGACTTACCGATGAGCGCGCCGAGCTTGGTGCTGAACTGGCACGCGCCGCTAGGCAAGCAAGAGCGAACTTTGGCAATCAAGCAGCTGAACATCTGACCCAGACGCTTGAGGTCGTGCAACGCACAGCACAGCATCTTGGCGTTTCGGTCGGGGCTATGCCTCAGGCGCTCCTTGACGCACATTCTGTGTCGATTGGCGAGGGGGCGATCGCGCTGCACAGTGAAACAGGTATTCCGCTGCGCTCCCTTGGTACGGGCTCGTCACGCTTGCTAGTGGCAGGGCTTCAAAGGGCTGCGGCTAGCGCCGCGCCAATTGCCCTGGTTGATGAGGTGGAATACGGGCTTGAACCTCATCGGCTCATGCGATTCCTGGACTCGCTGGGTGCAAAGGACGCTGCCGCTCCGTTGCAAGTGTTCATGACGACGCACTCGCCGGTCGCGCTGCGCGAGCTGTCCGGCAGCCAGTTATTCGTTGTTCGGTCAGGCCCTCAGCGCCACAGTGTTATGCCAGCTGGGGAAGCCAACGAGGTACAAAGTACCCTTCGGAAGGACCCCGAAGCATTCCTCGCCAAATCCATCATCGTTTGCGAGGGGGCCAGCGAGGTTGGCTTCGCGCGTGGACTTGACCAATGGTGGGTCAGTCTTGGCGCTACCTCATTCCTGGCCCATGGCGGCGCGTATGTGGACGCCGGCGGGGGAAGCCCCGATAACAGTCTTATCCGCGGAACAGCACTTCAGAACTTGGGTTACCGCGTGATGGTTTTTGTAGATGCCGACAAGCCTTCGACCGCGGGGCTCGCTGAAGCATTCTTGGCCGCCGGCGGGCAAATTCTTACATGGCGACCAGGCCTCACGTTGGAGGACGAGATCTTCCGCCACCTCAGTGAGCAAGCACTCGATGCACTTCTGGCGAAAGCCGAAACAATAGTGGGTGCAGAGCTGATGAACGCGCACATTCAGACGAAGTCCCAAGGCCGCGTGACGCTGAACGATATTCGAGTTGAACGACTGGTGGATGGGTACTCACCTGAGAGACGAGAGCTGCTGGGAGCCGCATCCCGTATCCGCAACAGCGGCTGGTTCAAGTCGCTGACAACCTATCAGGAGGTTGCAAGGGACATCGTCGGTCCGTCTTTACAGAACGCCGAACCGGGCTTCATGGCAGTCACGAATCAGCTCTGGACGTTTACAAGTGCCCCCTGAGATTGATCTTTTCGCTATCGAGCGTGGCTCCATAACGGCCCCCGCAGGTTGTGGAAAAACGCAATTGATTGCTGAGACGCTCATCGCGCATACGCAGAGCAAACCCATCCTCGTCTTGACACATACGAACGCCGGCGTTGCGGCCTTACGGGCGCGCCTGAGACGAGCCGGTGTTCCTAACTCCGCATACCGAGTCTCCACCATTGACGGATTCTCGATGCGCCTGATCGCTAAGTTCCCAGCGCGAAGCGGCCATAACCCGCAGATCCTACAGCTGCATCAACCCAATACTGACTACCCGGCAATTCGGGAGGCCGCCATGCAGTTGTTGCAGGCCGGTCACCTCGCTCAGCCCCTTCGCGCCACCTATGCACGGTTGCTTGTCGACGAGTACCAAGACTGCAACGTCGTCCAGCACGCCATCGTGTCTAGTTTGGCCCAGGTGCTTCCAACCTGCGTGCTCGGTGACCCGATGCAAGCCATATTCAGTTTCCGTGGCAATCGACTGGTGCATTGGGCGAATGAGCTGCAACCCCTGTTTCCCGCAGCGGGAGAGTTGAGGATACCGTGGCGCTGGCGGCTGGCCGGAGCTGAGAACCTCGGGCAGTGGCTGCTCGCCATAAGGCAACAACTTCAAGCTGGTCAGCCGGTAGATCTGCGCACGGCTCCAGCAGAAGTGCGTTGGGTGCAGCTAAACGCCGGGACCGAAGTTCAGCAGCGACTGGTGGCCGCGAGAACCGAAGCCCCCAACGCTCAGGGTAGCGTCCTCATCATCGGGGACTCCATCAACGTGCAAGGTCGCCATCAGCTCACGAGCCAGACACCCGGTGCCATGGCCGTAGAAGCCGTCGACCTGAGAGATCTCGTCAACTTCGCCAGGAACTTTGACTTGCAGGGTGCCAATGCTCTGGCACAACTTGTGGAGTTTGCTTCCAGCGTAATGACGGGGGTAGGTACAGCAAACCTGCGAACGCGCGTGGAGTCGCTGCGTGCAGGAAGGGCCGAAACGCCTCCGACCGCGGCCGAGGCTGCGGCGATCGATTTCGTAGCAGCGCCAACATTGGGGCAAGCGCTCCGTGTGATCGATACGCTCGCTGAGCAGCACGGGGCACGTGTATACCGACCGGAGGTTCTGTACTGCTGCCGGTCTGCAATGCAAGCGGTGGTGGGAGGTGCTGCCGACTTTCTGAGTGCAGCCATTCAAGCGCGAGAGCGCAATAGACATCTTGCTCGACCGATCGCAAGACGCTCTGTAGGCAGCACATTACTTCTCAAGGGGCTGGAGGCGGATGTCTCGGTTGTCCTGCATCCTGAGCTTATGACCCCCCAGAATCTATATGTCGCGCTGACGAGGGGCGCAAGGCATGTCGTGGTGTGTTCATCAACCCCCATCCTTACGCCCGTGGCAAACGGCTGAGCCTTTTGTAGCGCTTACGGGCTTGACATTGCCATCGTGTCAAGGTCGATGCTGTCTGTGCGGTAACTTGAGCCGCGGACGAAATGAGGTGAAAGACATGTTCAGTCTGAGTGTTTCGGGGATGGGCTGTGGCAGTTGCGTGAGCAAAATTACGAAGGCCATCCAGGTGCTGGATCAGAACGCACGAGTAGAAGTGGATCGAACGGCCGGCAAGGTCACCGTTGAGAGCACAGAAAGTGCCGAATCGATCCGCGAACTCATCCAGGAGCTTGGCTATTCGGCCCAGGTCAGCGCTTGAGCGCTGACCTGCTATCCCACTAAATCTCCAGCTCTGATAGCTCTTTTAGCCCTGGGATACTGGTGACCTCGTTGGTCATACCTTCTGAACCATCTCGGCCGCGAAGCCAGTTTGAGTGATCGCCTGGCTCGTGCATTTCCAGCGTGTCATAGGAGTACCGCTTGCGCTTGAACAGGCTTTTCAATGCAGCGAACTCGTGGCTTTTTTCGTCTTCTATGCCGACGACTTCTCCTACAAGCCGCTCCCAGTGACCAACGCCGTCGGCCAGCATTGCCTGATAGGTCTCTGGGTCAAGCAAGGCTTGCTGTTTGAAATGAATGATGCGGTGAGTCATAGACGCGCTCGGGAGTGGCCAAAGATAGCGCTAGCCTAATGGTTCCGGCTCATTCGTGTAATAGCTGGCCGCGCTTTAGCAAACCGTCGTTGACCCACAACTTCAACCAGGTCGCGGCTTGCAAGGGAGCTTGCTCGCCATGCGTGGCGCTCAACGACTCGCAGAGTTCAGCGAACGATCCGCCCTCGATGAGAAACTGCAGTGCCGAAGCCTCAGCTGGCTCCAGGCTCCGGTACTGGCAGACGAGTTCATGACGCCAGACAAGACAGGCTAGGTTCGTTGGTAGGCGGGTAATTTCAGGCAGCAAGCTGCCGGACTTGGCGGCTTTCCACAATTCCAGCGTGTTGTACTGCAGCTGCAACCATCGGGCAGATGCAGTCAGGGAAACCCTGAGTGAAATCCAGTCTTCAGCTGAAAATTCACTCATGGTCTCCAGCGAAAGCGCTTCGACATCCTGAGCGTCGAAGGCCAGTGTAAAGGCCCATTCCAGTTCCGCGAGTTCGCGCATCGGCGATAGTTGGGGTTCTTCGACGTAGCTGCCGATGAACTCGGGCAGCTTCTCGCTCAGCCAGCGAATGCTGAAATGTCGTGGTGGCCAGGCGGCCAAGTAGGCCAGTGCGAGCTGCTCGAATGATTCGTTGCCGATCCAGTGAAGCAGGGCAGGGAAGTCTTCTCGCAAGACCGCAAGCAGGCGCGAACGGTAAGCGTTGTGGTAGATCTGCAGGCCTTCGAGAGCACTCAGCGCTGTGCTACCTCGGATCTGCTCCAAAAGCTCGTTGGAGGGCAGGGCACTGTCACCTGTCAGGTAAGTTTCAAATGCAGTCTGCAGGGCGATCAGGCTCAAGGGGTGGCCCCCGATATCACAGCTTTGGCGATAGCACGGGCATGTGCTAATTCGGACAACAGCTCCTCCAGCGGCGGAAACTGGTCATCCCGCTCGATCAAGGTCGATGTCGGGCCCAAGTGGCTCAGCGTCTTGCTGTAGAGAGACCAAACCGGATCAGCGATGGGCTGATCATGGGTATCGATGAGGTATTGCCCGTAATCGCTGTGCCCGGCCAGGTGAATTTGCCGAATCCGCTCGTGCGGCAACTCCATGATGAACTGCCAAGGGTCGAAACCCTGGTTTCGCGAGCTGACGTAGACGTTGTTCACGTCGAGAAGCAGTTCGCAACCGGTCAGGTAACTGAGCTCAGAGAGGAACTGAGACTCGCTCATGCTGGATGTTGTCCACTGCACGTAGGAGGAAACGTTCTCCAGCACGATGGGACGCTCCAAAACATCCTGCACCAGGCGCACCCGGGCCGCGACATGCAGCAGGCTCTCCTGGGTAAACGGCAGCGGCAGCAGATCGTGAAGTTGATGGGCGTTGCCTCGACTCCAGCACAAGTGATCAGACACCCACTGAGGCTGCACCCGATCTGCCAGTTGCTTGAGCTGTCGTAGGTAGTCGATGTCCAAGGCATGTGAGCCGCCAATCGAAAGAGACACCCCGTGCATCACCAGGGGGTAGTGCTCGCCGATCGCATCGAGGAAGTAGAGAGCCTTGCCGCCCTCCACCAGGTAATTCTCGGAAATGATCTCGAACCAGTCGACCGCAGGCCGTTCCTCCAGGATCTGCCGGTAATACTCGTTACGAAGGCCAAGACCGAAACCCAGAGTTTTGCGCTTACTCATTCGAGACTCCAGCAGGGGAGTGGCATGCACTCCCCTGAACCGCCTTATTCGCTGGTTTTGCCACCGGCTTCGTCACATTTGGCCTGGGTCATCAACTTGAACCCCTGGCCTTTGCATTCGCCCTGGCCTTTGCAGTCGTTTTTCGCGGTCATGCAGTCGTTCTGCCCTTTGCAACCATTGACCCCGAAGCACTTCACTTCTGCTGCTTTGGTGTCCTGGGCAGCCTGGACGGGCAGGGTGGAGAACAGGCTTGCGGCCACCAGAGCCAGGGCGGCACCGGTAGCTACATTGGATTTGTTCGACATAGTGGCTATCTCTCTTGGTTGTTTGATGGTCGCGATCCGTCGGTGCGAGTGAGCGAGTTAGCTCAGGCATTGCTACCGAGCAGGCCCATGAAATCCGCAAGGCTGCGCGGGCAGGAAGACAGTACCGAGCCTTCAGGAGGGCCTACAAGAAAGAAATAGCAACCTGACAGAACTGTAATGTTCGGATCAGGTTGCTGACAGGGCTTCGTGGTTAACGTGGCATCGAGCTTAACGCTCGTCTCCGTTTGTTACGGGGGCTTTTGAACTTACGAGGATTAACGAAATGAAATCGATCAAAACCCTGTTTGTAGTTGCTGCCCTGAGTGTTTCCAGCCTGGCGATGGCCGAAGGCGGTGCTGATCGCACGTTTGCACGCATGGAACAAGCCCGTCAGGCCTCGCTGGAAGCCTATCAGTTGGCCAAGCAGCAGAAGGATGAAGCCCCCGTCGCCGGCAGCCAAGCCAAACAGACGGAACACGCCAACTGCTGAGCCCCCTCAACCTTACAGAAATGTAATCACCCGGATGGTTGAGATATGGCAGTTTCATACTGCTTGGTGTCGGGGGGAACTTGCGCAACGCGCAAGGCTTGAAGATCAGATCTCCCGACACTGGAGCAGTCAATGAACCCGAGACCGGATGCACATCACCGGCTCATCTGACGGATTGGACATAACGGCATGCAAAGCAAAACCACAAGACGTACTTTCGTCAAAGGCCTCGCCGCCGCCGGTATTCTCGGCGGCATGGGCATGTGGCGCACGCCGGTCTGGGCGGTAACCAGCCCAGGTCAGCCCAACGTGCTGAGCGGTAACGATTTCGACCTGTTTATCGGGGAGACCCCGGTCAACATCACCGGCGCAGCGCGTACCGCCATGACGATCAATGGCTCGCTGCCAGGCCCGATCCTGCGCTGGCGGGAGGGCGAGACCGTGACTTTGCGCGTACGCAACCGCCTTAAGGAGGACACGTCCATTCACTGGCACGGCATTATCCTGCCGGCGAACATGGATGGCGTTCCGGGCCTGAGCTTCCATGGCATCGCACCTGATGGCATGTATGAGTACAAGTTCAAGGTCAATCAGAACGGTACCTACTGGTATCACAGCCACTCGGGACTCCAGGAGCAAGTTGGGGTATACGGCGCGCTGGTCATCGATGCCAAAGAGCCCGAACCCTTCAGTTACGACCGCGACTACGTCGTGCTGCTGAGCGACTGGACCGATGAAAACCCAGCTCGGGTTCTGGCCAAGCTGAAGAAGCAATCGGACTACTACAACCAGCACAAGCGCACCGTTGGCGATTTCATCGATGACGTGAGCGAGATGGGGTGGTCCGCTGCGGTAGCCGATCGCAAGATGTGGGCCGAGATGAAGATGAGCCCGACGGATCTCGCTGACGTCAGTGGCTACACCTACACCTACCTGATGAATGGCCTGGCACCTGATGGCAACTGGACCGGCATATTCAAACCAGGCGAAAAGATCCGCCTGCGCTTCATCAACGCCTCGGCGATGACCTATTTCGATGTGCGCATCCCGGGCCTGAAGATGACTGTGGTCGCGGCCGACGGGCAGCACGTTAAACCGGTCAGCGTCGACGAGTTCCGTATCGCCGTGGCCGAGACCTACGACGTGATCGTCGAACCAGACAGCGAACAGGCCTATACCGTGTTTGCCCAATCCATGGATCGCACTGGCTATGCGCGCGGCACCCTTGCTGTGCAGGAGGGGTTGAGTGCACCAGTACCCAGCCCCGACCCGCGTCCGCTGATTGCCATGGGCGACATGGGTATGGATCACGGCAGCATGGGCGGTATGGATCACGGGAACATGGCAGGAATGGACCACGGCAGTATGGCGGGCATGGATCATGGGAGCATGCAGGGTGGCATGGCCGGCATGGATCACAGCCAGATGGCTGGAATGGATCATTCGGGCATGGCAGGCATGGCCGGCATGGCAGGAGCCATGCAGGCACACCCAGCCTCAGAGACCAACAACCCGCTGGTCGATATGCAGACCATGACACCGACGCACAAGTTGGACGACCCAGGTATTGGTTTGCGAGACAACGGCCGACGCGTGCTGACGTACTCTGACCTGCGCAGCACCTTCCTCGACCCGGATGGTCGCGAACCAAGTCGCACCATCGAGCTGCACCTTACCGGGCACATGGAGAAATTCTCCTGGTCCTTCGATGGCATCAAGTTCTCTGACGCCGAGCCTCTGCGCCTCAAGTACGGCGAGCGCGTTCGCATCACGCTGGTCAACGACACCATGATGACTCATCCGATCCATCTTCATGGCATGTGGAGCGACCTGGAGGATGCAAACGGCAATTTCCTAGTGCGTAAACACACCATCGACATGCCGCCAGGTTCCAAGCGCAGCTATCGAGTGACCGCCGATGCGTTGGGTCGTTGGGCCTATCACTGCCACCTGTTGCTCCACATGGAAATGGGCATGTTCCGTGAAGTTCGTGTGGATGAGTAAAGGAGATTTCTGATGAGCACTTTTATGAAGCGAAATGCCCTGGCTGGCAGCGCAGTCATGTTCAGCCTATTGGCTGCCCTGCACGTACCGGTTTCGTTGGCAGGTGAGGGGCACAGTGAGCACGAACAACATGCTGCCGAGTCGGCTGTGCCCAAGACCGCCAGTGGCAATCACGCAGATCAGTCGAAGGATAAGGCGGCTGGCCAGCAGATGGATCATGGCGCCATGGATCACGGAGACATGAAGCATGACGGCATGAATCACGAAAACATGATGGATAAGCATGGCGGCACCGAAGCCGAAGCAGGTTCTAACCATGACCACTAAGTTTTCACGTCCATCTCTCTTGGCGCTGGCTGTGTCGCTGAGTGCGTTCAGCGGCGGCGTTACTTTGGCTGCGGAAGAAATGGATCATTCGGCAATGGGGCACGGCACCATGTCGATGGACCATAGCCAGATGAGCCACGGCGCTACCAAAGCGCCGATGGAGGGCATGGATCACAGCAAGATGGACCATGGTGCCATGCAGGGTGCTTCGGGCAGCATGGATCATAGCCAGATGGGCCACAGCCAGAGCCAGAGCCAAGAAAAGGCTCCAGCCATGGACCACAGCAAGATGGATCACGGCGCCATGCAGGGTGCTTCGGGCAGCATGGATCATAGCCAAATGGGCCACAGCCAGAGCCAAGATAAGGCTCCAGTCATGGACCACAGCAAGATGAACCATGGCGCCATGAAAGGGCAGATGGAAGGCATGGATCATTCAAAGATGAACCATGGCTCCACTGAAGCCCCAAGAACCACCAGCCGTACGCCGATTCCCGTTCTGACGGATGCTGATCGCCAAGCGGCTTTTCCGCCTCTACCTGGCCATAAGGTGCACGACAGCGCCATCAACAGTTTTTTCCTGCTCGATCAGCTCGAATACCAGGATGCAGATGAGGGCAGCACCCTGGCCTGGGATGCGTCGGGCTGGGTAGGCGGTGACATCAACCGGGTCTGGTTCCGCTCCGAAGGCGAGCGTACCAACGGTGTGACTGAGGATGCGGAGTTGCAGTTGCTGTACGGCCGCTCGATCGGCCCTTGGTGGGACGTCGTCGCGGGCGTTCGTCAGGACTTCAAACCCGAGTCGCCGCAGACCTGGGCCGCCTTCGGTGTTCAGGGCATGGCGCTTTACGCCTTCGAGGCCGAAGCCACCGCCTTCGTGGGCGAGAATGGCCAGACCGCTGCCCGACTGGAGGGCGAGTACGACATTCTGCTGACCAACCGACTGATACTCCAGCCAACTGCCGAAATGAACTTCTACGGCAAGAACGATCCTGAGCGTGGTGTCGGATCGGGGTTGGCCAATACCGAGCTCGGCTTGCGTCTGCGTTACGAGATTGTCAGGCAGTTTGCCCCCTATGTCGGGGTCTCCTGGAGCCGCTCCTATGGCAACACGGCAGACATGGTCCGCGACGAGGGCGGTGATGTAGACGAGGCGCGTTTTGTCGCCGGTATCCGGATGTGGTTTTGAGAACCTGACATGAAAAGAACAATTAAAACTTTGGTGGCGGCCGGCGTGGTCGGTAGCACAGCTGTCCTGGCCGGCGCCTACTTTGGCGTGGTCAACGTCGGGGCCGACGACCCGCATTTTCCTGCAGTGCACGCCTTCTTATCGATGGCCCGTGACCGCTCTATCGAGGTTCGCTCGCGGGACATCGAGGTGCCCAACCTCGATGATCAAGCTCTTATTCGCGCCGGTGCGGGTAACTACAACTCGATGTGCATTGGCTGCCACTTAGCGCCAGGTGTGGCGGAGACTGAGTTGAGCCAATCGCTTTATCCTGCTCCCCCCAACCTCGCCAAGGTCGGTGTCGATGGCAATCCCGCTGCGACTTTCTGGGTAATCAAGCACGGTATCAAGGCAACGGGTATGCCTGCTTGGGGCAAGAGCATGGGCGATCAGTACATCTGGGGCATGGTCGCCTTCCTCAACCAGCTGCCGACGATGGATGCCAAGCAGTACCAAACACTCGTCGCATCCAGCGGTGGCCATCAGCATGGTGGCGGGGAAACGCAGATGCACAACCATGAAGGGCAGCATGGCGACAACAAGCCCGGGCATCATGGTAATAGCGGCGGTGGCGAAGACCATCATGGCTCAGGTGATGCCGCAGAGCCTGGTCATCACGATGCCGCAGCTACGGGTAACGAGGGTGGCTCCGCGTCTGAAGCTGATCACCACTCGAATATGAATGGCGATGACCACCACGCTGGGGATGAGGCGTCCTCAAACGGAGGCGACCATCACTCCGAGCAGGCTCAGAATGCCTCACCCAAGACCCACACCCACTCCGATGGCAAAGAGCACGTTCATGAAAGCTAAATATCTGGCCCTGCTGGCCGCTCTATCCGCCACATCTGCGGTTCAAGCAGCTGATGCCCTGACGATCGATGTCCATCGTGATGCCAATTGTGGGTGTTGCAAGAAGTGGATCACGCACCTCGAAGCGAATGGCTTCAAAGTCGTCGACCATGTCGAAAGCAACATGACAGCAGTGAAGCAACGTCTGGGCGTCGCGCCACGGTTGGCGTCTTGCCACACGGCAGTGATTGACGGCAAGTTCGTCGAAGGTCATGTACCGGCTGCTCAGGTCCTCGACCTCAGCAAGCGCAATGATCTGGTTGGTATCGCGGTTCCCGGGATGCCGGCGGGCTCTCCGGGAATGGAGGTTGATGGCGTACAGCATGCCTACCAGGTCATTGGTTTGACCAAGACGGGTGCCGATCAGGTCATTACAGAATATCCCGCCAAGTAGCCGCTCCTTCCACCGCGGCCGCTTGGGAACGACTTCAAACTACCCCTAAGTAAAAAAGGCGCCCGACGGGCGCCAAGGGCTGTCTCCAAACCAAAGGAGCACTAGAGGGGACAGCAGAGTCAAAATGCGAGCGGCATTCAAACCGCTCGCGCACTGGCGTTAAAGCACTTCCAGCGGGTACTCGACGATGAAGCGGAACTCATCCAAATCCGACTCGAAGTCAGTGGCGCGAGTCGTGGCTTGTCGAATGCGGAAGGACATGTCCTTCAGTGATCCAGACTGCACAACGTACTTGGCCTCGATGTCACGTTCCCAGCGCTTTTGGTTGGTCAATGGATCGCCATTGTCATCTCGGCGCATGTAGACCTCGTTTGCGTTGCTGTAGTCGGCATCCCAGCCCTGAGCATATCGAGTCATGAAGCTCAGTCCGGGTACACCGAAAGGCTCCATATCCAGGTCATAGCGCACCTGCCATGACTTCTCCTTGGGCGAGTTGAAGTCACTGTACTGAATGGAGTTGTCGAGGTAGATGGAGTCCGATTGGCGCAAGTAGTCGAAGTCGTCATCGCCGTTGTTGCGCTGGAGTCCAACCAGGACGGTGTGCGCGCCGAACTGGATGCCGACCTTACCGCTCCAGATGTTGTTATCGAAGCTCCCGAGGAGCTGCTTCCCTTCATCAACTGCCTTGTAGTAGTTCAACCCGCCGATCAAGGCGACATCGTCCGCAAGCGGATAGCTCAGCGTGGTGCCTGCATAGTATTGGTTCCAGGCATCCTTGAGCCGACTGGTGTAGAGACTGAAGCCCAGGTTGTCGTTGAGCGTGTAGTCACCGCCGAAATAGGCGATCCATGGAGAGTCGACTTCGCCCGCGTAGAAGGTGGCGAAGCCGTCACGCATGCTGCTGCTGTTGGGTTGGCTCATCGAATGAAGGCGACCGCCTTGAAGTGACAGTCCTTCCACACTGGTGTTGGCCACGGTGATGCCGCGGAAACTCTCCGGTAAAAGCCGCGCATCACCGTACTGGACGACCGGGCTGACAGGAAAGACATCGCCTGCCTTGATTTCGGTATCCATGAACCGAGTTTTCACTGCACCGCCCAGCTTGGAATAGTTGTCCTCAGCCTGCCCGAGGCTGTTATACGGCAGCACATCGACTGAGCCGCCTGCACCAGAGCGACCGTCGCCTGTGTCCAGCTTGAGTCCCAGCATTGCAAAGGCATCGACACCAAAGCCTACGGTACCTTCGGTGTAGCCAGACTCAAATCGGCCGATCACGCCATGCGCCCACTCTTCCGAGTAGCCGTTACCTGAGCTGCTGGACTGGCCTTTGCGGAAATCACGGTTGAAGTAGAGGTTTCGATTGAGAATGGTCAGGCTACTGCCTTCGATAAATCCCTCGCCTTTCTCGCCGGCGGCCATTGCAGCTTGCCCGGTGCTGACACTTAGAGCAATTAGAGAAAGTCCAAACAGGGCCTTGTTGTTCATAAATGCTCCTGATGTTATTGGCAGTTTCATTGTGTTGTTGGATATATGCGCCAAGCGCGCCGGCATAGCCGAGCGCGCTTTGGTCATATTTCCACATGCCAGATAACGTCAGGGTGACTTGGAAATTACATTTCAGTCAGCGCGATGTCATTTATCAGTTCTGGTTCCGGCAGCCTGTCCCGGCTGCCCGGTATTCCAGAATATTCAGATTGCCGTTGGAATCCTCGTATGTCATCTGGGCCGGCATCACACCACAGCTCGCATCCGTAGGGGTGCTGGCTACGACCTTGGCGATGTCAAGCTTCATGCCATAGCGGTAGTGAACGACTTCGGGACGATTCTTCCCGTTAGTCGCAGCATACTCTTGCATGGCCTGTTCATTGGCTTGAATCATCCGACCATAAACACGATCAGCGCTACCTTCTGCCATGGCTGCAGAAGAAATAGCCATAATTGTAAATGCGGCAACAACGTTGAGGGTTTTCATATTCAATCACTCCGTCCAAGTAGTAGTTTGAATATACCCTCGCAACCTGTCATAAAAATGAAGTCAAAGTTACATCGTCGTAATGCTGTTTGTGCTGCTACTCAGGTGAGCCGCACTTGGTGTGCGGCTCACCTGAGCGTCTGGAGTTACAGCGCCTGCGGAGCGCGAACTTTTCCTGTGCGCTGTCTTCGCATCAGCCAGTAGGCTGCCGGCAAGACCAGCATGGACATCAGCGGGGCGGTGATCATGCCGCCAACCATGGGGGCGGCAATGCGCTTCATCACCTCTGAACCCGCTCCACCGCCCCAGAGAATGGGCAGCAGGCCGGCGATGATCACGGCAACCGTCATCACCTTGGGACGGACGCGCAGCACCGCGCCTTCACGAATGGCCTCAAGCAGGGCCGGATCACCGCTGCGTCCGGCATCCACCCGAGCATGCCAGGCGTTCTTTAGATACAGCAGCATGATCACCCCGAACTCGGCCGAGACGCCGGCCAGGGCAATGAAGCCGACCCCAGTGGCCACCGACAGGTTGAAGCCGAACCAATAGAGCAGCCAGATGCCACCCGACAGGGCGAAGGGCAGGGTGGCCATGATCAGCAGGGCCTCGCTGAAGCGGCTGAAGGTCAGGTAGAGCAGCACGAAGATAATCAACAAGGTCGCCGGCACTACCCAGGACAGCCGCGCATTGGCGCGCTCCAGGAACTCAAACTGACCGGAGTAAGAAACGGTCATGCCGGCGTCGAGTTGTACCCGCTCAGCTACGCGTTGCTGCAGCTCGCGCACGGTCGATGCCAGGTCGCGCCCACGGACATCGACATAGACCCAGCCGGACAGGCGCCCGTTCTCGCTGCGCAGCATCGGCGGCCCTTCGCTCAGGCTGACCTGGGCGACGGTGCCCAAGGTGATCTGCTGGCCGGCAGGGGTGAGGATCGGCATACGCCGTAGCGCCTGGGGACTGTCCCGCCACTCCTTGGGGTAGCGCAGGTTGATCGGAAAGCGGGCCAATCCTTCGACCGTCTCGCCGATGTTGCTTCCGCCAATGGCACCCGATACCACCGCCTGTACGTCTGCAATGCTCAGGCCGTAGCGTGCCGCGGCCAGGCGATCGATCTGGATGTCCACATAGCGTCCGCCGGTGAGGCGCTCTGCCAGCGCGGAGCTCACCCCAGGTACGTCTTTGGCCACCGCCTCGATATCGCGAGTAATGCGCTCGATATCGACCAGGGAGGTTCCGGAGACCTTCACGCCGATGGGGCTCTTGATCCCCGTGGCCAGCATGTCGATGCGGTTGCGAATTGGCGGCACCCAGATGTTGGACAGCCCTGGGACTTTCACCGCCCGATCCAGCTCTTCAATCAGCTTCTCCGGCGTCATACCTGCGCGCCATTGTTCGCGCGGCTTGAACTGCACGGTGGTCTCGAACATTTCCAGCGGCGCCGGATCGGTAGCTGTCTCCGCTCGCCCGGCTTTGCCAAATACCCGGACCACCTCCGGCACCGTGAGGATCATGCGGTTGGTTTGCTGCAGCAGCTGGGTTGCCTTGCTCGCCGGTAAGCCGGGCAGGGCCGAAGGCATGTACAACAGATCGCCTTCGTCCATGGGTGGCAGGAACTCTCCCCCGAGTCTGCTGAGGGGCCACAGACTGGACACAAAGACCAGCACGGCCAGCGCTAGGGTCACCTTGGGCCAGGCCAGCACCCACTCCAGCACCGGCCGGTATGCGCCGATCAGCCAGCGGTTCAAGGGGTTCTGCTGTTCGCTGGGGATATGCCCACGAATCCAGTAGCCCATCAGCACCGGTACAAGGGTGACCGAGAGGCCGGCAGCAGCGGCCATGGCATAGGTCTTGGTAAAGGCCAGTGGGCCGAACAGGCGTCCTTCCTGGGCCTCCAGGGTAAAGACCGGGAGGAACGATAGGGTGATGATCAGCAGGCTGAAGAAGAGTGCCGGCCCGACCTCGGCCGCGGCTTCGCCGATGACTCGCCAGTGCGCCTCACCCTGGAGCGGCTCATTGGGGTGCCGCGCCTTCCAGGCCTCGATGTGCTTGTGCGCGTTCTCGATCATCACCACGGCGGCATCGACCATGGCGCCGATGGCGATGGCGATCCCGCCGAGCGACATGATGTTGGCATTGACCCCCTGGTAGCGCATGACGATGAAGGCCATCAGGATGCCCAGGGGCAGGGTGATGATCGCGACCAGCGACGAGCGCAGGTGCCAGAGAAAGATCAGGCAAACCAAGGCAACCACCACGAACTCTTCCAGCAGCTTGTAGCTGAGGTTGTCGATGGCACGGTCGATCAGTTGCGAACGGTCATAGGTAGTGACCACTTCGACGCCGGTGGGCAGGCTGGCTTTCAGACTGTCCAGCTTGGTCTTCACGGCAGCGATGGTGTCCCGGGCATTCTTGCCGGAGCGCAGGATGACCACGCCACCGACCACTTCACCCTGGCCGTCCAATTCGGCAATGCCGCGACGCATCTCTGGCCCCAGTTGAATGGTGGCCACCTGGCCCAGCAGCACCGGAATTCCGCTTGCCGAAGCCCGCAGCGGCACATTGCGAAAATCATCCAGGCTCTGCAAATAGCCCGAGGCCCGCACCATGTACTCACGCTCCGCCAGCTCCAGGATGGCGCCGCCGGTTTCCTGGTTAGCGCTCTTCAGCGCCGCTTCGACCTCCTGCTGAGTTACCCCGTAAGCCACCAACTTCTGCGGATCGAGCAGCACTTGGTACTGCTTGACCATGCCGCCGAGGGTGGCCACCTCGGCCACGTTGGGCAGGCTCTTGAGCTCGTACTTGAGAAACCAGTCCTGCAGCGCACGCAGCTGGGACAGGTCATGCTGGCCGCTGCGGTCGACCAACGCGTACTGGTAGATCCAGCCCACGCCGGTGGCATCCGGGCCCAGAGTGGTGGTGACGCCCTCAGGCAGGCGTTCCTGGGCCTGGTTGAGGTACTCCAGCACGCGCGAACGTGCCCAGTAGAGATCGGTGTCGTCTTCGAACAGCACGTAGACGAAGGAGTCGCCGAAGAACGAGTAGCCGCGCACCGTCTTCGCCCCCGGAACCGAGAGCATGGTGGTGGCCAGCGGATAGGTCACCTGGTTCTCGACAATTTGCGGCGCCTGGCCAGGAAAGCTGGTTCTGATGATGACCTGGGTGTCTGAGAGATCCGGCAACGCGTCCACCGGTGTGTTGCGCAACGACCAGATCCCTAAAGCGGTGATGAACAGGGTCGCCAGCAGCACCAGGAAGCGGTTGCCTATCGACCAGTGGATCAGGCGCGCGATCATGGCTGCTCTCCTTGCTTGTCGAGCCGCTCTATTTGCAAGCCAGAGTCCGTCTGACGAGCGCCGATGCGTACGTGATCCCCGGGCTTGAGTCCCGCAGCTACTTCAGGGCTGGCCAGCGGAAATGCCATGGTCATGCCGGGCATGTTCAGGCTCTCAAATGGACCGTGCTCCAGGGTGACCTCCTCGGCGTCCAGGGCACGAATCACGCCATGGGACTCATGGAGTTCCTTTGCATTGTCCTGCTCGACATGGCTGGCCACGACACCCTGGAGGCTGGCCTCCGAGTCGATCAGGAACTGGCCGGAGGTAACGACCGACTGTCCTTCCTCAAGACCGGAGAACACCTCCAGACGCCCATCGGCCTCGCGGCCCAAAGTGATCTCCAGGGGACGGTAGCGCCCATCGGTTTCGGCCAGCATCACCAGCGCACGCTTACCGGTGCGAATCACAGCTTCACTCGGGATCAGTAGCGCGGGTTGTTCGACGGTGCTGTTCAGACGCACGGCGGCGAACATGCCGGGGCGTAATTTGCCGGCGGGATTGGCGAGCTCGCTGCGTACCGTGAGCGTACGCGTCTGCGGGTCGGCACTCGGTAGCAGGGCGACGACACGACCTGGCAGAGGTTGTTCAGGAAAGGCTGTCAGGGTGGCGGTAATGCTCGCGCCAAACTGAACCGCTCCAGCTTGGTCTTCGGGTATCGCCGTGTCGAGCCAAACCGTGGACAGCCCGTTGATCCGGGCCAGGTCCTGGCCGGCTGCCACGGTCATCCCGACACGCACGTCCAATGCCTGCAGCTCGCCGGCGATGGGCGTGGTGATGGTCTGAACCGCCCGTGGCCGGCCGCTGCGACGAACCTGCTCGACCAACGATTGAGGCATGCCCAGCAGACGCATGCGCTCCTGGGTCGCACTTATCAAGCGCGTGTCAGCAGTACGCAACACAGCCAGGAACTCCAGCTGGGCGGCAGACCATTCGGGAATCAGCAGGTCGACGAGGGGCGTACCGGCGGGCAATACATCGCCAGGGGCGTGTCCGTAGACCCGTTCGACGAACCCACCCGCTCGGGCCTGCAGGTTCGCCACCTCGCGCTGGTTATAGACCAGGGAACCGACGGCCTCGATACCCGAAGGCAGCACACCGCGAGTCACTGGCGCGGTGCGCATCCCGAGGTTTTGCACGGCTTGCGAGGGCACGCTCAGGGTCGAGGAGTCCTGCCCAGCATCTGCGTACTTGGGGACAAGCTCCATATCCATGAAGGGGGACTTGCCCGGTTTATCGAAGCGCTGGTCAGGTTGCATCGGGTCATACCAGTAGAGCACTTTGCGCTCATCCGTCGGTGCGGGGGGTGGCATCACCTCATGGTTGGCCGGCCTCTCGGCCAGCCAGTAGCCACCGCCTGCCGCGGCAATGCCCATGGTCAGCAAGGCCGCGGAAAAACCTAATGCTGAAATCTTCATTGCAGGCCCTCCACATAGGCGTAGTACAAGCTCGCGGAGAGCTGGCTCAGCTTGCGCTGCTGTTCGATCTGTCGCAGCTGAGCCTCGATCAGCTCGCGCTGGGCGGTGATGACGGATGCCAGCTGAGTTTTACCGGCCTGATAGGCGGCCAGTTCGAGATCGGCACGTTTGCTCGCCAGAGGGATCAAGGTTTTCTCGGTACGCGCCAGAGCTCTGCGTAGTTGCTCCAACTCGGCAAGGCCGCTTTCCAGCTCAGCCTGATGGGCGCGCAGCAGCACTTCCTGCTCGGCTTCCATCTGCGACACGCTCTGTTGCTTGGCGTTGATCTTGGGGCCCTGACGTGTGCCGACGAACAACGGCAGGTCGAAGGTGAACTGCACCATCACCATGTCGCCGAACTGGTTGTCGCGGTTGTTGTAGGCAAACTCTACGCCCCAGTCTGGTGTCTTCTCGGCTACAGCCTCATTTAACTCTGCGCTGGCCTCGCCAACCCGGGCAGACGCGGCACGCAAGTCGGGATGCTGAGCCAAACGGTGCTGCAGGTGGGGGGCATCCAAGCTCAGGCTGGGCACATCTCCCGCCAGAAGCTGGTCGGCTTCGTTGCCTATCCAGCGGCGCAGCTTGGCCCGAGCAATCGCCACGTCGCGACTCAGCTCATCCCGCCGATCCTGCAATGCCAAAGCCTCCTGGTCGGCCTGCAGCAGTTCGCCAGGCTGAGCGCTGCCGCCGGCGATCAGCGATTGCACCGTCGAGCGGAGCAGCTCGATCTGACTGTCCAGTTGATCGAAGAGACCAACACTGTGCTCGGCGTAGTACACATCCAGCCAGCTCAATGCCGTCTGGCGTTTGACCTCAAGCTGCATGGCGCGCTGCTCGGCCTCGGCCCGGACAACGGAGGCCTCGGCCAACTGGCGGCGGGCCTGGCGTTTGTCGCCATTGGGAACCTCTTGCATGAGCCCAATGCGGCGCATGGTCATTGAGTCACGATTCAGGGTGTAACGATCAGGCCCTTCGATGGGCAGGTTGTCGATCCCGAGAATCAGCTTGGGATCGGGCAGGGCGTCTGCGGGACCTACGGCCTGCTGTGCCGAGGCGACCTGTGCTTGTCGTGCGAGGTTCTCAGGTGCGCGCTGTTCGGCGAGGGCCTGCGCTCGTTCGAAGGTTAGGGGCTGCGCCTGTGCAGCAACCCAGGGAACTGCCCAGAATGCGGCAGCTAACACACCGAGATAGCCACGGCGTGGGAAAAGGAAAGCGGGCATGCTTTCGCCTCCAATGCGATTGATCGAGGTCGCCACCAAAAGCGTGGTCGCGACGATGCGCCTGGTTTAAAGGCGCGAAGATCACTGCATTAGACGAAACGAGGAGGGCGCCAGAGTCCTGCGGGCTCTCGCTTAATCACCGACTGGGTCAGCAATATCTCGGGGCGTGAGGGAAGAGGGGATATGCTCTTGATAACGGTGGTCTGGAGAAGTCCTCCGGTCTTGCATTCCTGGCCGGATTTGCAGGGGGACTTACTGGCCACCCCATCAGACTTATCCATTTGCTCGCAGCACGGAGCATCGGCCATTGCATGGCCCTGATGATCGGCGCTCTGCATCGGGCAAGGTTGTGCAGGCATGCTGAAAGCCATACCGCCGAAGGCCGGCAGCACGAGGCTAGCAATCATTACCAGGATCAATCCAATCCGACGCACAGCAATTCACCAGGCGGGGCGATAGGGCGACGATAGCAGATTGCCCCGGGGCATGAACGCTCTTTTTGACAATAACAGTGCTTCGTTGATTTGGATCAAACAGAGTGTCATGCAGGGTATCGGGCTCAACTGGTAGCTCCGTTTAACCGGATTTCTCAGCTCGTAGGGTTCGCACCACCCATTCGGCGCGCTAGCACAAGACCGGCCTCGCTAGCCGTTAAGTCGAGCCCCTAGGTGCTTGGGTCCTAGTCAAACATCTGTGGTTAGCCGAGGTGCAGGAGCTGCCTGCTTCGGGCATACCCAATCAGGCACCAAAAGCGAATTCTATAATTGTTCTATAATCACTCTATAATCGACTATAAACCCGGTTCTAGAGCGCTCGGCGCTGCCTAAGAAGCCGATCAGTTGCTGTATGCATGTGTCACTTAGATACTGCATACAGGGGTAACCATCCGGCAAAGACATCTGGTTGGCGAGACTGCTTTCGGCTCGGCAGTAACGAAATGGCCAGTCATAATGGACTACAGTTCGCAGCCCTTCGTTGCGTAGGAGTAGCCCATCATGATCTGCCCAATCGAAACCCGGGTTATCACGGCTCACGTCCCAGTACAGCTAGCTGAGAGAGTCGATCAGATGGCCGCACATCTGGGCCGCTCCGCGGACTGGATTCTCAAGCAAGCCTTGGCCACATGGATTGATCAGGAAGAAGAGCGCGGCCGCCTGACCCGAGCGGCCCTGGCCGATGTGGACGCAGGCGGCGTGATAGATCACCAAGCAGTTCAGGCCTGGGCCAACAGCCTTAGCACCAATACACCGCTGCCGGTACCTCGCTGAAGGTCATTTGAGTAGGTGAGCAGTAAGCGTACGGGGAATACCTCTTGCGCAGGTCAGCCCGGCATCTATTGATGCGGCAACAGGTGCTCAATTCACAGAATATGAAGTTTCAAACTTTGTTTCCAAACCGCTCATGAGAGAGGTGTTCAGGTGCTTTCTGTTTCAAATTGACCCGATCACGAGGCAATCAGGGGGTTGCACGGTCGAACAGAGCAGGTCGACCTGCCGACCCAGTTGATCCAGTAAGCCAAAACTGCGTTCGGTATAGTAGATATCCAGCCAACTCAACGCAGTTTGCCGCGTGATCTCCAGCTGTATGGCCCGTCTTGGCGCAAGCATTTAAACGCCACACGGCGCCTAAAAATCAGGCAACACAAGTAAACGGAAATTATGAATCAGCGTAATACCTGCCATACGTATAAGCGAGACTCTCACTACGAAGGTTTCGTTGCAATTCATAAGGCGAGTGAGTTAGAGCAGCCATCTTCGCGCCACTATCTTTTAGAAAGCGCATATTGGAAGAGAGCAACATATTCCAATCAGCACAATTTCCTTCTCTTTCGCTGATATCTGAATGTACCTGCTTTAGTGCATCACTTACCACTTCACGTATATGGCGCTCACATAGCCCCAGGCGTCCACGATTGCTATGTAACAAGGGCTCACCCTCATTGCGCCCAGGCAGTGGCAGCAACCCTCTGCTGATCCGGTAACGCTTCAAGTAAGGCAAAAAATGTGAAGGAACTGAGAGTTTATGAGGTGAGGAGCCTGGCCGATCAATAATAAACCACCAATTATCTTCCTCCATGACAAAGCAACTCATGGTCGGGCAGTAGCTATCAGTTGACGCTAAATCAGTTCCATGCAGGCACATATATACAGTGGCAGCCACGATAAAGAGGGGGCGCTCTAGAGTGGCATCGATTACTGCGAGACGCTCTAAAACGTCAATTACCGTAGATATTTGCTCTGGAGTTAACAAGTGCCGGCTAGGTTGGTGTCGCTTATCCGCGCGTCCATTCTTCGACCTGCTCATGACCACAGGATTAACTGCTGCCGCATCGTTTGCATGAAGGAAGTTGAAGAAAGAACTGCTGATGCTTTGCACCTGACGTATTGTACCTGTGAACGGCTTATAGTTATCGGATCCTGCCTGGCCGCTGGCATCAAATGGACGCCAAGAGTCATTTTGAACCCGCCCCGAGTTGGTATTCACAAAGCGGGCCCGTCGACCGCCTCCAATCCAACTCTCGGGCGGCTGCTCACAGAACGAACAGAATCGACCGAAATCACTTCTGTTTAAGGTTAAGACTGATTTGCTTTCAGATATCCAACTCCAAAGCAATAAGCGCTCAATAATTGCGCGATAGGAATTGTATGTACCGGGGAAACGTGTGTGGCGACTTAAAAATTGCCGCCCCCATAAGAAATCGTTTTCTACGCCTATTGAAGGAGAGAACATACGTAGGTACGCCACGACACAAGGATAACTAGCGGAATACTGCTCAACGCTAAGGCCTATGGCGTCGGGGCCGCAGAATATCGGACGCGGCACTGAATCTGTAGCTAGGAACATAGGCGGCTCCAGCGATATTGTCGAGCAGTGGCTAGTGAACTACATCTAAGTATGCGAGTTGATATTTGTCTACTTTTTGCTTTTTTTAGTCAGACAGGAAGTGGGCATCAGTCTAATTTTTAGACTTAGCATTGCACCCCAAAAGGGGGAGGTGAAATGGCTGAGCGTCTGCAGGGCTCTGATTTTCAAAGATTCTTTTTGATCAGGATTCGTCTACTTTTTCATCAGGAGGCTCAGAGGCGCAAGTTGAATGAGCGTGACCGTTTGTCATATGTGATTTAACATAATATACATTATGCGAACTGACGTATTCATCCGTGCGTGAGTCACATTTATGCCTGCTCCTGACGATATCCAAATCAAACATCTGATTTGGCAATGATCGGCTGTTGGATTCTCCGGGCTCACTGAATGGCTTTTAACATTGAATCGTTTGAGCTGTGCTCCGTCATTTCAACGCGCCCAGGCGGACTCGGGCTTCACATCGTGTAATCGCTTCGGCTTGAGTGTGACTGCGATTGTGCCGCTGCCTGGAAAGCACTTCAAAAATTTGCACCTGCAGGTGACGCAACGGATACGTCTGGCTTGCAGCTTTTCTCAAGCCCCAGGCATTCACCGAGTCCGTTGCGGTACACGGTGAATGCCCGGTTTTTAGTTGCCTTACAGGATGAGACTGCCGATCGCTGCAAGCAGGAACGCGATGCCACCGAGCAATGTTTCCATCACGGTCCAGGTCTTGAGCGTGGTCTTCTCGTCCATTTCCAGGAAGCGGCTGACCAGCCAGAAACCCGAGTCGTTGACGTGGGACAGCACGGTGGCGCCGCCGGCGATGGCGACCACGATGAAGCACAGGTCGAACTCGCTCAGCCCGGGCGTGGCGGCAACCATCGGCGC
>JAAIGF010338388.1_pt1 | contig 44751 bp, 40 predicted proteins | sample 6487441 | NCBI WGS metagenome assembly JAAIGF01 (sample SAMN13974129, study PRJNA590717) | phyllosphere metagenome | biome: pepper field; feature: multiple bacterial spot infested pepper fields; material: pepper leaves; isolation source: leaves from pepper fields | host: Capsicum annuum ...
CCCCAGAAGAACCCGGCGACCGCCAGGACGATCATCAGCAGCGGCGCCATCGAGAACACGGTGTAGAACGCGATGGCAGCACCCATGCTGGGCGCCTCGTCGTCGATCCACGCGTTGACGGCGCGGCGGCCCACTCGGACAAAGCGTTTGGTATGCATGGCGGACTTCCTCCCGGAGTCCGCCTGTGCAAGTCACGTGCCGCGGCTTAGAAGTCGCCGCCCATGTCACCCATGTCGCCGCCGTCATCCCAGCTCTCGCCGCCATCCTCGGCACCCGCGTCCGCACCGGGTTCCTCGGCGGCAGGCTCGGCAGGCGCCGCCTCGGCGTTGTTGCTGCCGAACAGGCCGCCGAGCAAGCTGCCCAGCATCATCCCGCCCGCCACGCCCACGGCGGTCTGGGCCGCACCGGCCAGGAAACCGCCGCCGGCCGAGCGGCCAAAGCCCGACGCGGGCGGCGTCCCCGGGGGCGCCATGGCAGCGCCCACGCCGGCGCCACCGGCGGCCGGACGCGAACGGCCGAAGCGGCCGAAGCTGCCGGCGTCGTTCGCGCCGGCCTGCGGGTTCTGGCCACCCTGATTCAGGCGCTGCTGGGCCGCCTCGAGCGCCTGCTGCTGCACGAGGACGGTCTGCGCCAGGTAGTACGCCGCGCCGGGGCGCTGGCTCAGCTGGCTGGCAATGTATTGTTCCGCCTGGTCGTCGCGCGGGCTGCCGCTGCGCGCAACCTCGTCCAGGCGCGAGAATACGGTGTCGATGGCTTGGCGGTCCTGAGGATTCATGCTGATGATCTCGAAAAAGGGAGCACCGCACGCAAGGCGGCGTCCTGCATGGACCGCGCAGGCGCAAAATCTATCCCGTGCGTTGCACCCGGTTGCGCGCCCGCCCCTTTACAACCTCTGGTGATAAGCTTATTGCATGTTGTCACATGCCCGCCGCTGGCTTCCGTTCCTGGCCTGGAAGCGCCCCACCCTGACCTCGCTGAGCGCCGATGCGCGCGCCGGCATCGCGGTCGGGCTCGTCCTGGTGCCCCAGGCCGTCGCCTATGCCGTGCTGGCCGGCATGCCCCCCATCACCGGGCTCTACGCCTCCCTGATCCCCGCCGTGATCGGCGTGCTGTGGGGTTCCTGCAACCTCCTGGGCGCCGGGCCCACGGCCCTCACCTCCATGCTGGTCGCGGGCTCGCTGGCCGGCATGGCGGCGGTCGCCTCGCCCGAGTGGGTGAACCTCGCGATCTGGCTGGCGCTTCTGGCAGGCGGCATGCAGATCCTGCTCGGCGCGCTGCGCCTGGGCTCCATCGTCAATTTCCTGTCCGGGCCGGTGATCGGCGCCTTCACCCAGGCTGCCGCCGTCCTCATCCTGCTCTCCCAGCTGCAGAGCATGCTGGGGATCGATCCGGCACGCTGGTCCGCCGCGTGGCCCGGCGGTGACCTGCGCGGCATGCTGGGCGCCGTCCACCCTGGCGCGCTCATCTTCGGCGTGGGCACGCTCGCCTTCCTGCTCGCGCTCAAGCGCTACAGCCGGCGCTTTCCCCTCATCCTGCTGGCCGGCATCGTCTGCACACTGGCAGCCTGGCTCACGCCCTTTGCCCAGTCCGGCGGCGCCATCGTGGGCGATCTGCCATCCGGCTTGCCCACGCTCGGCCTGCCCACCCTGCCCGGCTGGGACGCCTTGCGCCAGCTGCTGCCCCTGGCCGCCGTGATCGCCCTGGTGAGCTTCATCGAGGCCGTCAGCAGCGCGCGCGTCATCACGCGCGAACGGCGCGAACGCTGGCAGGAAAATCAGGAGCTCATCGGCCAGGGCCTGGCCAAGATCGCCGCGGGCGCGAGCGGCGCGTTTCCGGTCAGCGCGTCGTTCTCGCGCTCGGCCCTGTACCTGTTTGCCGGCGCCGTGAGCGGCTGGGCGTCGCTCTTCACCGCGCTGTGCGTCATCGCGAGCCTGCTGTGGCTCACGCCCGCCCTCGCCTGGGTGCCGGTCGCCTTCCTGTCGGCGGTGATCGTGGTGTCCGTGCTCAACCTGATCCGCCCGTCGTGGTTCCTGATGCTGTGGCGCACGTCGCGCCCCGAAGCCGGCATCGCCCTGGCGACGTTCGCCGCCACCCTGGTCGCCGCGCCGCAGCTGCAGTGGGGCGTGCTGACCGGCTTCGTCCTGGCCCTGGTGCACTACCTGTACCAGCGCGCCCATCCCCGGCTGATCGAGGTCGCCCTGCATCCGGACGGCACGCTGCGCGATCGGCAGCGCTTCGGCCTGGCGCGACTGGCGCCCGACCTGTATGCCGTGCGCATGGACGCCTCGCTGAACTTCGTGACGGCACCGCTGCTCGAGCGGGCCATCCTGGACACCTGCCAGCGCGACCCGGCCGTGCGTCGCGTGCTGCTGCATGGCGGGCCCATCAACGACATCGACAGCACCGGCCTGGACATGCTGCGCCACCTGGTGTCCGGTCTGCGCGATCGCGGCATCCAGCTGGGTTTCGTGGCCGTGAAGAAGCAGGTCGAGGACGTGCTGGAGCACGACGGCCTGCTCAGGCTCGTGGGCGCGGAGCACTTCTATCGGACGGAGTCGGCGGCGATCGCCGCCCTGTACCGCGCCGCACCTGCCGACCCGGTGCCGGCGTCGGCCGCTCCTCCGGACCCGGTCGCCGGCTAAGCGCATCGAGCCCGCGGCGGCTGCACCGGCCCTGGCGCGCTCGCGACCCGGCGGGCGGCCGCCCGGGCCAGGCCACTCCCGGCCAGGCCGCCAGCCGGTGGCGGTCGGCGCTCAGGCCGGCGAGAAGCGGATCACCCCATCGTCCCCGGTGCGGCGCGAGAGCTCGCCCCGGAAATACAGCGTGTGCAGGTGGGCCAGGGCCTCGCCCAGCGCGAAGGTCAGCTGGTGCAGATCGAGCTTGCGCTTGAACATCACGGGCAGGATGTCCGCCGCCGAGCACGGCTGCCGATAGCAGGCGTCGCGCACCTCGGCCAGGCGATCGGCATGGTGCGAGCGCTGCTGCTCGATACGCGTGTGCAGCCCATGGAACGGGCGTCCGTGCGAGGGCAGCACGAGCGTGTCGGCCGGCATGAAGGCGTACTTGTCCAGCGATTCCAGGTACAGCCGCAACGGATCGCCATTGGGCTCGAAATCCTGCACGCTGACGTTGGTCGAGATGCGCGGCAGCACCATGTCGCCGGCGATGAAGATGCCCAGCGCATCGCAGTACAGCGAGATGTGCTCGGGCGCGTGCCCCTGGCCGATGATGACCTGCCATTCGCGCCCGCCGATGCGCACGCGATCGCCGTCGGCCAGGCGATCAAAGGCCGGCGGCACGGCCGGCACGAGGCTCGCGTAATACGTCTTGCGCTCGCGCAGCTGCGCGAGCGCCGCATCATCCCCCACGCCGTGGCGCTGGAAGAAGGCGGCAGCGCGCTCTCCACCGGTGGCCCCGCCCTGGGCGCCGCCTTCGGAAAAGAGGCGCGCCGTCATGTACTCGGTCAGCGTCATGGCCAGCGGCGCATCGAAGCGCTCGCACAGCCAGTGGGCCAGCCCGACGTGATCCGGATGCATGTGCGTGACCAGCACGCGCACGATGGGCAGCCCGTCCAGGCAGCTGGCGAAGATCGACTCCCAGTGCGCGCGCGTGTCGTCGCGGGCCACGCCGCAATCGACGACCGTCCAGCCGTCACGGCCGTCGATGCGGTCGCGCATCAGCCAGATGTTGACGTGGTCCAGGGCGAAGGGCAGCGGCATGCGCACCCAGCGGATGTCCGGTGCCACGTCGATGACCTGCCCGGGGGCGGGTTGGGTGTCGCCCAGCGGATATTGAAGTTCTTGTTCCTGGGAGTTCATGCCGATTCCATGAAAATGCGCGCCATCCCGCACGGAGGGCGCGCGAATGCCTACAATTCGCTCTTTACGTTTACGTAAAGTGCCAGACTCGCCATGACTTCGTCAACCCAGTGGACGATCTCCCAGCTCGCCGAGGAGTTCGGCGTGACGCCGCGCACCATCCGCTTCTACGAGGATGAGGCGCTGATCGCGCCGACGCGGCGCGGGCTGCAGCGGGTGTACGGCGCGCGCGACCGGGCGCGCCTGAGCCTGGCCGTGCGCGGACGCCGCCTGGGGCTGTCGCTCGCGCAGATCCGCCGGCTGATGGACTTGTACGAGTCGCCGCAGGACAGCCGGCGTCAGCTGGAACAGTATCTGGACGTGCTGGCCGAGCACCGCGCCATGCTCGAGCGCAAGCGCGACGACCTGGATGCGACGCTGGCGGAGATCGCCGAGCAGGAGGCGCAGTGCCGCCGGCTGCTGGCAGCGGCGCACGAGGGCTAGGCGATCGGCGCGTCCAGGGCGCGGATGTCGCGTCGGCGCACGTACAGCAGCACCAGGCCCGGCACGGCGATCACCACGGTCGCGAGGAAAAAGCCGGACCAGCCGAACGATTCGACCAGCGGCGGGGCAAGCGGCCCGGCCAGATAGGTGCGCCCGATGGCGCCCAGCGCCGAGAGCAGGGCGAACTGGGTGGCGGTGAAGCGAATGTTGCACAAGGCCATCTGCAGCGCGACGAAGGCCGCCGTGCCCATGCCGAAGCACAGATGCTCCAGCCCGACGCCTGCCGCCATGAGGATCAGGCTGGGCGGGCTGACCGCGATCGCCCAGTAGGCCAGATTGGACAGTGCCTGCGCGATGCCGAACATCATGAGCGAGCGATATAGGCCCAGGCGCGCCAGCAGGCCGCCCCCCACCAGGGCGCCGATGATGGTGACGGCCACCCCCATCACGTTGTTGACCAGGCCGACCTCGGTCGGGCTGTAGCCCGCCCCCCGGATGAGGAAGGTGGTGCTCAGCGCGCCCGCAAACGCGTCCCCGAGCTTGTACAGCACGATGAGGGCGAGCAGCCCCCATGCGCCGGGCCGCGAGAAGAACTCGCGCAGCGGCCCGGTCACGGCCTCGGCCAGCGAGCGCGGGGCGGGCGGCACGACCTGCGGCTCGGGTGCGACCACCGTGGCCAGCGCGAACAGCGCCATGAGCCCGCCCATCACGAAGTACATGGCCTGCCAGCCGAGCCAGCTGTCGGCGATCACCAGGGCGAGGCCGCCGGAGACGAGCATGCCGACGCGATAGCCGAGCACCGAGACGGCGGCGCCCGCCCCGCGCTCCTGCGGCTGCAGGACCTCGGTGCGATAGGCGTCGAAGGCCACGTCCTGCGAGGCCGACAGAAAGGCCACCAGCACGGCGAGCATGGCAAGCGGCATCAGGTTCGTGCTGGGCGAGAACAGCCCCATGCTGGCGATGGCCGCGGCCAGCAGCAGCTGCAGGACGATGAGCCAGCCCCGCCGCCGCCCCAGGAAGGGCGGCACGTAGCGGTCGATCACCGGCGCCCACAGGAACTTCAGCGTGTAGGCCGAGCCTACCAGGGTGAGAAATGCGATGGCCTGCAGCGACACGTTCTCGACCGTGGCCCACGCCTGCAGCGTGGTGCCCGTGAGCAGCAGCGGCAGGCCGCTCGCGAACCCGAGGGCGAGCAACGGCGCAACGCGCCCGCTGGTGTAGACGAGATAGGCGGGCCTGGCGATGACGCGCTCCTTGAAATCCAGCGCGCATCATACTGGAGGCCTTGCGGCGCATCCGCCCCTTCCCACAGGAGTTTCCCGGCCATGGCCAAACCCTCTTCGATGACCCTGGACTTCGCCCTGCAGGGCGGCGGCGCGCATGGCGCCTTCACCTGGGGCGTGCTCGATCGTTTCCTCGAAGAACCCGACCTGAAGATCGATGGCATCTCGGGCACCTCGGCTGGCGCCATGAACGCCGTGGTGATGGCCGATGGGCACGCCGCGGGCGGTGCGGATGGCGCACGGGCAGCCCTGGCCGACTTCTGGGGCCGGGTCGCGGCAGCCGCCCGCTTCAGTCCGATGCAGCGCTCGCCCCTGGACATCCTGCTGGGCAACTGGTCGCTCGACAACTCGCCCATGTACGTCGCGATGGACTTGGCGGCGCGCCTCGTCTCGCCGTACGACCTCAACCCGGTCGGCACGAATCCGCTGGGCGACATCCTCGAGGCGTGCGTGGACTTCGAGCGCGTCGCGGCGAGCGACATCCGGCTCTTCATCACCGCCACGAATGTCGGCACCGGGCGCGGTCGCGTCTTTCGCAACGCCGAACTCTCGCCCGACGTGCTGCTTGCCTCGGCCTGCCTGCCCACCATGTTCCAGGCTGTGGAGATCGAGGGCCAGGCGTACTGGGACGGCGGCTACTCGGGCAATCCCAGCATCACCCCGCTCGTGCGCGAATGCAGCTGCGGCGACATCGTGCTGGTGCAGATCAACCCGGTCGAGCGCGACGGCACGCCGCGCCTGGCGCGCGCGATCCAGAACCGCGTCAACGAGGTCGCCTTCAACGCGCCGCTCCTGAAAGAGCTGCGCCTCCTTGCGCTGCTCAATCAGGTCACCGACCCGGGCACGGGTGAATGCAGCCGCTGGGCACGCATGCGCATCCACCGGGTCACGAGCCACACGCTCGACACCCTGGGTGCCTCGTCCAAGCTCAATGCGGAATGGGCCTTCCTGTGCATGCTGCGCGACGACGGACGGCGCGCGGCCGAAGCCTTCCTCGCCGAGCATCGCGGCGACGTCGGACGCCGATCCAGCCTGGATCTCGCGCCCTACCTGGACGAAATCTGAGCCGTCCCGGGCGCGCGCCGGTCACCGGCGCGTCACCGGGACGCTGACGGCGGGCGCACCGGGGCGTCACGGTACCGCCCCCGGGGCCGTCCGCGTCCGGGGCCCTGACGCCGGGCGCCACGCCCCGTCAGCATGCCGTCGTCATCGGCCGGACCCGCCCGTGCGGCCTGGGCGCGCCTTCATCTGCGCGTCATCTGCGCTTCATTCGAACGTCATCTGCCATCGCTAGCATGGGCAGCGTTTTCGAATGAACAGCGCACGACCACCACATGAACCCACAAGGCCGCCATGACGCCATCGTCGCCCTGTGCCGCAGCCAGGGATTCGTCACCGTCGAGGGGCTGGCGGATCGCTTCTGCGTCACGCCGCAGACGATCCGGCGCGACATCAATGTCCTGAGCGACGCCAACCTGCTGCGCCGCCGCCATGGCGGTGCGGAGGCCGCCGCGGCGACCAACCTGCCCTATGACGCACGCCGCGTCAGCCACCTGCACGCCAAGATGCGCATCGGCCAGGCGGTGGCCGCGCGCATCCCGCATGGCGCAAGCCTGTTGCTGGGCATCGGCACCACGCCCGAGCAGGTCGCCGTCGCCCTGGCCCGCCACGAAGGCCTGACGGTCGTCACCAACAACCTGCGGGTGGCGCTGACGTTCTCGACCAATCCGTCGATCCAGGTCGTGATGGCCGGCGGCACGCTGCGCAAACCCAACCCCGAGGTCCTGGGCGAGGCGGCCGACGCCCTGTTCCGGCGCTATCGCGCGGACTTCGGCATCTATGGGGTGGGCGGCATCGATGCCGATGACGGCACCCTGCTCGACTTCGATCACGACGAGGCCGCCTCCCGCCAGGCCCTGCGCGCAAGCTGCCGCGTGCCCATCCTCGTGGCCGACGCCTCCAAGTTCGGGCGCCATGCGCCGGTGCGCGGGGGCCATCTGTCCGAAGCCGCCGTCCTGGTGACCGATGCGACGGCCGACCCCGCCTGGACCGGCCACCTGAGCGCCACCACCGACCTCATCCTGACAGGAGACAGCCCATGCTGAGCCTGCGCCAAGCCGGCACGCAATCCGTGCTGCCGCTGGACATGCCCTTGCCGAGCCCGCGCGTGCAACCGGCACCGCTTGCCACGCCGACATCGTCCGTCGCCCCCGCGCTGCAGCTGCGCGGGGTCAGCAAGGCCTGGCGCGGCACGCGCGCCCTCGACGGCCTGGACCTGACGGTGGCCGACGGCGAGTTCGTGGCCCTGCTCGGCCCCTCCGGCTGCGGCAAGTCGACCACCCTGCGGCTGATCGCCGGCCTGGAGCAGCCGGACGGCGGCCAGATCCACATCCACGGGCGCGATGCGACCGCGCTGCCGCCCGCCGAGCGGGGCCTGTCGATGGTGTTCCAGTCCTATGCTTTGTTCCCACATTTGAGCGTATCCGAGAACATCGTGTTCGGCCTGCGCGTGCGCGGCGCATCGGCCGCGCAGCGCCGCGAGCGCCTGGCCGAGGTCGCCGCGCTGACCGGCCTGGACGGCCTGCTCGATCGCAAGCCCGCCGCCCTGTCGGGCGGCCAGCGCCAGCGCGTGGCCCTGGCGCGCGCCCTGGCCGCCGGCCACCGGCTGTGCCTGATGGACGAGCCCCTGTCGAACCTCGATGCCCGGCTGCGCCAGTCGGTGCGCCAGGAGATCAAGTCGCTGCAGCGCCGCCTGGGCATGACGGTGGTGTACGTCACCCATGACCAGACCGAGGCGATGGGCATGGCCGATCGCGTGGTGCTGATGAATGGCGGGCGCATCGAGCAACAGGGCACGCCCCAGGCCCTGTACGACGCGCCGGCCACGACCTTCGTCGCAGGCTTCATCGGCAGCCCCGCCATGATGCTCTTCGCCGCCCATCAGGTGCCGGCCGCGCTGTGGCCGCAGGGCCGCGTGCGTGCCGACACCACGCTGGGCGTGCGTCCCGAGCACATGCAGCTGGGCGAGCCCGGTGTGGATGCGGTGCCCGCGCGCGTCCTGGACCGCGAGTTCCAGGGCGCCGACGCCTTCGTCTACGTACAGCCGCGCGATGGCGCGCCCGTGATCGTGCGCGCGCACCGCGGCACCTCGGCCGTCATCGGCGCCGATGTCGGCCTGCGCTGGCTGCCGCAGCACACGCGCGGCTTCGATGCGGCGTCCGGTACCGCGCATGTGGCTGGTGACGCGCGCGCCGCGGCGTGACGCCCACCACGCCTGGCTGCCGTGACGGCGCGCACCCGATGCGCCGCCGCGTGGCGGCGGCAGGCACCGGCCGACGCGACGTGCTCCCGCCCGTTGTCGCCGCGATGCCGCCGGCCACCTCTGGCGTCGACCGTCCCGCTTTCCCCCTTCCCGTGCCGGCCCTGCCAGGGCCGGCACCCTCCCCAGGAGTTGCCTGATGTTCGCTTCGATTCTGAAAACCGCGGGCGCCGCGCTGTGTGCGGCCGCCTTCTCCAGCGCCGCCGCGGCGCAGACCACCAGCCTCACCATGTACTACCCCGTCGCCGTGGGCGGGCCGCTGACCCAGGTCGTCGATGGCATGATCGAGGACTTCCACGCCGCCAACCCGGACGTGCGCGTGCGCGCGGTGTATGCCGGCAACTACGATGAAACGCGCATCCGCGCGCTGTCCGCCATCCGTGGCGGCGAGCCCGCGCAGCTGTCCGTGCTGGGCGCGCTCGACACGCACGACCTCGTCGAACAAGGCCTGATCGAGCCCTTCGACACCCTCGCGCAGAGCGCCGAGGACAAGGCCTGGGTGGACAGCTTCTACCCCGCGCTGATGGCCAACGGCACGCTGGAAGACCACGTCTGGGGCATTCCCTTCCAGCGCTCGACCATCGTCATGTACTACAACAAGGACATGTTCCGCGACGCCGGCCTGGATCCGGACGCGCCGCCCGCCACCTGGCAGGACCTGCTGGCTGCATCGCAGAAGCTGGCGGGCAACGGCCGCTACGGCATCATGATCCCGTCCACCGGCTACCCCTACTGGATGTTCCAGGCGCTGGCGATCCAGAACGGCGCCGAGCTGATGAATGACGAAGGCACCGCGGTGGCGCTGAACCAGCCGGGCGCCGTGCAGGCCCTGCAGTTCTGGCGCGACCTGGCCGACAAGCACCAGGTGATGCCGGCCGGCACCATCGAGTGGGGCACCCTGCGCCAGGCCTTCGTGCAGGGCCAGACGGCCATGATGTGGCACACCACGGGCAACCTCACGGCCGTGCGCAACGAAGCCAGGTTCGACTTCGGCGTGGCCATGCTGCCCGCCAACAAGCAGGCGGGCTCGCCCACGGGTGGCGGCAACTTCTATCTCTTCAAGGGCGCCACCGACGCCGAGAAGGCCGCCGCGCTGCGCTTCATCCGCTTCATGACCGCGCCCGAGCGCGCGGCGGACTGGTCGATCGCCACGGGCTACGTCGCCGTCAGCCCCGCCGCCTACGAGACCGCGCGCATGCAGGAATACGCCGCCGGCTTTCCGCAAGCCGTGGTCGCCCGCGACCAGCTGGACGTGGCCATCCCCGAGTTCGCCACGTATGAGACGGCCCGCGTGCGCGAAGCCCTGTCCAACGCCGTGCAGGCCGCACTGACGGGCGCGAGCACGCCCCAGGCAGCCCTGGACGCCGCCCAGGCCACGTCCGAGCGCCTGCTCAAGCCCTATCAGTGATCGCAGGCGCGGGCCCTGGCGCGGCGAACGGTTGGGCGGTGCGCCCGCCCCGCCCCGCCCCGCCATGCCGCCACGACCCGCGCGGCGCCCCCTTGCCCGAGCACTCGGGCGCCGTGCGATGGCTGGCGCGCCAGCGCAGGGCGCCCCGCCCCTTCGTTTTGCGCCGCTGGCCACCGCCAGGGCGCCAAGATCCTTCCATGACCGACCCTGCCCGCCTCGCCCAGCGACGCCACGTGATGTATGCCTGGATGCTGACCAGTCCGGCGCTGGTGCTGCTGACGCTGTTCGCCTTCATCCCCGCCGTCAACACGGCCTGGGCCAGCTTCTTTTCGCGCGGTACCGCGCGCCGCGAGCCTGCCTTCGTCGGGCTGGACAACTACGCGACGATCTTCGCCGACCCCACCTTCTGGCAGGTCGCGCAGAACAACCTGCTGTACGCCGCCGTCACCATCCCGGTCTCGATCGGCCTGGCGCTCGCCATGGCGCTGTGGGCCAACGCGCGCATCCGTGCGCGCGCCCTGGTGCGGGTGGCCTACTTCACGCCGGCCATGCTGCCGATGATCGCGGCCGCCAACCTGTGGCTCTTCTTCTATACCCCGGGACTGGGCGTGCTCGATCGCATCACCGGCCTCTTCGGCATGGGCTCGACCAACTGGCTGGGCCAGCCGGACACCGCGCTGTGGGCGGTCATGGCGGTGACGATCTGGAAGGAGGCCGGCTTCTTCATGATCTTCTACCTGGCCGCGCTGCAGACCATCCCGCCGGACCTGCACGAAGCCGCGCGCATCGAGGGCGCCAGCCGCTGGCAGACCCTGCGCCGCATCGTGCTGCCGCTCCTCATGCCGACCACGATCTTCGTCGCGGTCAACGCCCTGATCAACGCCGTCAAGCTCATCGACCATCTGTTCGTGCTGACCAAGGGTGGGCCTAACAACGCGTCCAAGCTGCTGCTGTACTGGGTCTGGGAAAACGCCTTCGCCTACCTGGACCGACCCTCGGCGGCCGTGCTGACCGTGATCCTGCTGTCCGTGCTGGGCGTGCTCGCCGCCCTGCAATTCCTCGTCCTGGAACGACGTACCCACTACCGATGACCACTGCCACCCTGCCCGCCCTCACCGCGCCGCGCCGGCTCGAGCTCACCCGCTGGATCGACACCGCCGGCGCCTGGCTGCTGGCGCTTGCCTGGATCTCGCCGCTGCTGTTCGCCGCCTGGGCCGCCTTCCACACCCCGCACGCCACGCTCGCCTTCGACCTGGGGGCGCCCTGGACGCTGGACAACTTTCGCCGCGCGTGGGCCGCTGCCCCGTGGCTGCGATACCTGGCCAATACCTTCGGGCTGGTGACGCTGATCCTGGTCGGCCAGCTGGTGCTGTGCACGCTGGCCGCCTATGCCTTCGCGCGCTTTCGCTTCCCGGGGCGCGATCTGCTGTTCCTGCTGATCCTGCTGCAGCTTTTCGTGCTGCCCGAAGTGCTGATCGTCGAGAACTACGCGATGGTCGCGCGCCTGGGCCTGCTCGACTCCCTGACCGGCATGGGCCTGCCCTACATGGCCAGCGCCTTCGGGATCTTCCTGCTGCGCCAGGCGTTCAAGCAGGTGCCACTGGAACTGGAAGACGCGGCGCGCGTGGAGGGCTGCGGCACGCTGGGCGTGCTCTGGCGCGTGTATGTGCCGGCGGCCAAGCCCACCTACCTCGCCTATGCCCTGGTGTCGATCTCCACGCACTGGAACAACTTCCTGTGGCCGCTCGTCGTGACGAGCTCGCCCGACACCCGCCCGCTGACCGTCGGCCTGTCGCTGTTCGGCGCGCCCGAAAGCGGCGTGGACATCTCCCTCATCAGCGCCGCCACGCTCATGACCATCGCCCCGCTGCTCGCGGGATTCCTGATCTTCCAGCGCCAGTTCATGCAGGCCTTCCTGCGTGCCGGCATCCGCTGAAGGCCTCCGCCATGAAAATCCTGCACCTGTCCGACCTGCACATCGTCGCGCCCGAGCACACGCTGTTCGGCGCCGATCCTTCGGCCCACCTGGCCGCCTGCGTGGCCGACATCAACACCCATCACGCCGATGCCGAGCTCTGCGTCGTCACGGGCGACCTGACCCACGATGGCGATGACGCGGCCTACGCGCGGCTTGCCGAGCTGCTGCGCCCCCTGCGCGTGCCGGTGCGGCTGCTGGTGGGCAACCACGACCGGCGCGATGCGTTTCGGCAGGCCTTCCCCGACATGCCGGTGGATGCCGGCGGCTTCGTGCAATCCGTGCATCGGTGCGGCAATATCGCGCTGGTCTTTCTCGACACGCTCACGCCGGGCACGCACGAAGGCCATCTGTGCGCGGCGCGCCTGGCCTGGCTGGACGCCACGCTGGCCGAACTGGGCGCGATGCGGGTGCTGCTGTTCTCGCACCATCCGGCCATGGAGATCGGGCTGGACTCCATGGACTGGCTGCGCCTGCGCGACGACGCGCCGCTGCTGGCGGTGCTGCGCCGGCATGGCAACGTGCAGCATCTGTTCAGCGGCCACGTGCACCGGCCATCGGCCGGCATGTGGCACGGCATGGGCTTCTCGACGGTGCGCGGCACGAACCACCAGCATGCGCTGGACTTGGCGCTGCAAGGGCCGGCCACCACGGTCATGGAGCCACCGGGCTATGGCGTCGTGCTGGTGCGCGATGCCGGCGTGGTCGTGCACTTCCACGATTTCCTGGACGCCTCGCCGCGCCATCCGTACGTGAAAGGCGCCGACAGGCCGCAGCCGCGCGTCGCTCAGGAATCGACTTTGTAGGCACATTAAGAAGCTTCCCCGGAGGCTCGCGTGGGGGCTCTCGTGGTGCGCCGCCACAGCGGCCCGCGCGTGTGCGATGCAACCCGATGGGCCCGGCGCGCGGGCGGCCCGAGGCACCCGGGCAAGCTTATTGCTGAGATCCCCGCTTGCCAAGACCAAGGAGAAACTCAGCATGGCCTATACGCGAACGCAAGCGCAGAAACTCCTGACCACCGCCGAACTCGATATGTTCGATGCGGGTCGCACCACCGAAGTCCGCAAGCTGGACAAGGCTACGGTCCGCAACAAGCTTGAACGCGCGCGCAAGCTGCGCGACAAGTACCGCGACCTGTACCGCCGCCAGCGCGTCGCCATCCGCGACACCACGGGCAGCAAGGGCGGCTCGCGCGGTGCGGCCAACCTGCGCACGCAGCAGAAGGAAGAAATCCTTGCCGAAGTCGTGACGCGCTTCGAGGCCCGCCTCGCGCAGATCGAACGCCAGGAAGACCAGGACTTCGCGAAGGCCGAGAAGGCCAATCGCCCGGTCGCTTCGGCCAGCGGCCTGAAGAAGGCGGTCAAGAAGGCCGTCGCCAAGAAGGCCGCGAAGAAGGCCTCGCGCAAGAGCGCGGCCACCGGTGCCAGCGCGGCCGCCAAGAAGACGCGTTCAGCCAAGAAGACCGCCCGCGTCAACCAGAGCCTGGCCGACACGGCCGTCGACCCCAAGGTCGCCGCCAAGACCTCGCGCGCCAAGACGATCAGCGCCCATCAGCGCGCATCGACCAAGCGCACGCAGGCCAAGCGCGACAGCCGCTGAACCTCGCGTGACCGACAGGGGCCGACAGGCCCTTGTCTTCAAGGTTGTATTTAGCTAATTAGCTAACTATACTTGACCCATGAAAGCCGACACCGTGTTCGCTGCCCTCGCCTCCACCCCGCGCCGCCAGATCCTCGCCTATCTGTCGCAGACTTCGCTGACCGCAGGCGAGATCGCCGAGCGCTTCGACATGAGCAAACCCTCGCTGTCCAGGCACTTGCAGGTGCTCGAAAATGCGGGCCTGGTGCAGCGCGAAAAGCGCGGCCAGTACGTGCACTACAGCGTGGCCGACAACAACCTGCTCGCCACGCTGCACAACTACCTGGTCGACTTCTGCCCCGTGGGTGGCCCGATCAAGAAGGAAAGCGCGCGACTCGCGCAACGCCGTCGCCCCGCCGACGGGGACGCCTAGGCGCCGACATGCGACAGGCCAGCTCGCCGCTTGACGTCGCCGACATGGGCGCACACACCGTGCGCCGCGTGGCGAGCTTTCCCTGCGTCAGCCTGGCCACGGGCGCACAGCGCGTGCCGATCGACGTGCACCTGGTCAGCCGGCTGGGGCCGGGCGCGGGCTCGCAGCTCTTTCACGAAGCCCAGGCGCGCCAGCGCCACCACGATCGCTTCATTGACGCCCTGGACGAGCCCTCGGCCAAACTGGGCGGCAGCGACTTCGCGCGCGGCGATGCCACCGCGCTCTACTCGTTCGGCGTGGGCGCCGCAGGCCACCCCTTCCATTGCCACGCCGGCCATCGCATCTTCACCGCTGTCTCGGGCAGCGCCGGCACGCGCCTGTGCTTCAGTACGGCCACGCCTGACGAGCTGAGGCAGGATCCGGCAAGCTTCACGCGTCGGCTGCGCCATGTCGACATTCCGCCCGACTGCCTCTTTACCGTGCGCTTTCCCGGCGGCATCTGGCACCGGTTCGTGCCGCGCGATGCCCGCACCCGGCATCCGGCGCTCTTCGCCTTGTCGGCACATACCGATGAACTGGGCGGCGACCTGGAGCCGGCGCTGCACGCGAGCGTGCTGCGTGACGAAGGCGACATTCCCGGACTGACCCGCACGCTGCCCGACGCCGTGCTGACCCACCTGGCCAGCGTCATGCCTGCGCGTGAACGTATACCCACGACCACGCTGTCGTTCGACGCCCGGCCAGGCGGCCTGGCCGAAGCGATCTGTGCGCCGCTGCGTTCATGGGCTGGCCATCTGCGCGGCGGCTGGGCGCGGCTGCGACCACGAGCAGGCTTCGTGAGCGAACAGGCGGCAAGCGCCCGCGCGCCGGACCCGATCGTGGCCGCGCCGCGGCCGTCGCCCCAGGCGATCGACAGCGCGGCACGAAACGCCCCGGCTGCGGCCGGCGGCGTGCCCGTGCAGGTGCACGCTGGGCAGACGCCTGCCGACAGCCTGCTGCACGGCGCCCTCGGCGATCTGCCGCGGCATCATCAGGATCACTTCGTCGTGACGGTGCCCGCCTGCGACACGCGCGATGCCCAGGCCTGGCTCGCCGATCTGCTGGACGCGTTCCTGACGCACCGGCACCCCGGCGTGACCCGACTCATGACGTTGCGCAACCATCTGGTGCGGCCCTGGCGGCTGCGCACCTCGCCACTGGCCTGCCCGGTGTCCTCGCTGCTCCACGAGCAGCCGGCGCACCGCTTCGCCGAGCGTTTTCCCGTTCATGCGTGGCAGGCGGATGCCCACGGGCGCACGGCGCAGGTGCTGCTGGGTGCGGACGATCGCCACCTGCAGTTTCGCACCTGCGTGGCCGTGCGCCTTCTGGAGGGCGACCGACTCGAGTTTTCCCTGGGCACGCGGGTGTCGTGCCGCAACGGCTTTGGCCGCTTCTATCTGCGCGCCATCGACGCGGCGCACCGACGCTATGTGGCGCCACGCGTGCTGGGCACGGCACTGGAAGGGCTGATGGCGCAGCGGATCGGGCGCTGAGCGCCGGCGCAGATCGGCACCGTGGGGCGGGCACCGGGCACGTCATCGACGACAGGCTGGCTCGGCGCTCAGGCCTTGAGCACGGCCTCGTAATCGATGATCAGCGGCGCGTGATCCGAGAAGCGTTCTTCCTTGTAGATCGAGGCTGCCCGCGCCTTGGCGGCGATGCCGGGCGTGGCGATCTGGTAATCCAGCCGCCAGCCCACGTTCTTCGCCCAGGCCTGGCCGCGATTGCTCCACCAGGTGTATTGCTCGGCGCGATCGTCCAGCACGCGAAAGACATCGACAAAGCCGCGTTGCTCGAACAGGGTCGACAGCCACGCGCGCTCCTCGGGCAGAAAGCCCGAGTTCTTCTGGTTGCTGCGCCAGTTCTTCAGATCGATTTCCTTGTGGGCGATGTTCCAGTCGCCGCAGATCACGAACTCGCGGCCGGTCTCGCGGTGCTCGCGCATCAGGCCATCGAGCCACGGGCCAAAGCCATCCAGGAAGCGGTACTTGGCGGCCTGGCGCTCCTCGCCACTGCTGCCTGAAGGCAGGTAGGCGCTGATCACGCTCATGTTGGCCCAATCGGCGCGGATGATGCGGCCCTCGGCGTCGAACTCCTCGACCTCGAAGCCGTTGATCACGCGATCGCAGGCGTCGCGCACATACAGGCCCACGCCGCTGTAGCCCTTTTTCTGCGCTGCGAAGAAGTGGCCGGTGTAGCCCGGCGGGTTGCGCAGTTCGTCCACGATGTCGGCTTCGTGCGCCTTCAGTTCCTGCAGGCAGACGATGTGCGCGCCACTGTTGGCGAGCCAGGGTTGCAGGCCTTTTCGAAAGGCCGATCGGATGCCATTCAAGTTGAGGGAAACGATGCGCAGCACGGGAACTCCGGTAGCTGCCGCAGGCTGACGGCGCGCGCGGCATAAAATGTCGGTCACGATCATAGCAACCTCACTTTCCATGTCCGATTCCCAACTGCGCAACACCTTCGTCCAATTCGCCATCGAACAGGGCGTCCTGCGCTTTGGCAGCTTCCAGACCAAGTCCGGTCGCAACAGCCCCTACTTCTTCAACGCCGGCCTGTTCAACACCGGCGCCTCGCTGGGCCGCCTGGCCGCGTTCTATGCCGAAACCCTGATGGCGTCGGGCGTGCGCTTCGACATGCTGTTCGGCCCGGCCTACAAGGGCATTCCGCTGGCCGCGGCCACCGCCATGGCGCTGGCCACCAGCGGCAAGGACATTCCCTTCGCGTTCAACCGCAAGGAAGCCAAGGACCACGGCGAAGGCGGCACGCTCATCGGCGCACCGCTGCAGGGCAAGGTCGTCATCATCGATGACGTCATCACCGCCGGCACCTCGGTGCGCGAATCCGTGGACATCATCCGTGCCGCGGGTGCCGAGCCCGCGGCCGTGCTCATCGCCCTGGACCGCATGGAGCGCGCCGGCAACGCCGAGGTGCTGTCCGATGGTTCCGCCGTCCAGGACGTCGAGAAGACCTACGGCATCCCCGTGATCAGCATCGCCTCGCTCAACGACATCCAGCAGCATCTGGGCGGCAGCCGCGGCGAGTTCGCCAAGCACCGCAAGGCCGTGCTGGCCTACCGCACCCGCTACGGCATCGCCGCGTGACCCGCGACGGGACGGGCCCAGCCGGCCAGGCCGCCGAGCCGACAGGACGCATCATCCTCCTGCTGGCCTGCGCGGCCTTCTTCAGCTCGGCGGCGCTGCGCGTGTCCGACGCCCTCCTGCCCCGGCTCGTCTCGGACTTCGGGGTGGGCCTGGCCCAGGCAGCGCAGATCGTCACCGGCTTTGCCATCGCCTACGGGTTGATGCAGCTCGTGTCGGGTCCGCTCGCGGACCGCTACGGCAAGACGCGCATGATCTGCGTGGCGGTGTTCGGCAGTGCGACCGCGGCGCTGGCCAGCGTGCTGGCGCCGGGCTTCGGCACCCTGGTGGCCGCGCGCGTGGCCTGGGGCATGGCGGCGGCCGGCGTGATCCCGCTGGCCATGGCCTGGATCGGCGACGCCCTGCCCTACGACCAGCGCCAGGCCACGCTCGCACGCTTCATGACCGGCACGCTGAGCGGCATGATCGCCGGGCAGTTCGTCGGCGGCCTGTTCGCCGAATCGGCGGTGGGCTGGCGGGGCGCGTTCTCGGGTTTCGTCATCGGCAACCTGGTGGTCGGCATCCTGCTGCTGCGCCACCTGCGCCGCAGCCCGGCAGCCGCCCCACCCCCGGCGGGCGACGCCCAGATCGGCACGCTGGCGCGCTTTGCGGCCGTGTTGCGCAAACCGTGGACGCGCGTCGTGCTGCTGGCCGTGCTGTGCGAAGGGCTCTTCCTGCTCGGGCCGCTGGCCTTCATGCCGGCCTATCTGCACGACCGCTTCGGCGTGCCCATCGTGCTGGCGGCCGCGGTGACCGCCTTCAACGCGGTCGGTGGCCTGGCCTATGCCCTGACGGCCACGCACATCGTGCGCCGGCTGGGGGAGCGCCGCATGGCGAGCTACGGCGGCGCGCTGGGCGGCGGCGCCTTCGCCGCCCTGTGGCTGATGCCCGCCTGGTGGGTCGGCGCGCCACTGGCGTTCCTCGCGGGCTTCGGCACCTATCTGCTGCACAACACGCTGCAGACCCACGCGACGCAGATGGCGCCCGAATGGCGCGGCACGGCCGTGTCGCTCTTCGCGTTCTGCCTGTTCATCGGGCAGGCGATCGGCGTGGCCGTCTGCGGCCTGGTGATCGACAGCCTGGGTTACGCGCCCACCTGGATCACCGGTGCGCTGACGGTGCCCCTGATCGGCTGGGGCTTTGCGGTCGCCCTGAAGCGGCATCGGGCCGTGGCGGGCTGAGGACCACAGGCCCCGGCGGGCGGTGCGGTGCGATGCGGTGCGGCGCGATGCGGTGCGGCGCGGTGCCGTGCGGTGCGATGCGGTGCGGCGCGCTGCCGTGCCGCGCGACCGAGGCTGAGGCTGCGGTTGCGCGCACCGGGGTGCCGGGCCGTGCGACCGAGGCTGAAGTGGCGAGCACCAGCGTGCCGGGCGGCGGCGGCGTGCGGCGCTCCCGCCGCCTGAAGGCTGCGGGCCGCTGCGATGGCCCCGATCGGCCGCGGGCTAGGGGCCGGCGGCAGCCCGGGCGCGAGCGCGCGCCACCATGTCCTGGGCGAGGTCCAGCGCCTCGAAGAGGCTGCCGGGATCGGCGCGGCCGGTGCCGGCCAGGTCCAGCGCCGTACCGTGGTCCACCGAGGTGCGGGGGTATGGCAGGCCCAGCGTGATGTTCACGCCGTGGCCAAAACTGGCGTGCTTCAGCACGGGCAGGCCCTGGTCGTGGAACATCGCGAGCACGGCGTCGTAGGGCGCCACGTGCGCGGGCACGAAGAGGGTATCGGCCGGCAGCGGGCCGTCGAGCGCCATGCCTTCGGCGCGTGCCTGCGCCAGCGCAGGTTCGATGACCTCGATTTCTTCGCGGCCCATGTGGCCGCCCTCACCGGCATGCGGGTTCAGGCCGCACACCGCGATGCGCGGTGCCGCGAGGCCGAACCGGTCGCGCAGGCCGGCGTGCAGGATGCGCAGCACGCGCAAGAGGCCCTCGCGCGTGATGGCGTCGGGCACGGCGCGCAGGGGCAGGTGGGTGGTGGCCAGGGCCACGCGCAAGCCGCCGCCCGCCAGCAGCATCACCACCTGCTCGACGCCGGCATGGTGCTGGAAGTATTCGGTATGGCCGGAAAACGGGATGCCGGCATCGGCGATGATGCCCTTGTGCACGGGCGCGGTGACGATGGCGGCAGCCGCACCGGACAGTGCCGCATCCGCGGCGGCGGCCAAAGTCGCCACCACGTAGGGGCCATTGGCCACGTTCAGCTGACCGGGCCGCACGGCGGCGGCCAGCGGCACGGGGTGGATGGACACGCCATCCAGGTCCGCCAGTGCCGCGCCCGAGCGCTGCGCGACCGTCGCCAGCCAGTCGGGGTCGCCGACCAGGACCAGTTCGGCCCCGGCCGGCCGGGCGGCGGCAAACCGCCGTGCCGCCGCGACCGAGAGTTCCGGGCCGATGCCGGCGGGCTCGCCGGTCGTGAGGAAGAACCGCACCGGCAGGCCCTCGGCAGCCATCAGAGGTTGGCTTCGCGCTCGAGGCGATTGTCGACGTAGGCGCGGCTGCGCAGCATGCCCACCCAGTCTGCCCACGCGGGCTCGAGCTTGCGCTGGAAGAGGATCTGGCGCGCCTGCATGCGACGCGACTGATCGCCGATGTCTTCGACGCGGCGGTCATCCACCAGGATCAGGTGCCAGCCGAACTGCGAGCGCACCGGCTGGCTGACCTGGCCAGGCTGCAGGTTCTGCATGGCGTTCTCGAACTCGGGCACGGTGTCGCCCGGCGAGAGCCAGCCGAGCTCGCCACCCTGCGGCGCCGAGGCGTCGTCGGAATACTGGCGAGCGGCGTCGGCGAACGAGGCGCCGCCTTGCGTGATGCGGTTGCGCAGCTGTTCGAGCTGGGCGCGCGCCTGCTGGTCGTTGCGCACGGCCGTCGTGCGCAGCAGGATGTGCCGGGCGCGATGCTGCGTGACCTGCTGCGGGCCACCGGGGCCAAGCAGCGGGCTGGCCTGCGGCGCGCCGCCTTCGCGGGCGGTGACCTTCAGCACGTGAAAGCCGTTGCCGCTCTGCACCACCTCGCTGACCTCGCCCGGCTGCAGACGCGCCGTGGCGTTCAGGAAGACCTCGGGCCAGCCCACGGCGGGACGCGCACCCAGGTCGCCCCCGCGCAGGGCCTCGTCGCCATCGGACGCCGCAGCCGCGAGCTGGGCGAAATCGATGCCGCTGCGGGCCTGCGCCTGCAGCTGGCTCGCGCGCTGGCGCAGGGCTTCGATCTGGCTGGGCGACGAGCCTTCCGGCACGCGCACCAGGATCTGGGCAAGCTGCAGCACGGCGCCCGGCGCCTGGGCACCGGCCTGGCCCTGCTGGGCCGACTGCTCGGCCAGGAAGGCGTCGATCTCGGCCTCGGACACGAAGATCGTGCGGTCCAGTTCCTGTTCGCGCACGCGATTCATGCGGATCTGATCGCGCAGGTCGGCACGGTAGACCTCCCACGGCACGCCGTCCTGCTGCAACTGCTGGCGCATCTGCGCCAGCGTGCTCTGGTTCTGCTCGGCGATGCGCTGGATGGTGATGTCGATCTGGTCTTCCGACACGCGGATGCCCAGGCGATCGGCTTCCTGCAGCTGCACGGAGTCGGCGATCATGCGCTCGAGCACCTGGCGATCGAGCACGGCGGCCTCGGGGGCGGGGATGCCCTGGTCCGACAGACTGCTGCGCGCCGACGTCACGCGCTGATCGAGCTCGCGACGGGTGATGACTTCATTGTTGACCACGGCCACGATGGCGTCGCCGAAGGCACCGCCCGCGGTCGTGGGCGGCGGCGGCACGACCGCGGCCGGTGCGGCCTGGCCGGCCGCTGGCGCTGCCTGGCGCGAGGTCGGGGCAGCCTGGCGTGCCGGGGCTGCCTGCCGGGGCGGCGTGGCCTGCCGGGGGGGCGTGGCCTGGCGGGCCGGCGCTGCCTGCGACGGCACGGCGGCGGGCGCGGTGCGCTGGGGCATCGTCGCGGCGGGCGCCGCCGGCTGGGTGCCGAGGGACGGAGCCGGCTCACCCGGCATGCGCAGTCCCTGGGCCGTGGCCACGCCGGTTGCGGCGCACAGCGCCAACGCCGACAGATTCCTCAATAGCCTTGCTTGCATGATGTCTTGCCTTGCTCCAAACAAAGGACGCGCCGCCGGGGAACCGGTCGGCGCCCCGCCATGGCGGCGCTACTCATTCATAGCGTTCGAAGGGCGTGCCCGGCGTGATGGCCGGCGTCACCGATTGATAGCCCGGGATATTGCGGCGCAGCGTCTCGAGCGGGTTGGTACCCAGAGAGCCGAGCCCGTTGAGCTCAAGCTGGAAGAATAACGCGGTATTCGTGGACTCGCTGGACACGGCGTAACGCTGTCCGACAACCCGTGCCGTCCAGCAGCAGCCCCCGTTGTACTCCACACCGCCCAGCACTTGCGAGAAGCGACTGTCGCGCAGGGAATAATCCAGGCGCGCCACGCCGTTCCAGCGCTGCGAGAACGGCCACTGGAACGCCACGCTCGCCTGCTCCTGGCCTTCCTGCAGGAAGGACGGACGACGGTACCGGTACGCGGTATAGACCGTGGCCAGCCGCGCGGCATCCCATCGGCCGCTGACGCTCGCCTGCTCGAACTGGCTCTGGTAGGGGTTGTACTGCACCGTGGCCTGCCCGCTCAGCGATTCGGTCAGCGCGCCGTAGACCTCGAACAGGAAGTCCGAGCGCTCATTGGAGCGCGCCTGCTCGCCCGGCAGCGTCACGCGCTGGTCGGTGAAGTACAGGCGCTGCGCGGCGGACACCCGGGCGCGTTCGACGCCGCTGGCGCTGTCGATCCAGCGCGAGGTGAGCGCGGTCGTGACCTGGTTGGCGTTGGCGATGCGATCCCAGCCGCCGGAGAACACGTTCTCGGAGAACACCTGGGCGAAGCTGAAGTCCGCGAGCGCCGTGTCGTAGATCGGCAGCGTCGACTGGTCCTTGTACGGCACGTACAGGTAATAGACGCGCGGCTCCAGGGTCTGGGTGATGTCCCGGTTGAAGAGCCGGCCGTTGCGCTCGAAGATCAGGCCGGCATCCAGCGAGGCGATCGGCAGCACGCGCGTGGCCGAGGCCACGTCGAACGAGGTCACGCCGTTGGAGCCCGAGTTCGGATCGTAGAACTGCGACTGGTTGAAGCGCGTGTCGTAGCGCGAGGCGTGCACGCCGACCTTGGGCACGATGAAGCCGCCGGCGCGCTGCATCGGGAAGGACAGCGTCGGATACATCGAATAGCGCGAGCCCTTCTCGTCCGGCAGGTCCAGGGCGTTGGCGAGCCACGGCGAGCGCTCGAAGCGGGTGGCCTCGCCCGTCATCACCAGATCCAGGCCGTTCCAGTCATAGCGCTGGCCGCGCACCGAGATGCGCGGCAGGGTGTCGAAGGGCGGCGCAATCGGCGAATCCAGGTCCTGCAGGGTCTGGTAGCGCACGGGGTTGACCGAGGCGCTGAAGTACTCGTTGGCCCAGGACAGGTTGACGGACTGGGGCAGCGTGACCGTGGCGGCGCGATCCAGCGCGACGCTGGAGAAATCGCGGAAGTAGTCGTTGTCGGACGCGCGCTGCAGATCCCAGCCGAGCCGGAAACCGGCGCCCAGTTCCTGGCGGTGCTGCAGGTTGTAGTACCAGCGCGAGCGGTCCAGCTCGCGATCGTTGGGCAGGTAGGTGCCCAGCATTTCGCCCGAGAAGCTGGGGCGCAGGTAGCGGAACTCGGCGCCCAGCTGCACGCCCCGGCGCGCGTACAGCGCGGGATACAGCGTCGCGTCGTAGTTGGGCGCGAGGTTCAGGTAGTACGGCAAGGTCACCTGCACGCCGCTGCGCGTGGTCAGGCCGAAGGTGGGCGGCAGAAAGCCGCTCTTGCGCTCATCCGTGATCGGGAAGGACAGGATGGGCGAGCCCAGGATCGGCACGCCCTTGAAGTACACGACCCCGCCGTAGGCCAGGCCCTCGTTCTCGTCGTACTTCAGGTCGACCTGGCGGGCCTTGATCCACCAGTCCGGTTCCGGACACGGGCAGCCCGTGTACGTGGCGTCGTACAGGCGCGTATGGGTGCGGCTGATGAACTCGGCCTCGCGCGCGCGGCCGCTGCCGCCGGTGGCCGCGACGTAGAACTCGGGCTCGCGGAACACGCCGGAATCCGAATTCATGTCCAGCCGCATGCCCGGCCCCGTCACCACGCTGCCCTCGCGCAGCAGGCGCACGCCACCCTCGGCGTCGAGCACGTCGTTCATGCGGTCGTAGCGGATGCGCGAGCCCTTCAGGATGACGTCATTGCGCCGGACCTGGGCATCGCCCGTCAGCGTGATGGCGTCATCCGGCTCGCCCTGCAGCTCCTGGCTGCGGGTGAACACGGGCAAGGCATTGGGATCGAGCTGGTTGTGAACCCGCAGGCCGGGCGAGACGCGCAGGCTGGCGGTGGGCGTGGCAGCAGGCGCTGCGGATGATGCGGCCGGCGAATCGGCGCCATGGGCCGGCGCCACGGCGCCCAGCACCAGGCTGGCGACAGCGGCGAAAACGGCAGGCCAGGTTTTCGGTTCCACGGGAAGGCGTCGAAAGCGGGACTGCCGCGGACGGCACCCGGGGTTGGCGGGAGAGGCCAAGTATTATAGGCGGCGTTTCCGGCCATGCCGCCACCATGCGTAGCGGTGTGTGACCGACGTCCCCGACCGCCCCTGCCGCCGCCCGCTCGCCATGTCCCACACTTCCGATCTTCGCCTGGACGCCCTGCGCGCCTGGCTTTCCCGCCTGCCCGCCGAGCTCGGCCTGGACCCCGCGACGCTGCGGGCAGCCTCCAGCGATGCGAGCTTTCGGCGCTACTTTCGCGTCGACTCGGCGCAGGGCACCCGCGTCGTGATGGATGCTCCGCCCGCGCAGGAAGACTGCGCGCCGTTCCTGCACATCGGCCGCCTGCTCGCCGCGGGTGGCATCCACGTGCCGGCGATCCTGGCCGAGAACACGACCGAAGGCTTCCTGCTGCTGTCCGACCTGGGTCGCCAGACCTACTTCGATTACCTGCAGGACGCGCCGAGCCACGCGCGCATCCACGAACTGTACGTGGATGCCATCGACACGCTGGTGCGCATGCAGCAGATCGCCCCGCAGGGCCTCGCGCGCTACGACGCGCCGCGCCTGGCCGACGAGCTCGCGGTCTTTCCCGAGTGGTACGTCGAGCGCCACTGCGGCCACACCCTGTCGGACGACGAGCGCGTCTGGCTGGACGCGGTCAATGGCGCGCTGGTGAGCCGCAACGCGGCGCAGCCCCTGGTGCTGGTGCACCGCGACTATCACTCGCCCAACCTGATGCTGCCGCTGCCCGACGCGCCGCACGCCCCCGGCGTCATCGACTTCCAGGACGCGCTGGCCGGCCCGATCACCTACGACATCGCCTCGCTGGTGATGGATGCGCGCACGACCTGGGACGAGCCGCAGCAGCTCGACTGGGGCATCCGCTACTGGCAGGCGGCGCGCCGCGCGGGCCTGCCCGTCGCGCACGACATCGCCGAATTCCATGCCGACTGGGAATGGATGGGCCTGCAGCGCAACCTGCGCATCCTGGGCGTGTTCGCCCGCCTGTCGCATCGCGACGGCAAGACGCAGTACCTGCAGCACATGGCCCGCGTGAACGGCTACGTGCGCCAGGTGGCCTCGCACTACGATGTGTTCCGCCCGCTGCTGCGCCTGCTCGATACGCTGGACACGCGGGCGCAGCCGTGAAGGCCATGGTCCTCGCGGCCGGGCGTGGCGAGCGCATGCGCCCGCTCACCGACACGCTGCCCAAGCCCCTGCTGCCGGTCGGCGGCAAGCCGCTGCTGGTGTGGCACCTGGAGCGCCTGGCCGCGGCCGGCCTGCGCGATGTGGTGATCAACCATGCGTGGCTGGGTGAACGCATCGAGGCCGCCCTGGGCGATGGCCGCCAGTACGGCGTGCGCATCACCTATTCCCCGGAGGCCCCGGGCGGGCTGGAAACCGCGGGCGGCATCGCCACCGCGCTGCCCCACCTGGGCGATGCGCCGTTCCTGGTCGTCAACGGCGACATCTGGTGCGACTGGGATCCCGCCCAGGCGCCCGCCCTGGCGCGCCGGCTCGACGGCCAGCGCCTGCAGGCCTGGCTGCTGCTGGTCGACAATCCGGCCCACCATCCGACGGGGGACTTTCACCTGGCGGCGGGCCAGGAGCCTGCGCCCGTGACCGACGGCCCGGGCGCCGCCCCCGGCACCCGCCTGACCTTCTCCGGCATCGGCATCTACCACCCCGCGCTGCTCGCCGGCATCGCACCCGGCACCTCGGCACGTCTGGCGCCCGTGCTGCGCACCGCCATGGCGGTCGACGCCGTGCTGGGCAGCCGCCACACCGGTCGCTGGGTGGATGTGGGCACGCCGGCACGCCTGGCCGAACTGGACGCTGAAGTGCGCGGCTGAACGCCGGGCAAACCGGCAGGCTGCGGCCCACCCGGCGCGCCGCCCTGCCGGCACGATGTCTTGCCTGCCGCACCTTCCGGACGAGGCCATCCGCCTGCGCGTCGTCGTCCGGCAGGCGGCGCGTTCCGGCACAGGGATGCACGCCCGGTGCGAGCACGCAACGCTCGGACGGCAGCGCAGGCAGCGTCGCCCCCCTCGCCGAGGGCATCCGCCAGCGTTAAGATGCGGGAACAATACTCGGCGCGTCCAGGCCGCAGGCCGCGCAGCCGACCCGGAGACGCGCGATGACGCCATCTGCTCCCCCGATTGCCCCTCGCCGGCGCTTCCTGCAGGCCGGCACCGCGCTGGGCGCGGCCTGGCTGCTGCCACGTCCGGCTGCCGCCTATCCGGACCTCGCCCAGACGCCCGTTCGCATCATCGTGCCGGACCAGCCCGGCACCACCCTGGATGTCATCATGCGCGTGGCCGCCCGGCTGGCCGAAGGCAGCCACGGTGACGTCACGCTGCAGATCGAGAATCGCCCGGGCGCCGCGCAACTGCATGGCGCCGCCACGCTGTCCCGGCTCGATCGCGACGAGCAGGGCATCATCGCGCAGTGCGTGCCGGCATGGCTGCGCGAGCCCCTGCTGCGCGAGGCCGACTACGACCCCGCCACCGACTTCACCTACATCGTTCCGCTGGCAGCCTATCCCACTGCCATCGCCGTGCGCCAGGACTCGCCCTACCGCGGCCTGCCCGACCTGCTCGAAGACGGCCTGCGGCATCCCGAGACCATCAGCTACGGCACCGCCGGCATCGGCGGCGCGGGCCATCTGCTGATGGAGGACCTGGGCCGGCGCCACGGCGTGCGCTGGAATCCGATCGCGGTGCGCAGCGCGCGCGAGTCCGCGCGCGGCGTGCGCCACGGCTACCTGGACCTGATGGTGGACGGCACGGAATGGCCGGCGCAGGTGGCAGCGGGCAAGATGCGCGTGCTGGCCACGTTCACCCCGGCGCGCCTGGAAGGCTATCCGGACGTGCCCACGGCTGCCGAGCAGGGCCTGGGCCGCGCCCATGTCTCGCCGCTCGGGCTTGCCGGACCGCGCCACCTGGACCGCGAACGCGTGCGCCTGCTGCACGCGGCGTTCTCGCGCGGCATGCAGCAGCCGGCGTATCGCGAGCACCTGCGCAACGCCGGGCTCGCGCCCCTGGACCTGGACAGCGGCGCGTTTGCCCGCCTGATGCAGGACACCTATGCCCAGGCGCGCGACATGGCCCGCCCGCTGGGGCTGCGCGCCATGGCCTGACCGGCGCGCGCGGCGGCCCTGCGCCCGGGCGAACCGGGCGCGGCTGCATGGTACGCTGCCAGCCAGTTTCCTGATGCCACGAGACGTGCCGCCATGCCCATCCCCGTCGAGGACCTGTCACCCTTTGCTGCCCGCCGTCGACGGGTGCTGGACACCCTGCGCGCCGCCGGTGGCGGCGTGGCCGTCCTGCCCACGGCGCCCGAGGCGATCCGCAACCAGGACAGCGACTACCCCTATCGCCACGACAGCGACTTCTACTACCTGACGGGCTTTCCCGAGCCCGAGGCCTGGCTGGTGCTGGTGGCGGGCGATACCGAGCAGGCCCTGCTGTTCTGCCGGCCCAAGCACCTGGAACGCGAAATCTGGGACGGCTACCGCTTCGGCCCGGACGCCGCGGCCGAGCAGTTCGGGTTCGACGCGGCCTATCCGGTCGAGGAACTGGACACCCGCCTGCCGGGCCTGCTGGCCGGCCAGACCGACCTGTACGCGCCGCTTGGCTCATGTCCCGCGCTCGACGCGAAGCTGCCGGGCTGGCTTGCCGCTGCCCGCCAGAAGGCGCGCGCGGGCGTGCATGCCCCGGTGCGCCATCACGACCTGCGCGCCCTGCTGGCCGGCATGCGCCTCATCAAGGACGCGAGCGAGATCGCCGCGCTGCGCCGCGCGGGCCAGATCTCGGCCGCCGGCCACCTGCGCGCCATGCGCGCCACCCGGCCCGGCCTGCACGAATACGAGATCGAAGCCGAGCTGCTGCACGAGTTCCGGCGCAGCGGTGCGCAGGGCGTGTCCTACAACAGCATCGTGGCCACGGGCGCCAACGCATGCGTCCTGCACTACCGTGCGGGCGACACCGTGATGCGCGACGGCGAGCTTCTGCTGATCGATGCCGGTTGCGAATACGACAGCTATGCCGGTGACATCACCCGCACCTTCCCGGTGAACGGCCGCTACAGCGGCCCGCAGCGCGCCCTGTACGACCTGACCGTGGCCGCCGAAGCCGCGGCCATCGCCGCCACCCGGCCCGGCGCGCGCTGGAATGAACCGCATGACGCCGCCGTGCGCGTGCTCGCGCAGGGCATGCTGGATGAAAAGCTGCTGACCGGCACGCTGGACGGCGTGATCGAATCCGGTGCCTACAGCCGCTTCTACATGCACCGCACCGGCCACTGGCTGGGCCTGGATGTGCACGACGTGGGCGACTACCGCGCCGACGAGGACGGCAAGCGCGCCTGGCGACGGCTCGAGCCGGGCATGGTGCTCACCATCGAACCCGGCATCTACGTGCGCCCCGGCGACGACGTGCCCGAGGCCTTCTGGAACATCGGCATCCGGACCGAAGACGATGCCCTGGTGACCGCCGACGGCTGCGAACTGCTGACCCGCGACGTGCCCGTCGAGGCGGCCGAGATCGAAGCCATCATGCGCAGTTGAGCGCGCTGCCCACATGAACGACGTCGACATCACCATCCTGGGGGGCGGACCGGTCGGCAGCGCGCTCGCGCTGCTGCTGGCGCGCGCAGCACCGGACCCGAGCCGGATCGTGCTGTGCCGGCCCGCCGCGCCGGCTGCAGGCCCCGCGGCCCTGGATCCCCGGGCGCTGGCGCTGAACCACGGCAGCCGCCTGCTGCTGCAGCGCCTGGGCGCCTGGCCCGAGCAGGGCGCGCCCATCGACACGATCCATGTGTCGCAACGCGGCCGCCTGGGCCGCACCGTCATCCGCCACAGCGATTTCGACGTGCCCGAGCTGGGCTCGGTCCACGCCTACGACCGCGTGCAGCGCACGCTGCATCAAGCGCTTGCGGCCGCGGGCGTGCGCATCCAGGAAGGCCTGGCCCGGATCGCCTCGGAAACCGCCGATGGCGTGACCATCGCCCAGGTCAACCAGACCTGGTCGAGCGGCGTGGCCGTGCAGGCCGAAGGCGGCGGCGACACGGCCGCCAGCGAGGCGGTCATCGCCCGCGACTACGACCAGCACGCCGTGCTGGCCCTCGTGCGCGCCTCACGCCCGCGCCCCGGCTGGGCCTGGGAACGCTTCACCCAGGAAGGCCCGCTCGCCTTGCTGCCCATCCGCACGGGCGAAGACGCCGAGCCCGCGTACTCGCTGGTCTGGTGCTGTGCGCCGGCCCACGCGCAGGCCCTGGCCGCACGCGACGACGCCGCCTTCGGGCGCGCCCTGTCGAGTGCCTTTGGCGAACGCCTGGGCGTGCTGACCCCGCTCACGCCCAGGCAGGTGTTTCCGCTGCGCCTGCGCTGGCGGCGCGACCCGGTGCAGGGTCGCCGGGTGGCCGTGGGCAATGCGGCGCAGACCCTGCATCCGGTGGCCGGCCAGGGCCTGAACCTGGGCCTGCGCGACGCCGATCGCCTCGCCCAGACGCTGGCGGCCTGGCTGCAGCGGCCCGGCACCGACCCGCGCCCGCTCCTCGCGTCGTTCGCCCAGGCCCGTCGCCCGGACCGCACCGTCACGGCGGGCATCACCGACCTGCTGCCCCGCGTCTTCGCGTCGGGCTCGCCGCTGGTCGAACACGCCTGCGGCCTGGCGTTGCTGGCGCTGGACACCCTGCCCCCGCTGCGCCGCCCGCTGGCGCGGCAATTGATGCAGGGGCTGCGCGGCTGAGGCGTCCTGGACCCCCTAGGGGAAACCCGGCGCCGCCCCGCCGCCTCGGCAGGTTTTCGCCCCGGGGGTACAATCCCCGCACACCTCCGGCTTTCCGACCGCCCGCCTGACCGGCTCAGGGCGTGACTTTCCCTTTTCTCCCCATGCGCATCGGCCCCTGGCAGCTCCCGAACAACGTGATGGTCGCCCCTATGGCGGGCGTCACGGATCGGCCGTTCCGCCAGCTGTGCAGGCACCTGGGCGCGGGCCACGCCGTGTCCGAGATGGCGGCGAGCAACCCGAAGCTCTGGGACAGCGTGAAGACGTCGCGCCGCCTGGACCACACGGGGGAGAGCGAGCCCATCGCCGTGCAGATCGCGGGCGCCGACCCGGCCATGATGGCGGAGGCCGCCGTGTTCAACGTCGGCAAGGGCGCGCGCATCATCGACATCAACATGGGCTGCCCGGTCAAGAAGGTCTGCAACGCGGCCTCGGGCTCGGCCCTGCTGCGCCACGAGGACCAGGTCGCGCGCATCCTGGAGGCGGTCGTCGAGGCCTGCCGTCCGCTGGGCGTGCCGGTCACGTTGAAGACCCGCACCGGCTGGTGCCGCGAGACCCGCAACGCCCTGCGCATCGCCAGGCTGGCCGAGGACACCGGCATCGCCGCCCTCGCCCTGCATGGCCGCACCCGCGCCGATCTGTACACGGGCGAGGCCGAGTACGACACGATCCGTGACGTGAAGGCCGAGATCCGCATCCCGGTGATCGCCAACGGCGACATCGATTCGCCCGAAAAGGCGCGCGCGGTGCTGCGCCACACGGGCGCTGACGCCGTCATGATCGGGCGCGCCGCCCAGGGCCGTCCGTGGATCTTCCGCGAGATCGACCATTTCCTGCGCACGGGCGAGCACCTCGCGCCGCCCACCCGGCAGGAGCTGCGCGACCTGCTGCTGGACCATCTGGACGATCACTACCGCTTCTACGGCGAGCACACGGGCGTGCGCACCGCCCGCAAGCACATCGGCTGGTACCTGTCGGGACTTGCCGGCGGCGCTGCCCTGTGTGCCCGCATCAACCTCATCGACTCCACCCGCGAGCAATGGCAGGCCGTGGCGCACTGGTTCGACCAGTCGCCCAACGAGCCTGGCCTGCTCGCCGCCTGACACCTAGCATGGAACAAAACCCCACATCCCTGGAGGCGTGCGTACACGCCCAGCTCGATCGCTACTTCAGCGACCTGGACGGCGAATCGACCGGCTGCATCTGGCAGATGGTGATCTCCGCTGTCGAGCGCCCGATGCTGGAATCCGTGCTGAGCCGCGCCGGCGGCAACCAGTCGCGCGCCGCGGACATGCTCGGCATCAACCGCAACACGCTGCGCAAGAAGATCGAACAGCATGGCCTGCGCGTGGACGCCCCGGCGCGCCCGCCCGCCAAACCCTGACCCTTTCCAGAACCACGGGCGAACGACGCCCTCCTTCCAAGAGCCCCCACCCGACATGTCCATCCAGCGAGCCCTGATCTCCGTGTCCGACAAGGCCGGTATCGTCGACTTCGCCCGCGCGCTGTCCGCCCGCGGCGTCCAACTGCTGTCCACGGGCGGCACTGCCAAGCTGCTGGCCGAAAACGGCCTGGCCGTGCAGGAAGTCGCCGACTACACCGGCTCGCCGGAAATCCTCGACGGTCGCGTGAAGACCCTGCACCCCAAGGTGCACGGCGGGCTGCTCGCGCGCCGGGATTCGGAAGAGCACCTGAAGACGCTGGATGAACACGGCATCGGCCGCATCGACCTGCTGGTCGTGAACCTGTACCCCTTCCAGCAGGCCACGGCCCGCCCGGACTGCACCTACGAGGATGCCGTCGAGAACATCGACATCGGCGGCCCGGCCATGCTGCGCGCGGCGGCCAAGAACCACGGCACGCCCTCGGGCGGCGGCGTGACGGTGGTGATCGACCCCGCCGACTACACACGCGTGCTCGCCGACATCGACAGCGTGGGCGCGCCCGCCTACCCGCTGCGCCTGGAACTGGCTGCCAAGGTCTATGCCCACACGGCGGCCTACGACGGCATGATCGCCAACTACCTGACCGCGCTGACCAGCGCGCCCGCGCCCCAGGACGTGCCCGCCCGCGAGTCCTGGCCCGGCGTGCTGACGGTGCAGCTGCATCGCCAGGAAACCCTGCGCTATGGCGAGAACCCGCACCAGAGCGCGGCGTTCTACACCGATGCCGTGGTGGCCCCCGGCCTGCTTGCCAACTACCACCAGCTGCAGGGCAAGGAACTGTCCTTCAACAACATCGCCGACGCGGATGCCGCGTGGGAATGCGTGCGCAGCTTCGAGTCGCCCGCGTGCGTCATCGTCAAACACGCCAACCCCTGCGGCGTGGCCGTGGGGGCGACCGCCACGGAGGCCTACCAGCAGGCCTTCAAGACCGACCCCACGTCGGCCTTTGGCGGCATCATCGCCTTCAACCGTCCGGTGGACGGCGAGACGGCGCGCGCCATCAGCCAGCAGTTCGTCGAGGTGCTGCTTGCGCCGGCCTATGACGGCGCGGCGCTGGAAGTGCTCGCCGCCAAGAAGAACGTGCGCGTGCTGGAAGTCCCGCTGGGCAGCGGCGTGAACCCGCTGGACGTCAAGCGCGTGGGCGGCGGCTGGCTGATCCAGCAGCCCGACAGCCTGAACGTGGCGGCGGCCGACCTGAAGGTCGTGACCGAGAAGCAGCCGACCGAAAGCCAGCTGTCCGACCTGCTGTTTGCCTGGAAGGTCGCCAAGTTCGTGAAGTCCAACGCGATCATCTTCGCCGCCAACCACATGACGCTGGGCGTGGGCGCCGGGCAGATGAGCCGCATCGACTCCGCGCGCATCGCCTCCATCAAGGCGGAAAACGCGGGCCTGACGCTGCAGGGCTCGGCCGTCGCCTCGGACGCCTTCTTCCCGTTCCGCGATGGCCTGGACGTGGTGGCCGACGCCGGCGCGACCTGCATCATCCAGCCGGGTGGCAGCATGCGCGATGACGAGGTCATTGCGGCCGCCAACGAGCGCGGCCTGGCCATGGTCTTCACGGGCAACCGCCACTTCCGGCATTGATGATGCCCGCAGCCGTTGCCATGCCGGTCCGCATCCTGGGGGTCGACCCCGGGCTGCGCCGTACCGGCTTCGGCGTCATCGACGTCGACGGTCCACGGCTGCGCTATGTCGCCAGCGGCACCATCGTGTCCCCCACGGATGCGCCGCTGCACGAACGCCTGAAAGTCCTGCTCGATGGACTTCGCACGGTGGCGGCCGACACCCGGCCGGACGCCGCGGCCCTGGAAAAGGTCTTCGTCAACGTCAACCCGCAATCCACCCTGCTGCTCGGACAGGCGCGCGGCGCGGCGCTGTGCGCGCTGGCCGACAGCACGCTGGCCGTGCACGAATACACCGCGGTGCAGATCAAGAAGGCGGTGGTGGGCACCGGACGCGCCGACAAGGTCCAGGTCCAGGAAATGGTCCGTCATTTGCTGCACCTGGACGGCACGCCGGCGCCTGACGCCGCCGACGCCCTGGCCTGTGCCATCTGTCACGCGCACGCGTCGCCGCTTGCCGGGCGCCTGCTGGGCGTGGGCAGCGCGGGTCTGGTGCTGCAGGCGGCAGGCGGGCTGCGCCTGCGGCGCGGCCGGGTGTCGACCGGCCGCTAGGGCCTATTCCTGCGCGCCGGCGTCCAGGCGCTTGACCAGCCGGACCGGTTCGGCCAGGTAATCACTGAACCACGCGGCAGCCAGGTCGCCTTCGTCCACCACCGTGAACGGCGTGCCATCGACATCGTGCGCATCGCGCCACACGCTCTCGTCATCCTCGATCACGTCGGGCACCAGGTCCAGCCGAAGCATGCCGGGCGCGGTCAGCGTGATGTAGCCGACCCGGTATTGCAGGGTGACCTGTTCCAGCTGCGGATACTCGTCGGGCACCAGCACGTCGAACTCCGGCGAGACGACGAGCCACTGGCTGTCGTAGCGGGCGACGTCCTCACCTTCCAGGGGACCACAGCCGTCGATGGGATAAGCGATTTGCATCGGTGATACTCATGGGTTGCACCACGGTCCAGCGGGCCGTGGCATTCAAGGATTGAAAAGCCCTTTGAGCGCATCCCCCAGGATGCGGCCCGCAGGGTTGGTGGATGCGTCGGGCGCGGCCGGCGCATCGCCATCGCGGCGCCCGCCCAGCAGGCGCTCGAGCTGGCGTCCAGCCTCGCGCTCGACGGCCTCGGACAGCGTGCGTGCCGCCACCCGGTTCCATTGCACGGCAGTTTCCGGCGCGGCCCAGGGGCCGCTCACCCGGATCGGCACCGTGACGCCCCGCAGGGCCTCCAGTGCCTTGCCGTCCTGTCCCGTGGCGGTGTTTACCACCCGGGTGTCCAGCTGGATGTCCAGCGTCTCGGCGACCAGATCGACCGTGGCGGGCTTCCCCACCGCCACGCGCAGCAAGGGCGCGGACACGTCCAGCTGACGCAGGGTGCCCACGCCTTCGGCGATGTCCAAGGTCGCGCGCAGCTCCGAGAAATCGGTGCTGCGGCTGCGGTCCGCCGTGCTGGTCGCGGGCTCGCCGCGCCCGATGAGGGTGCGGAAGTCCCGCAGCGAGCGCGCGATGTCAAAGCCGCGCACCGCCCCGTCGCGCACGGTCAGGCCGACCTCGCCGCCCAGGCCGCGCCGCAGGGCCTCGACGGTCTTGCCCGTGGCCGCGAGCGTCCAGCGCAGATCGCCGCGGCCGGACACGGGATCGTCCTGCATCACGGCCTGCAGCAGCGGTGCCACGGCCACGCTCGTCCACTGCCCACTGCTGCTCAGGCGCTGCGTGCCGGCGTCGGCGCTTGCCTTGCCGGCCAGCCGGCCCTCGAAGACGCGCTCGGTGCGCAGGTCCAGGTCGGCCTTGCCGTCGGCCAGGCGCAGATCGGCCTGCACGCCCTGGGCCTGCACGCCACGCCAGGTGAGCCGGTCGATGCGGGCAGCCAGCCCGCCCTGGAGCTGCTGCAGCGGCGACAGGTCCACCGGGGTTTCGGGAACGGGCGCATCGGCGGGTCGGGGCGGTGCAGCGCTGGCCGGTACCGGCGCGGGCGCCGGCAGCCGGGGCCACAGCGTGTCCAGGTCCAGTGCCGCCGCCTTCAGGTCCAGATCGACGCGGGGGACGGCATCGTGCAGTTGCGCGGCCTTGGCCGCCACGCTCACCGTGCCGGCAGGCAGGCGAACCTCCAGCCGGGCATCGGCGGATCCGGCCTGCGCGTCGGCCGCGAGCCGGCCGGTCGCGGGCACGACCAGGCCACCGTCCGGCATGCCCTGGCCCTCGATGCGCGCCGTGGCATCCAGCGCCGACAAGGCCACCGTCCCGGCCCGCACATCCGCCGTCATCGGCGAGGTCAGATCGAGCGCCGCGGTGCGACCCTGCCGGCGCAGGCTGGCCTTGATTTCCGCACGCGCCACGGCCAGGCTCGCGGCCTTGCCGCTCACCTCGTCCAGCTGGGCCCGCACGCTGAAGGCCTCGTCGCCCTCCAGCGTCAGGGACGCCTGCAGCGGCCCGCCGCTGGCGTTGTCCTCGGCCAGGGCCAGGCGCGGCACGTCCAGGGCGGCGCCAAAGGGCGCCACGCCCATGCGGCCCTGGGCCTTGCCCGTCAGGCCCTCCACATCCAGGCGCTGGCCATCGAGGGCCACCAGGAAGCGCGCCGCGGCGAGCTGCGCCTCCACGCCGACCAGCGGCGTGGCGAACGCGATATCGCCCTGGAACGCGAGGCCCGCGTTGGCGAGCGCGAGCACCTGGGCCTGCGGATCGTAGGTGACGTCGCCGCGCACGTTGAAGGCGTTGGTCTTGACCGAGGGCAGCATGCCGGCCATGCGCACGTCCAGCCCGCGCAGGGTATAGACGGGCGTCTCGCCCTCGATGCCCAGCCGGCCCTGGGCCTGCATCGTGGCATCGACCCGCGGGCTTTGCCCCAGCAGCCGTGCCGCGGCGCTGATCTCGAAGGCCTTGCCCGTGGCGATGCCCGTTGCCGCCACGTTCAGCCGCTCCAGACGCAGCGCCATGTCGTTGCCCTCGTCGCGCAGGGCGATGTCGCCGCCACTGACGTTGACGCTGCCCACCGCAAGCTGCAGCGACCCGTCGCCGGACGCATCCTCGGCGGGCGCGGCCGGCACGTGATCGGGCGGCGGCGCGCGCAGCAGGTCATCGAAGTTGAAGCGGCCCTCGGCGTCGCGCACCATGTTGGCCTTCACCCCGACCAGGCTGAGCTGCTCGATGACGACGTGGCGCGAGAACAGGGGCCAGAAGGCCACGGCCGCGCGTGCCGAATCGACGGCGGCGAACACCTGGTTGCTGTGCGGCTCGGACAGCGACACGCCGCCGATCTCCAGCCCCAGACGCGGCATGAAGGACAGGCGGATGTCGCCGTCGATGACCAGCGTGCGGTCGTAGCGATCGCGCACCAGGTCGACCAGCGTGGCCTTGTAATCGTTGGGATTGACCAGCAGCACGAGCGCCGCCAGGACGATACCCGCCAACAGCACGAGCGCGCCCAGCGCAAGCAACAGCCGCTTCAGCCAGAACATGACACTCCTCGCCGCCCCTGTCGCGACGCCGTGCGCCGCAACGGCCCCCCTGGGCCAGATGAATCCCCTACTGTAACGCGCCGGGATGCGATGTGCTTGGTCATACTTCTGACATTCACGTAAGCGCAAGCTACGCGCCAGCCTCCGTTACCATGCAGGATCCCGGGCAGTTGCCCCTGACCCACCAAGAGACGACGCACCATGTCCTACGATCCCAACAACATCTTCGCCAAGATCCTGCGCGGCGAAGCCCCGTGCGTGAAGATCTACGAAGATGACCACACGCTGGCGATGATGGACATCATGCCGCAGTCCGACGGCCACACCCTGGTCCTCACCAAGGAGCCGGCCGCCACGCTGTTCGACATGACGCCCGAGGGCGCGGCCGCCTGCATCCGCACCGCCCAGAAGGTTGCCCGCGCGGTGCGCGACGTGGTCAGGCCCGAGGGCGTGGTCGTGTCGCAGTTCAACGGCGCGGCCGCCGGCCAGACCGTGTTCCACGTGCACTTTCACATCGTGCCCCGCACGGCGGGCGAAAAGCTGCGCGGCCACGGCCGCGACATGGTCGACCCCGCCAGCCTGCAGCCGCTGGCCGACAAGCTGCGCGCCGCCCTGGCCCAGGCCTAGTCGCCCAACAAGTTGCGCCGCACGTGCTGCAGGTGGGCACGCAGCAGGCGCGCGGCCGACGGCGCATCCCGATCGGCCAGCGCCTGCACCAGCGCACGGTGCTCGCGCTCGTAGGCCGCGCGCCGTGCGGGCGTGAGGCTTTGCCGCTTCAACCGCCCCCAGTCGTCCTGCTCGCGCGCCAGGCTCAGGTCGCGCATCATCTGGTCCACGAAGGTGTTGTGCGCAGCCGCCCCGATGGCCTGGTGCAGCGCCGTGTCCCAGGTCTCGAACTGGGCCAGCGTGGTCGCGGCCTCGGCCTGCGCACAGCAGACCTGCATGTGGGCGATATCTGCCGCGGTCGCATGGCGCACCACCAGCTCGATCAAGGCGGGCTCGATGGCCAGGCGCGCTTCCATCAGCTGGGCCGGGCTGACCGCCGGTGCTGCGGGTGCCGCCGGCGGCGCCTTGGCCAATAGGGCCTGCGCCGTCTCGGACACGAACGTGCCGCTGCCCACCCGCTGATCGATCAGCCCGCGCGTCTTCAGTCCGCCAAGCACCCCGCGCACGGCGGTGCGGCCCAGCCCGAAGCGCTCGCCCAGATCGCGCTCGGTGGGCAGGCGCTCGCCGGCCTGCCAGCGGCCGGCATGCAGGTTCTGCAGCAGGTAGTCCTCGAGTAGCGCGGTGGCGTCGGGCATGGCGTCGCGGCCCGTGAAGAAAGGACGCTCATTCTACTTTGCCGATCTTGCGCACCGCGGCTGTGATCTGCTCGGCATCGCCCGCCCAGTACTGCGCGAATTCGGGCGCATCCAGGTACTGGATCGGGCTGCCGGCGCCCTCGATCACCGTGCGCACCCGGTCATCCTTGGCCGCCGTGGCCGCCGCCTCGCGCAGACGCATCACGACGGGCTCGGGCGTCCCCGCCGGCACGAACAGACCCGACCACTGCGCAAAGCGCACCGGGTGCCCAAGCTCCGTCAGGCTGGGCACATCCGGCAACGCTGCCAGGCGCCCCTCGCCCCAATGCGCCAGGGCCCGCAGCTTGCCGCCCTTGATGTGCTGCAGCACTGACGCAGGACCCGTGGACACCGCCTGCACCTGCCCTGCCAGCAGCGCCACGACGGCGGGTCCCGCCCCCGAGAACGGCACGTGCGTGAGCCGGGTCAAGCCTGCCTCGTTGCGCAGCATCTCCATGGGCACATGCATCGTGCCGTAGTTGCCCGATGACCCGTAATAGATCTCGCCCGACCCCGACTTCGCCGCCGCGAAGAAGTCTTCGGCGCTCTTCCACGGACTGTCCGCCGGCACCACCAGCACGGTCGGGTCAGCCGTGAAGCGCGCGATGGGCACCAGCTCGTCGAGCTGGTACATCGGCTTGCGGCCCAGGATGCGGTCGGCCTCCGGAATGATCGAGATCGAGGACAACGCCATCAGCACCGTATAGCCATCGGGCTGGGCACGGGCCACCGCGCCCATGCCGATGCCCCCGCCCGCGCCGCCGCGGTTCTCCACCACCACGGTCTGGCCCAGGGCGCGGCCCATGGCCTCGGCCACCGGGCGGCCGACGGCATCGGCCACCCCGCCCGGCGGAAACGGCACGATCATGTTGATGGGCTGCGCGGGCCATGCGGCCGGTTGCGCGGCTTGGGCAGCAAAGCAGGCCAGGCCGGCGGCAAGGCTGGCGGCCAGAAGGCGGATGCGGGTCATGGGGGTGTCTCCTCGTGATGGGAATGGGCGCGTGCGCCCGCCGGTCAGCCCACTCTGTTGGTGAGCGTGCCGATGCCTTCGATGTGGACGTCGACCTCGTCACCGGCCTTCAAAAAGCGCGGCGGCTTGAAGCCGATGCCTACGCCGGCCGGCGTGCCCGTGGCGATCACATCGCCCGGCTCCAGCGCCATGCCTGCGGAAATCGTCTCGATCAGGGTCGGGATGTCGAAGATCAGGTCCCGCGTATTGGCATCCTGGCGCAGCTCGCCGTTCACCCGGCACTGCACGCCCAGGTTGGCGCCATCCAGCATGTCGGCGGTGACCACCCACGGTCCGATCGGGCAAAACGTGTCCATGGATTTGCCGAGGAACCACTGCCGGTGCTTTTGCTGCAGATCGCGCGCCGTCACGTCGTTGACGATCGTGTAGCCGAAGACGTGGTCCAGCGCGTCGGCCTTGCGGATGCCGCGTCCGCCCTTGCCGATCACCACCGCCAGCTCGGCCTCGTAGTCCAGCTGCTGGGTGATGTGCGCGAAGGATTCGATCGTGGCGCCATGCCCGATCGCCGAACTGGGGGCCTTGGTGAAGACCACCGGCGCGGGCGGCGCGAACTCGCCGTTCACAGACGAACTGTCAAAGCCCGACTGGCTGAACTCCTTGGCGTGCTCGTGATAGTTCTTGCCCACGCAGAAGATGTTGCGACGGGGCAGCAGCGGGGGCAGCCAGCGAGCGCCCGCCACCGGCCGCCAGTCCTGGGCCGCGGCCAGGGTGGCGCGATCGGCATCGAACCGCGTGATGAGCTGCGCCAGGTGCGTGACGCCGGGCAGGATCCCCGCTACCGGTTGATAGGACTCGCCCGAGTCCGAGATGAGCACGAGCTGGGACTGACCGTCCACATCCAGGGTGGCAAACCGCATGAGACCTCTCCGATTGGTTTAAATTGGTTTATGTGAACCAATATGCTCCAATATAGAGAGGGATGGCGACCACGTCAACGCGGACAATTCCCAGTGGCGCGCGCACGCCACCGGCAGCGCATGGTGCGCATCGGCAGACAAGGCGTCATGTGAGGGTCGGCCAGCGCCGAGGCGCGCGGCCCGGCGCGCTTGCGCCGTTCCGGGCAGACCATGCCCGGTGCGTCCGGCCTAGCGGTAGGTCAGGAATCCCGGCCCCGCCTGCTCCAGCGGCCCGACGGCATTGAAGTAGCTCAGGGCCAGGCTGCCCGGGCGGCACAGCAGCTGGGTCATGCCGCCGTTGAAGAGGACGAAGTGGGCGTCGCCCGCGCGCTCGTCGGGGATGCCCAGCAGGTGCTGGATGATCCCGGTGATGGGTCCGCCCGAGGTGAAGACCAGGGCGTTCTGGCCGCTGCCGCAGGCCTCGGCCACCCGTTGCACGGCGCCCAGCGCCCGGGCGCGGAAGTCGGCCCAGCTGATGGCGTAGTCCTCGGGATGGGCTGCCGCCGTCCAGCGCGCGAAGGCGTCAGCAAAGACGCTCTGGAAGGCCTTGCGCGGGTTGTCGCTGTGCGCGAGCCATGCCTTCATGGCGGCCTTGTCGGCAAACTCGGGGCGCAGCCGGGCGATCATGCCATCGGCCTCGTACTCGTTCAGGTCGGCATCGATGCGGGCCTCGGCGGCACGCCCGCCCAGCTCGGCCAGACAGGCCTGGGCCGTCTGTGCATGGCGCCGCAGGCTGCCCATGACGACGTGGTCGTAGCGCTCGCCGCGCTGCGCGAGCCACGCGCCCACGCGGCGCGACTGTTCGATGCCGAGATCGGACAGCGCGTCGTAGTCATCGGCCATCAGCGAAGCCTGGCCATGTCGGATCAGGGTGATGCGGCCCATCTCGTCTCCTGCGGGATGCCCGTCGGGCGCGGGCTGTCGGTGGATGTCAGGACTTCCAGAAGGGCTTGGTGCGGCCCAGTTCCTTCAAGGCCACCTCGGCCTGCGCGGCCAGGGTCTCGCTGCGCGCGGCGATCCAGCCCACCGCGAACCAGGCCGCGGGCTCGCCCGGCGCGCGCGCAAGAAAGTGCGGGCGCGCGACGGCCAGGTCGTTGAGTTCGCCCAGCAGGTCCTGCAGGCGGGCCAGCGCCTTCAGATAGGCCCGCGTGTGCTCGGCATCGAACAGGCTGCGCACGAAGCCCAGCGCATAGCGCAGGCGCTTGGCGTCCTTGCGCAGGGCGTGCTGCTCGTCTTCGGGCAGCGCGGCGAAGTCTTCGCCCTGGCGCACCAGATCGCGGTGCCACTTGCGCAGGCGCCGCGCCGCGAGCCCGGCGAGCGGCACGGGGGCGGCGTCATCGGCAGGCGCGGCGGCGGGCTGGCTGATCCAGTGCAGCAGGTCGATCATCCAGGTCTGAAAGCCCGGGTCCGCCACCAGGGCGGTGGCTGGCACGGGCGCATTGCCCGCGCGCCGTGGCAGCGCCGGCATGCCGGCGCGCTCCAGCATGGGCAATACCGTGCCGTTCATGACGTCGGCATCGCGCGCCTCGCCAAAGGCCGAGAAATACCGCTTGGCGCCGTCTTCGACGGCCGCCGGCGGCATCACCGCCCAGCCGCGCATGAAGCGCCAGGCCGAGCGCAGGCGGCGGATGCCCACGCGCAGCTGGTGGACGTGATCGGCGGGGTCGCCATGCACCGTGGCAATCAGCACGGCGTTGCGCACGATCTGGTCGAAGGCCGTCAGGCAGATCCGGGCCAGCGCCTCCGGCGCACCGATGTCGGCGGGCAGCGCGGACTTGTCCGCGCCCACCGGCGCGCCCAGGCGTGCATGTTCGGCCTGGATCACGGCATCTTCGGCGCCGGGCGCGGCCGCCAGCACGGCGGCTTCGGCGTTGGCGAGCGCATCGCCGCGCTCGGCCTTGCTGCGGGCATCCAGGACGAGCCCGTGCTGCGCGCACCAGTCGGTGGCGACGTGAAAGACGCCATCCAGCCAGCCGGCCGTGCGCTCGAATTCGATCTCGTCGATGCCGGCGGTGAAGCGGCCGGCCTTCACCACCCCGACGTCATAGGCGATCTCGATGTTGGTCCGGCGCACGCGCACGTCGCGCACCAGGCGCATCACGTCGGTTTCGTAGCGCAGCACCAGTTCCTGTTCGAGCTGGGCGAACACCGCTTCGGCGGGCGTTCCGGCATAGACCGACAGGTCCAGTTCCGGACCCGGCCGCGCGTGGTTCAGCTCCAGGCGCGAGACGGCGTCCGCACCGGCCATCTTGAAGGTCTGGACCCACTGGCGCCCTTCCAGGCGCAGGCGCACGGCCGCGCGCTGGCGCGCGAGGCCGCGGTCCGGCGTGTCGAAATACATGGCGCGCATGCGCACCCGGCGCGGCCCCGGCAGCTTGGCCAGGCTGGCCCGCAGGCCCGCACGGGCGGCGGGTGGGACAAACAGTTTGATTTCTTGTTCGAGCATGCGGCGCACGGGAATCGGGTCGATTCGGCATGATACCCGTGGCCACCGTCGGGCTTGATGACAGAGGTGACCGGCGCGCCCGCGCTGCCGTCAGGCGCACTGCGGTCATCGATCGGGCCGGCGCCCCGATGGCCTGACCGGGCCGGCGCCGCGGCGCCGGCGGGCTGCAGTCGCGCCCGGCGTTCAGCCGAACTGCGCGCGCAGGACGTTCTTCTGGACCTTGCCCATGGTGTTGCGTGGCAGGTCCTCGACGAAATGCACGGCGCGCGGCACCTTGAAGCCCGCGAGCTGCGTCTTCACGAAGGCCGTGACGTCGGCCTCGGTGAGCGTGGCACCGGCACGGCGCACGACGACGGCCGTGACGGCTTCACCCAGGTCGGCATGCGGCAGCCCGATCACGGCGGACTCGACCACGCCCGGCATGCCGTCGATCAGCTCTTCGACCTCCTTGGGGTAGACGTTCAGCCCGCCCGAGATCACCAGATCCTTGCTGCGGCCCACGATGGCCACGTAGCCGTCCTCGGCCATCACGCCCAGGTCGCCCGTCTTGAAGTAGCCATCCGCCGTGTGTTCCTCGGCGGTCTTCTGGGGCAGTTGCCAGTAGCCGGCAAACACGTTCGGCCCCTTGACCTGCACGCCGCCCACCGTGCCTGCGGGCAACGGCGTGCCGGATTCGTCAGCCACGCGCACCGACACGCCCGGCAGGGCGCGGCCCACCGTGCCGCAGCGGCGCTCGCCCTCGTACGGGTTGGACGTGAACATGCCGCCCTCGGTCATGCCATAGCGCTCGAGGATCGTGTGCCCGGTGCGCTCGGCAAAGCGCTGGAAGGTATCGGGCAGCAGCGGCGCCGAGCCCGACACGAACAGCCGGATGCGGGCGCAGGCCTGGGCATCGAACCCGGGCTCCTCCAGCAGCCGGACATAGTGCGTGGGCACGCCCATGAAGACCGTGCTGTCGGGCAGCAGGCGCACGGCGCGCGCCGCATCGAACTTCAGCTCGAAGCGCATGGTGCTGCCGTTCCACAGGGCGCAATGCAGGGCCACGAAAAGCCCGTGGATGTGGAAGATGGGCAGCACGTGCAGCAGCACGTCGCCCGGCACGAAACGCCAGAACGCGTGCAGGGTGGACACCCCGGCGTACAGGTTGCCATGGGTCAGCATGGCGCCCTTGGGCTTGCCCGTGGTGCCGGACGTATACAGAATCGCCGCCAGGTCCTGCGGCGCGCGCACAACCGGCGCAAAGGTCGGCGGCTGTGCGGCGGCCAGCTCAGCCAGCTCGCCCGTGCCATCGTCGCCCAGCGTCACCACGCGTACCCCGGCCACGCCCGCGGCCACCTCGCGCGCCATCGCAGCCACGGCCGGACGCACCGCGAACACCGTCGGACGGGCATCGCCCAGCAGGTGCGCGACTTCGCCCTGCTGGTAGGCGGTGTTCATGGGCAGGAACACCGCCCCCGCACGCAGGCAGCCCAGGTACAGGCAGACCGCTTCGAGCGACTTGTCCACCTGCGCGGCCACCCGGTCGCCGGGCTGCACGCCCAGGGCCGCCAGCGCGCCGGCATAGCGCGCGCTCTGCGCGGCCAGCTCGCCATAGGTCAGCGTGCGGCCGTCCGAGCCGTCCAGGCAGACGGCCTGGGCATCGGCGGGAAAGCGGTCGGCAAAATGTTGGTACAGGTTCTCGTTGCGCAGGGACATGGTCAGGCGTTGTGGTCGTGGTCCTACAGACGTTCGTAGGCTTCGCGCACGGCGATCTCGCCGTGCAGGCGCTCCAGGCGGCGCACGGTGAAGTGGCCGTGCGCGACCGTCTGGAAGTGATCGATGAATAGCGTGTTCAGGGCCGCCCCACCCACCGCACCGACGATGGGCACGGCCTGCGCCAGGATCTTCTCGGACACCGGGATGGAAAAGCGCGCCGCCACCTGCGCCGCCAGGGCGACCAGGGCGGGCGCGCTGCTGTCGGCGGCCTTGCGCTGAGCAAGATGGCTGGCCGCGGCCTGCACGGCCTGCGCCAGCGCCGCGCGCGAGGTGAAGTAGCCCGCCTCGCTGGCGTCGTCGTTCTTGCCAGGCCCACCCAGGGCCAGCACCTGGACGCAGGCGAGCCGCACGGCGGGGTCGGCCAGGTCCTCGCCCTCGCTGCGGGCGATGGCGGCGATCGAGCGCAGCATGATGGTGGTGGAAATGGGCAGCTCGGCCGCCAGCGCGGCCAGCCCGAAGGCCCCGCCGGCTGCCCCGGTCGCGCCGGCGGCGAGCTTGTGCCAGCCTTCGCGCGCGGCGCCCCCGCTCTTGTGCAGGCTCGTGACCGCCACCTGCAGGGCCTTGGTCACGGCCTTCTGGGTGGCGGACGTGACGATGCCGGACACCGGCCCGGGCAATGCCGCCAGGCCACGCTCGATGGGCGCGCCCACGAAATGCCCGATGCGCGCGGCCAGGCCGGGCTGCTCGAGCTGTTGCTTGGCGCTGGCCAGCGCCCGGAGATCGTCGGAGGAAAGTGTCATGGTGAAGGCATAGCAACGGCCGAACCCGGGGCCGCGGCGGCGGCGTACGAGGCCGGCCGCTCGTTGTAGCACGACCCGCTGGCCAGGGCCCGCCACGGCCGCGTTCGCGCGAGGAGCCCGCGGCTGGGACGGTAGCGCGGGCGGGGGCTCGGCAGGTGACGCGGGCTAGGGCAGTAGCGCGGGCGGGCCCAGGCGTGGGGCGGCGCCCATCGACCGGCCGCCGCGTGCGGGGCGCGGAGTGGC